>OGQJ01000020.1_pt1 | contig 151938 bp, 144 predicted proteins | sample 1553161 | NCBI WGS metagenome assembly OGQJ01 (sample SAMEA2579923, study PRJEB22360) | human gut metagenome | biome: human gut; feature: human-associated habitat; material: faeces | place: Denmark | collected 2008/2010 | reverse complement strand
AGGGACGCATTGCGGTCGTACTGTGACCGCTTATGTACCGCTACGCTCTGCGACAGAGTGCAAGCGTGCCGCGTTTCTTATACCCTGCCAAGGGCTACGGGGATATTTCGCTAACTTTCAATTATTCGCAATACTTCAACAATTCCAACGGGTGGGCGATAATAGCATCGGCGTGGCCTTCTTCCAGTTCCTTGCGGTTGCGGAAGCCCCAGAGGACTCCTACGGTGAAGGCTCCGGCGGCCTTGCCGGTCTTCATATCTGTGGCGGTGTCTCCCATGTAGAGTACTTCGTCTGCGGTGAGACCGAACTTGTCTAAGATGCGGAAGACTCCGGCGGGATCGGGCTTGATGGGCACGCCGTCCACCTGTCCCTGCACTACATCAAAATAGCCCTTACCAAATAAACTCTCAATGACATCTACGGTGGCATGGTGGGGCTTATTGGATAATACGGCGATCTTCATTCCACGTTTCTTCAACTCTTCCAGCAGTTCCGGAATTCCCTCATAGGGCTTCACCTGATACATACAGTTCGCCTGGAAGATCTCCTTGTATCTGGCATAGGCTGCTTCAAAATGGGTAAGTTCCGTATCGCCACCCTTGATCAGTGCCCGCTTTACCAGATTGGCGGCACCGTCTCCCACAAAATATTTATAATCCTGTACCGAGAAAGGTCCATAGCCGAATTCCGCCATGGTCTTGTCTCCGCTGTATTTCATGCTCATAATAGAATCGGATAAGGTTCCGTCCAGGTCAAAAATTGCTGCTTTCTTCATTCTGTTCTCCTACACTAATCTCAATCCATGCAGTTCCTGATAGACTCTTCCCACGGGAAGCCCTACCACATTATTGTAATCTCCCTCGATACCGCGGATATATCTGGCGCAGAATCCCTGAATGCCATAGGCTCCCGCCTTGTCCATCGGATCCCCGGTAGTCACATATTCCCGGATCTGTGCATCGGTCATAGGATAAAAATGCACTGTGGTCTTCTCATGGAAAGTCAGCGTCTTCCTCTCACCGTTTTCCTCATAGAGGATCGTCACGCCTGTGTATACCTCATGTCCTCTGCCCTGCAGCATAGTAAGCATGGCTGCCGCAGCTTCCGAATCCGCAGGCTTACCCAGAATCTTACCGTCGCAGGCGACCACGGTATCGGCTCCCAGCACAAGGGTGTCCGTCATCGTAGTTTCTCCACTTTTCTGTTCCGGATCACAGACACCACTTACCGCAAGCTTCTCCCACACCGCTTCCGCCTTCTGCGCTGACAGTTCTTCCACCACTTTCGCCGGCTCTGTGGAGTTGATCTTCTCCTCGGTCTCGCTGACCACCACTTCAAAATCCAGTCCGATCTGTGTCAGAAGCTCCCGCCTCCTGGGGGAGGCAGATGCCAGTATGATCTTCTTATTCATGATGGGTCTCCGGGATAAAAGTTCTGCTTTCGATGGCAGACTCTCCCGCAGCCTCCTTTGCTTTTTGAATGGCCTCCAGGCAGAACGCATCCTGGGAATTGAACAACTGCTTTCCTCTCTTGTCCTGCTTCTCATAGCTGCCATCCGGCTGTAAAATAGAAGCCTTCACATTATCCTTCAGCTGACTGTTCAGAATATGTAATAACTCTTCCTTCAGCTCCGGGCGATCTACCGGGAAGAGGATCTCCACACGACGCTCCAGATTACGGGGCATCCAGTCGGCACTTCCACAATAGATCTCATAATGGTCATCATTTGCAAAATAAAAAATACGGCTATGCTCCAGGAAATTGCCGACGATGGAGCGGACACTGATATTCTCGCTGACACCGGGGATTCCCACCTTCAGGCAGCAGATACCTCTGACGATCAGTTCGATCTTCACGCCGGCCGCACTTGCTTCATACAGGGCACGGATAATATCCTTGTCGCAGAGGGAGTTCATCTTCGCAATGATATGAGCATTCTTTCCCTCCAGCGCATAATTTTTCTCACGCTCGATCAGGTGCAGGAACTTATCCTTCAGCCATAACGGTGCCAATGCCAGCTTGTTCCAGAACAGTGGCTCAGAATAACCGGACAGCATGTTGAATACTGCCGTGGCATCCTCGCCGATGCGCTCCGCGCAGGTCAGCATACCCACATCCGTGTACAGCTTCGCCGTAGCATCGTTATAGTTACCGGTACCCAGATGGACATATCTGCGGATGCCATCCTCTTCTCTGCGGACCACCAGTGTGATCTTGGAATGAGTCTTTAATCCCACCAGTCCGTAGATAACATGACAGCCTGCCTTTTCCAGCATTCTCGCCCAGACGATATTATTTTCCTCATCGAAACGGGCTTTCAGTTCCACCAGTACTGTGACCTGCTTGCCGTTCTCGGCGGCCTGAGCCAATGCCGCAATAATGGGAGAATTGCCGCTGACACGATACAAGGTCTGTTTGATAGCCAGTACTTCCGGATCTCTCGCCGCCTGACGGATGAAATCCACCACCGGCGTAAAGCTCTGGAACGGATGATGTAAGAGGATATCTCCCTTACGGATCTCCTCGAAAATATTGCAGCCTGCGGGAAGCTCCGGTGACTGCTGGGGCTCATACTTGGGAGTCTTTAAATGGTCAAAGCCCTCCAGCCCGTAGATCTTCATCAATACAGTCAGATCCAACGGTCCGTCGATTTCATAAATATTCTCAGGCTCGATGTTCAGTTCCTTCTTAATGATCTTCAGCAGCCGCTTATCCATGCCGCTTTCCACTTCCAGGCGGATGGCTTCGCCCCACTGACGCTTCTTTAACTGCTTTTCGATCTCCTTTAACAGGTCTGCCGCCTCATCCTCATCAATGCTCAGATCCGCATTTCGCATGATACGGAAAGGATGGGCACAGACAATATCATAATTCAGGAACAGCTTATCCATGTTCCGCTCAATGATCTCTTCTAACAGAATGATCTTGCAGGCCTTGCCCTTAGACGGGATCCGTACCACACGGCTCAGGACACTGGGCACCTGTACGGTGGCGAATTCCAGTTCCTCGTCACTGTTTTTCTTCCGCACCATAGCTCCGATGTTCAGAGATTTGTTGCGAATCAGAGGGAACGGTCTGGAAGAGTCCACGGCCATGGGGGTCAGCACAGGATACACATTTTCCTGAAAATACTGATCCACATACGTTGCTTCCTCCGCCGTCAGCTGCTCATGCTCTCTGACAATATGCAACCCGTTTTTCTCCAGAAGCGGGAGCAGAGAACGGTTATAGGTGGAATATTGCAGATCCACCAGTTCATGGATCGCCACATGCAGCGCTTTTAACTGCTCCGTGGGAGTCATGCCCGCAATGTCTTTTTTGGTATAACCCGCATTTTCCATATCCTTTAAAGATGCCACGCGGATCATGAAAAATTCATCCAGGTTCGATGCTGTGATGCTTAAAAATTTCAACCGTTCGAACAGTGGGATGCTCTTGTCTCTGGCCTCGTTCAACACTCTATAGTCGAACAGTACCCAGCTCAGTTCCCGGTTGGTATAATATTTCGGATCTTTAAAATCGATTTCCATTTTTCCCTGCTGCCTCCCTTAAAATTTCTTTTTCTGCCGGATCACCGGGGTAATGCTGTATACTTCCTTGAAAAATTCCGTGCTGGTCTGGAAGAATCCCTTTTCCAGCGTAATATCTTCCTGGGTGTCCACTTTCAGAATCAGTTCATTCTCCTGTAAAACGGCCTTGACACCTTTCATTTTCTGTTTGTGGCTGCGGTCCAGGCTGTTGGCCAGACGTAAGATGGCAGTCAGTTTGGCAACCGTTAAGTAGCTCGCCTTATCCAGTCCCATAGGGCGCTCCTGTGCCTGCCCATAATAGACGAAATCGCTGTGGTTAAACCTTACCACGTTGGCCACGATCTCCCGCTCCATATGGGACAATCCGATCATTTCCGTTGCCATGATGATGTCATAGGAAGCCTCGCCGACATTGAGCAGGCTGATATATTTTCCACAGTCGTGCAAAATAGCGGCCAGCCGCAGATACAGGCGTTCTCTCTGCCCCATGCCATGCACTTTTTTCATACTGTCAAAAATCGTGGTAGTGATATGTTCCAGGGTATCCGCTCTCTTACTGCTGCCATTGTAGCGCTTGCTGATATTCAGTGCGCAGGCGATAATATCCTCCGCAAAATCATGCTCGCCACGGAACATTTTGTTCTGCTCCGCATACTCATAGGCGATACCATCGCAGAGTGTTACGCCCGGTGCCCAGACCAGTTCCGCGCCCATGAGTTCTGCAATTCGTCTGGTCAGAATGGCACTGATGTACACCAGAGGCACTTTCTCCTCCGCAATATCCATCCGCTTCGCCAGCTCCGTGGTGCCTTTGGTACGAAGGGCTTCCATCAGCTGGGAAAATGCCTTGCGATCCACTACGGCATTGACTTCTCCCCGCTCGTGAGCCTTGCGCACCGCCCAGGGAGACAGGTAATCGTCCACGATGATGATATTTTTGATCTCGCGGTCCTTGAGATACAGCTTCTTGTAATCATCCAGCTGTGCCGTAGCCAGTTCGTCCACCAGACGCTCCATCTGAGTGCTGCCCGCGTTCAGATGATTCAGCAGTTCCTGCAGCCGCAGTACCCCCAGCCGCAGGTTCTGCGTGGAGACCAGTGTATCCTTGTCGAACAGGGAAATCTGGATACTACCCCCGCCGATGTCCAGGATCGCCGTCTTTTCTTCAATGATTCTGCGGAAAGTCTCTCCCTTGGAGGCAATGGACTTGTAATCCAGGAAACGCTGTTCGGAGTTGCTTAAGATCTCTACCCGGATGCCGGTACGCTGTTCAATCTGATCCTGTAGGATCAGGGTATTTTCCGTCTCCCGGATGGCACTGGTACCGTAGGCTTTGTAAGCTGTCACCTTGTAGGATTCCATGATCTGTGCAAATTCTTTCAAAGTATGACACAGGTCATCTATTTTCTCATTGCTAATCTTCCCGTGGGCATAGGTGTCCGAGCCCAGGTCGATCCGCTGGCGGATACAGTCGATCTCCCGCATGGTATTTTTCCCGGAGAGATCAAATATTTTCATGGTGAGTTCAAAACTGCCCACATCAATGGCAGCGAAGGTTTTTACACTCATAGGGTTCCTCACTTTCCTAACAGGTAATCAATGAACTGCTGGGCACTTCTTCCGGACAATCCGCCGTGGGACAGTTCCCATTTATTAGCCTCCTGTAAAAGCTCCTCTTCCGGCATCTCCACATGATAACGCTCCGCCAGAGTCTTCACGATATTCTGGAATTCCTTTTTGTTGGGAGCACCGAAATAAATGGTCACGCCGAAACGGTATACCAGCGACAGCTTCTCCTGTACGGTATCGCTGGTGTGCATATCCTCTCTGGTCTCCTCCTTGTCACTGTAGTTCTCGCGGATGAGATGGCGGCGGTTGGAAGTAGCATAGATCAGGACGTTCTCCGGCTTTTTCTCCAGACCACCCTCGATGACAGCCTTTAAGTATTTGTATTCGATCTCGAACTCTTCGAAGCTCAGATCATCCATATAAATGATAAATTTGTAATTGCGGTTCTTGATCTGGCTGATGACCGTGTTCAGATCCTGGAACTGATGCTTGTAGACCTCGATAATACGCAGGCCCCTGTCATAATATTCATTGGCAATGGCTTTGATGCTGGAAGATTTACCGGTTCCCGCATCACCGAACAGCAGGCAGTTGTTGGCCTTTTTCCCATTCACAAATGCCTCTGTGTTGTCCACCAGCTTTTTCTTGGGAAGCTCGTAACCTACCAGATCATCCAGTTTCACATGGGCAATGTTCAAAATCGGAACGATATGTACACCCTCCTCGTCATGGGTAATGCGGAAGGACTTGTGCAGGCCGAATTTGCCGACACCGTATTCCTTATAGAACTGGGTCAGTGTAGCCTTCATCTCCTCGGCTGTTCCGTCTGCGCAGAACTTTTCCGCCAGTTCACAGATGCGGGCACAAATTCTCTTATTGTACACCTTGCTCTCCTGCATGCTGCTGGCATAATTTTCAATGATGGAGAATTCCGGCACATGAAGCTGCTCCATCATGGGTGCAAAATCAAAGTCATAGAATTCCTTGAAAATGCGGATGTCATGCAGTGCCGCATCGTTGATGGAACCGACGATCTCTCCGCGGATCTCGCAGCCACAGCTGTAGCTGTTCTCGTTATTCACCAGGAGATTGGCCAGATAGCAGTGCCACAGATTCCCGTGGAAACCGTAATTGCCTGCCAGATCGATCAAATCATGAATGCACTCGTAAAACAGTGCCGCCATATCTTCCGTGTTGTAATATTCGTCATCGTAATGGGACATGAGGAACGCCATGTCATACAGCAGCTCCCCATCCTCAAAATCACGATATACGATCAGTTCTTTTTCTCTCATATGTCTAACCTTCTTGTTTTATATGTTTTAACTATTCAGAGCCAATGGGCGAAGTAACCACATGAGCAAATAACATGCAGACATGTTATTTAAGTAAGCCTCGCAGAGGCGGTTTTGCGAATGGGTTTCTGAATAGTTGTTATGCTTAATAATTGCCCAGTATCTTCATGCTGCGGGCTTCTTCTCTGAGTCCCCGCAGTGCGTTTTTCACCGCGCTGTCCGCAAGATTGCCTTCGAAATCAATAAAGAAGCGGTACTCCCAGTTCCTCTCGGGGATCGGGCGGCTCTCGATCTTGGTCATGTTCAGATTGTTGTAGATAAAATGGGACAGAATGTGGTACAGGGATCCGCTCTCATGGGGGATTTCCAGACACAGGCTGATCTTGTTGGCATTTTTGCGGAAGATCTTCTGGTTCGTCACAATGATGAAACGGGTGGAGTTGCTGTCGGAATCGTTGATCCCTTTTTCCAGAATCTCCAGTCCGTAGGTCTGGCCCGCATATTCGCTGGCGATGGCCGCCTGGGTCTGATCCTTGTCCTTTGCCACCTTCAGTGCTGCGAAAGCGTTGTTCTGCATGCTGATCTGCTGCCAGTCATGCTCGGAGAGATATCTGGCGCTCTGCATCAGGGACTGGGGATGGGAATAGACTCTTTTGATCTCTTCCATCTTCGTGCCGGGCAGTGCCAGCAGGCAGTGTTCGATGGGGATCACCTGCTCTCCCACGATATAATTCTCGAATTCTACCAGCAGATCATAGATCTCATTCACGATTCCGGCGGTGGAATTCTCAATGGGAAGTACTGCGAAATCCGCACTGCCTTCATCAATAGCACTCATGGCATCCCGGAAAGTTTCCACATGGAAGGCATTGACATTTTCCCCGAAAAATCTGTGCATGGCAGCCTGGGAATAAGATCCCTCCGCTCCCTGGTAGACCACTCTGGCACAGTCGGTTTCCAGTTCTTCCACGCCGATAAAAGGAAGCCTTCCTTCACTTCCGTGGGCGGCTAACAGCTGGTACTGAAGCTTCCGGCTCATGGACATGATCTGTTCAAACAGTTCTTCCACGCCGTGGCTGTTGAAATCATTATGGGTCAGTGCCTTAACTCCGGCGATCTTCTCCTGCTCACGCTGCTTGTCGAATACCTTTTTCCCTGTCTCTATTTTATATTCCGCCACCTGTCTGCTGACATCCATGCGCTCCTCATAAAGATCCACGATCTGCCTGTCGATGGTGTCGATCTGTTGTCTTAACTGTGATAAATCCATGCTGTTCTCCTTAACTTAACTGATATCCACGAATTGCTCCGCTGCAAAGCAGCTCCCGCAATTCTCAAACATTCGGAATCCGCTGACTCCAAATGTAACTATTCAGAACCACATTCGCAAAACCGCCTCTGCGAGGCTTTTCTGAATAACATGCTTGCATGTTATTTGCTCATAGTGGTTACTTCGCCCTTTGGCTCTGAATAGTTACATTCTATCTCACTTTTTTCTTGTTAGCAAGCAAGAACCGAGGTATAATATTAGATATTACAAAAACTTTACATTTCATTTTACATAAAGAAGGATTGCTTATGAAAGATAAAAAAGCCTTATTGATTCTGATTCCTTTTCTTCTGTTCGTGATCATCATCGGTGCATTTGCCATCGTGGGAGACCGGATCCCTGACAATCCCCCGGAGACCGTGGGGAACACCGCCGGAAATCTGAACAATTCCGGCTACTTCTGCGAGTATGATGGAAAAGTGTATTTTGCCAATGTCTATGACAGCGACACCCTGTACTCCATGGATCCTTCGGAGCAGAATATCAAAAAACTTGGGAATGCCTCCGTACAAAATATCCTGGCTGGCGGTAAATTCCTCTACTATTATCAGACCGGAGCTTCCGGGGATGCCGGGATCGGTGCTCTGCGAACTGTGCGTTCCTTCAACCGCTGTAAGCTAAACGGCAGCGACGTCACAGGACTTACCAGAGATCCCATTTCCACCGCCCAGCTGGTGGGAAGCAACCTCTATATTATGACCGTGGATGATAACGGGCCTTTATTTTACCGTATGAAGATCGACAAGTCTGACAAGACGGAACTTGCCAACTTCGAGATCAATCCCGCCAGCGCCGTAAACGGCACCATTTATTACAACGGTACACAGGACAACCATTATCTCTATGCCATGAATACCGCAACGGACGGAGTTTCCACCGTATGGGACGGCAATCTGTGGTATCCCATCGTGCAGGGGGATTACGTCTACTATATGGATGTGGAAAATGATTACCGCCTGTGTCGTTACTCCCTGTCCCGGAATGAGATCGAAGTCCTGACCAACGAACGGATCGACTGCTTCAATGTGGGTTACGGTTATGTGTACTATCAGGTGAACGGCGAAGAAGCCTGCCTGAAATGCATGCGGGATGACGGAAGCGACTCCTGGGTCATTGCCGAAGGCAATTATACTGCCATCAATATGACATCCCAGTATGTCTATTTCCAGATGTTCGGAGATGACTCTTCCTGGTATCACTCTCCATTAGGCAGTCAGAGCTACAGCGGATTTGACGCAGCCAGACAGGCCGCGCTGGATGCTATGAAGAAATAATGTAACGATTCAGAGCCATGAAATATGAGCGGATGTTCGTCGAATGCTTGCATTTGTAAGAGCATCCGCTCATATTTCTTTGGCGAAGCAGCTTGTATGAGCAAAAAGAAAGCATCGAAGATGCGATTTTGCGAATACTGCTCTGAATAGTTACAGAATACTAACATAGCAAGAGCCGCAGACATTCCGCCTGCGGCTCTTATTTTTCGTTCCCGTTGCAAATTGATTTTAACCTTCCTCGATATGGTTCAGGCCCTGATTCAGAATCGTGATGATATGGTCATCCGCCAGTGCATAAAAGATCGTCTTGCCGTCTCTGCGGTTCTTCACCAGATCCATCTGCTTCAATACCCGTAACTGATGGGAAATGGCAGACTGTGACATACCAAGCAGAGTGGCTATGTCATACACACACATTTCGGAGCACAGCAGCACCGACAAGATCTTCAGTCTTGTAGCATCTCCAAATACTTTAAAAAATTCTGCCAGATCCTGTAACTCCTCCTCCGGCGGCATCTTCTCATCGATCTGCCGGATGGTTTCCGGATCTGCGGAAAGATAACTGTTCTTCTCTTCCATTTTATTTCTCCATTATTTACTCTGTGATCCCTCTCTCAACAGAGGTTTTCTGCACTGACTGTTATCTACGGTTAACTATATTTACTATACACTATTTCTGCGAATTCGACAAATGAAAATATTGCCGCATGCCCTCTGTCATGGTGATCGTTCCCTCATGGTCGATGAACAATCCTTCCGCATCATACTTTTCCAGAAGTTGCTGGCCTTCCTCCTGTCCCAGTACAAAGCAGGCCGTAGACAGGGCATCACTTAAGAATCCGTCCTTCGTCACGATGGTGACCCCCGCCACATCACTGTGGGCCGGTGATCCGGTCCGTGGATCCAGTATGTGATGATATCTGACACCATCCACTTCCACATAGCGTTCATAATCTCCCGATGTGGATACACAGTGCCCTCCGTCCAGTGTCAGCACGCCTACACTTTCCGAAGGATCCAGCGGATCTGTCACTGCGATCTGCCAGGCTCCGCCCTCCGGCTTGCTTCCGTAAGTCAGGATGCTGCCGCCCACGGAAATCACGGCACCACTTACCTCCGGATGCGCTTCCAGTGTCTTAAGGATCTCATCCAGCGCCACACCTTTTCCCACAGCTCCCAGATCCAACTGCATTTCTGCGGGAATGCTCACCGAATCCCCGTCCGCCTGTTGTTCCAACTGAATTTTCTGCCAGCCTGTGGTTGCAAGAGCCTCCGCGATCTCTTCCTGCCTCGGCAGTTCATAATCCCCGGAATCTCCGGCAGCCGCCCAGGTATCAATGTCCCACAGACGGCTGAGCCGGCCGATACTGACATCAAAGGCCCCGGCACTCTCCTCTGAGATCTGCCGGCATCTTCCCAGCCACTCAGCCATCGCAGGAGATACGGAGGTCTGCCCTTCTCCAGCGGCTGCATTGATCCGCGCCACTTCCGCACTTTCCAGTCTCCAGGAAAGTTCTTTTTGTTCCAGATCGTTTAGTTTTTGTAAAAGAACATCTGTTATTTTCTCATTTATTTCACTATTTGTTGTGGTTGCGGAATTTCCGGTAACATAAACGGTCTGGGAGATCACGGTTCCCATGGCGGTATCTATGCTTTTTTCGCATTCCGTTTTCTGCCCGCATCCCGCCAGAAAAAACACCGGGAGCATTGCCAGTAACGTTGCCCGCCGCAACGCCCGGGGCGTTTTCAAATACTTCTTCATTTTTTTCATTCCTTTTGCTATACTGTTCTCATCAGAAAGGAGTTCCTTATTCCTATGAATCTTTCCATGAATGATCGAAAAAAAGCAGTTCTCCTTACCACCGCTCTGCTTGTAATAGCTGTCCTTTGCGTAGTGCGGATCTATGTAGTCTCGCACAGTTCCGTAGAAAACGGTCAGGCTCTCTATGCCGATCTCTATCAGAACGGCGAATTATTGCAGACCATCCGTCTGGATACGGTGACCGCCGAATATACCTTTGAGGTCTCCGGGAATGCCGGTGCCACGAATACCGTCTGTGTTCGTCCGGGCAGCATTGCCATCGTCTCTGCGTCCTGTCCGGATCAGATCTGCGTGCATCAGGGATTTATCAGCACCTCCCTGCTCCCCATCACCTGTCTGCCCAATCGGCTGGTGATCCGGGTCAGAGAAGAGGTTTCCGTTCCGGATGACACTGCACCGGTTCCGGACGGCGTGACCTATTGACAGAATACCATTTTTGCCTGCACAGCGTACCAAAATGCACGGTACCAAACCACCGGACCATTTACGAATTACGAAAACACGGAGATTTTTATGAAACCACCTGTAACTACCAGAAAACTGACGACGCTTTCTCTGCTGGCGGCCATTGCACTGGCGCTGTATGCCGTGGAAAGTGCTCTGCCCCCCATTGTCCCGATCCCGGGCATCAAGCTGGGGCTTTCCAATATAATAACACTTGTTGTTCTATGGAAATATTCCGCAAAAGACGCCTTTTTCGTGCTTCTGGTGCGGATCCTTTTAGCGACCATGTTCTTCGGGCAGGCCATGAGTCTCCTGTACAGCCTGTCCGGCGGTATACTCTGCCTGTTTGCCATGTTGCTTGTGAAGCTGCTGTTGCATGGGAATTACCTGTTCCTCGCAAGCATGACAGGTGCTGTTTTTCACAATCTTGGGCAGATTGGAGTTGCGTTTTTACTGACTTCCGTTCCCGCTGTGCTGGTCTATCTTCCGTTTTTACTGTTAAGCGGTCTGGTGACCGGTCTGTTCATCGGTCTCTGTGCCCGCTTTACGCTTCGCTTCCTTCCGTGAGATCCACGGGAAGCTCCGCCAGCATCTGTGCTACGGTCTTGTGAGTAATGGGATGACGGAAATTCGGTGCCAGCTCACTTAATGGCTTCAGTACAAAATAACGGTTCTCCATATCTACATGCGGGATCACCAGATCCTCGGAGCTGTAGATCAAGTCATCATAGAAAATAATATCCAGATCCAGTGTCCGGGGGCCCCAGTGGATCTTCCGTTCCCGTCCTTCCGATGCCTCGATCTTATGCAGTTCCCGCAACAGTTCTTCCGGTGTCAGCAATGTCCGGATCTCAAACATTCCGTTTACAAAATTCTCCTGTTCCACACCGCCATATGGCAATGTCTCCAAAAGCTCCGATACCTTTTCTACTCTGATATTTTTACTATTCTTAAGCTGTCCCAGTGCCCGCGCGATATGTTCTCTGCTGTCTCCCATATTGGAACCCACGGCAATATAGGCTTCATGCCATTCCCTGTGAATTGCCACAGATACACTGCCAAAGGGTAACGGAATCGGAGCCTCAGGCTTGCGGATCTCCAGATCCAGTCCCTGTACCAGTGGAAACTGCTGTAATACTTCGTAAGCAGTCCGCTCCGCCACCGTTTCGATCAATTGAAAAGTATGCTGTTGCATGAACTCCGTGATAAACTGGCAGACCTCTCCGTAATTGGTGGAGAGACTTAAGTCATCCGCCAGTCCTGCCGGACGGGTATTCGTATACAACGTGGCATTCACATAAAAATGCTGTCCTTTTTCATTTTCTTCCGGATATACGCCGTGATGCGCGTATACTTCCAATTCTTCGATACGGATCTGGTCCTCATAAGTGCCTTTTTTCATTTGCCGACTCCGCCTTTCCCAACGCTTCTTCGCAAAATATCAGTTGCTGCTGTTTAAAATAGCTTCACACATTTTAATGGTGCGGACATTTTCTTTCACATCATGCACCCGGACAAACATACATCCCTTCTGGACGCCGAACATGGTAGTCACCAGCGTTCCCTCCACTCTCTCCGTCACCGGCAGATCCAGTGTCAGCCCGATGACCGACTTGCGGCTGCATCCCAACAGCAGGGGATAGCCGAACATATTCAGTTCTTCCAGACAGTTGATGATCTCCAGATTGTTCTCGTAGGTCTTGCCGAACCCCACGCCGGGATCCAGAATGATCTTCTCATCCGCAATGCCTGCCGCTTCCGCCAGATGGATCGTGTCTGCCAGATCTGCCGCCACATCCTGCATGAAATCCTGATAGTCCGCCTCTTTGCGATTGTGCATCAGACAGCAGGGCAGGCCGCTCTTTGCAATGACTTCCGCCATGTGTCTGTCGTATTTCAATCCCCAGATATCGTTGATGAGATCCGCTCCCGCGCGGATCCCCGCCTCTGCCACACCGCTTTTGTAGGTGTCCAGGGAAATGGGAATGTCAAAATTTGCCTTCACCGCCTCGATCATGGGTACGACTCTGGCAATCTCCTCCTCGTCAGATAGCAGGGTATAACCCGAACGCGTGGACTCTCCGCCGATGTCCACAATATCCATCCCCTCAGCGATCATTTCTTCCACATGCTTCAATGCCCGGTCTCTGTCATTCCATTTCCCGCCGTCGGAAAAAGAATCCGGGGTCACATTCAGGATCCCCATTACATAAGTATGTCCTTTGGTCTGAAACTCTCTGTTGCCAATCTTCATTTGTTTTCTCCCTCATGTTTGTATTATTTTTTGTCCGGATATGTTCCCCTACCGGGTACAGCTTTGCGAATTTCTCGGTTCAGCCTGTTGCACTCAGTACCTGATCGTCAGGTTCTTCTTGCCGTCTTTCCAGTTGCAATCCTTCTCCGCATCGCAGGCGAAGCAGGCACGGCTTGCCTTGTCCGCCCGGTAAAGAACGCCGTTTAGGTTCTTCTCTTTCGCGGCCCCGGGATCTCTGTGCCGTGAGATTGCAGTTACAATAACATCCGTTTCTTTATCGTCAAATCCACAGTCCTTAAGGATCTCCGGTGCGATCCGGGCACTGGCCTGCTCATGAGGCGTGCCGTTCTCGTACTGTTCATGCTTTCCGCAATCATGGAGCAATGCCGCCGCATAGATCCACTCCCGGTCCAGTTCCAGTCCTTCCTCCAGAGCTATGATCGTCCCGATCCGGGCCACATCCAGAAAATGTACCATACCATGACGGCAGAAGCGTCTGTCTGCTTCTGCCGCATTGTTCTTTCCTAAATGGTATAAAAATAAATCATGATTTAATATTTTATCAATTCTGTCCACAGGAGTTCCCCCATTTCGATCCGGTCTTTCCGCAGCTTCCTCCGGTCTTCATAATTTCTATCGGTTCACCAGCTGTAAGAATCTGTCCTGCAATTCCTTATTCTCCGCAAAAACTCCCCTTGTCACCATGGTAACGGTCTGGCTGCCGGGCTTTTTGATCCCGCGCATGGTCATGCACATATGCTCTGCTTCCAACATTACCATAACTCCCTGGGGTTCCAGATATTTCATGATATCATCGGCGATCTGCGCCGTCATCCGCTCCTGGATCTGTAATCTTCTGGCATATACCTCCACAGTCCTGGCAAGCTTACTCAGACCCACAACCTTGCCATCGGGGATATACGCAACATGAGCTTTGCCGTAAAAAGGCATCAGATGATGCTCGCACATAGAATAGAAGGTAATATCCTTCTCCAGTACCATCTCGTTATTGTCTACGGAGAAGACCTTCGACAGATGCTCTCCCGCATCCTGATCCATACCGCCGCAGATCTCTTCATACATCCTGCCGATCCGCTCCGGTGTCTCCTTCAGTCCTTCTCTATCGGTATCTTCCCCGATTCCTTCCAGTAAAAGCTTTATTGCTTCCTGTACTTTCTTCTGATCTACCATTTTCACCGCTTCCCTTTCCGTTTATTCCCTGCTGTCTGTCTCTTCTCCATGAGCTTCAGGATTCTTCCCAGATAAGAGAGAGAGCCGAAGCACAATATCACATCATCCCGTCCTGCCAGCAGGTGACTAAGCTCCACTGCCTCTTCCAGGCTGTCCACCGCCGTCACATTGGGGTGTACCTTTGCCACCTCCGTTGCCAGATCATAAGCATGCATGGCTCTGGGATTGTCCGGAGGTGTCACCGTGAGAATCTGATCCGCATACTTCTCCGTCAGCGCGATCACGCGGTCCACTTCCTTGTCCTTTAACATTCCCATTATATAGATAATTCTTTTGTTTGTAAAATAGAATTCTATGGAATCCGCAAGTTTTGCGGCTGCATCCTCGTTATGTGCGCCGTCCACTATAAATAACGGGTGTTCTTCCAGTATTTGCAGCCGCCCGATCCAGGTCGTCTCCTGCAGGCCCTTCCGGACAGCGCTCTCTTTGATCTCATAACCGCATTTCCCCAGAGCCTGCACCGCTTCTACCGCCAACACAGCATTTGCTACCTGGAATTTCCCCGCAAGGGTGATCTCCAGCTTTTTATAATTTCCATAATCGAAGGTCTGCCTTTTCAGTCCATATTTCACATGCTTTGCATTTGCCACATCTGCGATGGTCAGCATGCAGCCAAGCTCTGCCGCCGTCTGCTCCACAACCTTTTGTGCCGCTTCCTTTTGCCGCATGGAGACCACCTGACATCCCGGCTTACAAATTCCTGTCTTGTGTGCTGCGATCTCCTCCAGACTGTTCCCTAAGAATTTCATATGATCCATACCGATGGATGCCAGTACCGCCACCTGCGTGGTCGTGATCAGATTTGTAGCATCCTCCCTGCCGCCCATGCCGGTCTCCAGCACGACGATATCGCACTGTTTCTCCCGGAAATACCAAAAAGCCAGCGCCGTCTCGATCTCAAAAGGCGTGGGATGATGGAAGCCGTCACTTACCATAGCATCACAATGCTTTTTTATGATCTCCAGTCCTTCACACAGATCCTTATGCGTGATCTTCTGCTTTCCGATCTGGATTTTTTCACAATATTCAATAATAACAGGTGATATATATTTTCCCACACGGTATCCGGCAGCCTGTAAGATATTGGAAATATAGGCAAGTGTGGAACCTTTTCCGTTGGTTCCCGCAATATGTACGAATTTCAGGTCGTTCTGCGGATCTCCCAGCCTTCTGCACAGCTCTCTGATGCTGTCCAGCCCCGGAACAATGCCGTAAGTTCCCACTTTTTCCATATATTCCATTGCTTCCTGATAGTTCATAGCAATCTCTCCCGTATCATACACTGAAAATTTCATATACTATGTCCATGAAAATGACAAAATCCATCGCAAACTCTTTTAAAACCTTCGGCAGGAGCTTTCTCCTGTGCGGGCTGTGCGGCTGGTGCATGGAGATCCTGTTCACAGCGCTGCACTCCCTTCGGCGCAGGGATCTGCGTCTTACCGGTAATACTTCCCTGTGGATGTTCCCTATCTACGGCTCCGCCTGCCTGCTTGCACCCCTCAAACGGCTTTTTGAGCACCTGCATATCAGTCGTCCCGGGCGCGGGCTGTTCTATATGGCTATGATCTTCACCGTGGAATATCTCAGTGGGCGCCTATTGTGGAAGCATGGTCTCTGCCCCTGGGATTACGGTAAAAGCCGTTTCCACATCCACCGGATCATCCGGCTGGACTATGCTCCCTGGTGGTTCCTGGCAGGACTGTTTTTTGAAAAGATCCTGCCCTGAGCCGTTTTACTGCATTACTGCATTGCTTCTGCCAACATCCGTTCCTCATGACCCTTTTTGTCCCTCACCATCTTCTTCATGAGGAAATGATAAGCGATCCAGAGGAAAATACCTGCGGTCAGCCAGGCTGAGGCATTGGCAAAGCACACACCCACATAACTCATCAGATGCGCTGCCGCAAAAGCCACGATACCACGGCTCAACAATTCCACCACACCGCCCATCATGGGCATGAAGCCGAAGCCACAGCCCTGCAGCGCATTTCGGAAGATAAATATCATTCCCAGCGGAATGAAGAACATGCCGCAGATCGTAATATACGTTCTGGCATATCCACATACCATCTCAACCTGTTCGGAGATGAACAGCGGTACAATATAAGGAAGTGCTATATATACTAGTCCGTAGACAAGCACCGCATAGACACCGGACATGATATTGGCAGCTTTCACGCCCTTACGGATCCGGTTCAGATCATTGATGCCGCGGTTCTGCGCACAGTAAGTTGCCATAGTCACACCCATTGCAGCAAAGGGCTGTGTCACCAGCTGTTCCACCTTGCAGGACACTGAATAAGATGCCACCACGGTAGAACCCAGCAGATTCAGTGCTGCCTGTACCAGAATAGTACCGATAGCTGTAATGGAAAACTGCAGTGCCATGGGAATTCCCACGGTCAGCTGATTTTTCACACACTGACTTTCCAGTCTGCAATGCTCCGGACGGATATGCAGTGTAGGTACTCTCTTAATAATATAAATCAGACACAGTACACCGGATAATCCCTGAGAAATGATGGTAGCATAAGCTGCACCGCCCACTCCCATATGACCGTAAACGATCAGTACATAATCCAAGACAATATTCGTCACCGAAGCGATCACCAGCAATACTAACGGCACCACACTGTTGCCGATGGCACGCAGGATACTGGACAACAGGTTATACAATACATTGCAGGCAATTCCCGCACAGATGATCATAATGTATTCCTTCGTCATATCGAAAATATCTTCCGGGGTATTCATCACCCGGAGCAGACTGTCCATGCCGGCCATACTGACCACAGTCATCACGATCGTCACGATCACCGACAGGATGGCAGCGCTTCCGATACTTTTGCGCATGCCCTCCCGGTCCCCGGCTCCGAAACGCTGTGCCGTCAGCACGGTAAATCCAGTGGTCAGTCCCTGCGTAAATCCCAGGATCAGGAAGCTTACCGACCCGGTGGCTCCTACTGCCGCCAACGCATCCACACCTACGAACCGGCCCACGATAATGGTATCCACCATGCTGTATAACTGCTGGAAAATATTACCTATGATAATGGGAATGATAAATTTTGTAATCAGCTTAGAAGGGCTGCCCTTCGTCATATCAAGTTCCATAAATCTCTTCTCCCGAAAAAACAGGACCCCGGAAGGCCCCGTCTCTTATACACATGTATACTTGCTTCTCAATATTACTGTAAATCGTCAATATCCCCGGCCTCTCCGGAACCGATATCCAGCATGTTCACGGTTCTGCGCTTCAATCTGGCTTCTTCCGACTCCTTCAAAATAAACTCCTTGATCGCTTTGGAATTGCGGATATGCTCAATCAACAGTTTGGGATGAGTGGTATCACCGGTATAACAGACAATGGTGCCAAGTCCTGCCATTCTCTCCCAGATACTTGCCGTATGCTCCACATCCTGTACCTTGTACATATAGCAGTCATTTTCTACCTTGGTGAACACACCTGTATCCACAGTGATCATATCCTCTTTGATCACATACCTGGTAAAAGTAAAAGGTAATCCCAAAAATAACCAGCGCTTCTTTTCCACAAATTCTACAGACATAATGCCCTCCTTTTATTGTCTGGTACAATGTTCCACGGTCATCTGTAACGTACAGTGGAACCGGCTTTTACACAGCCGGCTTCATCGATATAGTTCTCTTTGCCTCATTATATGATATCCTATCCGGGAATGCAAAACCTTTCTATCATATCCACACAAATTTTCTATATTTTTCACTTTTTCCTGCTTGATTCTCCTACGGAGAAATGGTATTATGTTACAAATGTAAAAATACAGGAGGATAAACAATGACCGCAAAAGAATGTATCACAGGCCGCAGAAGTATCCGTCAGTATACGGATCAGCCGGTATCTCATGAGCTTCTGGCTCAGATCGTAGAGACAGCTTCTTATGCTCCCAGCTGGAAGCATACGCAAATCGTTCGTTATATCGCTGTGGAAGGCGAAAAGAAAGCGAAACTGGCAGCATGTACTTCCTCCTTCCCGGGTAATGGCAAGATCATGGAGAACGCTCCCATGGTCGTTGCAGTGACCGTGATCAAGGGCAGAAGCGGTTTCGAGAGAGACGGCTCCTTCACTACCGCCAGAGGCGATGCATGGCAGATGTTCGATGCCGGTGTTGCCAGCGAAGCATTTTGCCTGGCTGCTTACGAGCAGGGCCTTGGCACCGTGATCATGGGTATTTTCGATCAGCAGGAAGCTGCTGATCTCCTTGAGATTCCTGAAAATCAGGACCTGATCGCACTGATCCCCATCGGTTATCCCGCAGAAGCACCCGTTGCTCCCAAACGGAAACCCGTAACGGATCTGTTATCTTATCAACAGTAATTTTAAAGTCGAAGAGTTTTTCCTCTTCGACTTTTTTCTGGTCAGGGTATGAGCTGTCTGCTTCCTGCGGTTCCTGTTTCTACCCGCATCATAAGAAAAGCGCTGTATTCTTATGATGTCGCATACACAAGTGAACACGGATTCTCCTATTCCGTACGGTCACTGTGTCGAAAATAGCAGCGCAGAAACGAGGAAATGAAAAAATGAGACACTTGATGAACCCACTTGACTTCTCTGTTGAGGAACTCGACAAGCTGTTCGCTCTGGCAGACGACATTGAGAAGGATCCCGCCAAATACGCCCACAAATGCGACGGCAAGATCCTCGCCACCTGCTTCTATGAGCCCAGCACCCGCACACGTTTAAGCTTTGAATCCGCCATGAACCGTTTAGGCGGCAGAGTCATCGGCTTCTCCGATGCGGCTTCCTCTTCTGCTTCTAAGGGAGAAAGTGTATCCGATACCATCCGCATCATCTCCTGTTATGCGGACATCTGCGCTATGCGCCATCCCAAGGAAGGTGCTCCCATGGTAGCTGCAGAGAAATCCCTGATCCCCGTGATCAATGCCGGTGACGGCGGCCATCAGCATCCCACCCAGACCCTGACGGACCTACAGACCATCCGCAGCCTCCACGGCGATCTGAATAATTTTACCATCGGTCTGTGCGGTGACCTGAAATTCGGTCGTACCGTACACTCCCTGATCAACGCACTGGTGCGCTACGAAGGTATCAAATTCATCTTCATCTCTCCCGAAGAGCTGAAGATCCCTGACTATGTCACCGACATGCTCCGCGAGAAAGGCATTCCTTTCCAGGAAGTTATCCGTCTCGAAGATGTGATGCCGGAACTGGATCTCTTATACATGACCCGTGTGCAGAAGGAACGTTTCTTCAACGAAGAGGATTACGTCCGCCTGAAAGATTTCTATGTACTGACCCCGGAAAAAATGGAACTGGCGAAGCCCGACATGCTGGTGCTGCATCCCCTTCCCAGAGTCAATGAGATCTCCGTGGAGATCGATGACGATCCCAGAGCCGCCTATTTCAAACAGGCACAGTTCGGTGTCTATGTCCGTATGGCTCTGATCCTGACTTTGCTGGGTCTGGCATAATTTTCCGGCACCTGACCGCAAAATTATCTTATGAATATTATAGGATTCGCTGTCTGATCTGACCGACACGAATCTGTTGTATGAATTCGTATATAAAAGTTAACATACGCAGCACTCTGTGCCTGCAGAATGGAGATTACTATGTTAAATGTAGGAAAAATCGAAGAGGGCTTCGTCCTCGATCATATCAAAGCCGGAAAAAGTCTCTCGATCTATGAGCACCTTCAGCTGGATAAGTTAGATTGCACCGTTGCTATCATCAAAAATGCCCGCAGCGGAAAAATGGGCAAAAAAGACATTCTGAAAGTAGAATGTGATATCGATATGCTGGATCTGGATGTGCTGGCATTCATCGACCACAACATCACCGTCAACGTCATCAAAAACGGTGAGATTGTAGAGAAAAAAGAACTGGTACTTCCCAAACAGATCAAAAATGTCATCAAATGCCGCAACCCCAGATGCATCACTTCCATCGAGCAGGGACTGCCCCACGTATTCGTCCTCTCCGATGAGAAAAAAGAGATCTACCGCTGCAAATACTGCGAAGAGAAATACAGCGAAAGCTAAATCTTATACAACAAATGCCCTATCAGCAGCCGCTGGTGGGGCATATTTACAATACTTATTCCGCATCATCCTCTGTTTTCTTTTCACTATCTTCCTGCTTCTGCATATACATTATTTCTAACCTTACCTGAATTGGCAGTAATAGCAGAAAACCAATTAATCCATATAAAATTCCATTTAATGCAATTGAAATGGAAATACTTAATCCTGTAAAAAGAAGTGTTCCTTCCCCCATAGGTTGAATTGCCATAAAGCTGATACAGCTTTCGAGGAATCCCATTCCCAAAAATGTGATTTTCGCAAGATTTATCGCTGATTTTGCCTGAAACAATTGTTTTATTGATACTGATTTCTTTTTTCCAAAAATAATCCGAAAGGAATCAAAAAAGGGTAGTCCCAAATTTGTCCCCAGCAAAAATAAAGCAGTAACTAAAAACATACTCAATAATGTAGGCATATCCACAAAAAGCATATTCATACTGATTCCCATATTGGTAATAACAGAATATAAAACAACGAATAAAAAAATTATCACAGTTATCCCAAAAGCCAATAATGAACTTCGGCTTTTCTTTTTGCTATTTTCTGTTTCCTGTAAAAGATTCATCATATTGACTTCAGCTTTTTCAGTGTAACCGTTTTCCAACAAATGTTCACCTGACAGGAACTCATTAATACTAATTTGCAGAATGTGGCATAACGGAACAATCAATGCCAGTTCCGGCATTCCTTTGCCACATTCCCATTTGGATATTGTTTTGTTACTGACACCAATCGCATCCGCCAATTGTTGTTGCGTCATTCCCTGCTCTTTTCTTAATGTAGAAATGAATGCCCCAATCTTTTCCTGATCCATTGCTGTTCCTCCCGTAAAACTATAAAATACGATTTTCATGACTGTATTTTACAATTTTATCGCTATGAGGACAACTTTTCCTTCGTAGACCCCAGTCTATCTATCGTAGATTTTCATTGTATATAACTTCTTTCTGCGTATTTCAACAATCTTATCTACACATTATCTGCGACATAAAATGTGGGAGCCGGCATATTTTCCCACTCTGTTAACGTAATATTTCCTTTTGCAATTTCCGCTGCTTCCAATAATCCTTGCATGATTTCATCAAAAAAGTTACTCATAATTTTTCCTCCATAGTCTATTGCGTTCCTCTTTATTTTACTTAATCTCATGTCTCATCCTCCTTTTTGAGCCAATTATACTAAATCACATGGACACATTCTGGCATTCTGAAAGCAATTTTTGTCTTTCATGAAAAAAGTGGTCACTCTTATCCAAAGAATCTCCTACTGTTTTAAATTCAGCACCATGTATTATTTATTCTTAATACTTTATGCTTTTTTTAATAATCTATTTTAAGTCTACCTGCCGAAGATTTTCATAGGCATCCTCTTTCAGTACAAAAATTCCCCATCAGCAGACACTGACGGGGAACATTTACAAACTATATTATTTCTATCCCACCTACATAGCAAGCGGCAAAGATTCTGTTCACAGAAGCTTATCTCTGTACACGTCCGGAAGCATCGCCGCCAGCCAGGGTCTCAACTTCTTTTCTGGATACCAGGTTGAAGTCGCCGGGGATGGTGTGCTTCAGAGCGGATGCAGCTACGCCGTACTCAAGAGCATCCTTGAAGTTCTTGCCATCCAGCATACCGCAGATCACACCGCCTGCGAAGGAGTCACCGCCGCCTACACGGTCAACGATGGGATGGATGCTGTACTCTTTGGAGTGATAGAACTCCTTGGTATCTCTGGAGTAGATGCAAGCAGACCAGCCGTTATCGGAAGCGGAATGGCTTACACGCAGAGAGGATACGCAGTACTCGAAGTTGAACTTGTCAACCATCTGCTCGAAGATGGACTTGTAACCAGCCAGCTCCAGCTCACCGCTGGTAACATCGGTATCGCCGGGCTTGAAGCCAAGTACCAGCTCAGCATCTTCTTCGTTACCGATACATACATCAACGTACTTCATCAGGTTGGTCATAACCTTCTGAGCCTTCTCGGAGCTCCACAGCTTCTTACGGAAGTTCAGGTCTACGGATACCTTTACGCCGTGCTTCTTAGCAGCGATCAGAGCCTTCTCGGTCAGCTCTGCAGCAGCATCGGATACAGCGGGGGTAATACCTGTGAAGTGGAACCAGTCAGCACCTTCGAAGATCTCATCAAAGTTGAAATCAGCCTCGGTTGCGGTAGAGATAGAAGAATGTGCTCTATCGTATACAACCTTGGAAGGTCTCATGGAAGAACCGCTCTCCAGGTAGTAGATACCCAGTCTCTCACCGCATCTTGCGATGTGCTTGGTCTCTACGTTGTACTTTCTCAGAGCTGCTACTGCGCACTCACCGATCTCGTTGTCAGGAACTGCGGTAACGAACTCAGCATCATGACCGTAGTTAGCCAGAGATACTGCTACGTTAGCTTCACCGCCGCCGTAGTTTACATCGAACTCGTCTGCCTGGATAAATTTCTCGTTGTTGGGGGTGGACAGTCTCAGCATGATCTCACCCATGGTAATTACTTTTGCCATTTTGGTATATTCCTTTCTCAAATTAAAATTATCTATAATCTCCGGTTGTTCCGATTGCATATTCCGTCACGGACCCGTTCTCGCTTCGGCCCTCCCGTAGCGGTACATAAGATGCTAAAATACAGCATCTAAGTACCGACGGTCGGTTAGAGTCCGTGTCGAAACACGCAACCGTCCAACCTGATAGTTCTAAATCCTATTCATTCCACCGTGTAATCGCTATATTACAGTGGAAGTGGGTCCGCGACTGAAATATGAAGTCGACGGATCCGTCCGGATTCCGGAATCCTATTCTTATTTCTGTACCAGATGAATAGCGAAGCCGCCGATCTCCTCTTTCAGGTAGATAGCCTTCAGGTTGCCCTTGGCATCTCTCTTAGCGGACTCCTCGTTGAACTCAACGCCCAGAACGGTGCTCAGGTAGTTGACAGCTCTCTCGATGTAGTTGGTCTTAACAGCGATGTGACCGTTCTTGCCCAGGTAAGGAGTCTTCATAACTTCCAGAGCAGAGCCTGCGAATACGGAGCTGTTGCCAACCTTAGCAGGCATACCGAAGATAAATGCGAAACGGTTTGCAGCCTTAACAGCCTCTTCCTCGTTCTCTGCATTAACACCAACATGAGCCAGTTCGAAGCCCAGCATAGTCTGTACAGCTTCTCTGGTCAGCTGCTCGATCTTGTCCCACTCACCGGCGTTGATCAGGTCGCCGGGAACCATCCAGGAACCACCGCATGCGATGATCTTGGGGAAGTCAAGGTAAGAAGTCAGGTTCTTAGCGTTTACACCGCCGGTAGGCATGAACTTCATATTTACATAAGGAGCTGCCATAGCCTTGATCTTAGCCAGACCGCCGGACTGCTCAGCGGGGAAGAACTTAACTACATCCAGGCCAAGCTCGATAGCCTGCTCGATGTCGCTGGGGCTGGAAGTACCGGGAGTGATAGGAATGTTCTTCTCTACACAATACTTAACGGTTCTGGGATTTAAGCCGGGGCTTACGATGAACTTAGCGCCTGCTGCTACTGCTGCGTCAACCTGCTCTGCGTTCAGAACGGTACCTGCCCCAACACACATGCTGGGGAAGTTGTCGGTCATGATCTTGATAGCTTCTGCTGCTGCGCTGGTACGGAAGGTAACCTCTGCACAGGGAAGTCCGCCTGCGCAAAGTGCCTTTGCCAGAGGAAGTGCATCTGCTGCGTTGTCAATTTTTACAACCGGTACGATACCGATTTTGCTGATTTGCTCTAATACTGCGTTCATAAATAACACCTTTCTGTCTTATAGACTAATAGTTATGTGAAAAATCTTCGCAGGAGATCCTGTCGAAAATATTTCTGCAAAATGAAACCAATACTTTTATGCCAGTACTTCCTTCACTGCCTCAGCGATCTTGTCGCACTTGCAGTTTGCAAAGAAATACTCCTTAAACCTGGCACCGGATAAAGCACCCTTTACCAGTTCACGATCCAGATTCTTCAGGATGGTAACCATATCGGTATGAGTTACTTCTTTTACCTGATCCAGGATCTTCTTGTTGCGCTGCTCGGGAACAACTCTCTCAGGGGGATATCCACCGCCGCCGGGAGCACAGAACAGCTTTTCAAAAGTATACTGTAAGTTCAGTTCACCGCCCCAGCCGAAGTTCTCAGCAAAAGGAAGTGCTACACAGTTACCGTCGTTTACCTGAGAGAACAGGTAAGCATCCAGAGGGGACTCAATGTGTCCACACAGAACCTTGGGGAAGGAATTGCATGCAAGCATGGCACCTTCGCCGGTTCCGCATCCGGTGATCACGAAATCCGCTGCCCCGGAGTTCAAAAGAACTGCTGCCAGAATACCGTTCTGTACGTAGGTCAGGGAATTGGGATCCTCTGCGCCGCACATACCGTAGTTGAATACTTCATGACCCATGGGCTCTACTACTTTTTTAAGAGTAGCGCAGATCATTTCATTCTTAGCAGCCTGACTGTTTTCATTAATCAAAGCTATCTTCATGAGATACTCCTTTTCCAAACGCCACAACAGTCAGCCGCCGAAATTCTTCTGCGACTGACCTGATGTGAAGTGTTTATTCTATTTTTGATATCCTGCGTAAATGCACAAGCTCCATAGCTACTCACTCGCAAATTCGTGCTTCGCACTCTGCATCCGGCTCGTAAACTCACCGGATATTTACTCGTGAGCTGTGCAAGGAAAACAAATGTCCGCTACGCGGCCGCTTGTTTTCCTTTTGCACAAGCTCTACTGGGGCTGCTTGCCGATGTAAGCAAGGATACCGCCATCTACATACAGGATGTGTCCGTTGACTGCATTGGATGCCTCAGAAGCAAGGAATACAGCGGGGCCGGTCAGCTCTTCGGGCTTTAACCATCTGTTAGCAGGGGTCTTAGCGCAGATGAACTGGTCGAAAGGATGTCTGCTGCCATCGGGCTGGATCTCACGAAGAGGAGCCGTCTGAGGAGTCTCGATATAACCGGGTCCAAGGCCGTTACACTGAATGTTGTACTGGCCGTACTCGGAGCAGATGTTCTTGGTCAGCATCTTTAAGCCGCCCTTAGCTGCTGCATATGCAGATACAGTCTCACGACCCAGCTCGGACATCATGGAACAGATGTTGATGATCTTACCATGACCCTTCTTGATCATTGCAGGGATCACTGCTTTCGATACGATGAAAGGTGCATTCAGGTCTACGTCGATTACCTGACGGAACTGATCTGCGGTCATCTCGGTCATAGGGATTCTCTTGATGATGCCTGCGTTGTTAACCAGGATATCGATGGTGCCTACTTCCTTCTCGATCTGAGCTACCATAGCATTAACTGCTTCTTCGTTGGTAACGTCGCATACATAGCCGTGAGCCTTGATACCTTTCTCAGCGTATGCTGCGATTCCCTTGTCTACCAGCTCCTGCTTGATATCGTTGAAGCAGATGGTAGCACCGCACTCAGCGTATGCGGAAGCGATAGCGAAACCAATACCGTAAGATGCGCCGGTAACCAGTGCAACCTTACCTTCCAGTGAGAAATTAGTGAATTCAGACATTGTTTTTTCTCCTTTTCTTTATAAAAACTGTTATTTTAGTTACATGTTCCAAAGGATCTTATTTCAGATCTCTGTTGTCAACGCCGTCCATATCATCGAAGTCCTGATTCTCTCCGACCATACCCCAGATAAAGGTATATGCTCTGGAACCGCATCCGGAATGGATGGACCAGCTGGGGGAGATGACTGCCTCTTCGTTACGCATTACGATGTGGCGGGTCTCATCGGGCTCACCCATATAGTGCATAACAAAGGCATCCTCAGGCATATCGAAATACAGATATACTTCCATACGTCTGTCATGTGTATGACAAGGCATGGTGTTCCATACACTGCCGGGCTCTAACTTCGTCATACCCATCTCCAGCTGACAGCTCTCTACCTGTCCGGGAAGGATATACTTGCAGATTACTCTGTGGTTGGCATCCTCCAGAGTACCCAGTTCTACTTTATTCTCATCCTTTACAATGACCACGCCCTCTTCGGGAGTACCTTCCGGCTTGATCAGCACGGTCGGATAAGTCTTATGTGCGGGAGCGGAATTCAGATAAAATTTAGCGGGCTGTTTCTCATCTTCACTTGCGAAAATGATCTCCTTGGAGCCCATTCCTATGTACATAGCTTCCTTGTAACCTACCTTGTACACTTTGCCATCAACGGTAATCATACCTGCTCCGCCGATATTGATCACACCCAGTTCTCTTCTCTGACAGAAATACTCTGCACGGAGTTCATCTCCGGCGGTCAGAGTGATAGGGCTTACAGGAACTGCTGCTCCTGTAATGATTCTGTCGATGTGGCTGTACACCAGCTTGATCTCGCCGGGTACGAACAGATTCTGGATCAGAAACTCTTCTCTCAGACGCTCTGTGGTGTAATGCTTCACATCTCTTGGTGATACTGCTGTTCTAAGTTCCACCTTACGCCTCTCTTTCCTCAACGGGCGGCCTGCGTGCCGCTATTGAATGTTACCTTTTTATGAAAGCACTTACATTATAACATATCATTGTAACCATTTCCAACACATTTTTACTATTTTTTATAAAAATTTTGGAAGGCTGTAACTGCTTTTCTCTTTTGTATGAGTTAAGTATACTAGAAAAGATTCTCAAAGTCTTTTCATATTTTAATCTAAACATTGCAAATTTTGAACTTTTGGTGTTTAATAAAAGAAAAAGCGAAAAGGATGAAAGAAATGGAAGAACTTACCTCCTGTAAAACAGCCATAGATAACTGTAAAACCTCCGGGACTTTTGCCATTGCCCACTTATATAAAGAAGAAAAAGCCATGGACATGCACATCCATGACTGCTACGAGATCTACTATTCCATCTGCGGCGGCAAACAGTTTCTGATCGACAACTGCTTCTACACCATCGCCCCAGGCGATCTCTTTATCATCAACCAGTACGAAAGTCACAAGCTGACCCAGATCGACAACTCCGTCCACGAACGTATCGTTCTGTCGGTGGCGCCGGATTTCATGAAGCTGATCTCCACCAAAGAGACGGATCTGAGCTTTTGCTTCACCCACCGCAGTGCCCCCTTTTCCCATAAGCTTTCGCTCAACAAGGAACAGCAGAAACGTTTCCTCTATTATATCAACAAAATCACTTCCGCGGAGGGCTTTGCCCATGACATCACGGAATACGCCGCTTTCATGGAGCTGATGGTCATGCTCAACACGCTGTTCATCCGCAGTGCAGAGCAGACGGCGGCCGGGGAAACCGTAACAGTTCCCGCCGAATACAAGGACAGTAGCTACCGCTACAACCATCAGGTGGACGATATTCTGGCTTACATCAACCAGAACATCTCCCAGCCTATTACAGTGGAACAGCTGGCCGGACAGTTCTACTTAAGCGAATCCTATATCTGTCGGATTTTCAAATCCGCCACAGGCACCACCATTAATAAATACATCACCGCCCGCCGCATCAGTATCGCCAAGGCGGTTCTGAACGAAAACGGCAATGTTATGGAAGCCTTCGAACGCAGCGGTTTCACGGACTACAGCAATTTCTTCAAAGCCTTCACCAAAGCCGTGGGTGTTTCCCCGAAAAAATACGCAAGCCTGAGTGTCAGCTAAACTGCTGACGCTCAGGCTCTTCTTTTTACATTTCTTAATCATTCGGTCTCTGGTAGAACCGGCCCGCCAGATTCTCCGTACGGATCATGTTGACAAAGGCCTGCGGGTCCGTCTCCCGCACCGTATTCACAACTTTGCTCACCTCGTCTCGTCCCACCACGGAATACAGCACGTCACATTCCTGTTTGGAATAACAGCCCTCACCCTTGATCAGGGTGGCATCGTGATGGGTGATCTCCGCAATAGCTTCGTAGACATCCTCCGGCCGTTTCGTCACGATGATCAGTGTCTGCTTCTGGTAGCGCTTGTACAGCACATGGAGTACCTGCGTGGAGGTATACTGAAAAATAATGGAATACAGCGCCTTGTCCCAGCCAAACAGTGCTCCGGCGATTCCAAGGATCACCACATTTCCCGCAAAAATATAATTCCAGGAATCAATGCTGTACTTTTCCGACAGGAAGATCGCGATAAAATCCGTACCGCCGCTGGTGGCATTGGCGAACAGACACAGGCTGATGGCCAGTGCATTGATCAGTCCACCGAAGATAGCAATCAGCAGAATATCCTCCGTTACCGGCCAGGCGGGCACCATATCCGTCAAAATACCGCTCACCACGATCATCAGACAGGAATAACCGGTGAACTTTTTTCCGATGAATTTGAAGCTGATGACCACCGGAACCGCATTTAAGATAAAGTTGATCACCGAAAAAGGAGGCTCCCAGTGCCACAACAGCACGCTGATCTCCTGGATCAGTCGGGTCAGACCGTTGAATCCACCGGGGATCAATCCCCCGGCCCGGACAAAGCTTTTCAAATTGACTGCCATGATAAAGGATCCCGCCAGGATCAGGCAGGTACGCCGCAAGGTATCACAAATACTCTTCTTCGTCATAATTCGCTCCTTCTTACATCCTTCCTGCCTCTTCCTTCACAGAACCTTCCTCTGTGTGCGTTTTTTCCGCATTCCCGTCTTCCATCGTTTCGTCTGCTGCCTTTTGCAAAGGCTCATTCTCCGCACAGTCTTTCCTTTTCCTGTCACACCTCTGACACAACACGCATCCCAACAGGATCAGTACACTTCCCGCACTCACTAAAATACCGATATTCCGTCCTTCCGGTACATAGTGCATCTGTATCGTATGTTCTCCCGCTTCCAGATCAAATGCCATGAGCGCATTGCCAAACTGCTCAGGCTCTGCATTTTCTCCGTCGATCTGCACCGTCCAGCCCTCCTCATAAGGCACGGACAGGATCAGTCTGCCGGCTTCTTTCAGACTTAAGGTTCCGGAAATATGGGTGCTGTCCATCGCTACATTTTCAAGATGTTCTTTTGACAATATCTCCACTGCCTGTGCCAGCACTTCTTCATTCAGTACATAAGCTTCCGCCGATACCTTCGGGGTATCGTCCGTGTCATCCCCATTGGTCAGCGTCACGCGCTCTCCCTCCAACAGATATCCCAGATACAGAATGGATCCGTCCTTCAGATCACTGTAATCCTGCGTCTCCAGCGTTCCCCCAAGCACCTGAACCTTTTTCGTCCCTGTGGCATTGATCCTCGCGTAATAGTAGCCTGCCCGGTCCGCCGTAATACATACATTATCTCCGCTAGTCTCACTGGTCGCCCGGTCCAGTAAGGGCTCTGCGATTCCCAGATCCTCGGTCAGCTGATTCTGCACTCTCACACCGGTGCCGATCTCGTCCGTAACATTCCAACCCATCGGTGCCACATAGCCAAAAGGCAGCGTATATTTACAATGATATAAATAAACATCTCCGCTGTTATTCACGATCTCATACAGACCGTTTTCGTATTTATCCGATTCGCCGAACATATAATCCACATTCAGGAGTGCCGACACGAAAGCTGTCGCTCCGTCAAATCCGTAATAAACCTTGCTGTGACGCATACCCAGCATTTTATACAGGTCCATGACGTTGGAATTCATGGTGGAGGAAAATACGGAAGCCGTAGGGTATCCCGTAAGAGTACCGTCATTTTTCGTCTTGCGGGTAAACTTCTCGATACGGAAGAAGTCATCCCCCTCCTGTTCCTGCGTAAGGGCGTACAACGCCTTATAATCCTCCTGGTCTCCCAGATAAGCGCTTCGTCCGGTAGTGCCCAGACTCGTATTAAATGTATTGATGCTCAGCTCCGCCACTATGCACGCCAGCACCAGAATCCCCAGCACCTGCCTCGTCAGTTCGTCTTTTCTCGTCCGGTACAGATACAGAAGCACACCATAGATCGTAACAAATACCAGGGTCAACACTTCAATGCCGGTGTCAAAATCTTCACTCTCCACGAATTTTTCACAGGCAAGTAAAAATATCACCGCCGCCAGATACCCATAGATGATCTGCCTGGGAGAAGTGCCCTCCACATTTCGGAAAGCATCATAGCACATGACAAGGATCAGAAAAATATATAGAAAAGACTGTCTCGCCGGCAGGGAATCCGGATAATTCAGACCGTGCCATAAAAAGTCCAGGACATTGGTTCCGAAGCTGAGCAGCAAAAATCCCGCCAGTGCCAGATTGCAGAACCGTTTTCTCACCGATATTTTTTCATTCAGTGCATACATGGGCACCAGTAAAAATACTGCCACACCACAGTAAATGTTCGGCCAGTGTTCCAGTCCCCTCTCCGTGGTCACGCACAGGCAATGTCTCGCCAGCATATCAAACACGGAAAAATAGGACTCCAGCGTACCGGGGAAATCCGAATTGCCAAAATCCGTCCGTAGAATAGCACAGACCTCCGGAATCAACAATGCCGCTGCCAGACCTCCGGCCAGCAGGGAGGCAAATGCAAATCTTCCGATCCTGCCGAATACGATCCGTGCTTTCCTGCTCTGCCCTTCCGTCATGGTATAGTATTCCGTGATCAACAACATTCCAAAATACAGCACCAGAAAGATACAGATCATAATGGAGATGTAATAATTGGTCAGAATACAGAGTCCCAGAGTCACGGTATACATGACCCATTTGCCTTCTCTGACCAGCCGCTCTGCTCCTAACAGGATCAAGGGTAGCAGGATCAGGCAGTCCAGCCACATCACATTCCAGTTGTAGGCCGCCAGATAGCCGGACAGAGCATACGCAGTGGAAAACAAAAGAGCCGCCGGATCCTCCTTGCCGAACACTTTCCGCAGATAGATGCTGAAGGTAAGCCCCATAAGGCCGATCCGCAGGATCACCAGATAACTCATGAATTCCATGATCAGGCCTTCCGGCAGCAAAAATACCAGCCAGTTAAAAGGACTTGCCAGATAATAGACATACAGTGCCAGGAAATTCGATCCGATCCCTACATTGTAGGAATAGAACAGTCCCTCTCCCGCTTTGATCTTGTGTACAAATTCACTTAAAAAAGGCATATACTGATGGTACATGTCGGAGAACAGAAAACTCCGGTCACCAAAAGGATATATGCCCCGTATGATAAAAAGAACCAGCATAATAAATGCAGGCACAAAGAACGCAAGCACAGAGATCCCTCTCTGCATCCTGCGCTCCTCACTACTTGTTGCTGTCGTTTTATTGCCGTTCATATTATTTTTCTCCCACGATCTCTTTTCTTACCTTCCGTAATCAAACAGCAGATAATACTCCAGCCTCCGGTAATCGTTCAATGCTTCCCCACATTCCTTCACCGTCGTAAGAGTGCCGTCCGCCTCTCTCACACCTGCTGCGCTGATCACCGGGTATTCCTTCCGAAGCCCGGTCAGACTGCTCTGCAGGGCAGGCAGCGGCAGATCACAGTTCTCCAGCACATCCATGGCCAGATAATTGGCACTGGTCTCTCCGTCCATCTGCTCCTCAATGTCAAAGTTGCTCCAGATCACATAAGGTACTTTATATTTTAACAGATTTTCCTCATCTGTTAAAGTCTCCGGATTCACTTTATTATTTCTTAAGATCGGATTGCTCACATAGGTCGTAGGCTGATGATCCCCGAAGAATACAATCATGGTATCCTCTTCCGCCTGAGAGAAGTAATCGATCAGACCCTGCAGGGCGGAATCCGTCTGTTTTACCAGGGACAGATACATGGACAATGCTTTGGAGTCAATACCATCCACGGTAATATCCGGGGTAAAGTTATGGAATTCCTCTTCGTAACCACTGTGATTCTGCATAGTTACGTTAAAGGCAAACAGAGGCTCTCCCGCTTCCTTGTTCTCATACAGTTCGATGATCTTGGCAAAGCTGCTCTCATCGGAGATATAGTTACGGATCCGTTTCGGATTCCTGAAATCGTCCTGTGACAGGAACTCATCAAATCCAAGCAGCGGATAGACTCTGTCTCTGTCCCAGCCGCTGGCATAATAAGGATGGATCGCCACAGTATGATAATCCAGTTCCTTCAGGTAGGAAGCCAGAGAAGGCATCTCCTTCTGCACATACTGCTGGTAAGCCACGCTGCCCTGCGGTAAAAATCCTATAGTGCTGCCGGTAAGGAATTCAAACTCCGTATTGGCAGTATTCCCGCCTAGCACGGAAACATTCAGGTAACCGGTTCTGGTATTCTCTGCCCCCTGTTGTAAGCTGTGAATAAAGGGCATATAGTCTTCGTTGGTGGTAAACTCTCCCCGGACTGCCAGATCCGAAAATGCCTCATCCATGATCACAATGATATTCGGACGCTTCACGCTCTCCGGGTCTTCCACAGCTGCTGCAAGCCCAGCGGAATCCTTCCCGGCCTGCTCATAATTGCTGCCGGTGCCATCTGCAGAATAATCTGCGGGTTTCTCCACATCCAGATATTCCATTTCCATCAGAAATGCCACGATATTGCCATCTCTCTTATTCATGACGGTAGGGGTAAACAGCTTGTCGTATAATCCAAAGCTCTGCACAAAGCTCTCGCTCTGTATCATGCCGGTATAACCATAGATCATGACAATGCTTAACAGGATCAGCGCCGCTCTCTTTGCCACTCTTCCCGGTGCCTTCATATGAAAACGGCTCTCGATCAACAACAAAATCAGGAATCCCACAATGACCAGTATCGTACTGGTGGACAATTCATAGCTGAAATTGCCCGCCACACTGGCTGCTGTACTGATGGAATAAATATCCCAGGGCATGATGGGTGCGGAACGGAAATTCAGCACATAATAATTCGCCAGTCCTGCCACCATGAAAAAGGCCGTCTGCAACATCAGAGCCGCCCGGACATATTTCACGATTCCGAATAACAGAAGTGCGGTCAGTACATAGAACGCCATGTTCAACAGCTGGGTTTTGAAATGCATTGTCGTAAAAGGATTATGGGTATACATTTCAAACAGATAAAATGTCACCAGCGGACATACTGCCAGCGCGATACAGGAAGGAAGCTTCTCCCTGGTAATTCCTATTTTTCGAACGGAATGACGCAAAAAGCCTGTAATGGCAGCTGCGACACTTCGTATTGATTTTTTCTGTAAATAATCCATCGCTTAACTCTCCTTACGATTCTGAAGAGATTTTATCGCAATGACAGAAAAATAACAATTTCCGAATTGCACACATTTACTAACATTACAGGCTTAATTTTGTTACTTTTTACTTATATTTTACGTATTACTACTTGACTTCGTATTTTCCGGCTTCCTTCAGGCGCAGCATTGCTCTCGCCATGGATGCCTGGGATACATGATACTCCTGGATGCTCTGCTTCTGACGCAGCTGTTCCTTCGCACGCTCCAGGGCAGCCTCCGCACGGACCCTGTCGATATCCTCCGGCCGTTCTGCCGTATCCACCAGCATGATCACACGGTTATGAGAAATATAGACAAACCCCACACCTACTACAACCTTGGTCCAGTCGTCATCCTCTTTTTCCTTAAACCGTACCTCGCCTTCCTTCGTGGCAATGACCATATCCTCATGATGGGACATGATGGCCTGCTCGCCGTCCAGAGCCGGTACGATAATGATGCCGCATTTTCCGTCGAAAAATACTTTATCACTGGCAATGACCTTCAAGCTGAAGGTGTTCATACGCACACCGCCTTTCCTTACTGTGCCATGAGCTTCTTGGCCTTCTCCACTGCCTCGTCAATGGTTCCTACATTGAAGAATGCAGCCTCGGGATACTCATCCATCTCTCCGTCGATGATCGCACGGAATCCACGGATGGTCTCCTTCACAGGCACATACTTACCGGGTACACCGGTGAAGTTCTCTGCCACATGGAAGGGCTGGGACAGGAAACGCTGAATCTTACGGGCACGATATACGGTGACCTTATCCTCATCGGACAGCTCTTCCATACCCAGAATGGCGATGATGTCCTGCAGTTCCTTGTACTTCTGCAGCATTGCCTGTACCTGGCGGGCGGTCTCGTAATGCTCCTTACCTACCACATCCTCTTCCAAAATACGGGAGGTGGATTCCAAAGGATCCACAGCTGGGTAAATACCCTGCTCCACGATCTTACGGGACAGAACGGTGGTGGCATCCAGATGAGCGAATGTAGTTGCGGGTGCAGGGTCTGTCAGGTCATCCGCAGGCACATAGACAGCCTGTACGGAAGTAACACTACCCTTATTCGTAGAAGCAATTCGCTCCTGCAATTCACCGACTTCGGTAGCCAGAGTGGGCTGATATCCTACTGCGGAAGGCATACGGCCTAACAATGCGGATACCTCACTACCTGCCTGTACGAAACGGAAAATGTTATCAATGAACAGCAGCACGTTCTGGTGCTCTTCATCACGGAAGTACTCTGCCATGGTCAGTCCGGTCTCGGCTACACGCATACGTGCTCCGGGGGGCTCGTTCATCTGACCGAAAACTAGCGCAGTCTTCTCCAGAACTCCAGACTCCTTCATCTCACTCCACAGATCGTTACCCTCACGGGAACGCTCTCCGACACCAGTGAAAATAGAATATCCACCGTGCTCGGTAGCAATATTACGAATCAGCTCCTGAATCAGCACGGTCTTACCTACACCGGCACCGCCGAACAGACCGATCTTACCACCTTTTGCATAGGGAGCCAGCAGATCGATAACCTTGATACCGGTCTCCAGCATCTCTACTACAGGACTCTGCTCTTCGAAGGAAGGTGGATCTCTGTGGATGACCCAATGCTCCTCTCCTTCCAGGGATTCTCCACCGTCGATGGTCTCTCCCAATACGTTGAACAATCTACCCAGTGTCTTATTACCTACCGGCACCTGAATTCCTTTTCCGGTAGCAATGACATCCATATCCTTGCAAAGTCCTTCACTGGCACCCAGCATGATGCAGCGAACGGTATTGTTGCCAATATGCTGTGCCACTTCCATGACCAGACGCTTGCCTTCACTGTATACTTCCAGGGCATCCTTGATAAAGGGAAGATCATTGTTCTCGAACTCTACGTCTACAACAGGTCCCATGACCTGGACGATCTTACCATGATTTTTTTCCTTTACGTTACTCAATTGTTCAGGACCTCCTTTCTTGCCTTTTTCTTCTTTTTCTGAGCCTTGGCACCGGCAATGACCTCAGTGATCTCCTGTGTGATCATAGCCTGACGTACCCGGTTGTACTGAATGGACAGATCATGGATCATGGCGGAAGCATTCTTATTTGCTGCCTCCATGGCCATCATCCTGGCGTTCTGTTCACTGCAGAACGATTCTACCAGTGCACCGTATACATATCCCATGACAAAATCCGGAACAATGTTATCAAGCACTGCCTTCGGGGACGGGGTCATGACAAGCGGATCCTGATACATACTCAGATCCTGTCCGTCTTTGGTAATAAACCGTTCTTTTACGATAGGTAGCAGACGTAGCATCTGCGGTTCCGTCGTCACGCTGTTTACCATATTGGTATAAATAATATATACCTCATCCAGCTGCTCTTCTTCGAACTGCTCCAGGATCGTCTCTGTGATGATCCTGGCACGATGCAGGGTCGGGTTCTGTGCTGTATAATGGAACTGCTCAGCCACCTTGATTCCTCTGTGTCCGAAATACTGACGTCCCAGCTCACCCACGACAAACAGCTTGTAGCTTCCTGTCTGTCCGGCTTTCTGCATCTGTTCTTCTGCCATTTTCAGTACATTATGGTTATAGGCTCCGGCCAGTCCCTTATCCGCGGTGACTACTACCAGTCCCGTAGTCTTCTCCCCGGCCGGTTTGTCCTTCCGTTCATCGAAATATTTATTATCGATCTCCGGTAAATGACGGACAATTCTGCTGACCATCGTCTGCAGAGTATAGAAGTAAGGCTCTGTCTCTTCCAGATTCTTCTTAGCTTTCCGAAGCTTTGTGGAAGAGATCATATACATGGCATTGGTGATCTTCATGGTATCCTGAATGCTTTTCATACGACTTTGTATTTCTCTCGTATTTGCCATGTTAACCTCCTGTTATTTGTAACTATTCAGAGCCAATGGGCGAAGTAACCACATAAGCAAAAGTAAAGCCCTGAAAGAGCGGTTTTGCGAATGGGTTTCTGAATAGTTACATTATTTCTGTAAAAATTCCTTTTTAAATTCTGTTGCAGCATCACAGATCTGCTTGTTCAGTTCGTCATCCAGAGCCTTGGTGGTCTCTAACTGACGAACGATGTCGCTGTGCTGTTCCTTCATGTAGTCTAAGTACTTCATCTGGAAATCCTTTACCTGATTTACAGGCACATCCAGCATCACTCTGCCGTTGGCTGCACACAGGGTCATAACCTGCTCTGCCATGCTCAAAGGTCTGCACAGAGGCTGCTTCAACAGTTCCATCAGTACATGTCCGTGCTGTAACTGTTCCTTTGTGGCGTTATCCAGATCAGATGCGAACTGGGTGAACACTTCCATCTCGCGGAACTGTGCCAGGTCGATACGGATACTTCCGGCTGCTTTCTTCATTGCCTTGGTCTGTGCAGCACCGCCGACACGGGATACGGACAGACCGACATTGACTGCAGGTCTCATGCCGGAGAAAAACAGATCACTCTCCAGGAAGATCTGACCATCGGTAATGGAGATAACGTTGGTCGGAATGTAGGCGGATACATCGCCTGCCTGGGTCTCAATGATCGGCAGTGCGGTGATGGAGCCGCCGCCCTTATCGGCACTCAGTCTTGCGGAACGCTCCAGCAGTCTGGAATGCAGATAGAATACATCTCCGGGATATGCCTCACGTCCGGGAGAACGTTCCAGCAGCAGGGACAGTGCACGATAAGCTACCGCATGCTTGGACAGATCATCGTATACGATGAGGACATCCTTGCCCTGATACATAAAGTACTCAGCCAGTGCGGTACCGGAATAAGGTGCAATGTACTGCAGAGGTGCAGGATCGCTGGCGGTTGCAGATACGATAATGGTGTAATCCATGGCATCGTTCTTTTTCAGGGTTCCTACCAGTTTTGCAATGGTGGATGCCTTCTGGCCGATAGCCACATAGATACATACCACATCCTTGCCCTTCTGGTTCAAAATTGCATCGATGGCAATGGAAGTCTTACCGGTCTGACGGTCACCGATGATCAGCTCACGCTGTCCACGACCGATGGGGAACATGGAATCGATAGCCAGAATACCAGTCTCCATAGGCACGCCTACGGACTGTCTGTCCACGATGGAAGGTGCCGGCTGCTCGATGGGACGATAGCCTTCTTCCTTAATAGGACCTGCACCGTCAATGGGTGCTCCCAGAGCATCCACGATTCTGCCTTTGAATCCGTCACCTACAGGAATACCGGCTCTCTTACCGGTACGAACGACTCTGGTGCCTTCGCGGATCTCGGTATCATGACCGAACAGGATACATCCGATCTCATCTCTGCGGACATCCTGTACCATACCTTTGACACCGGAATCAAAGATAACGATCTCGCCGTACTCTGCATGGTCGATACCATTGACGTTGGCGATACCGTCACCTACCCAGCTGACAGAACCGATCTCATTTTCCTGTGCCTGTAAGTTGAAATCCTCGATCTCACCTTTCAGAATGGAAATGATGCCCTGCTCACTGGCGGTCTTTCCTACCTGGGAAAGCTTGTCTGCGAACTGCTTCATACGTCCATTGGTACTCCAGTCATAGACCTCGTTACCGGCACGGATGATGAAACCGCCGCCAAGGGAAGGATCTTCTTTGGTCTCAAAGACCATATCCTCTCTGTTGTATTTCTTCTGGATAAAATTACGGATATTCTGCAGTTGCTCATCGGTGGGCGCTGTCACATAGGACAGGGTTACAACGAACTCTTCCTTTCTCTCGGGAGAGACTTCTCTGTATGCGGTGCAGATATCATCCCACAGATAGACGTCTCCGTTGTCACACAGGACTTTCAGAAAATCTCTGATCTGTAAGGGGAATACTTTTTCTATTACATTGTGCTTGGCAGACAGCGACACAGCAGGGGATTCGAAATCCAGCTTCACCTGCGGTACGGCTTTGAAGATATCGCCTGTCTGACCTACAATGTCTCCGGGGATATTCAGTTCACGCAATCTTTTTGCGTATTCTAAAGCTGTACTAATCAATCTTTTCACCTGTCTTTGCTATAAATTGGTTGTAAAGTTCTCTGTCTGAATCTGCGTTCTGCTTGGCAGCTACCAGTTTTGCAGTAGCTTCCACTACCAGGCCGGCGATCTGTTCCTGTGCCTGCTCGATGCGCTTCTGCTCTTCCAGTGTGGCATTCTTACTGGCATTGTCCATGATCTTTTTCGCTTCTGTCTGGGCATCTGCCACGATGCGGTCATATTCGTTGCTGGCCTTGCCTCTTGCCTCGTTCAGAATGCTTTCTTTTTCTGCCTGAACACCGCTTAAGGATGCCTCGTACTGGCCTTTCAGTTCATTGGCACTGTCCTGTGCAGCTTTTGCATCTGCATATTGCTTATCGATCTCTGCCTGTCTTGCATCCAGGATCTTGTGGATGGGCTTGATCAGGAAGATCTTCACAATGGCAAAGATGATCAACAGATTCAGGATGGTCCATACAATATTAATATCTAATCTCAGCATGTGCTTTCATCCTTTCTTACGTTTCGCTTTCTAATTTCCTTATAACTATCCGAAACTTCCATTCGCAAAACGCTCTTTCAGAGCTTTCTTTTTGCTCATGGAGTTTTAGTCGTCGTAAATCGTCACAAAACAGCTTACAAATGCAGGCATTTGACGCTTGTCTGTGACGTTTCCGGCTTCGGATAGTTATGCCATGAACAGAATGATCAGGATACCGATAACGAATCCGTAAATAGCGGTTGCCTCTGCCAGCGCACCACCTAACAGTAAGATCTTGGTGATCTTGCTCTCTGCTTCCGGCTGTCTTGCGACTGCCTCTGCTGCTTTACTTGTTGCGATACCGATACCGATACCTGCTCCGATACATGCCAGTGCTGCAATACCTGCTCCAATAGCTATCATAATTCTTTTCCTCCGTTTTTGTGTGAATTAGTGTTTCATAACTATTCATAATCGCATTCGCAAAATAGCTCTGAATAGTTATCCAGTTACTCAATGGCTTCCTTAATGTACATGGATGTCAGGAATACAAATACATATGCCTGAATCAATCCATCAAAAATATCAAAGTAAAAGCTGAAAGGTACCGGCAATGCTACCGGAACCAGAAGCTTCAACAGCTCCATGATAACGAATGCTCCCAAAACGTTACCAAACAATCGCATACACAGGGACAGGGGCTTGATGAACACCTCCAGGATATTGATAGGTGTTACGATCGCGATAGGCTCGGTGAAGCTCTTGATCCATCCGCCCACGCCTTTTTTGCGGATGCCTGCTGCTTCCACCAGGATGATACTCATCAGTGCCAGTGCCGCCGTTACGTTCAGATCCTTGGTAGGGGGCTTCATACCGAACAATCCGATGATATTGGATATGCCCAGGTATAACAGTACACTTACCAGATACGGTACATACCGTTTGCCTTCTTCTCCGATCATTCCCGTAACAATGCCTTCCAGCTTTGTCACGATCGTCTCTGCCACCAGCTGTCGTCTGCTGACATTGTGTACTTTGAGGTTGCTTGTAAGGATAATCGACAAGATCAGAATGACTGCCATGACCACCCAGGTGATAACGACCGATTCCGCAATGTCCAGTTGTACTCCACCGATCAGGGGTAGACCTGCCGGAAGCTTAATAGAAAAAGCCGTGTCACAATTCAGTTCCTTGAGCAGTTCTGATGCCAATTCCTCCATAATACCACTTCCTTTCCGTGAACATCCTTGAAAGAGCTTTCACTCCCTCACGGTCGTTGCTATTTTACTCCTATTTATTGAAAAACGTAAGATACATTTTTGCTAATTTGTTCCATGCAAAAATGAAAAGTTATGGCATATATTAACTATAAAAAATGAGGTATCAGAAAATCATATGACAAAATTAGTCATTTTGGGACGCAAATCCCAGACGGGCAATTATGAGACGTTTTTTTCGAAACTTCCCGCCAGAACCGTAACCACACTGGTCCCTGGGGAAGTCACCTCCTGTGATGCCCTGATTCTGCCGGGCGGCGGAGATATCACTCCGGCTTTCTTCGGAGAAAAAAACAAAGGTTCCCGTACTGTTGACACCGAACTGGACATCCTGCAATTTCAGGCCCTTGACACAGCCATTGCCGCCAGGATCCCCGTGATCGGGATCTGCAAGGGCATGCAGGTCATCAATGTTGCCTTCGGTGGCACTATTTTGCAGGATATGTCGGGAGATTCCCTGCACAGTATCCCTTCCGGTGATGCATTCCATACGTCCATTATGACGGAAGATTCCCGTCTTTTCAAGTATTTTCCTGTCAAAATGCACGTCAACAGCGCCCACCATCAGAGGATCGACCGCTTAGGTCAGCATCTGAAGATCATTCAGCGCTGCCCCGATGACGGCTGCCCCGAAGCCTTGGAGCATGACGAGCTGCCGATCCTTGGGCTGCAGTGGCATCCGGAGCGTCTTCCGGAACAGGCCGGTGAGCCTCTGCTTTCTCTTCTTTCTTCTTATTTCTGAATCTGCGCCCGGGCTTTTTCGCCGGGGCCAGCTCCTCTCTGACCTTGACTTTGGCGATTTCGAACAGGGAGCGGATGATTCCCCGCAGCATCTCCGCGGTCTGGTCGTCCACTTCCTTCAGTGCAGTAACCACCGCATTCATACTCTTTTTCCAGTCAGCGGTAAACGTGATCAGATCATCCGCCTGGGATGCGGAGATGACCTGATAGAGTGTTTCCACGAAGGTGCGGACCTGTTCTTCATTTAAGGACAGTATCCATTCGTTCAGTGCTTCATTTATGATCTTCTGGCTCTCATAAATGTCACCCACATCCACGAAATGGTCCTCCTCCACCAACCAGGAAAAAGGATCGTGCTGCAAAAGCCCATGGCTGTTGCTCTCCACCACGCGGTAATGAATATCCCGCTCGAAAATCATACCGATCATGGAAGAATGTGGCAACAGCTTCACCACCTTGCCTTCGATGGCATTATAGTGACACTCCTTCAGCACTTCCGGCCGGAATCCAGGCCCATCCAGACTGTAGATCTTCTGGATCCGTTTCTGCACAAAAGGGGCGCATTTCATGCCACTGTAGACTGCCAGATTGCCGCCCTTGGAATGCCCTCCGATATAAAAGGGCTGGTGCAACCATCCGGTGACCATATTTACATATTTTACACTGTACTCCTGCCCCGGCACCGGTGACAGAAATGCCATGTTGAAATCTTCCTTCCAGCCTATGATAGTCTCATCCGTCCCCCGGAATGCCAGAAACAGGGTTCCGTCATCCAGAATAAAAGTGATGGCGGAGAACTGGGTCTCCCATTCCTTTTCCACCAGATTGATATAGCAGTTCAGCTTCATATCCCGGAAACGTCTGCCGCTTAACATTCCTTCGAACAGCGCCCGGTTCTCCTTCTCAAAACGGACATCCCCGAACAGTTTGTCCACGTCCGGACGCTCTGCAATCTCCCGCAGGGTCACGGAAGGGCCATTGTGCCGCACATCGCTGACCATCCCGTCGAATTTCAGATAAGAGAGCTGGCACAATGCCAGACTGTCCACATCATTCAGAGGTTTTTCCCGAAAAGAAATGTCTCCGTATTTTTGCAAATATTCTATTACCGTTCCTGCCATATGCCGCTCCTTTCCGCGAGGAACTTTCCTTGCGTATTTCGCCGGATTGTGTTACGTTCTATATAATTATATGGTAACTATTCAGAGCCATGCAAATCATGTCAACATGTACGTCGAATGCTTGCATTCGTAAGAACATTTGATATGATTTATATGGCGAAGTAACCACAATGAGCAGAGAACAGGCCGGCCTGTTCTCCAAGGAAGCCTCATAGAGGCGATTTTGCGAATGGAGGTCTGAATCGTTACATTATTAGGTAGAAATCATAAAGAAGGTGATCCGTCATGTCCACAAAGAATTCCAACTTTTTTTCCAGAGATTGTATGGTACAGGCTCTGATCCAGCTGCTGAAGACCAAATCCCTGTCCAATATTACAATTACCGAGCTGACCGAGCGTGCCGGTGTCTCCCGCATGACCTATTATCGCAATTACCATTCTCTGGATGAGATCTTCAGCAGTTATCTGAAGGATCTGGTAGAATCCTACCGTCAGGATGTTGCGACATGGCCGGACAAGGGCAATTACAATGACTCCCGCAATATGCTGCATTGTTATGAATATTTCAATCATTACAAAGAATTCATTGCCTGTCTGGTGCAGACCGGTCTGGGGCACCTGCTGTTACAGGCACTGGACAGCTACATTCTGGATACCTATTATACCGAAGACAAGGGGCAGGATTTTTATTACACGCTCCGAGCCTTCTCCGGTTCCCTCTACAATATTTATGTCACCTGGATTCTGGAAGATTCCAAAGAATCCGCTGAAGAGATCGTATCCATTATCTGCAAGATCTATTCGTAGGTTCCCCGATCTGTTCTCCATAGTAATTCAGCAAAGGACTGCGCAAAATACGCAGTCCTTTATTATTTGATAATTTATCTCTGATTCAAAGGAACATATTCCAGTTCCTGCATTACGCTCTTGTAAGCGGGACGAATGATCTTATCCATATTGATCAGCTCTTCGATACGATGTGCACTCCATCCTACGATTCTGGCAATGGCGAAGATCGGGGTATACAGTTCCAGAGGAATCTCCAACATGCTGTATACGAAACCGCTGTAGAAATCAACGTTGGCGCTGACACCCTTGTAGATCCGGGATTTCTGGGAAATGACCTCCGGTGCGATCCGCTCGATCATGGAATACAGGGCGAAATCCTTGTCTCTGCCCTTGGCTACCGCCAGTTTTTCCACGAAGCTCTTGAATACCTGGGCTCTGGGGTCAGACAGGGAGTAGACTGCATGCCCCATACCATAGATCAGTCCCTTGCCGTCGAAGGCTTCTTTGCTCAGAATCTTGTTCAGATATGCCCTTACCGCATCCTCATCTGTCCAGTCGGACACATGTGCTTCGATATCCCGCATCATCTCTACGACCTTGATATTGGCACCACCATGTTTGGGTCCCTTCAGGGAGGAAAGTGCTGCCGCAATGACAGAATAAGTATCGGATCCGGAAGAAGTCACGACTCTGGTGGTAAAGGTGGAGTTGTTACCGCCGCCATGCTCCATATGCAGCACCAGTGCGGTGTCCAGTACCCTCGCCTCCAGTTCGGTGTATTGTTTGTCCGGGCGAAGCATCATCAGCAGATTCTCTGCGGTGGAAAGTTTCTTCTGGGGACGGTGTATGTACATACTCTCATCGTTGGAATAGTGATTATATGCATGGTAGCCGTAGACTGCCAGCATGGGGAACACAGCAATCAGTCCCAGGCACTGTCTTAATACATTTTCAATGGAAGTGTCGCTGCAGTTTTTATCATAGGAAGCCAGTGTCAGAACGCTCCTGGTCAGTGAATTCATAATATCACTGCTGGGGGCTTTCATAATGACGTCTCTGGTGAAGTTGGTCGGCAGAGTTCTGCTGGACGCAAGAATGTCGTTAAAATGTTTCAGTTCCTCACGGTTCGGCAGCTTACCGAACAGAAGTAAATAAGCCACTTCCTCGAATCCGAAGTGATCACCCCGGAAGCCGTTGACCAGCTCGATGCAGTCATAGCCGCGATACCACAGCTTACCTTCACAGGGAACTTTTTTGCCGTCTTCCATTTTGAAGGATTCGATCCGTGAAATATTGGTAAGACCTGCGACTACGCCGTTACCGTTCTTATCACGCAGTCCCCTCTGTACGCCGTATTCGTCGAACATCTGGGGTTCCAATCTATCTGCCGCTCTGCACAATCCGGCATGTTCCAACATATACTCTTCGTTTTTCTTCATCCAAATACCTTCCTTTCCCTCACATTTTTATATACTTATTTATCATAACTTTTTGGAAGGGGCGATGTCAATTAACAAAGTATAAAATTATCCCAGAATCCTCTTTGTATTTTCTTTTATTTTTTCCGACAGATCTGCGTATTTTATCAGTTCTTCCTCGGTAAATCCCACAAATCTCGCCTCATCATAATCCCGCTGTGCCAGTGCCAGTTCCTTCATGACCGCTTCCGCAGTGGGAAGGATTGTCACTGTGACCTTGGTTTTACGGTCTTTGCGCCTTGTCTCCGGCTTTTCCGCTTTTCCCTGTACTTCTCCGGCTGCCTTGCTTTTTCTGGAAGGCTTGGGTTCCTTCACTTCCTCTATTTTCAAGAATCCCTTCATGGTCAGGCGTTGCAAGCCGCTGGTCAGGTTCGTGCGGGAGATTCCGGCGAAATCCGCCAGTTCCCGTCTGCTGTCCCACTCGTGCTTTTCACACAGGCACAGAAGCAGCCGCACATCCGCTACCTTCAGATCTCCTTTTAATGCCACCGGCTCCAGATAATGTTCCAGAAGCTTCCGCTTACGGTAAGCATCCCCCGCCGGTCCCTCGGCCTGCAGGATCTCGGTATTGACAAAGACTCTCTCGTCTCCCAGCTTCTTGGATCCGGGCAGGATGGAAGGCGGCACGGTTCCGTCTCCTGCCGCATCAATGAAGAAACGATATACCTGCAAACGGTTCTTCTCGTAGTCCTCTTCTTCCAGCACATGCTTGTAGAAGTTATTGTAATACTCAAAGACATTCAACTTCATCTTTACCGTCTTGGAGATGCTGATTCCCTGACTGGCAAGGGAGCCTTTGCGCTTCACATAATAATAGATTGGGGCATGCAGGGCATAGAATACTTTCGCGTAACGGATATATTCCAGATTGAACAGAAAATCCTCACACCAGTTGATATTCGTATCCATTCGCAGACTGTGCTCCTCCACCAGATCCCTGCGGTACAGTTTGTTCCACAACACACCATAGTAAAAGTCTGCCGGATTCTCCATCATATGTGCCGCGAACTCCTCCTGGGTGAGCACACCCTCCTCTTCAATGTCTCCCTTGGGGGACAGACGCTCTCCCACCACGCGGTAAAAGTCTGAAATGACCATATCGCAGCCATACTCTTCCGCCGCCCGCACGAACAGTCTTGTGGCATCCGGCGTGATCCAGTCATCGCTGTCTAAGAATTGCAGATATTTTCCCCGTGCACGATCCAATGCCAGATTTCTGCTGTCGGAGACTCCGGTGTTTTCCTTCTGGATCACAATGACTCTTGTGTCCTTGTTTCCGTATTCCTCGCAGATGTCACCGGAGGAATCCGTACTGCCGTCGTTTACCAGAAACACTTCAAAGTCCGTGTATTCCTGATTCAAAATGCTGTCGACACAGCGTCGTAAATATTGCTCCGCATTGTATACCGGAACAATGATGCTTACCATGGGACGCATAAGCTCATCCTTTCTGAAATTACTTCATAACAATAAGTTCGTACGCCCTGCTGCCGATGCCAATCTTCTCCGCATGCTCCAGACAGGTCTTGTACTCCGCATTGGGAGTGGTATTTTCAAAATGATCATGGTGATCACAAAAGCCCTCTTTTGCCATGGCATCCGTCAGCTGGCTGTTCGGCAGCGGTGTCTGCTTCAGGCAGGCATCCACACAGGCCTGATCCAGCGCCAGAGGATCGAAGGAGGCGAACATACCGATATTGGGCAGGATGGGTACATCATTCTCCCGGTGGCAGTCACAGTTCGGAGACACATCCACCACCAGAGAAATATGGAAATTGGGTCTGCCGTCCACGACCGCCTTCGCATACTCTGCCATACGGCAGTTGAAATCCTTTGTTGCCGCATCACAACCGCTATGGATTGCGTCGAAGTTACAGGCACCGATACAGCGTCCACAGCCCAGGCATTTGTTATGATCAATATGCATCTTATGGGTAGTCTCGTCGTATACCAGTCCCTCATTGGCACATTCTCTCATGCATCGTTTGCAGCCACGGCACAAATTCTCATTGATCTCCGGTTTGCCCTGAGCGTGCTGTTCCATTTTACCGGCTCTGGATCCGCAGCCCATACCGATATTTTTGATAGCACCGCCGAAGCCCGCCGTTTCATGCCCCTTGAAATGATTCAGGGAAATAAACACATCCGCATCCATAATGGCCCGGCCGATCTTAGCATTTTTCACATATTCGCCGCCCTCTACCGGCACCTCAATGTCATCCGTTCCCTTCAGACCATCACCAATGATCACAGGACACCCAACCGTCAACGGTGTGAAACCATTCTCCCAGGCACAGTACATATGCTCGATGGCATTCTTACGGCTGCCGGGATACAGGGTATTACAGTCCGTCAGGAAAGGAATTCCTCCCAGTTCCTTCACCACATCCGCTACCGCTTTCGCATAATTGGGACGTAAGAATCCCAGATTGCCCAGCTCACCGAAGTGCATCTTGATGGCAACAAACTTGTGATCCATATCCATATCCTGAATCCCCGCCGCCTTCATCAGGCGCTTTAACTTACTGGGAAGTCCCTCTCCCAGACGGGTTCTGAAATCTGTAAAATATACCTTTGATTTTTCCATAACTTTATCCTCCGTACCTAAAAAGATATTACGATTATAACACATCTTTTTTGTTTTTGAGAATTTTTCTGCAAAAAAGGACGAACCCAACTCTCGCCAGCCGGTTTCGTCCTTTTAACGTATTTCATCCGAAATACTTCCCTATTTCTTTGTACACCGTACATCGATGTACGATGCAAGTGTTTTTTTATTTTTCTTCCACAATTTTTGAAGATACCGCCAAATATCCTGCTATTTAAAACGATTTTTGTACTGCGCAGCCTTTTCCACAAATTGCTCTGCGAACTCGGGGCAGGAAGGATAATAGAGGTGGGGGAAACCATACCAGTGGTTCTCACCGACATGGATGCAGGGATATTTTCTTCCGATGGTTGGTTTAGTTGCGGTACAGTCTACGCCGTTATCTTCACTGTCATAGTAGTGAAATTCATGTGCCCGGATGCGGCTGCCCCGGGGCAGAAAATATTCACTGTTCTCTTCCAGTTCGATATATCCGAAGCGCACCAGGCTTCCGGTATCGAAGCATTTTTCAGGCAGCACTCCTGCCATAAGGCAGGAATGTCCTTCTCTGTCTGTCAGGGACGTATGCAGATATAAAAAGCCTCCGCACTCCGCTACGGTGGGGAGGCCACCTATGACTGCTGCCCGGATGGCCTTGCGCATGGCATTGTTCTCACTCAGCTGTCCGGCATATAATTCCGGATAGCCGCCGCCCAACAACATCCCATGGATATTTTCCGGCAACGCCTTGTCATGTAATGGAGAAAAATACACCAGTTCCGCTCCGGTCTGTTCCAGCAGGCGAAGATTCTCTTCATAATAAAAGCAAAAGGCTTCATCCCGGGCTACAGCGATCCTCGGGCACTTTACCCTATCGTTTTCCACAGAATCCGGATCTTGCTCTTCTGCCGTTTCTTCACTGCGTTCCTTCTTTTTGGTTTGGGAGGTTCTCTCTATTCTCTCAGCTCCCAGTGGTTCCGCCTCTTCTGCAATCTGCAACAGCTTCGAAATGTCTACGCTCTCCCTTAGTTTTGCCGCCGTGACCCGGATCTTTCCCTGCAGATCTTCCAGTTCTCCCGGCAGGCACAGGCCAAGATGTCTGCTGGCGATCTGTAAGTCCTTATTTTCCGGGAAATATCCCAGCACTGCAATACCAAGTTCCTCTTCCGCCAGAGGCTTCAGAATCTCATAGTAAACTGCTGACATACGGTTGAAGATCACTCCCCGGATCAGATGTTCTTTATCATAAGCCAGAAATCCGGTGATCAGAGGAAGCACCGATTTTCCCATGCCTTTTGCATCCACCACCAGTATGATGGGGGTCTGCGTCACCTTTGCCAGATGATAGGAGGAGCCTTCCTCTCTTATTCCGCCCAGCCCGTCATAGAGTCCCATAACACCTTCCATGACCACAAGCTCGTCTTCCCTGCGATCTCTCAGAAACAGTCTTCTCGTGCCGTCCTCTCCGGTGAAAAAAGTGTCCAGATTTCTGGCAGGAATCCCCAGCACCTGTCTGTGGAACATGGGATCGATATAATCCGGGCCGCATTTACAGGAAGAGATATCCTCTCCGTTTTCCTTAAAAATCTGCAATAATCCACACGTGATCATAGTCTTGCCGCTGCCGCTTTTCGGGGCGGCGATCATGATGCGTCGTATCTTTTTTTCCTGTGCTCCGATCATCTCTGCACTTCTCCATTTTCCCTGTTTCCGTTTTCTTCTTCGGTCAGCAACGCTTTCTTCACTTTGTCCATAGAGCCTGTTTCTCCCTCCCTGAACGTAAATGAGCAGATCCACACCGGATTCTCCGCCTGCGGCAAATGATAGCTTCCCAGCTTCTTCACCCGGTTGACCTGCATCTGCAGGATTTCCCCGTCCTCCACAGGAAACGCTTCCAATACTTCCTGAAGCTCCGCAATCGTCTCCATGCTGATGGCATTGATCACAATGCGCATATGAGGATTTTTCCGATACAAGGTCTGTAAAATATCCATTAATCTGCCTCCACTGCCGCCGATAAAAGCATGGGTGGGCACAGGCAGTTCTTCCAGTCCCTCCGGTGCCAGTGCTTCGATGATCTCCATATTGTCCATATGGAAATGCTCTCGGTTCTTCCGAAGCAGTTCCACCGCCTCCGGTTTTCTCTCAACGGCATAGACATGCACCGTTTCCGACAATCCGGCGATTTCCACCGCCACGGATCCGGTGCCGCTGCCGATATCATAGACTACGGCTCCATCTGTCAGGTGCAGCTTGCAAATACTGACTTCCCGGACTTCTTCCTTGGTCATAGGAGTTCTGCGAAGTTTTCCCTCCGTCCCGGAAGCATCCCGTAGGAAACAGGTGTCCGCTCTGCCGTGGGTCAGGAGTTCCGGCTGTGGATGAGGATTGCGGATCAGGCAGGTATACAGACCCTCTTCGGTGACCTCCACACACTGCTCCGGCATCAGGATCCGTATATTTTCTTCCGGATAGGACAATTGATATCCCACGATCACTTCACAATCTGTCAGTCCCATCTCCGTAAGCATCCGTCCGATCTTACGGATATCCTCACTTCCCGAGGTCAACAGGAAAGTCTTCTCATGACTCACCACAGTTGTCGGAAGATGGTTCAGTTTCTTGCCGTGCATGCTTAAAATGGCGGCATCCTCATAGCTTTCTCCCACCAGGGCCGCCAGAGAAACCACCGATGAAATTCCCGGCAGGATCCTCACACTGCCTCTCAGTTGTCCTGCTGCAATCGCTTCCTGTAATTCCACATACAATTTTCTGCATCCGCTGTAGAATCCGGTATCTCCGGAAAACAGAACCGCTACCCGAAGTGTCTCCTGCTGTGCCAGTTCCTCGCTTTCCTGTAATTTTTCCAGATAGGGCAGGATCTGGGCAGCCATATAGTAGGGCTTTTTTTCTATTCTGGCAGAATAGTCTGCAATCATGCGCTCCGCCCCCAGCAGGATATCCGCAGTTTCGATTGTCTGCTGCACTTCTTTTGTCATGCAGTCTCTGCTGCCCATACCGATCCCGGCAAGGCAGATTTCCAGACTTCCCTGCTGCGAAATCTTACAATCACAGAGTTGTCCCAGTTTTCCACAGATTCCTGCAAACGAATACGAGTCTGTCCCCGGAATATTCCCGGCAGCATCCGATGTCTTCTGCGCAGACTCAATCACATACACCGGGATTCCCAGCATTTTCGCTGCTTCCAGCTTCTCCTGGCAGCCTCCGGCCCGGCCGCTGTTTTTCGTGACCATATGGCGGATGTCGTACTGCTTTAGGATGGCAGCGTTCATCTCTGTGGAAAAAGGCCCCTGCAATGCCAGGATCTGCCGACCTTTGATTCCCTGCTCCATGCACAGTTCCAGACTCTCTCTTCCCGGAAGGATCCGCACATGCAGGCGGTCTTTCAATCTGCCGGAAGCGCAATACACCGCCAGTTCCTTGCTTCCCGTGGTCAGCAGAATATTGCCCTCTGTATTCTCCAAAGCTTTCGCACAATCTGCATTGTTTTCAAAATATTGGACATTTGTAGCAATGCCATCTGCTTCTGTAATCCCGTCGATTTTCCGTTCCAGACGCAGGTAAATGGGAAAATGTGCATCTTTTTCCAAAGATTTCAGTGTATCCACAGCTCCCCGCAGATTCTCCGTAACGACCCTGGCGTAAGGGTGGGTGGCATCCACTACAATCTCATAGCCTTCGTCATGCAGAAACTTCTGCATCTGCTCCCGGTCCATTCTGCCGCAGTGAAGGTTTACAATGGGCTGCCCGGCTGTCTGCATCGCTTTTGTGCTTTCCGTCTGTTCCCGCATTACGATTTCACCGTATTCCGTTGCCACGCATACCGTATGTGCGATTCCGGCATCCGCCAGAATCTCCGACAATCTCCGTCCTTCTGTGGTTCCCGCAAATATTACAAGCTTTTTCACTCTGCCTTTTCTCCCTTTTCTGCCTGGTAGCCTCTTCTGGTGATCAGCTTGTCCCCCAGGATCTCCGTCTCCGAATTGCCAATAAATACAGTGGTGAACATATTGACTTCCCGGTCCCTTAATTCCCGCAGCGTACAGGTCACCGCCCGGGTACCTTCTCTTCCAATATTTTCCACATAGCCACAGGGACGCTTCCCTTCTATGGTTTCCAGTAAAATATCACAGGCTCTCTGCAGATAATCTTTTCGTCTATGGCTGGAAGGATTGTAGATGGCCATGGCAAAATCTCCCACTGCTGCCGCCCGCAGTCTCTTTTCAATCTTCTCCCATGGAGTCATCAGATCGCTCAGGCTGATAACGCAGAAATCATGATTTAAAGGTGCTCCCAGTACCGCCGCACCGCTGCTGGCCGCCGTGATGCCGGGAATCACAAACAGTTCCGTCTCCGGGTGCTTTGCCCCCAGCTCGTACATCAGGGATGCCAGACCGTAGATGCCTGCATCGCCGCTGCAGATCAGTGCCACCTGATTTCCTGCTTCCGCCTCCCGGAAGCATAGCTCACAGCGCTCCGTCTCCTGCCGCATGGAAGTGGTCAGCAGCTTTTTCCCTGCAAAACGTTCTCCCAATAATTTGACATATACGGTATAACCCACAATCACATCTGCCTGCTCCAGCGCAGCGATGGCTTCTCCGGTCATCATTTCTTCCCTGCCGGGACCCATTCCTATGATATAGATTCTGTTACTCATCTGATTTTCCTCTTTCCATCATTTGCAAGCCCTCCGGATCCTCTCATGCTTCCATCACTTGTAGGTATTGTCCCAAGGATGCCTAGCTACATGAAAAAATCTTTGTTTTTTCTGACTGTCCTTCCGATTGGTCTTTACGATTACATCGATACTTTCCATGCTTTCTCGGCAATTGCCACGGTCATGCCATCCTGTGCCTGCTTGGCTCTGCAGATTCTTCCATCTGCCCCCGCCGCCTTCATGGCGGCACGTTCACACACATTGTCCACACCCACCTGTGACTTTACAAAATCGGAGCCATGAAATGTTCCGTACACCGTCTGTAATTTCTGTGCCGGATAGGTCTGAAACGGGATTCTGTACTTTTCGCTGAATTCCAGCAGACACCGTTCCTCTTTCTTTACATCAATGGAAGCCAGTGCTGCGACCTGTTCTATGGCAATGTCCTGTTCTTCCAGTATTTTTCTTAAAAAGGCTTCCAGCTTCACACTGTCCGTTCCTTTTTTACAACCCGCACCCAGAATATATTTCTTCGGCTTCAACAACAGTTCTGCTGCCTCTTTTCGAAATATTTCTTCCGTGTTGTCCGCTATTAGGACATCCACCTTTTCCACCGGAGGATATGCACACAGCCTGATCTCTGACGGAATAGTCTCGTCCACTGCCAGATGCCCTGTCTGTACGGACATGGTAATTTTCTCGCCTGCCAGTATTTTTGCCGACACCCGGGCAATCCCCTCCCGGTTGTGGATCCACAGATCATTTCTTTTGGCAAACAAATCCACCGCAAAGCTGCCATGCAGGTCTGTGGCTGTCGTGATCACAGGGACGGCTCCCAGTTCTCCGGCCAGACGGACCGCCAGTTCATTGGCTCCGCCCACATGCCCGGACAACAGCGGGATCACATACTGCCCCTGTTCATCCATGACCAGTACCGGGCTGTCATGCAGCTTGTCCGTGATCCAGGGGGCAATAGCCCGGACCGCAATACCGCAGGCACCGACGAACACCAGCGCATGATGGGCAGCCATCTGCTCACCGGCCCAGACTGACACACTCTCCTGTACCGCTATTGTATTCCCGGTATTATCTGTCGGTACGTTACTGTCTTTGTTCGGAATCACCCCGAATGTCTGCGTTGTAACGTCCCCACTGTTTTCCGCTGTCTGCACTGTCTTTTTTCGGGAGCATTTGCTATATAGAATAATCGTCTCGTCTCCACCGCACATGCTCTTCAGAATCCGTTCCGCCATCTTCTGTCCTGTTTTCGTAAAGCTGATCACACTAATCTTCACGCTGCTCCTCCCGGTTTTCCTCTGTCTGCCGGACACTGCTTTTTGCCTGACGGAATTCTGTGGAAAAATCCGCCGCATACAGCCTCGACTTCTGATAATTTCCATGGGTGATAACATCCCCCACCAGTACCAGCGCTGTCTTAATGATGCCGTGTTCTTCCGCTACCTGTGCCAGTGTCTCCACCGTACAGATATAAGCCTCTTCCTCCGGCCAGGTTGCCTTGTAGATCAGGGCTGCGGGGGTGTTCTTCGCATAACCGCCCGCCATCAGTCTGCGGCTCAGTTCCCTCAGCATTCCCGTGCTTAAATAGATCGCCATGGAAGCCTGATGGGCTGCCAGACTTTCGATGCTCTCCTTCTGCGGCACTCCGGTCCGTCCTTCCATACGGGTGATGATCAGGGTCTGGGAGACACCGGGCAGGGTATATTCCAGATTTAACGATGCCGCTGCGCCGAAGCAGGCACTGACTCCCGGACAGCTCTCATAAGGGATATGTAATGCATCCAGTGCATCCATCTGCTCCCGCACCGCACCATAGATGCTTGGTTCTCCGGTGTGCAGACGCACCAGCATCTTCCCCTGTTCCTGTGCCTCCTGCATAATCTGCAGCACTTCCTCCAGAGTCAGTTTTGAGCTGTTATGGATTTCACAGTCTGTTTTGGCATATTGTAACAGCTCCGGGTTCACCAGTGATCCCGCATAGATGATGACATCCGCCTGTTGCAGCATGTGCATGCCCCGCACTGTGATCAGATCTGCTGCCCCGCTTCCTGCGCCAACAAAGTAAACCATTCCTCCGCCTCCTTACTTTTCGCCAATGCTCCGAAATCATTGGCATACATGATACATTCGATCGCAAGCTTTCCCTGCGCCCGCTTCTCCAGATAAAATAAAATACGCTCCATGGCATAATCCATGACTTCCTGTCTCCTGCCGCACTCGTCCAGAATCCGCACCGCTTCCTCTGTGGTGACACAGGACAGGAGTCTGGCAGCATCCACTGCCGCTACACCGCATTTTACAGCAAAAGCGGTCAACAGCTCCATCCTGCAGTCGCCCTCCCGGGAATGGGTATTCATAATACCTCCCGCCACTTTGATGAGCTTCCCGATATGTCCCGCAAGAAGCAGACGCCTAAATCCCTCTTCCACCGCCATATCGATCGTCAGACCGATAAAATTACTGCATTTTACACTTTTATCCAGATCATAGTGATAGGTATTTTTCAGAAAATCCAGTCCGTAATTGCCCGGAGAGATCACCACATCTTCTCTCCCCAGTGCCCGCTGTTGCCGCAGTTCCACGCGGATCGTATCCAGAATAGCCTGTGTGCTCATAGGCTCCACGACACCGCTGGTGCCCAGAATAGAAATACCGCCCACGATGCCAAGCCTTGGATTAAATGTCTTCTCTGCCAACTTTTCACCTTCCGGCACAGAGATCTCCACCGACAGGATTCCACGATAATCCAGCACCCGGCACACCTGTAATACTTCCCGTTCGATCATTTCTCTGGGGACGTGATTGATAGCTGCATTTCCCACGGGCTGATCCAGTCCCGGCTTCGTCACCCGGCCGACACCGATGCCGCCGTCGATCACGACCTGTGCCTGTTCAGGTGCATGTCCGGTTCCATTCTTCCTACCGGGTTCTTCTCTGGCTTTCCTATCCGTTATTTCCGCAAAAGAAACCTTCGCACAGATCAGCGCCCCTGTGGTAATATCGGGGTCATCCCCGCCATCCTTTTCCACGGCGCAGCTGACCTCCTGCTCCTTGCGGCAGATGTTGCGGATCTTGGCTGTGTAAGGGATACCTTTGGGTGTCTCTATGGTGATTTCTGTTTTCTCCCTTCCGGTCAGCAGCATATAGGCGGCCGCCTTGGCCGCTGCCGCTGCGCAGCTTCCTGTGGTAAATCCGTACCGCATGTCTTCTACCTCACTGTTACTATATCATGATCCGTCGTGTCAATCGCCGGGCGTAACGTTTTCCTGTTCTTTTCGCAATTCATACAACAAGGCATTGCAGATGGCCGCTGCCACGTTGCTGCCGCCTTTTCTTCCACGATTGATGATATAGGGCACATCCGTCTCTATAATCAGCTCCTTGGCAGCTTCCACATTCACGAAACCCACAGGGACCCCGATAACGAATGCCGGGCGCCAGTCCCTTTCCTGCATCAGCTCATAGATCTGTATCAACGCTGTAGGCGCATTTCCAACAGCGAAGATCACTGGTTTTTCCAGCTTCGAAGCCAACTCCATGCTGATAGCCGCCCGGGTGGTCTTCCGTTCCTTCGCCATAGCCGCCACATCCGCATCCGCCATATAGCAGTGGGCTTCCCCGCCAAAAGAAGCCAACACCTTCTTATTGATCCCCGCCAGTGCCATATTGGTATCCGTCACAATATCCGCACCGTTTTTTATCAGGTTTTTAGCGATCTCCACCGCGTTTTCGGAATAGGTCATCGTCTCCGCATAATCAAAATCTGCGCTGGTATGGATCACCCTGCGGGTGACAGGATCCTGCTCCGCAGGCAAAGTGATGCCCCGCTCTGCCAGTTCTGCGGCAATAATTTCAAAGCTTCGCTTCTCGATTTCTTCCGGCAATACATATTCAATGCTCTTTTTTTCCATAAGTTACCTTCCCCCAAAATTCATTTTCCGTCTTCCGGCTGCTCCTATTTACTGCTTTGCAAAGAAAACGAACTCATTCAGCAGTAATCTGCGCAAGTTCCTGTAACAGCACTTCATTCTCTTCATGTTTCTTCACCGCGATCCGATAATAGCCCTCACCCAGTCCCCGGAAATTCTCACAGTTCCGAATCAGGATACCTTTTGCAAGCAGGCTGTCATAGATGGGCTGTGTGGTATACAGCAACAGGAAATCCACTTCTCCGGACACCACCCGGATGCCAAGCTTTTCCAGTCCTTCCCACAAATATTCTCTCTCGTTTTTCACATATTCCACTGTGTCTTGCAGATATTGCTCTGACTGCTCCGCGCAGGCGATGCCCGCTCTCTGGGCAAACACCGACAGGTTCCATTCCGGTAGCTGCCTGCGTATTTTCTCCCGAAGCTCTGCGTTGCTGCATACCAGATAGCCCAGACGCACCCCTGGCATAGCAAAGCTTTTCGTAAAGGCCCGTGCCAGCAGCAGATTTTCATACTGTCCGATCTCCCTAAGCAGAAACTTTGGCTGTTCCCGGCCGGACTCGCAGAACTCTATAAAACATTCATCCACTACTACGGTGATTCCCTGCTGCCTGCAATGCTCCAACAGTTCCTGCAGATATTCTCTGCCCATCAGCTGCCCCGTGGGATTGTTGGGATTCGCTACAAACAGCATGTCTGTATCCGCTGTCAGCTCCTGTAAGAGCTCCCGCCCCGGACGGAATCCGGTCTCTTCCGGCAGATATACATATTTTATATAGCTGCCTGCTGCTTCCGCCACATACTCGTATCCGTAAAAGGATGGCACGGGAATCACAATATTCCGGGGCTTAAGTGCATGCACAACCGCCAGAAAAAGTTCTGATGCCCCGTTGCCAAACAGCAGATACTCCTTTGGGATTTCTCTGCCACATTCTCCGGATAACATCCGGCTCACGGCTTCCGTCAGGGCCGCCGCAGTAATATCCGGATATTCCCCCACATGCTGCACTGCTTCATGAATCGCCTGCACCGCCGCATCCGGCATCCCTAAAGGATTGCCGTTTACCGAAAAATCCAGCCGTATCTGTCTGCTGTAAATATCACCGCCATGTATGTTCTGCTGCATTTTCCTTCCTTTCCGGTTCCTGTTACCATAGGACTTTTCATGTCCTCTATCGTCTGCAAATCATCAAAAGCTTTCACGCCCGGCCAAACTCTGCTTTTCACACTGCCACCGCAATCAGGATCCCCAGACACAGAATCTCACAGATCCACGCCGTCCGGTTCATCAATCGGTTCGTTCTGCGGATATCCTCCGGTTCCACTGCCCTTGTTGGATCCCCGATATAGGGCTTTTTCACGACCTTGCCAAAATAACTGGCATCTCCCGCCAGCTGGATTCCCAGCGCTCCTGCGCACACGGATTCCGTCTGGGCGGAATTGGGGCTGGCATGCTTTCTGTTGTCTCTGCGCCAGATACGCCATGCCTGCTTTCCGTTATAGCCTTTCCCGCTGATAAAAGCCGTCCCGACCATCAACAGCGCGCTGATCCTCGCCGGGAGAAAATTCATCACATCATCCAGCTTCGCCGCGGCTCTGCCGAAGTGAAGATACTTCTCATTCTTATATCCTACCATAGAATCCATGGTATTGACTGCCTTATATAAAAATCCCAACACCGGGCCTCCCAGTGCAGTATACAGCATGGGGGCAATCACACCGTCGGACGTATTTTCCGCCACGGTCTCGATGGCCGCCTTTGCCACGCCTTCCTCTGTCAGATGTTCCGTGTCCCTGCCTACGATCATGGATACCGCTTTTCTGGCTTCCTCCAGGCTCCCGGCGTTCAATTGTTTCCACACCTTGCTGCTCTCCATCTGAAGACACCTCGCCGCCAGAATCTGGTAGGTCATGACCGCTTCTATGACCACTCCCAGTCCCGGATGCATCGCATAAGCACCGAATAAAATCAGTGCCGACAGCATTCCCGTAAACAGTAAAACGATCACCACCAGAAGTTTTCCCTTTCTGCGCTCCGCCCCCTCTCTCTCGGTCGGATTGCCCTGTGGGTTGCCTGCTCGCAGTGTCTTTTCTGTCTTCGCTATCAGCCAGCCGATTCCCCGGATGGGATGGGGCAGAAAATAGGGATCTCCAAAGAGCTGATCCAGTAAAAATCCAGCTCCGAATGCCAGAATATGATATTTCATCAATATGTTTCTCCTTTTGTAAATTCCGACAGTGGGCGAAATTCTTTCCACTCCGGGGTTCCTCCGCCTGCCGGGAATACCAGCCTGCCGCTATAACCCTGTCCGCATTTTACCTGATAATTAAAATATTGCTCTCCCAGAAAATGACTGAGCAGTGCCATGATGGTTCCACCGTGGACGACTGCGGATACGCTTTGTATCCCGGCGTCCTGTGCTCCAATTTCATCGCTTCTTTCCAACTCCGTTTTCTCCGATCCTGTATTGTAATCACCCTGCTCAGATGCAGCACTTCTCTCCAAGATCATTTTCATGTAGTATAACATTTTTTCATATCCGGCAACGTTTCTGCGAATGAATTCCTCTCTGCTCTCGCCTTCCGGAAATGGCAGTGTACCGCCGCTGTCGATCCATCTCTGATATGCCGGATCCCCGGAAAGTTCCTGATAATTGTGTCCTTCGAATGCACCGAAATCCATCTCCGTCCACTCCGGGACAAAAATGGGAGTCTGCCCTGGATACAGGATCTGTGCTGTCTCGAGACACCGCTTCATGGGACCGGAAAACAGAAGGTCAGCAGTCGGATAGTTTCCTCCCGTCACAGCTTTTTTCAGCATTCCTATTCCTTCCGGGCTCAATGCTTCATCCGTTTTTCCAAGATAACGTCCTTCTTTATTGGAAAGAGTCGCTCCGTGCCGGATCAGGGTCAGGCGGATCTCTATTTGATTTTCTGGCCGATTCCGCATACGACTCTCACCACCTCATCTGCCTGCGCCGCCAACCCTTCCAGAATTCTGCCGGTGCATTCTCTGTAAGTTCTCTCCTCCGCTTCCATGGGGACGATGCCGTTGCCGATCTCGTCACAGATCAGAATGCAGTCCGGATATTCCTTATAGAAATTCGCTATCATTGCCTCCGGATCTGTTCCCTGTCGCAACTGCTCCCGGATATATCGGTGCAGATGATTGACGATCACCTGCGGGCCAGCCGTCTGCCGCCCTGTAGGCTGCTCTGTCTGCTTTCCAGGCATTGTTTCAACCGCGCTCTCAGTTGCCCATGTTATTTTACTATCCGATGCCAGCCTCAGTGTTCCATCCAGAACCGGCACTTCCTGCCTGTCTTCACGCTGAACGTAATGCTGCTCTACATAATGTAATTTTCCCTGAGCAAAGCCGCCAATAATTAATATCATTTCCCTCTCCCATTTCAAATGTGCTTCTGCACCACTCTATCCGGCAATACATTTTACACTGTCAGCATCATATGTTCTGCGATTGCTGCCGCAACCACCACGCATCCTTCGCAAAACGTCACAAAATACCCCGCCGTATCTCCGGTGATGCCGCCGAACTCTTTTTTGCTGCGATAGTAATAATACGCAAAAGTAAGCAGGGCCGCTGCCACCGCGATTCCTCCCGTCACGAAAGATGTCCACATCATAAAGCCGATGCACAGGATTCCCTGTGCGTACAAAGCAGTTTTTACCACTCTTTTATGCGCCTTATCCGCGAACAGATACAGCGTCCCCTCCTGCTTTGCGGAAGGGAAACTCACCACTGCAACACCGCTCAGCACTCTGGACAGGAAGCTTCCGGCTCCCGCCACGACCAGCGTCCGGCATTCCGTAATCTCCGAAAAGCCTCCCAGAAAAATCAGTCCATACAGAGCCAGCATGATCACCGCAAAGGCCCCGATATGAGAATCCTTCAGAATCTCCAGTTTCCGCTCTCTCGGCTGGTAGGAATGCAGGGCATCACAGGTATCTAAAAATCCATCCACATGAAAGCCCCCGGTGATCAGAATCGGTATCGCCGTTCCCACCACCGTATAGCACAAGGTTCCCACTCCGAACCGGGCACAGATCCATTTCCACAGATACCACAGGACACCGATCACCGCTCCCACCCAGGGGAAAAAGCAGAGTGCGTACCGCATATCCTCGTCCTTCCACTCAAACTGCGGCATCGGAATCTTGGAATACATGGAAAACGCTATGAAAAAAGATTTGATAATACGCATGCCTGTTTCCTTTCTATGCTGATCGGGTACGCCTTAATCCGCTGTGGGATCCCCGCCACGACTTCCACGACCTCGTCCGCCTCCGCGGCCAGCCTCTCGTTTACCCTTCCCAACGCCTCAATATATTCTATAGTAGCACTGTCATAGGCAATGCCGTCTTCGAATACATTATTGGTCACGATAACCAGCGGATCCGCCTGTTTTCTTAAGACTTCAATGCCTTGCAGAATTTTTGCGATCACTGTCTCACGATCCACAGGCTGCTCCCTGGAAAACATTTCGTTGGCCGCAAGATTCGACATACATTCCAGCAATACTGCCGCCTCCGGCTCCATTTGGGAGGCAGCCTGCTCCAGTGCAGTAGGCTGTTCGATGGTAGTGAAACCTTTTCCCTGCCGCAGTCTGTGATGCCTGTCCACTTTGGCCTGCATTTCCTCATCCCAGATCTGCATAGTAGCGATATAATATTTTTTCTTATCACCGGCAGTCCGCAGCAGATAATCTTCCGCATAAGCGGATTTCCCGCTGCCGCTGCCCCCCAGGATCAATATCATCATGTTGCTTCTCCATCCGTTCCGTCTTTCAGCCGCGCCAATCGCAAGGTCGCGCTATCACGCTTTCCGTCACTTCGTGACTACCCTTGCTCATAGACCGGCGCTCATCTCATGAACATATTCGCTCAAAAAATCATGCGAGCATGATTTTTGCGCCCGGATATGTTCATGGCTGAACTGTTAACGTCTATATTGTTCTACTTCGATTTCTGAGAAGGTAGCGCTCTGTCCATAAATGCTCATTGCCATATCCAGCAGTGTGAACATCATAACGGCTCCGGTTCCTTCTCCCAGTGCCATTCCCGCGTGGATCACCGGAGACAGCTGCAAAGCACCTGCCAGCTTCACTGCCGCCGGTTCTTTCCCCTGATGGGAAGGAATCAGATATTCCCGCACGCCGGGAAACAGCCGCTCCGCCACCAGGGCCGCTGCCATGCTGATCACGCCATCCAGTACGATGGGTATATGCCACAACGCGCCGCCGATACACATACCGGTAAGTCCTGCAATGTCCAGTCCTCCGACTGTCTGCAATACCGTGAAGGCATCAGCATGCCACAAGTCATAGGTTTCCAATGCGGTGCGGACAACCTGTTGCTTACGAGTCAGTCCCTGGTCCGTAAGTCCCGCACCTCTGCCGGTGGCTTCCTCTGCTTCGCACTGCAAAAGAGCTGCTGTCACCGCACTGCTGGTAGTCGTGTTGCCGATTCCCATTTCCCCGGTGGCAAGGATACCGTATCCTTTTTCCTTACACTCCCGTACCAGTTCGATTCCTGTGACAATGGCCCGGACAGTCTCTTCCTCCGTCATCGTCGGTCCTTTCAAAAAATTTCTTGTGCCGGGACGCACCTTACGATCCAGGACGCCGGGAATGGATTCCTCACTATTTATTCCGATGTCCACTGGAATCGTCTCGGCGCCAATGCTCTGTGCCATCCTGCAGACGGAGGATCCCTTCCTGGCCATGGACTTTGCCACCGCCAGCGTAACTTCCTGCCCGGACTGGGTTACACCCTCTTCTACAATGCCGTTATCGGCACAGAAGATCAGCACACCCTTTTTATGGATATCGATCACTTCCGTCCCTAAGATGGCTCCGATCTGTGCCGTGATGCTTTCAAAGCTACCCATGCCGTCCAACGGTTTTGCCAGGGTATCCCAGTGTTTTTTCACAAGACTTCTCACCGCTTCCTCCGGTGCCGTGATCCGGATCTGCGCCAGTTCCTGTCTGGTATAGTTATGAAATATGGGCTTCTCTGAGCATTCCATAAATGTCCTCCATATACAGATATTCCCGCAGGGTATCCGCCAGTTGATCGTACTGTCTTTCTTTAATGGTGCGGTAATCTTCCCAGACTCCGCCCTCCAAAATGATGCCTTTTTCCCGTGCCAGAGTCTGTATCATATGCCCGGCAATCTTGCCTTTGTCGAACAGGCCGTGGATGTAGGAACCGTAGACGCACCCGGTCGAATCGCTGACTACAGTTTTTGTAATTTTTATATTCCTCATGGCATCGTCCGCGCAGGAAGTGCTCCGCTTGCCGTCTTCCCCACAATACACCGTCTCCCCCATATGAATCTCATATCCGGTGAACTCATATCCCGTAAGTCCGGCGAAAATGCCTTCCACCGCTTCCAGTTTTCCATCAATCTGGCAGCGATGTTTCTCCTTCTGCAGCACTGTCCGTACCGGAAGCAGCTCCATGCCGCGGATCTGTCCGCCCTCCTCCACACCAGCCGGATCTGCGATCTCACAGCCTAACATCTGATAGCCTCCGCAGATCCCGAAAATGGGAACTTTTCCCGCAGCACGTTTTACCGCTGCCTCCAGTCCGTTCTGCCGCATCCATTTCAGATCTCCCATGGTATTTTTACTGCCGGGGAGAAATATCAGATCCGGCGTTCCCAGCTCTCTCACATTTGTCACATACCGGACACTGACCTCCGGCATCTGTTCAAACACATCAAAATCCGTAAAATTTGAAATTCTGGGATAGTGGATCACCGCCAGATCGATCTTCCCCACATGTTTTGCATCAAAACGGTCCGTCAGACTATCCTCATCTTCCAGCGTAAGTTCCATATAAGGTACAGTCCCCAGCACCGGCACCTGTCCCCGTTCTGTTAACATCTGAATGCCGGGATCTAAAATTGTGCTGTCTCCACGGAATTTGTTGATGATCAATCCCTTTACCCGCTCCCGCTCCTCTTCGGTCAGCAGCATCAGGGTTCCCAAAAGCTGTGCGAACACGCCGCCTCTGTCAATGTCTCCTACCAGAAGTACCGGTGCATCCACCATTGCCGCCATTCCCATATTTACGATGTCATTCTGTTTCAGGTTGATCTCCGCCGGACTTCCGGCGCCCTCGATGACAATAATATCCGCATAAGTTTCCAGCTTGCGGAATGCGGCCTTGATCTCCGGGATCAGTTCCGTCTTGTGGGCAAAATAGTCTCTGGCGGACAGATTGCCCCGTACTTCCCCGTTCACAATGACCTGGGATCCGGTATAGCTGGTTGGCTTTAACAAAATGGGATTCATGCACACCAGCGGTTCGATCCCTGCGGCCTCTGCCTGCATGACCTGTGCCCTGCCCATTTCCAGTCCTTCCTTGGTGATATAGGAATTGAGTGCCATATTCTGTGATTTAAAAGGGGCGACCCGGTAACCGTCCTGCCGGAAGATCCGGCATAGACCCGCCACCAAGAGACTTTTCCCGGCACCGGACATGGTGCCCTGTATCATGATTACTTTTGCCATCGTTCTCTCCATCCCACAGATGTCATAGACATCCCAGGAATTTCGTTTCTCTGTTTTCTAACACCCGCTCTGTTGTTCCGGTCTTTCTAGCTTTTCTATCTGCTTCCCCAGCTGTTCTGCATACTCCAGAAGTTCTCTCTGAAAAGTCTCCAGACTGCCGAAATTCTCCCGGCAACAGATAACACGTTTGCACTTATCTATCGTTTTCTTCGCTGCCTGTATTTTTTCCTGTGCCACCGGCTCAAAAGGATGCTCTGCGATCACCTCCGCCGCCAGTGCCTTCGCCACGGGATAATCCAGATCATTTTCATACAGGATCCCGGTGACAAAGGGGATTCCCGCTCTCTGCAGACGCCGGTAAGTTTTCCGTCCGTTTCCCGCTCCGGCGATCACGAATACCTGCGGTGTTCCTTCCGGTGCCGCCAGCTCCATATCGCTGCTGGCCTCATCATAGCTTCCCATCCGGATGCCATATAACTGTGTAATATACCCAGCTGTCATGACTTCCCCCGGCGTTCCAATCCGGTCCACCGCCCTGCCGTTCACACACAGGATTCTATCGGAGATCTTCTCCGCCAGTTCCAACTCATGCAAGGACAGGATCACCGTAAGTTCTCTCTCCCTGCACAGCTTTTGCAGGATCGATAAAAATTCCAGTTTATGCCGCACATCCAGGTAAGAAGTCGGCTCGTCCAGGATTAATATCTCCGGCTCCTGACAAATGGCTCTTGCTAACATCACCCGCTGTCTCTGCCCGTCACTTATCCGGTCAAACAAAGAATCCCCAATCTCCGCCACCTGCACCAGTTCCATGGCGTTTTGCACCGCTGCATGATCTTCTGCCCGCAGCACACCAAAACGTCCGGTATAAGGATACCTTCCGGTGGCCACCACATCCTCACAGGTCATCAGCTCGGCCCGCAGGCGTTTGGTCATCACCACTGCCATTTTTTTCGACAATTCTGCTCCGGTGAGCGACTTCATATCCTCTCCGTCCAACCGCACCGTTCCTGCGATCAGGGACAGCTGCCTTGCAATACTTTTTAAGATCGTGGATTTGCCTGCACCGTTTGGACCCAGTAACGTCAGGATTTCCCCTTTTCGAAGCATAATCTCCACTTCTTCGATCAGAGGCTTTCCGTCGTAGCCCACGCTCATTTTTTCCGTTGTAATATAATAAGACTTCTGCGTTTCCATAGTTATCCACGCTCCTGTCTGTTTCGTGATATCATGATCCACAATACTACCGGTGCTCCGAAGATGGCCGTCACCGTGCTGATGCTAAGTTCCGTGGGTGCCATCCATTTCCTCGCCAGCAGATCACAGAACAGGCAGAATACACTGCCTCCTAAGAAACATGCCGGTATCATCAGTAACGGCTTTGTAGTGCCGAACAGTTTACGGATCAGCTGCGGCACAGCGATCCCCACAAAAGAGATCGGTCCGGCAAATGCCACGATACATGCCGAAAGCACGCTGGACAACACCACCAGAAGGATCCGCAGGGTCTTGATATTCACTCCTAGATTCTGCGCATAGGTTTCTCCCAGCTGGTAGGCTTCCAGCGGCTTGGCCAACAGGATCACCATAAGGAAAGTCACTGCCACCACGATACTCATCACTTTCACATTGTCCCAGGTCATTCCGGAAAAGCTTCCTCGCGACCAGTTGTGGAGATTCACGATATCCGCATCCTCCGCAAAAGTCACCACCAGCTCCGTAATGGCAGAACAGATGTAACCGATCATCACGCCGCTGACCACCAGCATGGACATGCTGTCTACCTTTCTCGCCATAAGAAGCACAAATCCCATGGACAGCATAGCACCCAGAAATGCCGCCAGGATCAGCAGTCCGGAGCTGACCCGGATCGTATTCCCCAGCAAAAATACCATCACCAGTGCCACTACCATCTTCGCCCCGGAAGAAATTCCCAGTACAAAAGGGCCGGCTATGGGATTGTGGAAAAATGTCTGAAGCAGATACCCTGCCAGTGCCAGTGCCCCACCCAGAATTGCTGCCGCCAGTGTCCGGGGAAAACGGATCTCCCACAGGATCTTTGCGTTCATGCCTTCCTGTGCTCTCCCTGTGGTTAAAATTTCTGCCAGTGGAATTTTCACCGTTCCGATTCCTATATTGCAAAACAACAGCACAAAAATGCCTGCTATCAATAGAACAAACGCTATGAGATATCTGATTTTCCTGCGCTGCTGCATGTTTTTCTCCTTCTTTTCCTATTCGTGTTCCAATCGTATTCTAACGCTCTTATACTTACGCTGTGTTTCTAGGTCCTCCATCTTACTGTAAGAGAAACAGATAACGCAGCTTAGCGGTATCATCGTCCGTCAACACCGTATGCATGTCCTGCAATAAATACCCTACTGCCATGGACTGCTGGTACATATCATTGGTGGTGCAATAGACCTGCCCCTCCTGTACCGCTTTGAAATCTTTCAAAATATTGCATTTGCCGATCAGCTCATCCACCGTGGTCACGCCTCCGTCAATGGAACTGTTGTAGATCAGGATGTCTGCGTCTTTCGCTCCGGCATAAAAATCTTCGACCTGCATATTCAGCGTGGAGCGTCCGCTTCCGCTGTCTTCCAGATTCTCAAAAATATATCTTCCCCCTGCCAGCTCGATCAGCTTCGGAATATAATCCGTGCTCTGTCTCACCTGGATCAGTCCGTTGGAAGTCACATAGAAAAACGCTATGGTCTTCCCTGTTTTTTCCCCGCTTTCTACCTCTTCCAGAATTTCTGTCTGCTCCGCAAAGGCTTCTTCCGCCTTCGCTTCCTTTCCGGTCAGAGCTCCGAAAAATTTGACCCATTCCACTTTTCCCAAAGGATGCTGTTCATAGCTGGAATATTCGATCATCACCGGAATGTCAAAGCTTTGAAGCATTTCCACCACCTCCGGCGAATGCGTGATCATCCGGTTCTCGATCGCCAGATCACAGCCTTCAGACACCAGTAATTCATAATCCGGTTTACTGTATTTTCCGGCATAGATCATATTCCCTGCCGCCATGGCATCCTTTGCTGTCTGAATGTACCAGTTCTCCTGCTTCTGTCCGGAGAACCGGATCTGATCCACAGCGTCCAGCGAGGCGAACATGTCCATCGCGCCGGATGCCACCAGATATATATTTTGAAGTGGTTTCTGCAAGATACTGACGTCCTCATCCAGTCCCTGTGGTACCGGCTGTCCCTCCGGCACTAACAGATACCGCTGACTGTCGGGAAGAGTTGTCAACATCTTATAACCATCTTCGTAATAGTCCACTGTAAAATTTTCCGCATATTGCAGCTCCATGCTGCCTGTCTTTACTAATTCTGTCCGTTCTTCCTGCGTGGTCTCTGCTGCCTGGGTAATCTCCGATGTTGCTTCCGACGATGTATCCATAGAAGCAGAAGAAGGACTGCCGCAGCCACTCAGCCCCAGCAGTCCCATAAGAAGCAGAACATAGATCCATTTTCTTCTATTTCTTCCTGACCTCAAAGTTTTCATGCCTTTCATAGCCTGCAATATTTGAGCCGCAGGCACCAATGTGTATTACTTGCCGCTCTCTGCACTCTCAAGTGTCTCAGAGTGGAAAGTTACGGTGTATTCCACCTCATGAGGTGTGCTCATTGCCACGGTATCACCGATCATGGTAAGGGGTGCATCCAGTGCTTCCACCGGCACTTTAAATACGGAATTGCCCTCCGTATTTACCGGCAGATATTTTTCTCCGTTCACCAGCATATAGTCATAGTTCGGGCTGCTCCATTCCAGAGTCGCCGTTGCCGCTCCGTCAGCTACCGTGATCTGTGTGGGGGACTGGATGCTAGCTCTGCCGCTTCCGCCCTCCATGGTCAGTTCGATGGTGTAGCTGCCGTCTTCTACAGTACTCAGATCAAAAGGGGCTACGCCACCCTCACTGTCCTCTGTCACCGGATCAGATACTACGACTTTATGGTCATACCATTTTCCCTTGGTACCGATCAGTGCCAGATCGAATTCCTCTCCGATCGCAGGTACGGGAACATCGAAGCCGTAGACTTCTTCCGTCATGCCGTCGCTGTAAGTCACGGTATCCGTGGTGGGCTCCAGCAGCACTGCGCCATCTTTGGCTGCATCTTCCGCCAGACCCGGATAAAGATTCAGGATCTTCTTGGAACCTAAGGAAATGTGGATGGTCATAACGCCATCTTTTACCGTCAGGGTTCCCTTGCCATCGCAGGCTTCACTGACATGAAACATGGAGCTGTCTGTGGAAAATTCAGCAGTGTAGACACCGTCAGGAAGCTGTGCTTCGTCCTGCGCCGTCTCCGTGCTGACAGTTTCCGTCGCTTCCGTGCTCTCTGTCGGTGTTACGGTGCTTTCCTGTGCGGCAACCGTGCTTTCTGCAGATGTCGCATCCGCTGCCTGACCGGCGCCACAGCCGCCAAGCAGCAGACAGGCACTCAGTCCGCCCACGATTATGATTTTATTCATTAATGTCTTTGCTTTCATTACTTATTTTAATCCTTATTTTATTCCTGATTTTAATTCCTATTTTAATTCTTATTTATTTCTCAGCCATTGCTGCTGCGGTATGTGCTACATACAGATCCTGGATAGCCTTGATCCCGCCGAGACCTGCGATCTGGGTATCCACGCTGTCGAACTTACCGGAAGCATTGAACTGGCTTAACCAGGAATCCTCATCCTCGCCTGCCATATCATTGTTGGCATGATCACCTGCTACTACCATCAAAGGACGAAGAACCACTTTGGTGTAACCTGCTTCTGCAACAGCCTTGATGACTTCTTCACAGGCGGTCTCCTCCGGCTCACCTTCTACGGTTCCGATGAATACATTTTCATATCCCAGTTCATTCATCTGTGTCTGCATCTGGCTGTAAGACACCTTTGCGGTGTGAGAAGTTCCGTGACCCATGAATACGAATGCCACGCCATCTTCCTTTGCAGCATCCAGGCTGTCATACCCAGCGGTCTTCACTGCTTCTGCGGTCAGATCTTCTGCAACAGCCTTCTTGTCATCATTTACTACGGCAGCATCAGAGCCTACCTCACCTAACAGGGGCTCAGCAACTTTTACAGATGCAAACTGATCCTTATACGCTTCTACAGCTTCCATCAGCTCGTCATACTCTGCGCCATGCATCAGATGCGTGGGCTGTACTACCAGGTTCTTAACACCGTTTGCCACAGCGCGGTCCAGTGCCTGATCCATATTGTCGATATGCTCATCATCTCTTGCCTGTATATGATTGATGATGATCTGTGCGGTAAATGCTCTTCTTACAGACCAGTCGGGATTGGCTGCTGCAATCGCATCCTCGATACCCTTGATATCAGCCACACGGCTGTCGTTAAAGGAAGTACCGAAGCTTACTACCAGAATCTCGTTCTCACCGATCTCATCCTGATTGCGGGGATCATCCTTGGAAGCATCTCCGGTATCTCTGCCGAAATAATCGGGATCTGCATTTTCTCCCTCTACCAGTTCCTTCTGTGCGTCGGTCAGTGCATCCCATGCTGCCTTGGCATCTGCACACTGCTTATCGGTATTCTCAGTTCTCTCCTGCACATAGATGGCATCGATCAATGCTGCTACTTCATCGGCTGCTGCCTGATCTACATCTTCGGTGCTTTCGGTAGCTGCTGTCTCTGCTGCCTGTGTGGTCTGTGCCTCAGTGCCTGCCTGTACGGTGCTTTCTACAGTTGCCTGGGTATTACCGCATCCGGTGATGCATACAGCACCCAGTACGGTTGCCAGTACTACTGCTACGATTCTTTTTTTCATGTTTCCTCCTCTGACAGTTTTTCTGTCTCTTTTGATTTTGGGGTTTGCCCCGGTGTTCTTAAATATGTAAGTCAGAAACATGTTTTATAGCTATTCAGCACCAAAAATAAAACCCTTTTCCTATTTCAGGTAAAGGGTTTGTACACATAAGAAACGAATGCAAAAAAGATTCTGTCCCTTCTGCATTCCACACGTACAACCAGTTACTCGTGGCTTTGAAACAAATGTTTCTGTACAGCATTCAGGCAGGTCTCCCGGCTTGAAGATCATTGCATCCGCCATCTTCCCGGTCTCCCAGTGATCTATCGGCTTCAGCTCCCTAATTACGGTGACGAGTTCGTGCAGGACTTACACCTGCTTCCCTTTTCACCGGAGCCAGCTACTTACGTGGCTGCTCCGGCACCTGAATACTCCATATTCAATTGTGGCTACTATATCACAGATTTTCTGAAATTGCAATGTCAATCAGTCATCTGTTCCACCGGCTGTCGGGATCAGTATACCTGAAAATTAGAGATTGGCGTCATTCCGGGCATAATTCAGGATCATTTCCTTTAAAAGCAGCAGATCACCTGTATAATCCTTGTTGTCCGTTGCTCCCCAGATAAAACCACCTGCGTAATGGGTACACGCTGCCATCATGGTATGCACCGTCACACGCATGAACTGTTCCTCCGGAATATCCGTGCGGAAGGTCTTGTCCTCTTTTGCCTTCGCATACATCATATGAAGTCTTGTGTTGACGGAATTCAGGGATGCGTGGAAATTCGCCAGTTCCTCCTGCCGCACCGTCTGGTGTGTTATATAATTGTTGAAGTTGTCATTATACTGCAGCAGATCCTTATGGTTCTGATACATGCCGATATAACTGTCCAGCGTAAAAATAAATCTTCCGATGGCCGGAATATCGTGTATCGAAGAGATTGGTCTTGCCTCATCCAGCTTGTCCAGATAAGCCTTCCATTTCGATGCGCAGACCGCAATAGCCAGCTCCGTCTTATTGTTGTAACAGCGGAACAATGTGGCACGTCCCACACCGGCTTCTTTTGCGACCTCATCCATGCTGACCGCTTCGATTTTCTTTTCCCCAAAAAGCCGGAACGCCGTATCGATGATCCGCTGGTTGCGCCCTTGCTCTTTATCCATCTGTTTCTCAGATTTTCCCATTTTTCTCTTCCTTTTTCATACATTCTTACTGTTTATTTTATGGTAAAAGGCTGTGACTGTCAACGACTGTAAAAAGCTAATGTAAAAGTGCCTTGCAGATTCCTACGAATTTTCTTGTATTTAAAATGCCCATATCGGCGCAAAAAATACAAAAGCAGGTAATTTTGTATTATAAAAATGCTTTATTTTCGCCAAGTACGCAAATAAAAGAAATTCCGTACAAAAATTCCTGATTTCGGAACTTTTTTGTACGGAATCCAATGTTTTTATACTATTTACACCAAACTGACTTATCAGTTACTTCTTCTGTCGTGTCAGGAGCGTAGCAGCTTCGCAGTGTGTGGTCACCGCAGTTGAAACACATATCCTCTGCCTCGTGTCCTGAAAAAGAACACATATCATTATCATTCAACAAGTCGTGATTATCGCTCATTTTAAAGCTCCTCCTTGTTGTTTTATACTGCCTGCTTATGAAGATTTTTGTACCTGTCCCTCGCATCCGGCACACTACAATCATCCATACCCTTTAATACAAATGTAAGCTTGTATGGGTCAGTACTGCCATCCTCTGCAATCTCTCCGACAATCACCTTCTCCACAATGCTTTCAAATACCAGTCTGTCAAATTCATCCGTCACATCGGCATTCTTAAGCTTTGCTCTAATGGTTTTCATACGGCTTGCAATATTCTTCTGGGACAGAGCATTCTCGGAAAACAACAGCTTCTCTTCCTCACACTTGTCCAGTTTGTGATTCAATTCACTGTATTTATCCTCATAAGCCTCTTTAGAAATTTTATCATCCAGATACATGTCAGTCAATTTCTTTCTCTTTTTTTCAAGAGTCGAAATTTCCTTCTCCACTCGCTTTAGCTTCTCAGTGCTGTCATCCTTTGAAATAGCAACTTCCAATGAGGAAAGCACCGATTCCAGCACATCATCGAAATTCTCAGCCAGTAGCCGAAACATCTCCAGAAATGCATTCTCTATGATAACCTCATCAATTGCCTTGCTGTGCGGACAGTTTTCAATTCCTTTATTGGCTGCCGTCCTGCATTTCCATACAGGCTTTTTATGCTGTGTATCCTGATGATGGGAACGCCTTGTAAGATTCGTTCCACAGAAACCACACTGACACATACTGCTGAATGCGTACTTTCTTGCGAACTTGGTTCTTGCTCCATCGGACACATTCTCATTGGTACGATATCTGCTCTCACGAATCTCCTGTGCCTTGTTCCATATTTCTTCCGAAATAATGGGCTCATGATGATTCCTTGTATAATACTTATTGGATTCCCCACGATTATCAAGCCGCCTCTTGGAAATCGGATCAACGGTATAAGTCTTACCCATAAGCAGGTCTCCCTTATACTTCTCATTCTTTAGAATGCCCCGAATACCGCTATCCGTCCACTTAACCTCGCCCTTCTTATTCACTTTACCCAGCCTTGTAAGTTCCTTGGCAATGGTATAAGCACCATATCCCTGCACATACAAATCAAAAATCATACGGACTGTCTCAGCCTCTTTCTCATTGATGGTAATGCTTTTGTCTTCCGGGTGATAATCATATCCGAGACAACCATTGAACCCCATCAGCTCCCCTCTAGACATCTTCATCTGAACACCCAGAGTAACATTCTGTGACAGAGCTTCCACCTCATTCTGCGCCAGTGCGGATAGGAGTGATAACTGCATTTCACTCTCCATGGTGGAAGTGTCAATATTTTCTTTTTCAAATATGACTGTCACTCCCTTTGCCTTCAGCATTCTTGTATAAGAAAGCACATCCACAAGATTTCTCGAAAATCTGGATACCGACTTGGTAATGACAATATCCACCAGACCGTTCATACAGTCATCAATCATGCGCAAAAACTCATCTCTCTTGGTGGTCTTAGTTCCCGTTATGCCCTCGTCCGCATAAATGCCTACAAGCGCCCACTCCTTATTTGCAGAAATTTTGTCCTGATAATACTCCTTCTGAGACTTAAAACTCTGCAACTGCTCCTCTGCATTTGTACTGACACGCACATATGCCGCCACTCGTTTTCTTGTGATGGTAAGTGGCTTCCCCACCAGTCTTCGGTCCCTGATAACAGGACCTTCAACTTTCTTAATTACTTCTACTTGTCTTTCTTCCATGCAAAAACTCCTTTCAAAAATCTGTCTGTATACGTTAAGTAGGCAGCAACAAAATATCTGCTACTGCCTACACTATAAATCATAATGAAAATGTTAACGAATGTGCGGATTATGCAGTCATAAAACTGATAACATCATATTCGCCCATAATATGAATTCTTGTTCTGTTGTACTCATCTTCCGTAATCAGTCCCTTACGAAAAATCCATCCCAACACCGCAAGCTTCTTACTCAACTCCAGCTCCTTCGTCATAAGCTAACACCCCTCTTTCCTAATAATCTGACTTATCACCTTCTTTCTGCATAAATGCTGTGATAATACACGAATTGCTGATAAGATAAAGTTCTTTTGGCTTCCATTCGTATCCTATGCCGTCAGCGTTACAGCTAACCTTTAGCTCATTGCCTGCGGGCTACTCCTGTTCGAGTTCCTTTCCCACCTTTATTCAAGAATGCCTCGGCATTCTTGTGCGTTTCTGCCATCCGCCGGAGGCTTCTTTATGTGAATAAAGAAGTGTCTTCCCTCGCTCCTCCTAACTTCTCAGTTCTCCTCGCAAGGTCTGTTGGCATAAGATACAGCTCATGAATCCGTTTCCGGATTGTTTATCAAGGTTCAAAATACAAAAAGATTTAGTAGAACATTTGTTCTTTTTGTGTTATAATCTTCTTGTAGCCAAGCCATTTCTCTCATGGCTTCTGGTGGCTACGTTTTCATGTGTTAATGATACGAAATTTTGTCTTGGATTATCATTGACGGAAAGTTGACCGGAAGTTGACGAAAAAGTTAGGAAGTGATGAATTGCAGAACCGCATTACCTTCTCCAACGTAATCGGAGTGTTATTGGAAAATAAAAAGAAAACTTATGCACAGTACCAGATGATTGAAGACATCTTCTACGACTGCCTTGGCAACATGGATTTATTTGAAAAAGAGGATTTTGAAAAAAATGTTACCTACAGCAGATGGTGTACCGGAGAGCGCCCGATACCCAAGGAAATATTATCCTTTTATGACAATTGCGGATTTGACGGCATTCAGGATAATATTCAGGATGATGTAATTCCAAACCTTATCAATGTGCCAGCCACAAGGAAACTGCTTTTAGAATTGGTTATGGACAGTATGGATGTAATTGGTACAAAAAAGGCGGATGAATTTGCCCAGATAACCGATGATGCAGAGCTTATCACTGCCCTTATCCGCTACGCCATATTAAATGACCATGACAGCAGACACACCCTGTTATCACCTGATTTATCGGATATTCTTCTGAGTAACAAGCTTCCTTCTGTAAACCGCTATTTTCTCGGAAGAAAAGAGGAAATAAAGGTCGTTAGCAAAGCTTTGCAGGAAAACAATCTTGTATTTATCACCGGCACTGCCGGTATGGGTAAAAGTGAACTGGCAAAGGTCTATGCCAAAAAGAATGAAAAGAAATACACCAACATCATTCACTTATTTTACGATGGTGATTTAAAGAAATGTGTTGCTCAGATGGAATTTAGTGATGATACCACGGACATGAGCGAAGATATGCTCCTAGACAGACATATGAAACCATTAAAAAAGCTCCACTCTGACAGTCTCATTATCATTGACAACTTCAATGTTCTGCCAAAAGAGGATGCTTTCTTTAAGGAATTTATAAAAATGAACTGTAAGATACTGGTTACCAGCCGGTGCAATATCTCTCAGTTTGAGACGGTAAAAGTTTCTGAAATGGACGCAGATACAGAACTTGTAGAACTGTTTTATAAGCATTGCCCTTCTGCAAAGAGTTCTGAAGAAGTGGTAAAGGACATTATCCAGACGGTGGGCTGTCACACCCTTACTGTATCTGCAAGCTAAGCAAAGGCATCATTGATATGATGGAAGGAACGACGGAATCGGCTGAGGTTAACTTGCTTGCGGCAGAAAGTATTATTGGTAATGCTGTTGGTACGGATAATGACTATATGAAAACTACTTATAGATATTTGAATAATCTGTATGCACAGAGGAAGAAGCCGGAAAAGGCGATTGAGTACAGAGATAAGTATTTTAATATAAACAGAATAACTACAAGTAAAAACGCATAAACTATCAATACCACTAAAAATCCATTTGACAGCTTTTGTCTTCGATGGTATATTATATTTAGTGGTTGTGCTGCGGAAACTTGCGATGCCCGCAGCCGGTGGAGTTCCATGCGTGGGCTCCACTTTTTTTATACCACAAAATAGGAAGAAGGGGTACATTTGGCAAAAACATTTTTAACATACCAACAACAATTACATATCCTTGAACATGACAAGCAACTGGCAATTCCCGACCCGGATTATGCCAAGAAAATGCTAGAAGAAATCAGTTATTATTCCCTTATTGGTGGATATAAATCTTTGTTTAAACACAATGCATCCAACAAATATGCTCATGGCATAACTTTTGATGAATTGGTTTCCTTTTATTATTTTGACGAAGAGCTTCGCACTTTATTTTTAAAATACATCCTTCACGTGGAACGTCATATGAAGTCCATGTTTTCATATCACTTTTGCGAAAAATATGGTGAACAACAAAGTCATTATCTCAATGTAAACTGCTATAATTACAACAAGAAAAACCAACAGCAAGTTCAAAGATTAGTTCACTCTTTGCAAAAGGCTATTTCGGTACCTAGCCAATATGCATATATAAACCATTCTGCAAATATGCACCATAATGTACCGCTATGGGTAGCAACCAATGCACTTACATTTGGACAGATTTCCAAAATGTATCAATATGCGACTACTGACTTAAGAACCAAAATAAGCAAGAATTTTACCAATATCTCAGAAAAGCAGTTGCACCAATTTGTTACAATAATTGCACGATGCAGAAATGTATGTGCCCATGGAGAGCGCCTCTTTTCATTCCGTATACATGAAACAATACCAGATACGCTATTACATAGGAAGTTACAAATTCCCCAGAAAAACAGAAGCTATCAATATGGGAAGCAGGACTTATTTGCTGTCGTGATAGCCTTACGCTATCTTATCAGTGATGAGGATTTTAAAGCATTTAAATCCGGTTTAACTAAACTCATCAATAAAGTTCTCAAACAATGTCCGCATCTTACTCGTGAGCAATTACTCGAGAAAATGGGATTCCCTGAGAACTGGGAAAAAATTATGCGATACAAAAAATAATCATATTTTCGGCGGTCATATTTGAACCGCCGAAAATATTTATTTATCAATATCTCCCTGCTTCCATAATGTTATACACTTTGTGATTTCGGCTTACTTCTTCTTTTTCATTTATGTAATATGTGTAACTAAATTCAGCTCTTCCGGGGAAATCTCTACCAAACCCATCAGTTATTTTTTGCTTTTCTCCCAACACAGTCCATACAACATCTAATTCATTTTCTTCTATAAACTCAAGCAGGAATTTTTTCTTAATAAATAAAGCATTATTTTGTCCATTAACAATCACTTCCTTTTCAATACTTCTCATCAGCTCGCATAAGCCTTTATTCCTTTGAAACAATAGATTTATTCGCTTTATTTCTTATACTGAAAAATCAAATCGGCTTCCAATATTACTTTCTTCTTTTACTTTGTTCCAGTCAACTTCATTGATTTTGGCTATAAGCTCATCCATAGAGGAAGCAGAAACGATTGTCCTTTTTACCGGCTCCTGTTCCTTCTGTGCCGCTTTTTTCTCTACAGATTTCTTTTCCTCTGCCCTTTTCTCCCTTGCCGCTTCTATATGATCTCTCTGCTGTTTTGACATTTTCTCCAATTCAGCAAACATTGTAGTAGAACCATCTTCATTGAACGAAATGGCAATTTTAGAAATAGCAACATCATTATTCTGCTTTCCAAAGGCTCGCTCATATCCATATTTCTCATTGATTGCTTCTGACATACGGACCGCACCTTGAATTCCATTAATTTGCTGTTTTTTGTATTTCTCACCAGAAGCCATTTTCTCTAATTCTTCTGCGGAAAACATAACTGTAAACTCTTTTGTACTGCGGGAAAGCAGCTCCTTTGCATCTTTCCCATCCTCATATACCATGATGTCCATATCCCCATAGGTTTTCCTAATTTCATCTAAAACATTTTTTGCCACAGTTGAAAGTTTTGGCTCTTTAATCTCACTGTTGAATTCCTTAAATTCCACTTGTCTTGAATTGCTCTTTGCCACATTCTTTTTAGTGGTATCATTTGTGTTTTGTGTCACATAATTGTTATATGAATTGCTTATACCTGTCATTGACATATCCGTGTCCTCCTTTGAAATCCTTTTCTGTCCGTTATTCTCACTCAACCTTTTTCCCAAACTTATAATTACTTGGATATTCCAAATTATAAATATCCTCTCCATACGGAATATCCAAAGTATGATTTTCACTTAAAATATATTCCTTATCGCCAATCTTAAAAATGTCTCCGGCTTCATATTCATCAAGTAAAATGCCACCAGAAGTCAAATTCTTGTATCTTGCATCATATCGTTCCTTAGACTGAATTGGGCTTGTTGTTTTAGTGGCAGAATAAAATTGAGTTGCTTCCCTATCTCCCATCTTTACAGTGAAAAAGCCGTTTTTTATCCCTGCATTTTCCATATAGCCTCTTATTTCTTCATCTGAATAAGACAACTGAACATATACAGGGTCTTTTGTCATCATGTAATTCCAAAAGCTCGCATACCTTTCCAACACCGGATCATAAGGTTCACCACGCATAATCTCGGAAACAATAGAGCCTATCCCCTTATTATCTGTGTATAAACAATGCTCCTGTCCGTCACCGGAAACATATTTAAAATACTTATTCTTCCCAAAGTCAATGATATTATCTTCTGCCTTAATTTCATTCAGACAAGCTCCACTGATTTTAGGTATCTGCTCCGCTGTAAAAAATGTTCCTCCGCATTCGTATATATCTCCCTGTTTTCGCACCTTAGAAATATCATTATTCATAGCAGCTAATACGCTACCCGGAATCATTTTTCTTCTTTGTCCCGCTGAAATTGTATATGTACCTGCATCATATGTTGTACTTCTGACAAACAAATCCTTTTTCCCGCTTTGACCAACATTTTGCTTATTAAGCAAGATATTCGTCAGGCTCTGTCTTCTGTTTAAGGATTGTAGTGAATTACTAAAACCAGAAAATCTAATATTCATAGAACCACCTTGTCTTCCTTTACCTGAAATCCTTTTTTCTATATCTTTTGACAACAATCCATTCTACATATTCATTAACTCACTCAATTTCTGTAATAATGAAGATTGCCCAAACGATAAATGCTGTAATTTTACTGTACCTTTTTCCTGATATTGTTTTATATATTGCTCTTTTGCATTCTTTATATTTTCTTCATATTCTTCAATATCCTTTTGAGAAATATCCGGAATATGCCCTAAAAACTGTTCTCGTCCTGCTGCGATTCTAACATTTGCTGTTTCCCAGTTGATTTTTTCTTCGTATGCTTCATCCAGCCATGCTATTTCCTGTTTCTTTGTACATGGAGTGCCATCGAGATTATAGTACTTATCTTGACTATTCACATATTTCTTTTCTATTTCGGAAAAACATTTTGCATAGGCATATCCACAGGCATTTGCAATATCAGAATAATCATAGCTTCCCTTTTCTTCTCTGACTGTTTTCAGTGTCCTTGAAATAGTGTCAAAAAGAGGTGCTATGCCTGGCTTAACTACCGTATGTTTTGCACGGTCTTTTACATCATGCACTCCAAATCCGTAACACATATTTCTGCCCTCTGCGGAAAAATTCACGGTATCTCTGTCTTTATGTACATTTGAACTGCTTTTTTCTGCATTTATGTGTTCCCGCATTTCAGAATTTATTTTATATCCATCATACTGAAACGCCTTACTCTGCCTACTGTAAACTTCCAACGACATATCCGTGTCCTCCTCAGATTTTCGTATCTAATGTAGATAATAAATCTACATTATCGTATTCCGCTTGAGTATATGCTCTTACCACTGAACTACTGTTTTCTGACATTTCACTAATATACTCATCTCTATCTTTGCGTTTCTCACGCAATTCTTCCAAATATTCTTCATCTCTTTTTCGTTTCTCACGCATTTTCTCTAAGTATTCTTCTTGCTCACGTTTTTTGTCCCGTCTACTTTTTGCTGCTTTTTGTTGATTTTGTGTACTCAATACATCTGAACTTTTATTTGACGAATTAGCTGTTCTCATACCACCACATGAAGATTGCCGATTTCCATTAGCATCATATGTAACTGTCCTGCCTCCCAACTCTACACCGTCACGCTTTGCAAAAGAATATACTTGTGAATTTGCTGCAACCTCTCCGGATAAATTCCATTCTATTTCTTTTGCGAATTCCGGATCATTAGCCATTTTTTTCAAACAGTCATAAGAAAGATTTACGACCACTTTATTGGAATTGCAAGGCACAACACCGCCGTTGGTATTAAAACTTATTTGCGGAAACTTTTTACATAATTTTTCATAATATTCTTCCACACTATTAGAATTGCTTGTCTTTCTTGCACTATCCGCATAGCCTGTTGCATAGTTACCGTAATTATTTGTAATCTCCATTGACATATTGATATCCTCCTTTTGCCATCATTCTGTATATAATATTTCCTAAGTTTTATATAGCTTTTCCGTAATTGCATCTGCCGCTTGTCCAGAAATCTTCTGTTGGTACATGAATATGTCCGTCCTCACCAATCGGATACTCTCTGCCAAATACCATAATTTTATCGCCGACAGACTGATTATTCAGCCATGTATTTTTGTTATACATATCAATCCTATCCAACGCTCTTTTTTCGGTATATATTTCACCATCATCTGCCATATAGTATACTTTTTCTTGTCCATCAACAGATACGCGGAACTTGCCCGGAGTAATTCCTACATTTGCTAGTACATTTTTTACTGTTTCTCTGCCTAACATATGCAGTCCTCCTACCGAACCCTTTGCCAAACTACTGATAACAGACATTGTTGTTGCTGTGTTGCCTCTGCACTCTGGAGAGACATTATCACGGTCATTTCCTAACACACTTTCTGAAAATGCCCTGCTTATTGTTTTTCCATTAAATGCACAAGCATATGCATTTCCGTCAATCGCTGTATATGAATAATAACTACTTGATGTTAAACAGAGCTTATTTCCCTTTGCCGCAAGAGCAGAGAGGGAGTTGACATTAATCCTTGGTACTGCTGATTGAGGAATTGCCTGTCCTCCTCCATCGCTTCCAAAATAAAAATATCCGTTGAAGCTAGTGTCAGCACTTACTGCCTCATCGAAAAAATTTATGGCATCCAACAAAGTATTTGAACTACTTCTATTCTGATTATAAAAAGTAAGGCGTTCACCGCTTACATTTACCAAATAATTCAATAGATTTTTTCGTGAACCACCTTGCAGCAAATTTGATTGCATTCCCTTATGAGAATTTATGTAATTAAACTGTTTTGCCGTCACTCTTGCCATGCTATATTGTCCACTAAATCTTATATTCATTGTCTGCCTCCCTTTTAAGCACTACGCCTTTACATCAAATCCGGTCACTCCTTCTCCCGTACTTGTAGACATCGCAGATATTATTGACTTTGTAACATTTTCCACGCCGTTTCCTGTAGCAGAAATGCTTATCTCATTTGCACCAGTTTTCGCAATCTGTTCCTCTGCCTGTGCTTTTTCAGCACGTTTCTTTGCGGCTTTTTCTTCTGCCGTTTTCTTTTCAGCCCTTCTCTCAGCCGCCTTTTCTTCTGCCGTCTTTTTCTCCTTTGCCTTTCTTTCCGCATTTTCTCTTGCTATTTTACCGTCAGAATCACTTGTGCCGGATACAGTTGCTGTAATATTACCATTAGCATCTATCGACCATGTTTGGTTCGTTACTGTTCCCAAACAGCTCGTTAATGTTTTTTTTGCACAGTCTGGAATAGCCTCTAGATTTTCTTCCAAATATTTTGCCTTTTCCGGATCATTCATGCACTTCTTTAGAAAGGCACTTGATACAGTTACCGTTGTTGGAATACCAGACATTGATGTTTTTCCCGTATTCATATAACTGTATTTTTCCTGCAAATATTTAGAGTAGTCGTTTACATTACTGAAGCCTGTCTTAATCTGTGCAGTTTTGGTTACACCATGTGTTGAGGTCTTCAACTCCACTGTACTTGTTTTTACTCCTTTTTCTTCTTCGTTCTTACTCTCGGTACTGCCTGTCTTTTTTGCAGCATTTGCATAACCCGTTATATAGTTACCGTAATTATTTGTAATCTCCATTGACATATTGGTATCCTCCTTTTCAACATCCATTTTTACTGTTGTTTCTGCAACATCACAGTTACTTTGAATCTATTCCCTTTTGCCTCTATATTTACTGCCCCGAAATAACGTTCCGCCAGTTCTCTCACATTTCTAAGTCCCACTCCATGCTCCATCAATATTTCCGGCAGTTCTGTCTCTTTCATGGTTCGGGGAAGTCCGTCCTCTGCCTGCTGTAATATTCCATCAAAACTATTTTCCACCGTAATCAGCAAGAAGTTATCTTTCCGTTTTAGTGACAGCCTAATATACCGTTTCTCCTTCTCTATCTTCCGGCAGGCTTCGATTGCGTTATCCAGCAGATTATTCAAAATCATTCCCATGTCAAAAACGGATATGGTATCACTGTCCCGATAGTCAAACTTCACATCAAATAAAATTTCTTCCCTAATGGCTTTCTTGTATTTGTCATTGATAAGCACATCTGTAACGGCATTTCCGGTTGCATATTTGTAATCCAGTTCCTCAATAGTTGCGTCCAGCTTTTCTATGTAACGGTCAATTTCCTCATACTGATCTCTTGCCGCCAGACCTTTAATGTTGGTCATGTGATTTTTCATTTCATGCCGTACTTTGCGAATACTGCCATAGAAATTCTCCGCTTCCTCCAGGCGGAGTTTCATCGCCTTAATCTGCTGCTGTTCCACGAAATAGTTTTCTTTCTCTCTTTGCAATTCCCTGTATTTCTGATAAATCGTTATTGCTGCCAATTCTCCTAAAAACAGTAATACCGCAATCAACGGAAGTTTCCAGAGCAGTTCTTCTTTTACCTGAAATAAATCAAATACTTCATTTTTAATTTTTACGATGCTTATATTTATAATTACCTCTGCAAATAAGCCACCCGCTACATTCAATACCGAAAGAAACCACACATCATACCAACTCATTTTGTTGAATGAAATTACTATTTTCCACACAACCGTCAGCATAAGAGCAAACAATACGATGTATAATCCAAACAACAATATTTGCGTATATACCAAATACAAATACATATTTTCTATATAATTTTCACTGCTACTATCCAATAACTGAAATACAGAATTATTCACATATTGAAATACACTATTGGCAACTAACAAACTGAAAGAACGCAGTCCATAAAACAAAGTAAGAATAAATACCGGTTTCTCGCAATGCTTTTTATATCGGACAATACTGTAAGTCAAAATGGCAATAGCCGATATTATCAGCCGCCCACTTGTCGGCAAACTTGATATAAATCCCAATCCAATATTTAAGAGCAGTAACACACTCCCTATCATCATGGACATTTTTTCTTTTTTATTTTTACAAAAAATGTTCCAGAGAGCATAGAAAAATATCACATCTGCTATCACGATGACCATTCCTGCCACATTGGAAAACATCTCAAACCCTGACTGGCTCTTTTAACTCTCCTCCGAAATGTATTGCAAATATGCTTTTACAAAATCCTGATACTTGTACTTTGATATAAGCAGCTTGTTTCCGTTTTTCATACATACCTCTGTACGGTCATAGCCTTCTATCTGTTTCAGATTTACTAAATATCCTTTGTGAATGCGGAAAAACTCCGGATTCAGTTCCTGCTCTAAGTCACTTATTTTTCCCCAATGCTCTATTTTCTTATCTTCCAGACAGATGAATATTTTATGATTGCTGCTTTCTATGTAGAAAATATCATCTGCCTTTATGGTCTGCATATTTGCACCATTTCCAACAGTGATTTCTTTTCCTGTTTTATCTTTCTGCTCTGTCAAATATTGATATTCCCGCACTGCCTGTGTAAAGACATTCACAAAATCCTTTTTCTTTATCGGCTTTACTATATACTGGAACGCATTGACCGAAAACGCATCCGGCATATACTCGGAGTATCCTGTCACAAAAATAAGCAAAGGCAGACTGCCCCATGCCGCCTGTTCCTTATCTGCTTGTATCTGCCGAAGCTGCTTTGCCACGCTCATACCATCTATATCACCCATTGCAATATCAAGAAACAGTACATCTATTTTTTCACTGTTCTCTTTTTCTGCCTGCAATAATTCTTCCCCGGAAGCATATTCTGTGATCTGACATTCCTCATTCTGCTGCTCTATCAGCTTTCGGATATATGCCCTCACATTTTCTTCATCATCACAAATCCCAATATGCAAAATTTCCACCTCCAGACTGCTCTTTTTCTACACTTATATTATCGTCAAAAATCACAAAAAAATTTTATTTATTGCGTAACTGGACATAAAAAATATTTAAAAAGGCTATTTACTTCCTTTTTCTCTGTCTTAAATATAGTTAAAGTGTTATCTTCCCTGCATAGTCCACCGTGAACCATACCATAGTTCACGGTGTTGGCGTAGTATCCCCTTTGTGCTTATTTTAAAATTTCATAGAGCAGACTGCTCCTGCCTCCGTTTTCACGCCACCTTTGTTTCTTTCTCAGAAATCCATTTTTTTCGAGATCACTGATGGCTCGTTTGACCGTGCTGACGGACAGATTTAGTTCTCTGGCAATGGTACCGATTGCCGGATAACAAGTTTTTTCCGCATTAGCACGATCCTGTAAGTACAGATAGACAGCTACCGCCCGGTGTGGCAGGTCTGCTTCATAGATTTTTCTTCGTTCTGACACATATCCCCTCCTCTCTGGCTGGACTTTTCTTCGGTTTAGTCTCCGGTTCGCAACACCTGACGCATCTTGGATATGGTTTCATTCATCTGTGCCTGCTGCATGCCGCCTGCTCTGCCGGATGAAGTCTGTTCTGCTTCCGGTTCTGTATCGTCTTCTTCCTCTTCTTCCATACAGCACACTTTTCTGCGGATGATTTCCTCTTCCAACTCCTGCTTGTCTGCATAGGCTACCTGTCTAGCCGATTTCTCCGCTATCTCATAGGGTTCTTCAAAGGTAATGCCCCATTTTAAGAACAGCTTCAGTCTGGTCCTCATGGGATGTGCGCCGGTTTTTGACACAATAAAGTTCCCTTTGGGCAGGGATTTTAATTCATCCGGTGTCATCAGCGGTCTTTGTATCATCTGAAGGGACTGGCTGGGATCGTTCTTTCCCCTGCTGATGGAGCCGGACATGACTGTCTTGTTGCCCAGGCTCTTGGACAGCACCTCGGCAGATTCCGAGTTCGGTGCAAAACCACCGAAGATGGTGTCCTGACAGTTATCCACGATGATTTCCATACCCTCTTTTCCATAATTCTTCTGGAGCTGTGCGAAGGACTGTATCATGGGAACAATACTGATTCGTCTGGAGCGTGATGCGGAGAACATCATCTCGGCACTTTCAATCTTTGGAATCGTACCTACCTCATCCCAATAAAATACAACGCGGTTCTCCAGTTTCCCGCCATTCTCATCTGCCACCACCAGACACTCTCTGTAAAGCTGCTGCAAAATCAGAGAGATAATAAAGTATTTGGTATTGTCCTCCTCCGGCATGACAAGAAAAATTGCTGTTTTCTTTTTACAGAACTGCTCGGCATCGATAGCGGTATCAAAGCAGAGTATCTGTTCCAGTTCTGAATCCAGAAAGGTATTGAGTCGCGACAGTGCGGTAGAAAGTACCGACTGCATGGATTGTTCTGCCGTATTTAATGCCGCCCCTGCAAACCATTTCGCCTTATGGTCATCAGGTAACTTTGCCATAAGTAACTGAAACTGGTTTCTGCCTTTTACCTTGGAGGGAGCCATTAAGTCCTGTATAAGCTTGAACACACTGACGATGTGCCTTTTCTCCGGCGGACAATATTCTGCGATTAGCAGGATGACAGCCGTCAGGATTCCCTCCGCTGCATCATAGAAAAAGGCATTCTGCCCATAGCTGGCTGCATCCCCGCCCCCGCCGGAGGATATGATGGTCTTGGCTGTAATCTTGGCATACTTCTCCGCTTTTGCTTTGGCGCTTAAGTTTCGGCTGTCCTTGAGATACTGGTCCATGTATTTGTTGACCAGATGGAGCATGTTATCACCGTCACTGCGGGTTGGATTTCGTAAGTCAATAACTGCCACCTCATACCCATAGTATTTCTTGGCGATTCCTCCATAATTGCGGTACAAATCGCCCTTCGTATCTGTGGTAAGTAAACTCATACCACAGGCACAGGCATATTCTAAATTGGGATAGAGGAAGTTAGCGGTTTTGCCGATACCCGCTGCCCCAATCATCAGACAATGTACATCATCTGTATCCACTAGGGCATAAAGCTTTCCATGCTGTTCCTCACTGCCGAGAATAATGCCCTGTGCTTCTGGCAGATGTTCCCCTTTTCTCCACAATTCCGGCTCGTATGGTATCTGCTCATAGGTATCCTTTATTTCTTCTCTGGTGGCAAACCGGGCCGTTCCATGCTGACCGTCACCCACCGTCTTTGACTTGATTCCGTTTAAGGTATAATAATGTGCCAGCAGGGAAATTCCCCCGATGACAGCAAACATAAAAAATCCGGACATTAATAACATGATTACTGGCTGCATTTTATTTCCATACCTCCTTCCATTCTCTGGCTCTGCACTTTTTCGGCCACAAAAATATGAGCCCTGATGCACTCCATCGTCAGGCTCATACACTTCTTTACCAATATTCCTTTATCTTCCCTGCTTACATTTTCATTCTTTGGATAACACTCCATGACTTCCTCAAAGGCTTTTTGCAGGGAAGTGATTCTTGTTTTCAGATTTCCCTTATCCTTATGTGGGCGGTATCTGTTGCCGAGATTGTCTATTATCTGTCCTGCGGTTGCTTCGTATGCCATCTCCCTGCCATACTTTTCCATGATTCTCACAGCAATGCCGGACAATAACATGCCGTCTCCGTCAAAGGCTTCTTCCAGATATTTCACATCTGTTCCCTGTTTTAATGCCTGATACATGCCATAGTGATAGCGTTTTAAGTATTCCTCTGTGGCATATTTCATGTCTATGTTTTCTGCCACCTGCTTTAGCTGCTCACACCATGCCCGGCATTCTACGATTTTCGGATGTTCCCTGCCGGGGATAGGTTCCTCTCCATTTTTTGCTTTCAGGTCTTCGTTCCAGTCCTTGTTTACAGACATCAGTCTCTCCAGCTTTATCTTCGGATACTGTTCCTTTACGATTTCAGCCAGACGATAGGAATTCTCGATGCCTGCCGGATCGTAGTCGAGACAGAAGCTGACGGTATCAATCTGCGGATAATCACACAGCATCTGCAGCATGGCGTGTTCCGCTACTCCGTTCAGTACAACGTAACTGTGTTTCTGCCAGTCCTTCGGATAGAGCGTCAGAAATGACAGAAAGTCAATCGGCGCCTCAAACACATACAGGCAGTTCCCTGTGCCGGCATAGCCGAATCCATAGCAGGGATCAGAGCCTTCTTCGTTGATACGGAAGCTCTCTCCCTCGGAATAAGTTCCCTTCTTGTGGATATGCTTCGGTTCTCCGTTTTTATTTACCCCCACAAACACGGCATTGTGATGTTCTTTGGATTCGTAGAGCGTTCCCCGCTTGGCAAAGAAGGACAGAATATCCCTGTCGATGTAGCGTTTCTGCATGAGATAAGCATAGACACGCTTCATGGTGTCATTTTTCTCCGGGATTGCTAATTGTCTGGGGGCTTCCAGATTCGGCTCCGGCTGTTTTCTCTGCTCTTTTACCTTTTTCTGTTCTGCCACATTTCTCTGCTCCGGTGTGATATGTTTTTTTCCCTGTATGACCTGTCCGGTTTCTCCGTTTAACAGATAGGTGACCGCCTCCGGGAAATTCATTCCGAAAAACTCCTGCATAAAGTCAATGGCATGACTCCCCACCTGCTCACTGTGCCGGTACCACCTGTTTCCACGAAAAGTCACGCTTCTGTGCCGCTTCCACCGCCACTCGTTGCCGGACCGCTCCACTTCTTCATGCTCCCTGCTTAAAATGTCTGCAATCAGTACGGCATTTGCTCGTTCCTTCTGTTCCTCTGTAAAATACACAAAATCTCCGATAATTCTTCCCTCCTTTGATGATGCTGCTTTGTGCTGTGTGATATTTCCCTTTCGGATTCTGCTTTCTGCTACATGGTCTGTATCTGTGCATGGTCATCTTCCGCATGTCCCTGTGCGATTTTCTTCTCCCGGATTTTCCGGCGGAGCTTTCTATCCACCGCCATACCGCTGCCGCTTCTCCTGCGCTCACTCTCATCTGCGAATACATTTCCCAAATGACGGAGCAGTCGGGTTGTCATCAGAAACACATCCGGCCTTACAGCCTCCTGCCAGTGTTCCAGTAAATAAGCCGCATATTGGTTGCCCTGCTCTGCTGCCTGTGTCAGATAAATTTCTGCTTTTTCCTTATCCTGCGGTATCTCTTTCCCTATGAGGTACAGCTTTCCAATGGCATACTGTGCATAGGAATTGCCCGCATCGGCGGACTGTAACAGATAGCGGACTGCCTGTTCCACATCCTTCTGTACCTGTTCTCCCAAAAGATACAGCCTGCCGAGACGGTATGCGGCAAAGCTGTTGCCCTGATTTGCTGCCAGCTTCAGATAATGGATGGCTTTTGTGATATCCTGACATTCTTCCGTCAGATACAATTTCCCCAAACGTAATTGTGCATACACATGGTTCTGGTCTGCCGCCTGTGTCAGATAGAGAATTGCTTTACTGGTATCCCGTTCTGTCAGCACACCTTCCAAGTACAGGCTTCCCAGCGCATAAGCTGCAAAGTCATTTCCCTGATCTGCAAATTCCGTCAGCCATGCAATTGCCTGTCTGACTTTTTCTTCCTCTGCCGGTTGTCCTGCTTCCAATTTTTCTTTCTCCTGCTTCAGATAAATTCTGGCAAGCTGGTACTTTGCATGAACATTTCCATACTCTGCTGACTTTTCAAAATACTGTACTGCCTTTGCTTCCTCCGGCTCCGTTCCTTTGCCGTGCAGATACATGGCACCGATGCGGTACAGCAGGGTATCGTCCTTTCCCTTTTTCGCCATACCTAGAAATCCTAAGAATGCTACCCGGTAACAGTCTGTTGCCAGTTCCGGATTGGCTGGTATTCCGATTCCCTGCTCATACATCTTCGCCAGTTCATAGGAGGCATAAGCATTGCCCTGTTTATGGGAACACTGAAATAGGCGGTGTGCTTCCCTGTCATCCTGCGGCACGCCTTTTCCCTGCCGGTAGAGCATGGCTAATGAGTATTGTGCATATTTGTGGTTCTTATCTGACGCCCTTTGAAACCATTCTGCTGCTTTCCCGAAGTCTTCTTCTGTGCCAAGTCCATACTGGTGCATCTTTCCGATGCGGTATTCCAGATAGGCATGATGATTTGGCTTTACTGCGTTCCGTTCTGCATAGCAGAATGCCTGAAAGGATTTCTGATACCACTCTGCCGCTGCCGTTTCGTCCGGCTCTACATGAATGCCCTGTTTATACATTTTTGCCACATCATACATGGCAAGGGCATTGCCGTTCTCTGCCTCTTCCAGCATAATCTCATAGGCGGCTTCCTTGTCCGGCTCTGCTTCCTCGGTTCCGTAGAGATAGCCTCTTGCCTCTTTGTAGGTGTCCGTCCAGTCGGCGTAATAATACCGGACTGTGTCTGATGACTGAGCCACCTGATTGGAATCGGGAGCTGCCGGAGCTGTGACTTCCGGCTCCGGGGTTTCCTGTTCCCCGATTTCCTGTTCCATCATTTCCTGCATTTCCGCAATGTCAGGGATTACTTCCTCTCCTGCCTGCTGTGCTGTCTCCACCCCGATATAATTTTCCCTCTGTTCATATCCGGCATCATCAAAATAAAAAGAGCCATTCCCTAATTTCACCGCTTCGGAAATGACCATATTTTTGATACTCTTAAATTCTTTCTGTCCGGACAGGGGCGGATATTCCGGTATGGTATCTTTGTAAGTCCGATACACCTCGTTCTGGCATTCCTGCCACTTACGGTAACACTCAGCCACCATAGTTTCTTCTGTCAGCGTATCTACGATGCCGTTTACAATCTTTTTCACATCGGCTTTCAGATAGCCGTATACTTTTTTTCCTCCGGTATTCTGCAGCCGCTTTGCCAATAGGAGCATCTGCTCCATAATCTTTTCATTGTGGCACACGCCGGTCTGCATCTGCCGGATAAGTCTTTGCAGAGTATCCTCTGCCTGCTCTTTTAACAGATTCCTCTGCTTGGTCTTTCTTTCATAAATACTCATAAAGTCCTGACGGAAGATATCATGTGCCAGCACAGACCGCATGGTTTCAATTCCCTGTCTGGTCAGATAGCCTTCGTGCGGATTTTGCGAATAAATAACCAGATGTACATGTGGGTGATGGGACTCATCGTGAAATGCCGCATACCATTTCAGGTTGGTGCTGTCGATCTTATAATTCTCCGCAAAGGTCTGCACCCGGCTCCGCAACAGTTCCTGCCACTGAGCTGCACTGTCATAGCCGAGTCTCTCTGCATCTTCCCTTCGCAGACTGATGACATTGGTCCAGATAACTCCCTCATGGCTTGCCACTTCCTCTGCCACTTTGGAAAGCACCACCGACTCTCCTGCATAAGAAAACAGACCATGCGTGCCGATTCGTTCCACTCTTGGTCTGTTTGCAAGGTAATCTATGTAGTTCTTTTTCTTTGCAATGATATCCAGATTGTTTTCCAATGCCTGTGTAATAAATTCCGAGGCATTCTCCCTTGTAGGCTTCTGGATGTAATCGTAATATTCATGCATCCGGTCTGCATCTTCGATACGGTTCAGAATGTCCTGTATCAGTTCTTTCTGCTTGGCGGTTGCCGGAAGCAGTGCCGTGGTGTCGGATACCTTTTCTACCCCTTCACGGGTACCGATGTACTGCACGAAATTTTGTAGGTGAGATGGAGGAGCGTTTTTCAGGTAGTTACAGCGTAGGATTAGTTTGGGCATTTATTTCTCCTCCTGAAAAAAGACCACTACATTTTCTGCAATGGTCTTCTTGACTTATTTTATTTAATTATAAGAGTAGATGCACAATTGAAAGTTTCATATCTTCTACAAATCTATGCTTGACACTGTCACTGAATATCAATAATCTGCCCATCCTTAATAATTCCGATTTCCATATCGTTAATATCAATATCCTCGTGCAATTTCTGAATCATATTCAGTAAAGCTCCCTTAACCATTGATGCAGGATCGCAAATCACAATTTTAGCATATTTATCTAGAATTAACGGTAAATTCATTAAATAGTAATTTTCTACCCTCTTGTAATATTCTCTATGTTCATCATCGAGTTCTTCCAGATTATTATTTTCATCAATTTGAATAAAGTCATAATCTAAAAAGTAATTTTTCAAGAACAACCCAGTCCATCTTTCAAATATCTTTTTATAGTATTCTAAGTACTCTTTGCTTTCCTTGCCAATCCTATACGATTTAAAACTATTAAAATAATCATAAACACTTGCAAGAGACTTTTCCAGCCTTATTCTTTTTGGTAAGTGTTCAAAACTTTTATATTCTTCAGCATTTTCACATCTAACACCCATTTCCATCAAAGTATATAATGCAGTATATGAACTAACAATAATAGCCACCGCTTGTTGCGGTCCTTGCAATCTCAATTTTTCGATTGTATCACTGCTTAAATATTTCTCAACAATACGAGAAGCCGAAAAATCATCCGCATTCCATTCAAGTGCTTGCCATTCTTCTGGAGATATAAAAGGTCTTGCCTTTTTCCCAACATAACTAAATGCATATGGCAAATCATTAATAATATTTGATTCCTTTTCTCTATCTTTTATATAGTCAATATGACCATTCACAATATGACCAATCTCGTGATACAACAGTATATCTAGCATAATTGCAGTCAATAATTCAGCATAAAACCCTCTTTTGTCCTCGCTATCATTATAAGAAATAATAGGATAGATTTCTTGCAATACTATGCAATGACAAAAGCTATATATAATAAAATACGATGACATATTAACTTCAATTATATATTCACCACCCCTAGTTTTATCCGCAAAAGCAGCAATTCTATCATCCTTCCCAAATCCAATCTGCACTTTTATTGAAATGTGTTCTTCCCTTCCATTATTAATATGATTCAAGCAATTTTCAAATAATACCCCAACGCGTTCTTCTACTTCCTCAAGTTCAAAACTCTGTAACATACCACTAAATTCTTTTCTAATAACCATTTCTCCCTCCGTATAATTCAAGATTATCTCTGTTATCACTTTAACTATAAATCTTTTTCTTTATTATACCATTCAAGAAAAAACTTGTCATTGGCTTCTTTCCCTTACATCAATCATGCTGATATTCATAGGCATCCTCAAACCGTACAGCCCCATTAATTCGTTTTACTTCATCCGCACACTTCGCCTGTAGCTTTTGCAGTGCCGCTTCATCCACTCCATGACTGTATGCAATCACATGGGACAGCTTAGATGTTTCCACTGCCAGCTTATACATGGCACGCGCCATGCGGTTCTCACTATCCTTTACGGTTGCGTGCATTACGGAGGAGATTGTGGAAAGCATATAGTTTTCAATCTTTTCCGATGTCAGATAACCGATATAAAATTTCAATGCCTGATTCAAAAATTCATTTCTGGATTTTACATTAACCTGCTGGAGCAGACTATCTATCTGCTCCAGCACCCCCTCCTCGATATAAAATCCTTTTCTCACTTTTCCCTTCTCTTCACTTGCCACTCTCATCCTCCTTTACTACTCCTCGCAGATGTCTACGATATGCTCACACAGTTTCTGCGGTATCACACTTCTTTCTCTTGCACCTTTTAATCCCTGTGTCCCGGTCTTGCTGCCTCTTGGTGCTGCCACATGACACGAATCTCCATTGTGACACATCGGTAAAAATCTAGGCACCGGATGATTTGTCCAAATATCAGTCGGTTTCATCCGGTTGTCACCATACTGACAGTAAGTGACCGTGTATCTTGGCATCCCTTTCATCCATTCCATCTTCCGCATACCGCCTCTGGGATTTTCAATAAAATAATACCTTGGCTGTAACTCTTCAATGAGTTTTAACACATGCTGGTCTACAATATCACAAAATTTTGCATAGGTACTGACCGGCTCCAGACTTCCGGTATCCGGATTCTTTCTGCGGTGGTGACTGATGGCTGCAATGCTGAAGGTGGTACAGTCAGGACTTGCCCAGATCACATCCGGCTGGCCGAACAACCTTAAGATATCTTCCGCTGTCACTTTGCTGATGTCTTCATACAAATCAATGTTCTCAAAATCCTTAGACCACTCCACACTGAATACTTCATGCCCTCTGCTCTCAAAGGCTTTCCCGATGCTTCGTGTTCCTGCAAATAATTCTAATACTTTGATAGTCCCGTATCGGTAGTGGTGCGCACTCTTACCAAACGGACACGTCCGCTGGGACTACTTTTCCTTTCTTTTTTTCTTCTGCCTGCAAGCATTTTGGTGAAAGGCATAAACTAAAATTTCCACAAAGCCTTTCAATTCGTGAAAACAATAAAATTAAGCATAACAATTTCAAAATTTACGAAAAAGTTATGCCATACCACATATCTCCCAACGGCTCTGCCGGTGGGTGTTTGACGGGTTTTGCCGCAGATAAGCGGCATAACCCCTTTAACCTGCACTATTTTCGACCCTAGTTTTACAGCCCTCATTTACCCCCGGATTTCTTCTCTTTACACTATCATTTCCGGCTACTCCGATTATATTTCCTCAAATTGGCTCAAACAGGGCAGAATAAGTGCTTCTCGGTCACATTATCCACTTTGCCCGAACAAGGTCACAAATCGGCTCACGAACGCTCACACGGGGTAATTTCTCCCCTTTTCCCATAAGCCACCTAAAATGCAATAAAAGTCATTCGGGGTTCCAGTTCTGGTTCCTGCCCGGAAAACTGCTCAATTTCCGCAAACTGCTTGGAATAATACTCTATCTGCTCATCCGTAAGGGATATAAAATCTCCATCCCTTCCATCTCCACAGATAAAAAAAGGACCGCAGATAATGTCATTGCGACACCTACGGTTCGGCTCCATTCCATTTATTTTACTTTCATCATTCAGCACGGCTATGCACCCATCTCCAAATCCAAAGCAGTCAATCAGTCCACCGACTTCTCTTTGGCTGGCTCTGTAATCCTTTTCTATCTCTTTCACATAAGGTGCTTTCCCCGGCTCAATTTTCAGCACTCGGATTGTATTTTCCATTGGCTTTTTCTCCTCTGCACTTACTCATTCTGTTTTCCCAAACCGGCAGATGGAGCAATATTCCTCACTGAACTCTTATTGCTTTTCTTGATAGCCGGAGGCACATCTCCCCTGCTTTCGATGTATTCTCTCACGGCCTGGGGAACATATTTCTCATACATCTTTCCCAACACCTCATTCATCTCTGCTTCAAAATCAGCATCCTTCTTCCCCATATACTGCTTGATAGCATTCAGTTTTTCCTCTTCATATTTAATCGTTACCATTGCCTGTTTCATGTTCTACTACCTCCATCTTTCAAATAATTTTTTTTATTTTCTTCTAGGAAACACCGCTTATAAACATCCTGCTGTATCACATTTCCAACGTCATCCCATTGGTTTCATTCTGGCTCTGTGCATTTAAATAATTCATCCACGAGTCTCTTTCCACTCCGAACAGACCGTCATGGGAGAGGATTTCTTCTTTGGTTTCAATCATTCCCTCTGCTCCGTCCTCATACAGTTTAAAGAGCAGGAGGTCTGTATCCATCAGTTCCAACGCTCTCTCCTTAGTCAGCGGCAGCATGCCATCCCATACATATCCGTAAGCATGCATCTCCTCCATGCTTACTTTATCCGGCATGAAGATTTCTTCATGCTCCGGCACCTGCACCTTCGACAGTGTATGGCTGTCCTTATCGTAACGATAGATTTCTCCGGACAAAAAATCCTCTTCCCTTAATTCTGTCTGATTGACAGCCTGCACCATATCCTTTGCCCTGCGGATATCCGGTCCACATTCTTCAGAATAGACAATCGTTTCATGCACAGATGAAGGTAAAATAATCAGGTTATCGCCCAGCTTTCCAGCTACTCTCTGCATGGTTTCATCATCAAACATATAGATAGCACCATTATTGTTCATCCTGTTGGTAATGATAAACATATCCAATAAAGGACTGATTCCTCCCGGGGCAGGGTTATCATTTTCCAGATGTTTTCTGCTAAAGTCAAGATGACAGGCATCCATCATATCAATCATAATCGGCGGACGCTTTGCCATTGTATTTGCCCATGCATCACGCTTTAATGTTTCTACATCCACACCCCAGCGTGTCATCTGTTCCTCCGTTACCGAGTCGCAGTCTCTTTTCAAACGCTCATCGTAACCACTGAGGCGGTATACTAACACCAGATCCTCCCGGCATTCATGAACCACATTTTTTAATTTTCCTTCCAGCTTCTTGGCATTATATACCTCAACAAATAACCTCTCTTTGATATCATCTGCATATAAATCCATTATCCGCTACCTCCTACATACTCATGACCATACCACTATCCTGCTCCTGCCCGGATTCCTGTTCCACAGCCTCTTGTTCTGGCTGCACACCAGAATCTTCCTGTTCCTGAACACTCTCCCTTGCAGTATTCTGTCTGGTACCGCGTCTTCCCTGTCCTCTTGTCTGTCTCTGGCTGGAATCCTCACTCTGACCGGCATCTTCTGCCGAAGCAGTCATCTTACTCTCCACAAATTTTCTGACCTGCTGTGGAACACTTTTTTCATAGGTCTTATCCAAGTGTTCCTTTAACACCTTCTCCACAGTGGTATCATTTTCTCTAAGGAAAAACTCCAAGGCTTCCATTTTTGTTTCCGGAAAGCCAATCTTAATTTCTTTCTCTGCCATTTCTCTCTCCTCCTACATTCCCATATTCATTCCGGCAGTCTGTGTTTCCTGCATTGCCTGATGCTGTTCCATGATCTCCTTTACCGATGGCACAAAGGCAGAGTATCTGGCATAGGATGAGCCTTCACTCTCCACCAGCACACCATCTTCCGTGCCCTCTCCGGTTACTAACAGGCAGTGCCACACACCATCTTTTTCACACATCAAATCCACGTTATCCCTTATAAAGTCATAATCATGCATCAGATGCTTGGTAAAGGATTCATACTCACCCGCCGGAAGTACAATGACCTTTTCAACACAGAATTCATTTGCCTCTATCTCCGGCTCTTTTCTATAAAATACTGCTCTCACATTTCCCCCTTTCCTAATGCAAAACAGATGCCTGCGGCATCAAAAAACTACTGTGGTCTGCCATAAAGCACCTGCTTGTCTTCGTCAAACAAATTTCGATATACTACTTTTCCCTTGGAATAGGATGCATCCACTACCTTTCCATCCCCGGCATAAATACCCACATGGGTAATGTTCATGAACCGCCCGTTTGGTTTATAACTCCAGAACACAAGGTCCCCCGGCTGTAAATCCTCTTTTGCAATGGTCAGGTTATGCTCCACCAGATACCTTCCCTGCTCTGCAGCAGTCCCCGGTAGAATAATCCCTACCTGCCTGTAGCACCACAGCGTCAGGTAACTACAATCCACATAATTATCTTTTCCTCTGTAGGTCTGCGAATAAGGATGCCCCAGCCGGGACATGGCAAGCTCCACCACCTTTCCACCTACTTCACTTGCAGGCAGGTCATAATAAGTAACGTCACCACCTCCATTCCAGTTTGCCCAGCCATCATCAAGCGCATCGCCCTCCTGCATGGCGGTGGTGTTATATTTTGCGATATGCCACACGTTCATTGCATTAGCCTGTTGCTCATAGGTTACTTCCACCCCATAGTGGTCCTTTATCCGTTCAAACAGTTCCACTTTATCTGTAATGGCAATGGATGCCTGATAGTTTTCTACACTTTGCCCTCCCTCCTCGTCTGTAACAATCCGGGTACGGTCTTCAAACTTTACAAAGGATTCTGCAAATCTCTGGTAGTCCGATTCTCCAAGCCAGAGCCAGTCCTCGCCGAAACACAGAGAGTAAAAAACCGCCTTGACCAGATACCTGTCCTGAACATCCCCCTCCGCCACTGCATCGATTTCATCCATAGCTGAATCTATCCATTCGAAGCTTTGCTGCATCTTGTAGATATATTCCTTGTAATCAGCAGGCATACTTAAGGGAACAAACCCTCCATGAAAAGCAAGTCTTACTGCCGCCCTGTTATGATCCGCCGCTGCGGATGCAAGATTCAAGATACACACAATGGCAAGAATAAAGGGGATACATATCCCCACAATTACAGATGCAATCCCTGTCCAGACCTTTTTATTGGCACCCATCGCAATGGCGATCTTGGCTATCATTGCAGCAGTTGTTGGTTCCATGCCTGCTCCTCCATTCCTCCATTCTCATATCGTCTCTCCACTATCTCCTTACAGTAAGACACACTTTGAAGCAATCGGTTCACATCAAACCCTGCCTCCAGATATCCTGTTGTAATGGTTTCCAGATAGCGCATGGATGGCTTTCCAATCTCATGCCCTTCATTCATGGTATACGCCATAATGGATTCACTTCCGTCTTCTGTCTGCACCTCCAAATCCACTTTGCCATAGAGTCTGGGATATCCTTCATAGATATCCAGATTCCTTTCATCCTCCGGTTCAATCTCCCAGATTAACACCGGAACGTTGGAACCGGCTTTCGGCTCCACGGTGGCTACCGCAGACAGACTGCCTCCTCTGAATAACAGTTCATGATCCTTAATTTCCCCTTTGCCGATTACCCTGGCAGTGGGGCATCTTCTTGCCATCTGTCCGAGATTTAGATTGGAACCATAGGCAATGTACTTTTTTCTTCTTTCCACTTTTCCTTACCTCCTTGTCCTATAATGACAGATTCATGCCCTGCTCCTGACACTCCTCTGCCTCTTCTATTGGTTCTTCCTGCACCGCCTCCTCCGATGCCCTTAAGGATTCCTCCTTTTCCTTTTTCGCCTTCAGCCTCTCCTTTTGTTTCTCTGCCTGTACCGGGTCCTTCCATGCGATACCACCCTCAAGGTTCTCAAGCAAAAACTTTCTGGCTGTCTTAAACTCATCTCCTATCATGCCAAGTCGTAAAAGCCATGTGCGAAAGGTATATTTTTCATTGGTGCTGGTAGTCTTTCTGGTCGCGGCACAGGTCTGATTTAATGCCTGCCCAGAAATGGCCAGGCAAAACTGTATGTAGGTCTTCACTTTGCCTGCATGGGTGGTGGAATTAAACAGACGAAACTCAATAGTTCCCTTCTGGAACACACTGTGCAGGTTCAGGCAGTGGTATCTGCTGTCATGATAATGCCTGTGGCTGCCATCATTTCCCTTGTACCAGATGTTGCTGACCTCCGCCAAGGTTTTGGGCTTTTTCCGGTTCAGACTCTGCAAAAAATCTTCTTCCACTTTCTTGCAGTAACGGTGTTCACGGTTTACATCCACCTGCAATGCCTTGTAGATTAAATCCTCTTTGCTATACATGATGTTGGTAATATTCCTGAGTGACTTCGCATTATGGGGTGCGGCATTCACATGAACATGAATGCCACACGTTTCCCCTGCAATGGCTCCTGCATGACGGAGCTGCCTTACAATCTCCTGAATGGTTGGGATGTCTGCATATTCACAGATGGGGGATACAAACTCCACTTTGTATTCATCCCCGCCATGGGTTCCATCCTTTTTCCTTGCCACAATACTGGAATCATACATAACCTTCCACTTTCTTCCTTGATTGTCATATACACTGTATTCCTCGTAATATCCACCATCATATTGACAACTGCTTCCCAGATATTTTGCTATAACCTCCGCCGCTTTCTGTCTGGTCAGACCGGTCAGTTCAATTTCAATCCCGAATTTCTGCTCCCGCATATCCATAGGCTAACCTCCAGTTATCTTCCACCTGCACTACCGAACAGCTTCTCCTTATACTCCGGTGCATGTACCATCAGGTTATATCTCTCATTGCCACACTTATAAAGGCACACTCCCCGTTGGGGATAGCGGATGAGATTATACTCACTCTTCTCAAGCTGCAAGGTATCGATGTAAAACTTGGCATCGATGTTACCGGCATTGAATAAAAAGGCATGTGTCGGGATAGAGAACAGCGGTTTTGTATATTCACGGATACCGTCAATGTTGAAGTCCTCCAGATTCTGACTGGCAAGGATGACTGCACTGTCCTTTTTACGAACACGTTTCATGAAATTACGGATGTATTCCACCGCAGTCAGATTGGTTAAGAACAGATAAAACTCATCGATGCTGGCGGCAGTATGTCCGTTTGTCAACAGTTCATTGGACATGTAGGAAAGAATGTTAAACAGCATGGCATCCTTCACATTTCTGCTTGCCTGTAACAAGCCTTTTACTCCGAAAGTTAAGAAGCTGCTGTCCGTGATGTTTGTGTGTCCGTTAAAAAATTTGGACTCCGCTCCTTTACACATGGAGTGAAGTCCTAAACAAATTTCCTGCAAAAGTTCTGCGGTATAAAGTTCTTTCTTCTTAGCATCGTAATTCTTATATTCCTCTTCCATCAGGTCATAAAGGTCGGAAAGGATAGGGTAATCCGTAGGTGATAACTTACTAAAATCGGTATCATCCCGGATGTTCCACTTCTCGTACAGCTTCCCTAACATGATTTCAATGGTATCAATCTGGCTGTCCGTGAAATTCTTATAGGTACGGAAAAAGTCCTTTAAGAAAGAGATGTGCTGGCTGAGTTTGGAAGAACACTGGAAAGCCATCGGTGCATCCATATCTTCAGGACTTCCGTTTTCATCCCAAGTCTTAGGTTCCAGTACGTTAATGATGTACTCGCCACTCATAAGGTCTACAAAACATCCACCCAGATTGTTTGTCAGGTCGATGTATTCATGCTCCGGATCAAGGCAGATAACCTTCATGCCGGACTCCCTTAAAATGGTTAATATCAGCTTTAACAGATAGGATTTACCCTGTCCGGAGTTTCCAAGAATCAGGATATTGGCATTGGTCTTATCATCGGCTCTCTGGTTAAAGTCCACAATCACGTTACTGCCAAACTTATCCCTGCCAATGTAAAATCCATTCTTATCCGTTTTACCGGAATAGTTAAAAGGGAACAGATTTGCCACGCTGGATGCCGGGAGTGCACGTTCAAACTGCTCACCAAGCACATTTCTCCCTACCGGATGGACACACATAAATCCCTGCTTCTGGCGGAGCAAAAGCCTGTCCACATTCAGCTTGGATCGGATTAATTCTGTTAACACCTCTGTCTGCAACAGCTTTAACTTATCCAAGTCTGGGGCAGACAATTCGATAAACACAGCCGCATGAAGCAGTGGTTCCCTGTTTCTGTGCATAGTGGCAATAATGGTAGTCACGTCCTGTAAGTTGCTTGCTGCGGTAACCGTTTCCTGCAAGTTTTCCGTGTTTCCCTGCTTCATGCGGTTCTTGTTGGCTGCATTGCTGATAATCTTTTTCTCCTCTGCCGGTGTCACCTGTCTGGTGTAGATTCTTAAGGTAACACCATCCTTTTCCCCAAGGTGTCTTAAAATCGCCTGTTCATCCGTGGCTGTCGGGTATTCACGGAGTGCCCAGACACTCCGGTAGGTATTTCCACAGATATAGTGATCCGTATAAAACTGGATAACGGATGGGGCAATCATATCCAGAAACCCTTTCAGCTTTGCCTCTGCTGTGGATTCTGTTTCCCTGTTTTTCTTTCTGTTTTTATTCATTTAAAATAATCCACCTTTCTCCGTCAAATTCCTCGAATTTTTCGGTTGTCACATTCTGCTCAAAATACACTGCAAGGATTCTTTTGATATCCTCTTCCTCTGCCCTCTTGGATGTAAATCCCTGCTCTGCCAGCATCTTTTCAATGCGGTTTAAGTAGGAAAAAATTTCATTTTCCTTCTTTTCACGAAGCCTGATGATCAGCAGAAACTCCCTTGCTGTTGCCATCTGTACCTGCATGCGGTCTAAGTAATTTGCGTCCTTTTCCAGCAGCTTTCTTACCACAGTATTGGTTTCTTCCTCCATCCGCTTCTTCAAATATCTTTTGTTGTCCTCAAAATTCTCTCTGGAATTTAAGCACATCATTTCGATTTCCGTGATGCCCTTAAGCACCGTCATCAGTCCATAAATTCTGGCTGACAGACTCTCCTCCGACAGCACGGAAATGTTGCTGGGCTGGATTAAAAAGTAAACCAGCTCCTCATTCTTGTATGTTCGGATACTGTAATCCGTCACTTCGCTGGTTCCCATCAGTTCTCTGGTGGATTCCATGTTCTTCTTACTCATCCGGTGTATACCTCCATTCATAATGCTGCTGGTCCATTAAAAAGTACGCACAGGCATAGCGGATAAAATCCATAATGCTGGTATCCTCCACCTGTATGGTTAAAAACGCATAGGCTCCGGCAATGACCAGCGGAAACCACAGCCCCGCGTATGCAAACGCAAACACAGAAAGCAGAACGATAATGCCTATAATGGCAAGGTCTTTTAATTTCCACAGCCACATGGTTGCCTTTGCTTTCAAGTTATCGGGATAGATATACATCCTCTTCCTCCTCTCCCATTTTTCGTAAAAAATAAGTGATGCCGCATAGAATAAAATCCACACATGGCACCGCCAAACTGTTTCCCAATGCTCTGTATCTTGCACTGTCACTTGCTCCCGGTATGTCTGTCCAGTAATCCGGGAATCCCATCAGCCTTTCGCACTCCAATGGTATAAGTCTTCGTACCAGACTGCTCATATCTACAATGCATTTGCCTTGGTCCACATATTGGTTACTGATCATCTTCTCATCCCCGGCACACAGACTTCCTATGACCTCTTGGTATGGTTTTCGCTCATTTCCCGGAGCAAACACACAATGCCTGTCTTCTGTGGTCAGGGTATAACTGATGCCCTGCTGGTACCCACATCCGTTTCCACCATTCTTTTCCTTCCGGTTTATAATGTTTCCGGCAATGCAGAATGGTTCTTTATTTACGGCAAGAGGTGTATTGTTACCTCCTGTACCAAGTGCCGATGTGATGGTCTGGGCAACCTCTACTGGACCGGTATACCGGGTATCCGGGCCATGATTGTCAAACAGTATCGGCTGGTTATTTCCTGCCATGCCTGCCGCTGCGGTAATGGTCGGGCAGTACCCGATTCCGATTTCTGCATTCCCCTGACTGGTTGCCATGATAATGGGCGGATTGGAACGTCCGTGTGCAAGCAGGGTTCCGCTTTTGTTTTCATGCACATCCATCCGCTCTCCGCCCTGATCTAACAGGCAGATTACATAGTCTTTTCTAGGACTTGCCCTGCCTGCATCAGCAGTGCCTGTTTTAAAATAGCAGGCAACACCTTTCCTCTCTTCTCGCTTCTTCTGATAATTCCTCCACACGTTGTCGGACTCAAATAGTATTTCACCGGCACTGTGTCCTCCAAAATCTGCGACAAGGAAGATGCGATTTCTTCTCTGGGGGACACCCCAAAATTGAGCGTCCAATACTCTCCAAGCAACAGAGAATCCTTCTCCCATAATAAGCCCGGCAGGAGTCCATGCCCCTCCCGGCGGTCCAGGTATAGATACATCTGCCTCTTTGATACGGCAGACCTCTTCGAGGACTGTGTGGAAGTCGGCTCCGTGTGTTTCTCCACTGGAGAAGGCTCCCGGCACGTTTTCCCAGAGCATATACCGAGGTCGAATAAACTCATCTGTCCGTCTTCTATGGTTTCTCATCCTCCTTCTGTCCTGTTTTCTCATTTCTTTTACAATCCGTACCTGTTCCATGAATAAGCCGGACCTCTCCCCTGCAAGCCCCTCTCTCTTGCCCGCCACGGATAAATCCTGACAGGGGGAGCCTCCTGCTATCACATCTACCACCGGCAGATTTGCCCCATGCAGTTTCGTAATATCCCCCATATGCTTCATCTGCGGAAAGCGGTATGCTGTCACCGCCATCGGAAAGGGTTCTATCTCGCTTGCCCACACGGGACGGATATCATTCATGGTAGCTGCCAGCGGAAATCCGCCTATCCCATCAAACAGACTTCCTAATTTCAACTCTGTCATAGCACCACCTTATGCTGCCACTGCCTTCACGACCGTTCTGGTCATATTGATGGCGGTCTGGGCTGCATACACACTGCTCATGATGTTGGTCTTGGTGCTGGTATCCAATCCGAACTGTCCTGCAATACGAGGCACCTCTGTGCTGGATAACATGAGTCCTAAACCTAACAATGGATGGTCTTTAAATACCATAAGTCCTGCGGTTAAGATAGTGGACTGCAAAAACGCAGTGATACAGATGCCAATGACCTGCTTGCACCACTGGATAAATCCATCTATGTATCCTCTGGGAACAGAGAACATATAAAGGCTTCCAACCGCTATCTGGATCAAGAGGATTCCACCTCTTTTTAAGTTGGCAAAGAACACTTTAATGACTGCATACCCCATCATAACTACACAAAAAGTCATCAATATAGGATTTCCGATTCCCGGAAAAGATGCAGACATTAACACCTGCTGTGCTGTCAGACCAATGCTTTCCGCATTGGTAATGCCCGTAATCGCCGAACCGAAGGTTCCTTGCAGGGATACGCACAACGAGTACAGGTTTACCGGCACAACTGTGAACAGACTTACCGCCATAAAACCTTTGATATAGTTCATGGCGGTATCCTTTATGCTTCCCCTGCCTCCCTGATACTCAATGGCACACTCAAAGGCTCCTACCACAAGTCCGACACCAAACAGTGCCCATCCGAAGTAACTAAAAAAAGTGGTAACTGCTTCCACCCAAGGTAATGCAAACAGTTCCACTCCCATGTTGTTCATCATCACAAAGAAATCATTTAAAAAACCTATGATTTTCCCATATATCCAGTCAAGTATCTGGTCCAGGATAGTCTCGGCCACAAAATCAAATATAAACATAGCTTGCCTCCTTCCTGTTTACCGCTTCCTATGTCCCCATCTGCATGGTACAGTCCTGACTCTCCTGCGTCATCGCCATATTCTGAAATATGGACAGATAGTTTTCCACGGTGTCTGCAGCCTTCCGGTACTCTGCCTGCCCCGGATGGAACACATACCACTCGCTTTTTCCGCTGTTTGTCCAAATATGTGGATTCATTCCCTCCTTAAAATTAGGATTGCTTACTTTCTGCTTTCCCCAGATATCGGTAAACCTAAGCAGGACACTGTCCACCACTCCTTCTTTTCTGTTGATAATGGATGCTTTAATTCCTGCGTAATGGTCACTGACGCCAAGGGTTACAAACTCCACTCTGGCTCTTAAATCTCCGCCAATGGTTCCATAGCACATACGACCTACATATTTCTGGTCTTTTAAAATGGCACTGTTTCCAATAATCTTTTTCAGTTCCGATTCAAAAAAATTCATTTCCGCTTACCTCCTTTTGGACATAAAAAAACTACCCTGCCTGATAAAGCGGATAGTTTTTAATAATGTATTTTATTTTGTTTTATAGCATCAGGAAAGGTTCATTGTCTGGCTTTCATTGCATTCCTGCTCCAAAGCCTGATGCTCTGTAATAATCTGACAACAGTAATCGTTTAAGTCCGGGATATCATTTAACAGGGTTTCCCATAGCGTTTCCTTATCAATTTTACCATAGTTATGAGCCACCACATTTCTTAATGCTTTTATCTGATTCCAAGGTACTTTGCTATATGCACTCTTAAATTCATCCGTAAAATGTGTTGTCAGTTCTCCTATCTGCAACACACAAAGCGCTACCGCATTCTGGTAAATAGAGTTGGAAACGAAGATATCATAATCCCTTCCAAACGTATCCATTGTATGATTGATTTCTGCGCAATAATCTCTGATATGCATTAAGATATCTATATTTCTACTGCCCTGCATATAGCATCACCTCATCCCTCTTTATACTCTCCAGAAATTCATCTGACAGACTTCCTGTAGTCAGTACATCTACTTTTCGTCCTAATGCATCCGACACTTCCGTATAAAAACCGCATAAGGCAAACATTCCTTTCAGGTTCCCTTTCTCAATACGGATGTCTATGTCACTCTGTTCATCAAAATCTCCTCTGGCAAAGGAACCGAACAGATATACCTGTGCAATCTGATATTTCTCCGCAATAGGTGTTACGATATTTTTTATTTCATCAATCGTATATGTTTTTACTTCCATTCTGCATTCCTCCTCGCTCACTATAATTATACCCGTCTTCTTGATAAATGTCTATGGATAGCCCTCTTTTTTTGGCAGTTTTCCCTTTCCTACATTCCAAGAATTGTCCAGATATAGGCAGGTGCGGTCAGGGTAAAGACCAGACAGGCAAACAGAATTGCCGGAGCTGCCCATTCAAACTGTCCGTGCTTTCGGTAATCAAAATATGCGGTTCCCAGCTTTGCAAAAAAGAATACTGCAAGGATCAGATCAATTGCAGGGAATACAACCTTGTTTACCACCGTCTTAATCTGCGCGGAGGCATCCTTCCATGTCCCCTCAATAGCTCCTGCCACATCTCCTGTTCCGGCTGCACATACCGTGGTGCCAAACATAAGAGAACACACAAGTACCAGCATTACCATCACTAACCATTTCTTTTTCTTCATTTCTCTTCCTTTCGGTACAGAAAAAGACTGCCCGTAAGCAGTCCTTTTCCACTTGTTTTTAGTCACATTGTTATCTGAGGTGTCTGCGTCTGCTCCTGAAAAAGCTCTGCTACCTCATAGATATTGGGGTTCTCATAGAACCTTAAATCTCCTCTGAATCCTATCTTCAGATGGCTGAATTCTTCTCCAAGTTTCCGAATGTCCTCCGGCGCTCCGTCAGGGAACTCCTGATTCCATATCACCCAATCCCCATTCTGGTATCTTGGGGATAACTCCAACACCACATATTCTTCCGGTATAAACTTTGGATATCTCCTTGGAAGTCCGTTTGCATCATAGTAAAGTTTTCCTTCTTCCATGACCGTTAACTCCATTAGTCTTAAGGCATCCTCCAAGGAAGTGCAGAACCAGCATTCTCTATCCTTAAATTTTCTTATCCTCCCATCCTGTAAAATAGGCTCTACGTTCTCCCTTTTTGTGTAGTGATAGAGCAGTCCTTTTGGTCCGTCGATTCTTTCATACGCCATACCGTTACCTTGCCCTTTGTGGTGCTATGTGCCAGTCATCCCATAAATCTCCCGATATCTGTACGGAGTCTGTCAGATTCACACTGAGCATTCCATCCGGTGTCCAACAGTCCAGTAAGTATGTGTAGACCGTATAGGTACCATTCGGCATCCACACAGGAGTGAAATGTGTTCTTCGGTTATAGGTGGAATAATGGTTATTCCGAAACTCAAACCCTGCATGGTACCCGCTTCTTGTTCTGTCTAGCAATCTCCAATAGGTCTTATAATAAAACTCCGGGAAATAACTGACTGCTGTCTGCGGTGGTGTGGTTGCCGAGGACTGGCCTGTGGATACACTGGCATTTACACTGATGTTCACACCATAGCCACTCTTGATAGTGGTAGCTGTTGCAGTAGGGGATTTGGCATCCGTAGTAAGGTCCATTGTTGCTGATAGGGATGCCGAATATCTGTCCAAGCTAAACTCCCACCAGCCTTCGTCCACGTACTCTCCCTCATCTTCCCAATATCCATGACTGCTTTCACAGTCTTCCTTACACTCTTCCGTATGGGAACCTGTTTTCCATTTCCAATCACTATGCCATACCCATTTTTCTTTCCACCAAGGCCTCCATACACTCCATGACGCACTTGTTTTCTGCGGATTTGCAGGAATAATGGCATTGCCTGCATTGTAGGAATCATTTCTGTCATCCGCTACCGGATTGGGCGGTGGATTCCTATCAAGGTCTACGATGTTGGCAGTAATCGTTCCCTTACTTGCACTGCCTCCTCCGCTGACACTCACGTTTATGGTGATATACTGTTCCGTAGACGGTGTATGCCATTTCACCCACACAAGCTGCTGTCCGTCCTCCGGATAATACACATTGTTTACCGTGTAGTTCCTTCCAAGGATACTAAACGTTACACTTACCGGATGGTCGGGATCGCTCTGCCCTCCACTTATGGTGACGGTTGTTACCACATCCGTGTCTACCCGGTACTCATAATCTGCCGCAATCACTTCCGGTGTTACCACCTCATTAAACCTTACAATACCAAGTCCTAATGAACCGATAATCTCATCATCTGAGACCTTCTGGTTCTTACCGCCACCCCAAGCCGGATATCCCAGGTCTGAGGTTTCCAAAAACATGGCGAGGGGCAGGTTTTTATGCGTCAGAGACGTCAGCTTCTTTCTTAACATACCACCTCTGACCTGGTTATACATTGCTGCTTCTGTAGCGGTGAATGCAGTTCGTACTCCTTCAAACGTCACATACGCAATAGGTTCCAATAACAACTTATAGTCCCCACCTATCAACGTATCATAGTTCATCCCCACATATCCTGCGATACTTCGTATGACCTGCTCATCTGTAAAATAACTTTTGATAGCGGCTAGACTTGCACTGCCGGAGGATGTGGTAATAATTTTGGGCAGAGACTGGGTAGGATTGATATAACTGTAACTTCCTGTATCCGGTGTTAATACTGTTCCACTCCGGTACTGACTTTTACAGACCTTTCCAAACTGTACTCTAATATCGTTCGGTTGTTTGTTTGTCAGGTCTATGGACGCACTTACTGCACTTCCGTCACTGGCACTAACCACTGTGACTCTGACTCCTTCATCTCCGGTATTCCAGAAGTTTGTGTCCGTACCTTCTCCTAATCCTCCACCGCCATTGTTAATGTTTCCATTGCCTTCGGCATGCACTGTCATGGGTGAGAGTGTAGATAGGATTAACAAAAAGGTCAAGACTAATAACTTAAATCTTTTCATGTTGCCTCCCTTCTAAATGCAGAAAATCACCTGCTGTTGCAAGCAAATTTCTGCATGAAAAAAGCACAGCGTTTTTTGCTGTGCCTCTTTCTTGGTATCCCTAATCCATGATACCTACCTTATTTCCATTCTCATACATATCGTCTGCCACGGTACCGCTTCCACCGCCACCGTTATCTACAACCCATCCAAATCCTTCAATGTAAATCATACCATCTTTGGTATCTCCGGTTTTCGGAGTATCATCCACAAGCGGTTTCGTCCCTTCCGGCTCCTCATACTCTGGTGGTGTATCCGGCTTTGTAGTATCCGCATCCTCTGTTAAGGCAGGCGGCTCCTCCGGCTTTTCATCTTCCGTTTTTTCAGGCGTTTGCTGGATTTCCTGCTTTCCGCTCTCCACGCCATTCTCTGTTTCTGTTTCGATGATTAACTCCTTTGTTTCCTCTGTGCTTTCCGCTTCTTTCTGCACCTGCCCGGTTTCTTCCGTATCCACCATAAGCTCAACCTCTTCTGTAGGTTTACTCTCTTTAGGTAACTCCTGCACCGGTTCCTTGTAAAGCACCCTGCTGATTCCGAAAATCAATAATACGCTCACTGCTACGAGTCCTGCGATGATAAGTCTTTTCTTTGTACTATCTTTCATAGCAATCCCTCCTGTATGTAGTTTTTAAATTTCTTTTTGTCAATCCCCAACCTACCACACAACTTTGCAGAAGTCTATCAAAATGTAATAGGTTGCACGATATCTGTAACATCTTACTAAAATTTCTCTGTATAGGCTGCCCGAACCTTTAGATTTATTGACATATTGGTGATGATCTTTCCGGCAAATCTTACCGGCACCTCCAGTCTGATGGAGGCATCTGCATAATAGGGGCCGCCTCCTGCACCGAGAGCATTATTGTGTATATACACACAAAGATTGCTCAAACAGTACTCCATCTCTCCTCCGTTATTGATTCGAACATATCCCGCCCCGTCCTCTTCCAGTCCGAGTAAAAAACACATTCTGCTGTAAATATCCCCATAATCCACCGAGGGAGAAAACGATTCCCCATCCGGCTCATAGCCTGCGGCATATCCTTCCCTGACACTATGGTAAACCTCGTTATAATTGTCATTAACTGTGGATATGACGGCAGACTCCATTGCATCCTTGATACCTGCAGCGGTAATCACAAGGCGCATGTATTCTGCAACTCCAAGGATAATAATCAGCATGCAGATGGTTACGGCCACCACAAGTGGCATCATATTTCCTTTCCGGTCTTTTAATAGGGCGGCAGTCTTTTTTCTTAACTTCCTCATTTCCAGTACACCTCACTCTTTCCGGAGGCTCTTGCCCGGATGGTTATCGGAAACGAACCAAAGTTTCCAAACAACCCTAAGTCCTTTTGTATGGTAACGGTAACTGTTACCTCTTCATTTAATTGCAGATTCCCGGTTCTTGACCACTGCACAGTCGGGTGGATTCCTATTCTTTCCTCCAAGACTCTCTGCCTGTTCGAAGTCTCGCTTCCTACCCTTCCGCTGATCTCAGCCTCTCTTGCCAGTTCATCTGCAAAATTGTCTACCTGCATTTTGGTGATAAAGATGGGGAATAACCTTACGCCAAGTGCAATCACTAACATGACACACAGCACCATGACTGCCACATCAATGTACCCCTCTCCCCTCTTATCACGCAATATTTTTCTTATCTGTCTCATTTATACCTCCTGCTAGAACAAGGTTCCCATAGACCTGATGATTTCATAGATGATGATGGCGAAGTAGGTTGCCAGAAAACACATCAGCATGGCAAAAGAATACACTCTTATTTTGGGTGGTATCTTGGCTGCCTTCGCTTTCAGTCTCTGAAGCTCCGTCTGCTTAAAATCATGGGTTAACATCTGGAAGTACACGGCTCCGTCATCTCCTCTTAACACACCGATGAGACCTCTGACCACATCCGATAACTGTGGGGAATTGAGCCTTGCCTCAAAACGGGTTAAAGCTGCCTCATAACTGCTGGAGCGCATATCCGCACACACAATATCCAGTTCTTTTCTGAAGGCTGCCCCGGCATTTTCCTTGTAATGCTCCAGCATGGAAAGCACATCCCTGCTGTTTTTCAGTTCCTGCGTGATAGTAGATACAAAGCGGTATAACTCTTCCTCTATCTGCTCCCTTTTTTCTTTCAGCATTTCATCTGCCTTCTGGATTTCCTTGTAATAAATCATGATTCCCAAGAGAATTACAAATAAAGCAGACAGCGGAAACACATACAGTGCCGGAATAATGAGCAAAAAGACACTTCCGGCTTTTAAATATGCGTATGCGGTATAGACTTCCGGTGTCATGCCAAGCCCGGAGGCTCGAAGCACATTTGCCATCCGGTTTTTCTTGTAATCATTCATACGGATGTACTTCGCAATCTTCACGGCTCCATCCATATAAAAGGCATCCAAGGTCTTGGATAACTGTTTTCCTTCCTTACCTGTATCCATCATTACCCTGCTGGTCTTTAAGGTCGGCAGACGTAATAGTCCTGCAAGCAGCAGAAAGAGACCTATAGAAAAGGTCAAAAACACACAAAATAATATCAGATTCATACTGTCTCCTTTCTACGACCTGTATTCTATCGGTTTTGTCAGTCTGATTACATGGGCTGTGGATACAAAAATAATAATGCCTGCAATGCTGAGCATTATCTGCCCCACTACCGTGTGCATCAACGTATGGTACCAATCCTTATTTAAGAAATATAAAAGTGGAATGTTACCTACAACCAGCACTAACATTGTGATAAACTCTTTCCTCGGCTCCATAACCATATATTCCAGTTCTGCATTCACAATACGCATGTCGGACAGTTTGGCCACAATCGGTGTCAGTGTTGTTTTTAGCGATCTGTCATACAGGCAGGCTTTTAAGGCATCCACCCATTCCTTAAACACATCATCCGCTATCCTTGCACGCAGTTCATCCAAGGCCGCCTCCAAGTCAGGATTAATCAGACGGATTCTTGACACAAAATCCTGAAAGATGTTCTTTACCGGCGGATTTAAATATTCCAGATTCTCTTCCACAGAAGTCAGGATATCCTCACTTCTTAGATATGCGGTGGTAATGATGGACAGTGCTGTTTCCAGTTCTGCCGACACATCCTTTTTGAAATAGGACGCCGTCAGCTTAATGTACCAGAAGGGAAGGAACATAAACCCTACCGCTGCGACGGGTACCAGAAAGAAATTCCCAAGCATGGCTGCCCCGGCGGCACCAACAGCAAACAAAACCAATGATACCGTACATAAAAACGGGAAGGTATTTTCCCTGTCGGTAGCCTTTAGGATACTCTGTATCTCTTCCACTTCTCTTCGTAAGAAGGACTTTTTCTTTCTCTGCGTCTGCTCTAAAATCTCCTCTCGGATACCTTTGGGTCCGTCCAACAGCCTCTTAAAAATATTACCGGTAAAATCCGTAAGATTAATGCCCAGCAATAAAAATAAGCCTATGATGATACCCATACAGGCCATTACCTGCATTGTCAGCATACGCTTGCACCTCCTCCCGTAATTTTATTTAGCACTTCCCTAGGCATTCCGTTTTCAAGGAACCTTTTTTTCAGGCTCTCTGAAATACCGCACACCTTTTTATGGGTTCCATTGATGATGAATTTATCTCCTTCCACCCGGTTTTCCGTAATCTCATAACGGAACAGGGAATTAAAATGTCTCTTTCCATCGGGTGTGATTTCACACTCCATGATTTCCATGAGCCTTCTTTTCTTGTTCTCAAGCTGCTTGGTAAATACCACGATGGGGAATGCCTCCGTTACCAAATCCATCAGCATCTCATCATCCATATCGTATTTTCTCTTACACAGGGTTCTCATTCGGCTGTAGGTAGATTCACAACTGTTACTGTGAATGGTGGTAAGCACTGTATGCCCGGTTCTTGCAGACTCCTGTGCGGTGTATGCTTCCGAGCTTCTCATCTCTCCCACACAGATAATCTCCGGGTTGAAACGCAGGGCCATATCAAGGAGCATATCCTGATCGATGTTCTGCTTTTCATTTTCGCTGAATCTGGTCAAGGTATGGATGACACTGTTGGTTACCTTTCCATCCTTCTCCCTAACAAGAGCCAGCTCCCTGCTTCCGTTCTCAATGGTAAAGATACGCTTGTTATCGGGAATGGTAGTAAGGAGCCACCCTGCCAGAGTTGTTTTGCCGGAGCTGGTGGCACCTGCCACACAGATACTGATTCCATAACGCAGACATTCTGCCAGAAAATCTAACATTTCATCGGTAGCAGTTCCTCCATCCACAAAGTCACTCTTTTTGAGGCTCTGTGGATTTACGATTCGGATGGAAGCTGCAATACCCACATCCTCATCCACAAGAGGAGTCTTTAACACCGCAATACGGATATTTTTACTTAAATGCCCAAGGACTGCCGGGGATGCATTGTCAAGCACCATGCCGGACACATGGAGCATTCTTCGAATCACGTTGATGGCATGCTCCGGTGATTCAAAGTGTTCCTCCATTTTCTCACATCTGCCATCACTGTACTGCACCTCAATATCCTTCCATGAGTTGATGTCGATTTCCTCAATGCCTGTTCCGAAGATGTACTTGGTTAAAAAGGAAAACTCCGCCATCTCCGTATAAAGGTCATTAATCAGTTCTTCCCTTGTCTTTCCCTTTACGGTGATGCGGTAGTCTGCAATGTACTTTGAGATGTATCTCTTAACCTGCTGTTTTACCTCATCGTTTCCGCCTTCCACCATGAGTGTGGAATATTTACTGGAAATATACTCCTGCACTTCTTTTAACACATCGGAGAATGCCCTGCCCTTTTCCTCCGGGGAAAAAAATAAGTTCTGGTTATTTCCCATCATACACCGAACACCTCCTTGCTGATTTTCTCTATCTCTTTTCTAAATGCCCTGCTCTCTTTTAGTCCAAGTTCTGCCAGCATATCTCCCTCCAGATACTGTGTTTCTACTTCCCTGCTGTGGGGAATCTGAAAGGAAACAGAGCCAAGCACCTGTTCCATATGGCTGCTTGCCTCCTGCTGTTTCACATTAGATGCCACCTTAAGTTGCTTGTCCGCATCCCATTTGTTGTCACGAAGCAGCGGCAACTGTGAAGACAGATAACTGATGGATTTTAAGTCGCAGTTTACAAGCCGAAGCACTGTATCCGCCTCCATCAGTGCCACCGCCGACAACACATCCGAAGCAATGGTGCTGCCACAGTCGATAATGACAAAGGGAGCCACCTCCCTTGCCTGTTCAATCAGTTCCACTGCCTGTGTCTGGTCATAAGGCGGATAAGTGAACACGTTCTCTCCTTTTAACATCCCCACCATGCTTAAGTAATCATTTTTTCTGTAGAACATACAGTTTTTCTTAATCAGATTTTCCGTTACATGAGTGGCAGCAAGAATGCTCCCTAGTGACTTTTCTCCTTCCAAATCTCCGGCGGCACAGATGCAGGGCAGAGGCGGTGCTGTCATGTCTGCAAAAATCAACAGCACATTTTTCTTTTTTCTGGCAAGGTAATCTGCCAGCTTCACGGAAACAGTGGTTTTGCCGGAAGAGGGACTCCCCCATACGGCAAGCACACCGCCCTGCATCACTTCCTGTTCTTCCTCTAATTCTGTATTTCTCTTAAACAGAGAGTTCTGTTTAAAGTTCACGTTCTATTCCTCCCCATCCGTACTTGTTTCTTCTTCCTCTGTGGTTTCCTGACCGTCTGCATTTATAACAGGCTGACCATCTTCCTCAGTTGCATCCTCTTCCTGTAATGCTTCCTCTTCTGCTGCTTTGATTTCATCCAGTACCTGATCCTGTGCCTTGATAAATTCCGAAGCTTTGTCTGCATCTCCACGGAACACTAAGGATAAATGGATTTCTCCCTCGGCTTCCAGTCTGGCAAGGAGTTTACTCTGCTCCGGTCTTACCAGAATGGTTACGGTAGACGGCAGTTCCTTTTCGTCTTCCTCTGACATCTGTTCTCCGGTGTTGGCATCATAGCCGGACTTTGCTGTCACAGCGATAACCTCCACATATTTGAGTTCCACAGGGATTATAGTTTCTCCACTGCCAAGGTAGTCCGGTGCAATGACGGACACAATATCCCCACTTTTTAACTTGCCGGACAATCCTTCTGCAAAGGTATTGATGGTAATGGACATGGCCTGTTTTTCCCCATTTAAACTGTAAAGGTATTTATTCTCAGCGGCAGGTTCATCGGAAATCTTATCTGTAAGAATATAATCCCCGGCATACACAGTAGTGGTCAGATATTTTCCTTCCACATCTGCAACATTTCTTATCACGTTCTCCGGCAGGTTATGGTTTCCTACCTCAACCACATCCAACATATTCCTTGTAATCTCTTCGCCCTCATTTACCTGTTTATTGAAACGGACAATGGTGACTTTTTTGGATAAACCTGCATTGACAAGAGGTGTAATGGCAAAGCAGATAATCAGGGACACTGCAATACAAAAAATCCCCAGCACGGTTCTGTTCTTAAATAATTTCATTCTGCACTTCCTCCTAATAATTTTTTCTTACTTTTGTATATTTCTTACGGCTCTTAAACACTGCCACCACTCCTGCAATGGCTGCCAGCATGCCAACTACTACTAATTTCTTTTTCACATTTAAGCTCCAATCCGGACGCTCATTAACATTCCAAGCAGTAAGAAAGGAACAAGCGGATATGCCTGTTCCTTCCCTACTCCACAATTTATTTTTTTACATTTCCTTATGCACTGTCCTGCCCAATGAAACAGAAGCAGAAACATAAGTGCCATAAGTAAACCTGCAAGGGTTCTTTCAAACCCAAGCACCAATCCGCAAGCACCTGTCAGCTTGATATCTCCGCCTCCGATACCTCCTACAGTGATTCCTGCAATGAGCAGCGGTAATGCCACAAATAGTCCTGTCAGATAAACAGGCTCCGATGGAATCAGACTTACCCCGGCAATTAAAAACGGCATCCAATCCGGAATGATTCGCTTTCGGATGTCAAAGACCGCCGCCAAAAACAGAACGAGAAAAAATAGGGCAAGCCTTATCATCCCTTCCACCTGCTACATTCCCATGCTCATGCCGGTGGTCTCTTCCTGCTCCATACCCTCTTCCGGCTCATTCTGATCAAGCACCGGTGTGAGAACACTCTCCTGATAAGCAGTTTCTACTGCCATGTCAAACTGCTGTTTCATGGACTTATCTGCAAAATACACGGAATCCTTATACTGCTCTGTGTGGGGCATCTTGGTTCGGGGCATTGTCACGGTAAGACCATAGTCATCCTGCTTAATCTTCACATTGCGGATCGTCATAATGCCTGCCACATTTACATCTGCATTGGCAAGCACACCTCTCTCCGGATTATGCTCTGTGATGGTTACCTCGAAGGGTACCTGCTGTTCCATATTCTCTGTGTTATTTGTATTTTCCTGTGTAGCTGCGTTTCTAGGCATACTCTCTTCCTCCTTCTTTCTCTGGCATTAACCGGCGTAGTTAAACATTTCCTGAATTCTTCTGGTAAGGGTAGGCATTACCACATCACCGAAGAGAGCATACAAACCGGCAAGCAAAAGGGCACCAATTACCACCGCAATCAAAATCTTAACTGCGGTATCCACATAGTTCTCTCCCTTCTTATCCTTTAACAGCATTGCTGTCTTTGCTGCGGTTACCTTCATGTTTCCTGCTACCTTATTCATCATCTTTCTCATTGATTTTTCCTCCATGTGATTTCATTTTTGTTTTTCTGGTTATTTTGGTTTCTTTACATACCGGTCATGTCCATTGCCTGACCTTCCGGCGCCTGCTGCATTTCATGATGCTTTGCCATACTGCTCTGACTCTGTGTGAGTGCCTGTTCATAAGCACCGATAACCGCATCATTCAATTGCTTTCTGCATTCCTGCGTGATAGGGAAACAGATATCCTTGTACTCGTTCCCTACCTTGTAGCTGGGCATGGATACAAATAATCCATTGCTGCCCTCAATAATCTTGACTCCCCTGATGGCAAAGGCACCGTTAATGTTTACACTTGCGGTACCCTTTATGGACTCATTTGGTTTGATGGAGTGGATGCGTACATCAAAATCAAGCGACTTCGTCTGCACTGCCTGTTCAGTCTGTGCATCGCCCTGGGTATTCTGCTGATTGTTTTTTGTTCCTTTTCCTGCCATGTTCTTCCCTTCCGCCTTACGGCTATTCCAATTTAAATGTTATTTCTGCAAAGCCTTTCGGCTCCACATAAAAATAGCGGCTTACCTCTTCCTCTGAAAATTCCACTACATCGGATATGGATAATGCATGTCCTTCAAAATCCCTTTGCACCCTTCTGCCAAACTTCTCCCAGACATCTTCCAGACTGAAGGTATCCACCTCTCCCTCGTAAACAAGCGCATACTCCTTTTGCTGTGGTTTTTCAAAGCCTCTCTTTTCCCTTTCTGCCAGACTGATAAACCGCATCATAAACGGACTGTCCTGTTTAAGCTGATAGATTCTTATCCTCCTTCCTTTGGATGCTTCCACTGTCATTTCCATCCCACCACCCTCTGACAGACGGTCATAGACTCCTGACCTTATTTCCACTGCCAGCTTTTCTTTCTCAGACAGGAAAGCTATGATTTCTTCTTTATCAAAAATGGAATCCAGCACTACTTTCCCCTCTGACAGATAACCTGCCGGATTTCCATAGTAGATAAGGATTCCATCACGAAAAAATATGTTTTTCATACTGCTTCTCCATTCACATCCCTCGAAGATACGGTATCAACTGATTGTTCAAAAACTCATTGTCTTCACAATACAGGAATAATTTTGACATTCCGATTAAAAATGGCTCACCATCTAACGTGTGGATGGTGATAATACTCCCTTCCTTGCAGTTTTTAATAAAATCTGCAATGGCTATCCGGTTTCCTTCCACCACCGTTTCACTGACTAAGGCATCCTGTATTTCAAAGGCTTTGTATTTACTCTTTAGCAATCCGCTTCTTCCTCCTGCTGTGCAAGTTTCAAAATCCTTGCGGCAAGAGCCACCTGCTTTTCATGGCTCATGGTCTTTACGGCTGCATGGACATAAGCCTCCACAGCTTCTGCATCCTGCTTTCCTACCTCTAAAATGTCTACCTTGGATATAACAATCTTCCCAGTGTTTATGGAAACCTTTAAGATATCCCCTTTCTCTATCTCCGCTTTCTGTCGCATTTCAAGAGGTATCAGTACCCTGCCCTTTTCATCCAGCAATTTATACACCGGTTTTTTCATTTCGATAACTTCGCTCCTTCCTTTGCATCGGAAAGAATTTGTTTCTTTCCGTTTTCCTCCTCGGTCATTCGCAAAACAATGTTTACTTTTTCTCTGGGGATGCCAAGATCTGCACAGATATCCAAAAGTTCTTTGGGTACATCCTCTGACTCTACATCCTCCGTAGGCAGAATCACAATCTTTCTATCCAAGCAGACAATATCCAAGTCTGCATCCAAGGGAATGTGTGCATCTGCAAGCAACTGTGGCGGCAGTTTCAACTCCGTTTCCCCACTCTGCAGCTCCTCCAACGGATCTTCCTCTGCTCTCTTTAACATAAATTCCCTTGATTCATTCCGGTAATCCTTCTCGCCTGCGGCAAGATAAATCAGATTTACCTCTTCCCCGGTACGGATACCTGTCTGTGCAAGCAGTACAATGGGAATTTCAATACAGCCTTTTTCATTCAGCACTCCCGTTATCTCCACTAACTGAACCATCTTCGTCCTCCTTCCTGCTACTGCCATGCCACACAGAAGCCTTCTGCTCGTCAAACATTTCAAACAGATTCATCTGCATCGGCAGGCTCTTTCTTCTTTCTTCCATGTCATAGTTAGCAATCAGCACCTCCGGAAACTCACTTCCGTTGTCATAGCGCTGTGCCAGATTGTTGATTCGTGTCACCGCTTCAATCTGAAAGTCCTGATACAATTCCCTGATGTACTCGCAGTCATTGTAGGAAACCATGAATTTCCCCTCGATGCCTGCCAGTGTATCCCTAAGCCTTACATGATCTTCTTTTCGGAACACCACTTCATAATGCCCTTCGGTTTCAAAATACGGCGGATCGCAATAAAAAAAGGCATTCGGTCTGTCATACTGACGGATGAGTGCCTCAAAATCTTTATTTTCAATCACAGTATCTTTTAACCTCCGGTTTGCCTCCCAGAGAATAGTAAAGGTCTTCCTTATGTCAAATGGCTGACACCCATATGAAATACAGCCACTTCCATAACTGTAGCGGATAATCTTATAAAAGGCCGCCGCCCTTTTCACATCCCCGACCACTGCTCGTTCCTTTAGAATGTCACAAATTTCCGCAGCCTCTGGCTCTTTTAGAAAATGCGTTGCTATCTCCAGTTCCTCTGCCAGATGCTCACTTTTGAATTCTTCCATCGTAAGGAATTTTCGAAGTGTCACAAACTCATCTCTGGAATTCAGTGGCAGGAAAGACAGTTCCCGAAGCAGAGCCATCGGTCTTTCCTTGACACAATAAAAGAGGTTTGCAAGATTCGAATTGAAATCATTGTAAACCTCCATACATTTATCCGGCGGCTTTCCAAACAAAACCCATCCGCCTCCGCCAAATACTTCTATGTAGCGGTCATAGTGTGTGGGCATTCTCAGGTATATCAGGTCACGGAGTGCCTTCTTACCGCCTACCCAACTGATAATGCTATTCAATTATGCTCTCCTCTCCTTTATTTCGGTCCCTCCATCTGCTGTGCCTGTCCTGTTACCAGATATTCGTCCACTAATCGTCTGATACCGACAACCTCCTCCGGCATATCCGTAAAGTTCACATGATGGTCACGCTCCACAAGGGGTGTGTACCAATAATCATACGGGAGATAATATTCCCCGATGGCACGTTTCTGTTCCTCTGTAAGCTCTGCATTCCCCTGCTCCAATGGTCCTCCCGGTGCGAGGAATATGGTACCCCAATGCTCACCGGCTGACTCCAAGTCCAATGTTACCAAGGCAAGTGCTTTTATGCCGGACTCCGTTCCTTTTACCACCGCAGGCATCATGACCATGCCATAGCTTTCGTCCACATAGCCCTCTCCGTACACTTCCTCGAATGCCTGATGCATGGCAAGGAGTGTCTCGGCTGCATAGGATGTGTTCTCCGTATTGCAGGACGTATTTAAGAGCAGGAAGTCTGTCTTTCCCAAGATTTCATTTATCCTGTCAATAAACTCCTGCTCTTTCTTTTCACTAATTTCATCCTGCTGTGTGATAATGTCAAAGCGGTCCTCCTCCACATTTAATGCAAGAGAGCTTCCGTTCTCCCACTTCATATGAATTTGTCCGATGTCATCCACATGGTCAACAACTCCCCTGCTTCCCGGCGGTACTGTATGTTCCCCTTCCATGCTGTAAAGACGGATGGGAGTACCCTTCGGATACTTTTCCTTTATACGTTCTACTTCTTCTCGTTTTAACATGATTCTCCTTCCTCGATTTCTTTGATTTTTTCTTTAGCTGGATTCAATATTTTTAGCAGCAAATATCCATTCCCTGTACCTGTCCTCCCATCAGTTCCTCCTCCGTCATAACGCTCCAGAAATTTGCACTGTTCCAGAAGCTGACATAGATTTCTCCGTCCTCTACATTAATCGGACGCTGTTCAAAGCCTTCGCCCCATCCGTCACTCATCTGTCCGGTCCAGTATTCTTTCAATACCTTAATCTCTTCCTCTGTCAAAGGCTCACTGATTTTACATTCCAGAACACCATACAGTTCCCCATTTATTTCTGCCACCTTGGGATGTGCTGACATAACCTTTGCTGCCACTTCCCTGCTTTCATCAAAGTAATGCATAAGACCTCTGGTTTCTTCTCCTACACATTCTTCCCTTGCAATGGCTTCAGCAATCGCCTCCGCATACTGCGTGAGATCACTGGGGTATAGATTTCCTTCATCCACATCCTCTACCATCAGATTTGCAGTAAGGGGACTGTATAAACAGAATTTTTCAAAGCAGTCATAATCAATCTCCAGCGGTTCCGCAAACTCTCCCTTGTACTGACCATACTCCTCTATCGGTCTGATGGCTCCCACGAAGCCCTCTTCCACATATCCGCTTGTTACAAGAGTTCCAACTCTTTTATCAGCGGCAAAAGATGCATAATTGATATGAGGGAGTAAGAGTTCATCCACATCAAACAATCCCGATTCCGTTACCAGAAACTTTCCATACTCCTCATCGTTATGTACTAAGGGATTGATTTCAAACTCCCCAAGGTGTGTTGCAATATAAGCCACATCCGGAAAATCACATAAGCCGGTAAATTCCACCACCATTGCAAGCTGATTCATTTTTACCTCATCAAACCGCTTGACGGCATGACACATTTCATTAAACAGTGTCAGCTGTTCCACCTCTCGTAAATCCTCCGTTGTCGGCACAAGGATATCCGGCAGACGTAAGTTTTCAATTTCAATGACTTCCATCTCCCAATAATCCTGTACCTGCAACCTTTCCTTTACCTTGTTCATGGAACAGATATCTGTCGGCAGATACAAATACTCCGTATCCCCGGTTTTATTCTGTACCTCGACAACCGCCACCGTTTCCTCGGATGCAACAAATGCCGGAAAGGTTTTCCCGTTATACACTTCCAGCATTTCAAAGCCATGCTCTACAAAGACTCCATAAGGCAGGACTTCCACCCGGCTCTCCTTTAAAGTCTTTTCCGCAAATTCAATAAAGTTGGTCTGCTCTTTTTCTTCTTCTGACATTCCTAAGAACTCATCCATGTAAAGGCGTACCCCAACCTGTCTGGCATCTGAAAAATCCGTAAGCAGTGAAAGACCTTTCATGCTGAATGTCAGATTGATTAAATCCTTCATGGTAGCCACACCATAATCCTCAGCATACGCTGACAGAACTTTTCTTTCATATTCTGTCAGGCTTTCCATCCTCTTGGCAAAGAAATTGACCTCATCCATGTTTACGGTCTGACCTTCAAACCGGTGCAGGGGATTGTCCTTCTCTGACACTTCCACAAGCCTGCACATGGGTACCGTTTCCTCAATGCCAATCCGCCTCATTTGGAAATTCAATTCCGCATCTGACAAAGACAACTCGATATTTTTTCTTCCTCCGCTTAATACCTTAATCCGCATTCCACACCTCCTGCTTTACAATTTCCACACCACACTTCTCGATGACAAAAGCATTCACGATGAGTCTCAGTATCTCATCCGGTATCAGGTCCCGGTCTGTCAGCTCCGACAATCGGATATGCTTGGTTCCGTTATAAACATCTTTGGCCGCATGGAATAATATGTATTGCTCCAGTGTCACACCTCCGAGTCTTATCCTGTCAAAGTAAATCCCGGTATCCAGCACATTTTTACAGACTCTGTCCCAGAGTTTTTCGTCCGCAGATAAAAGAAATACAGCGGCAGCATAATTAGGTGTATGCTGTAATGCCTTTGCCCTTTTACCCATAAGCAGGGAATAAAAATCGTTTCTGTGTTTCATGCTTCGGAAAATCAGTTCCTTATCTGCCTCTGCAAAGATTTCCTCCACTCTTTTTTTCAGATGTTCCAACTGCATCCGGCTAATAACACAATCCACAATTTCAGAATAGTTTCCCCGGCTTTTCCAGTCCATCTCCTCAATAATGCAGATGCCATACCCTCTCGGTCTGTATCCCGGCGGCTGTTGCATCTGCCTTTCCAGTACCCGAAGTCCGGGACTTAAACAAAACAATTTTGACATTTCTACCTCCACAAACAAAAATAAGGCGGTACCTATCCCATTTCTAAAATAAGTACCGCCTTGCGTTCCTACCCATATTCATTTTTAACTTTGCTTACCACTCCCTCCTACGTTTTTCTCCAAATCACTCCCAAAACCACTTTTTCGCCCCTATGCATCTTTAAAAATGGGCAAAAAAATCGGGCAAAAACTAGCCATTTTTCAGCCTAATTTTTGCCCTCAAACCACAACATCTTGTGGTCAAACCCTACTTTTTCTTCTCTTTTCCACAATACTGCATCATTATTACACACTCAACGTGCTCGGTGAACGGGAACATGTCCACGCCCACGCCCTTCGACACGCGGTAACCCTTCTTCTTAAAGTACTTCAGGTCCCTGACCAGCGTCTCGGGATTACAGGAGACGTAGACGATCCGCTCGGGGCCGATCTGGGCTACGGAATTCATGAATTCTTCGGTGCTGCCGCTTCTGGGGGGATCCATCAGGACCACATCGACCTTCGCTCCCTGTCCGGCCATCTCCACGAGGAATTTCCCGGCGTCGTTCTGGTAGAACTGGATGTTGCGGATCTGGTTCGCCTTGGCATTGTTGCGGGCATCCCGGACAGCATCGGCGTTTAACTCCACACCGATGACCTTGGCGGCCTTGTCACTGGCAATCATGCCGATGGTTCCGGTGCCACAATAGGCATCCACCACGGTCTCTTTGCCGGTAAGTCCGGCGTACTCCAGTGCTTTCCCGTAGAGGATCTCGGTCTGTACCGGATTCACCTGGTAGAAAGATCTGGGAGAGATTCGGAAACGCTTTCCGCACAACTCATCCTCAATATAACCTTTGCCGTAGATCACATGCTCCTTGTCCCCCAATACCATGCTGGTATTGCGGTTGTTGACATTGATGACCACAGTGGTGATCTCCGGGTGCAGTTTCAGCAGTGCCTTCACAAAATTATTCTTAGAGGGCAAGATTGGGGACGCCAGTACCAGCACCACCATGATCTGGCCGGTAACATGGCCGGTCCGGATCAGCACATGGCGCAGCAGCCCATACCCGGTGTCCTCATTGTAAGGGCGGATATGAAAAGATTTCAGCAGCCCTCTTATAGAGACAATGATCTCATCCGCATTGGCATTCTCGATCAGGCAGCTGTCCACGGGAACGATCCGGTGGCTCTTCTGTTCATAAATGCCGGAGATGGCATCGTGATACCGGTTCTCGCCGAATACCGCATGTACCTTGTTCCGGTAATGCTCCGGGTGCTCCATGGGAATGACACCCTCGACCTTGCAAAAAGGAGCCAGAAGCTCCTTTAATTGCTTTTCCTTATTCTTCAACTGTTCCACATAGGGCTTGTTGATCCAGCTGCACCCGCCGCATTTATCAGCCACCGGGCAGAGGCCACTCTTCTTTTTAACGGCCGTCTTTTCCCGGCCCTGTCCTACAGGCACCCGGTTTTCCTTGCCTGCCGTCACTTTAGTTTTTCCCGCCGCATTGGCTTTTCCCGTTGCTTTGGTCTTTTCCGTCCCTTTCGCAGGTCCGGATGTTCTTCTGTCATTTCTGTTATCGTTCTTCATCATTCCGCCTGACTTCATTTAGCCATCCAGTCTTCTCATTTCTGTGTAAGCCAAAAGCAGCGGTCCCACACCCTTGGCATCGTCTTCCACGATGGGCTCGGACATATAATACTCGAAGCTGCCGTCACGCCGACGGTTATCCTCAGGTCCCAGTCCTGCCACGAGGCAGATACCGCCGAGGCTTAAATGTCCATCCTTCTCCTTCAGATAACGGTCACAGATTCCCTGAAATGCCTTTAATCCATAGGCTCTGTAGGACTCCGGTAAAAATCCGAGTCTCACGCCCTTCAGCAGGGAGTAAGCCATGATCGCACTTCCGCTGGTCTCTAAATAATTCGGCTCCTGACCCCCCAGTGCTGGAAGCTGGTACCACATACCGCTCTCGTCCTGGAATTTTAACATGGAATCGATCAGATCCACGAATACCTTCTTCAGATTGTCATACTCTGCCTTGTACTCTTCCCCCGGCTCACATTTGCTCAGAGTGTCCAACAATGCCATGGAATACCAGCCCAGTGCTCTCAGCCAGAAATTCTGGGACAGACCGGTCTCCTTGTTACACCAGAATGCCTTTTTGGAGGCATCATAACCGTGATAGTACAATCCGGTCTTGGGATCTCTCATATATTTTACAACATTGGCAAACTGATGAAAAATGTCATCATAGTGCTTCTTGTCATCGAATTTGGTCTCATACTCCATGTAGAAAGGCTGTCCCATGTACATGCCGTCCAGCCATACCTGGTTGGGATAGATCTTCTTGTGCCAGAAGTTGCCTTCCTCGGTGCGGGGCTGGGTCTCCACCTGGCTGTAGATCAGGTCGATGGCCTTGCGGTATTTTTCCTTACCATTCAGGGCATACAATGCGAACAGAGTCTTGCCCGCATTGACATTGTCAATATTATATTCTTCCACGGAATACTTCGTAATCGTACCGTCTTCCTGTACTCTGTGGTCAATAAATGCATCTGCGAATTCGTAATACTTCTTCTCTCCGGTAGCGTTGTAGATCTCTAAAAGTGCCAGGATCATGCAACCGTCAATGTAATTCCAGCCGGCAGCTTTCCCCTCTCTCGCCTTCTCTATGTTCCATGCGGGAACATCCAAAGTACTCTTCTCGATCAGTTCATCAATGTATTTCTCAAAAATAGGCAGTTGCATGTATTATTTTCCTCCAAATTTCTATTTTACGGCATATAGCTTTATTTTACACTTTATTTTCTGCCTAGTCAATGGGGCTGACAGGGCTCGTACCCGGCAATGGATCAATATTTTCAAATTCCACGATCCATTGTCCATCATCCGGGAACCCTGGTGTACGTCTGCAACATCCCTCATATCCGGCGGTCATGATTGCCGCTGCTAACAACAGTGATCCATTTCCCGGCAGATACAACGGCAGATCCTTTCGTCCTACCTGGCGGTTATTACCGCTTATAACATAGCAATTCTTCGGAGATTCCTTTAATAATAGTTCTATTGCTTTTTCCGGCTTTCCTAATCTTACCGCTGTCATCGCCATCATGGCAAAATCCCATCCCCACAGGGTAGGATATTTCCAGCATTCCTCTACCAACTGCAATGTGTTGTCCATAACCGTCCTGTCTATCCGGTCACTGTCGATCAGACCAAAAGCTCCCAGCATAGAGGGGTGATCTCTGTTATACTCCGTAAATGTCGTCGGACAATTTTCATGTGCCAGGTACACGCCGTCTTTTTCCGTTAATTCTGCCATATGCTCCGCTACCTGTTCCCAGAGTTCTTCCTTTTCCCTGCCGAGTCGTTCTGCCCACCATCCGGCGATCCGCAAGGTATCCCGGAAATACTCCACTTCAAAAGCCGGATTGCACACATCCATTGCCTTATGACATTCCTGTACCGGTATTACCGGAGCACAGATACTGTAGACTTTTTTCACCGGATCCCATCCCACAAAATCTACCATGAAATCAGCGGTTTCCTTCACCAGTTCCCAGTTCTCCTCTAAGAATCTGCGATTTCTTTTTCTGCGATATGCCATTTCCAGCATATAGATAATGTGCGGCTGCTGCCACACCAGCAAGGGCGCAATATTGGAAGGGCAGTCCACTCCTTCCGTGGCGATCATTTTCGGCCATCTTGCTCCTTTGTAGCCGTTTCTTGCCGCATTTTCTCTTGCCTGCTGCAGATGTTCCCTATACCATGCCAGGCTTCTGTCCAGCAGCTCCTCCTGATGCCACAGCGGAAGCCATGCACAATGCCACAGATACATCTCCAGATGCATTTTACCGTACCAGCTGTTACATGTCAGTCCTGTCTCCTGCGGAGGTGTCGAACCACTGGAATTGATTGCCATAAGATACTGTGACAAAATAATCCGCCGTTCCAGTTCCCTTGCTCTGGGGTCAGCGCTTTTATTCAGCTGAATGATACCGCCCCGCTCCCAGAAACGCCTACCCCCTCTTTTGGATGCGTTCATTACTTCCTGTGCAGATAAACATTCTGCCTGCTCTTTTTGTTTTCCTAACGCTATGGAGATGTCCAGTTTTTCTCCATTGGCGAAAATACGAAGGGTATGGCTGCCTTCCTTTCGGATCTTTCCTCCCTGCGCATAGATACCTGCATAATACTCATCCCTGTCCAGTTGTCTCCACAGAAGCATTTTTTCATCACTCGTCTGCAGTATCGTGGTACGGTGTCTGTCGTTCTGTGTCCAATCCGATGCGGTAATATCCGAAGCTCCATAGGGGAAATCCAGCACTATACTAATCTTTTTCTCCTTCAGTGCCTCGCTCTCCAGAGAAAAGGCCAGGATGTCTCTCCCTTCATTGTGACAGGCGGTCCGCACTCTGCAGGCATTGTTCCGTATCTGGAATTCACTGTACAGAATCCCTTCATACAGAACCAGTTCCTGCCGCACCCCGGTGATATCTTCTGCAGAAATGCTCTCCTCTTCCCACTGCAGGCGGACCCTTACCAGATTCAGTCTGTGGGGATTTTCCCGCAGCCAGTTATAGACATCTTCATTGCCCACCTTTTTATCCTGCGGATATTTTAACAGACGTCCTTCTCTGTTTACATATTCCGTCATCACCAGATCATCCAGTGTATAATTGTACTTTTCCCTGCTTACCGGTTTCGTGTGCCATCCCCATTGTGACATTGTACACAACGGGAGTTCCTGATATTCCTCGTATAGCGTCTGCATTCCGGTGATATCCGCCGTAAAAGCAAGTTCTCCGTTTCCTACCGTAAGCGGGGCGTCCGTTGCTATCTCCGTCAGCACCGGATTATGTCCCGATATCAGTTTCTGCCTGTCTATTTTATGTTCTGCGACCATACAAATGCTCCTTATCCTTTTACTGAACCGATCATAACACCCTTTACAAAATGTTTCTGTACAAAAGGATATAAAATAATCAGTGGAATACTACCAAATACAATAATAGCATATTTTAATACTTCAATGTTCGCTGCACGCATACTTTGTTCTGCCGTAGTTGCCATTTCCTCCAAAGCTGCTACCGAATTCATGATATTACGCAGGACTACCTGCAGTGTAAATTTATTCTCTGAAGACAAATAAATAAATGCATCAAAATAGGAATTCCAATGAGCAATGGCATAATAAAGTACCAATACTGCCAAAATAGATTTTGACAACGGTAATACCATATTAACCAGAACCCGGATATCATCGCATCCATCCAGTCTTGCAGATTCCAACATTTCTCCCGGAATGCTGTTCTGGAAATAGGTTCTTGCAATGATCATGTTATATACCGAAATTGCTCCCGGTAAGATCAATGCCCACATACTATCCAGCAGTCCGAGGTTTTTGACATTCAGATAAGTAGGAATCAACGGTGCTGTGAAGATCATAACGAAAATAAACAGAGCGCTGATCACCTTTCTTCCAATAAAATCCTTTACGGACAATGGATATGCCGCCATAATTGTCAATACAATATTTACGCATGTTCCCACTATAGTATATATAATGGAATTTTTATAACCGGTCAGAAGAGACCTGTTGGAAAATATCTCCTCATATGCATCAATATTCCATCCCTTCGGCCAGAAAGATACCTGTCCTCTTATTACAGCGCTTGGCGAAGACAAAGACGAAGCTACCACATTGAGAATTGGCATCGCTACCAACAGAAGACATATCATCAGGAGCACAGTATTTACTATATAAAATATACGATTACTTTTGCTCATAACTTTTCTTTTCATCTTATGTTCCTCCCTATATCAGACTGGTATCGGCAACCTTATCCGCTATTTTGTTTACAACCAGCAATAATATCAGAGATACCACTGACTGGAATATACCAATCGCTGTCGAATAGCTATACTGCATTCCGCTCAGACCGATACGATAAACATACGTTGAGATAATGTCTGAAGTTGCCATGTTTAAATCATTTTGCAAGAGCAGTACTTTTTCATATCCTATTGTCAAAATATGCCCACAGGACATGATCAACAGAATTACTGCTGTCGGCATGATACTGGGAATGTCAATATATCTGATTCTTTGCCAGATATTCGCACCGTCCACGGTTGCTGCCTCATGTAATTCCTGGTCTACCGCAGCAAGCGCAGAGATATAAATTACGGCATTGTAACCCGTTTTCTGCCATACATCAGAGAAAACATATAATGTTTTGAACAATTTAGGCTCTCCCATAAAATGAATGGCCTGTCCTCCCAGATTCTCGATCAGGTGATTCACCGGACCCGTCAGAGATAACATCTGTGACAGAATACCTACGATCAAAACGGTAGAAATAAAATAAGGCATATACGTTACCATCTGTACCGTCTTTCCGAACCATCGCACTCTGACATAGTTCAATGCAATCGCAAGAATGATCGGTGGAAAAACTCCCAATACAATACCATACACAGACAAGCCCAATGTATTACCCATCAGTCTCCAGAACTGTGGTGACTGGAAAAACATCTTGAAATACTTAAGTCCTACAAACGGGCTGTGCCAGATACCTCCTTTGAAATTGTAATCCCGGAATGCGATCTGCGATCCAATAATAGGCATATATTTAAAAACGATCAGATAAACCAGAGGCAGTGCTACGATCAGATATAACTGCCAATGCCTTTTTATGCTGCGTATTGTATTTTTTGCATGCTGTTTTTTATGTTCCGGACGAATTGTTTTCTTAGGATTCATTTTCTTCCTTCTTTCTATAAAAGGAGGGCTGCCTTAATGCAGTCCCCCTTGCAAATGTTTCAAAAGGCTTTCCCGATCTCCTATTTTGCAAAAGAAGATTCATCATATGCCTTCTGTAATAACTCCAAATATCTCTCCAGTCCTACATTATTCAGGGCACTGATATAGCCATCCCATTCTGCATCAATATCCTTTGCTCCGGTAATAAACTGCACCATATATTCTTTCTGAACATCCATAACATTGGTCTTAAGCAAAGACATTTCGCTGGAGTCTTCCTGGCTCATATATAAATCCGGCATTACCGACTCTCTGGACTGTCGCACCTTTTCATGTTCAAGAGACGCTCTGTAAATAACCACATTTCGACCATTGACCGGCTTAACATCCTCCGCATACGGATCCGGGTTCGTAGCATCTGCAAGCAGGAAATCCGGTGTACGCACCAATGCCGTAACCTGATTCAAAGTTACATTGGCTGTGGAAGCATCCAGTTTCTTATAGAGTGCTTTTGTCACACCATCCATGCCTACTTCTGTCGTATCATCATCCAGCATGACATAATTCACACCTTCTTTTCCAAGAATAGCTCTGTATGTCTGCGTCTCAATATAATCCAGCAGACGGAATGCTGCTTCGGGATTACTGCAGCTGCTCGAAATAAATGTCATACCTGTCTGGAACATAACATAAGGATTCCAGGATGCCACACATTGACCGTCCGGTCCTGTCAAAGGTGCAAGTGACTGGTACTGCTTCCATTTATCGGAATAGGGTTCTGTTGTCAAATCACATGCATATCCCGGTCTCTGGGCCAGAAATGCTCCGATGACACATTCATCCCCTGCTTCATTTATGTTTACCTGATTATTCTTATCCTGCGTAAAAGATTCTGGGTTTAATAATCCTTCACTATACAGCTGTTTTAAATATTTCAGGCCTTCTTTGTAGCCTTCCTGAACCGGCGCAAACGTCACTTTTCCGTTATCTAAATACAATTTATTTGTCTCAGAAGTCAGTTGAAACGGATTCATTAGAAATCCATCAATCTGTGTACCCGCTCCGGAAGTCACTGTTGACAAAGGAATTTCGTCATTGAGATCTCCATTGCCATTGGCATCCTGCTCCTTAAAAGCTTTCATGACCTGATAAAACTCTTCCGTAGTTGTCGGCATCTCTAATCCCAGATTATCCAGCCACTGCGTATTGATCCACAATTTCATATTGTATTGTACATGCAGGGATCCATCTACATTCGGTAAAGAATAAATATTACCGTTGGGAGTTGTTATATAGTCTCTCATCCCCTCTATTTCATCCAGTGCCTGCTTATAACCTACTGAAACAGTGTCCAGATAATCGTTTAAAGGTAAGATCAGTCCCTGCTCTCCCAGCGCCTGTTCTGTTGCTTTGTCATAGCGGTTACTACTGCCTACACCAGTTAAAATAATATCCGGAAGATCTCCCGAAGCGAACATGGTGCTCAGCTTTTCCTGTACATTATCTGAAGCCGCACAGGTCTGCCACTCCAAATGGATTCCCGTTGTCTCTTCAAGTTCTTTTACCATTTCATTATCTTCCCAGCTGCCGTCCGGATTTGCAGGTGCAAACACCGTCAGAGTCACGGGCTCATTTACAATGGGAAGTTGTCCCGGTTCATTAAACAATGAATTGTCCCCTGTTTGTGTCTGACCTGCTTCTGCTCCTGATGATCCTGCTGCCTGTTGGGATGATCCGCACCCGGTAAACATTCCTGTCATAAGCATGCATGCTGTTAAAAGTGCTACAATTTTTTTCTTCTTCATTTTGTGCCCTCGCCTTCTTTTTTTGCTCAGCCCACAGCTTACCGATTTGATTTTTTGTATTTGTACTGTGGCTGCCTTACGCATTTCACAATACAGGCCGGGCACTGAAACAACAACTTGAAATTTCTGATGCAACGTACAAAATCTAAGAAAATGCGCCGTACACTTTCTTAGGTACTGCGCATTTTCTTAGATTTTTATTCTTTCCATGCCGAAGGTGCTATCCCGTAGGCACGTTTAAAGGCCCGTCGGAAGGTTGCGCTGCTTCCGTAACCCACCATCTGAGCAATGGTCTCCATATCCCATTTTCCTTCGGCAATTAATTTTTTTGCCTTTTCCAGTCTTAATTTTTCCAAATAGCTACTAAAAGATTTTCCCATCGTCTCCTTGAAAAAGATAGAAAAATAGTTTTCTGATAGTCCAAACTCTTCTGCCACCATGGGGACGCCCAGAGATGGATTGCCATAATTTTTCTCCAGATATTCTTCCAGTTTCTGATAGTATATCTCGCTCTTTCTGCTCCTGCTGTGATAATTTTCTTCGCATAGACGCAGGAACTGTGTTTCCAATACTTCCAATGCTTTGGGAAACGACTGTTCCGTCTGTACTTTTTCCAGCAGCTGCTCCGTTTCCATACTTTCTGCCATATTATTACACATTCTTATCAAAGTAGAGGTGATTCCCGATATAACGACTTTCCCTCCATTGGCCGACAGATGTATTTTTCCCAGATTTTCTTCTCTTATTTTTATAAAAATTTCTTTTACCTGCTCTGAATTACCATTTTTTGTAGCAGCCTGTAATTTTTCTTCCATTTCCAGCGGATACCAAGGCATATTCCTTTTCCACAGCTCTCTGCTGTATTCCACTACATTCTGTTTTTCTATTTTTCCCTTATCAGAGCAATATAACGCCTGTTGATAAGAAAATACAATTTCTCGCTTTTCTGTATAACAGCTGCCGATTCCGACATAAACCTCCTCCGCTCCAAGCTGTTTCAGTTTCTCTGCTGTCTGCTCTCCTACAAGCAGAGGTTCCATAGGATTTTCCTCTGTACAATATTGCAGCAATGCTACATGGGTCGGATCTACCGGATACCATATCTGTTCTGTTTCCGTCTCCGCACATTTTTTTGCCGCTGACAACAGTTTTTCTCCCTCCTCACTGCCAAACACCAGTACATAGTAATCCTTCTGCACTAACCGGATTCCGGCATGGGCAGCTTCCTCTATAATATTAAGTTCTGTGTCAAATTCTCCGTTCATTAGTAATGTCAGAAAATTTCTTCTCTCTTTCACGGTCTTTTCCTGTAGCATCGCATTCAAAGACTGATAATCATCCAACAGGGCATGAACTCCCTTCTCCAGATATTCATACTCTGAAATATTTTCCGTTTTATGAATTTCTCTGTCTTCCAGCATAAAAAATCCCTGCATATTGTCAATCAGGTTATGAATCGGTTTGCTGTACCTTAATGCAAAACAACACCCAAGGCCAATTTCCAGTACTGCCCCTGTGAAAAGAATCAACCATGCTGCTCTACGAATTCTTTGAAAATCCTGCATTACTACCGCCATCGGAAGAACGGCCGCAAAATGCATTCCATTTTCTTCCGATGTCTGATTTACCACCAGACAATCTGTTCCATTCCATTTTATTTGCCGGATATCTTCCCCTGTTGCTTCACTTAGAAACAGATCCGTGTTCTCCGGATCATCACCATCCGCATTGATTTTCCCCAGACTTGCAAGCAGTCTGTCCTCTGCATCATAAATCAGAATTCCTCCTTGTCGGCTCAACAGTTGTCCAAACATTTGCTCTAGATTTTCTTTTGAAAGCAAAAATTGTACTACAGCATTTGCTTCCGGCTCCTGTTGAATATAATTCCGCACAGGGTAGGAAAATGTCATTGCCTGAAATGTTCTCTCCCCTGTATCTATTTCTTCCAACGGAAACAGCTGCCACGTATTCGACTCGAAACTCTGTTTTCTCCAGGTCTCAAAATCCGTATTTTGATAAGTGCAATAATTGTCATAAAAAAACTTATCCCCAACTACCATCCCGCTTTTTCGAAATATCAATTCATTTTTCATAATCACACTGTAATTCTGATAGTGCTCTGAATCCGCAAAGGTCTGGCGAAGCATGTCATTGCATCTGATTAATGCTGCGATATTATTGTCCCCATCCTTCAATCCGTCCAGAAAATAGACCCACTTTAAATCACTGTCGTTTGATACAGAAAAAGCTCCTGCACACATAATATCCAGTTGCTTTTCAAATGCCATGCGGCCTTCCGTTAAGTCATTTTTCATAATTTCACTGTAATAGTTCTCTGTACTATTTTTCCAAAATGAAAGTAGCAAAAATACTGCTATAAACGGTGCAGCCAACAGCGCACCATAAGAAAGCAGCAATGTAGAGTATATTCTCTTCACATGAAAACGTTTTAATTTCTGTCGTGTCATTCGTATGGTTATGCTCCTCATTTTTCTCATGGTCCAAAAAATATCCGGACTTTCGAACATAAAATGTACTTATCTGCAAAAAAACAGCAAACACGTACATTATATTACGCATTTGCTGCATTGTCATCATGAATATATAATTTTCTCGCTCTGGAATGCCCTCGTCAGTCCGAATACCAACACTCCCGCCACACACAGATTCACGATCACGGTCAAAAGAATTTCTGCCGGCTGATAACTAAAGGAAAAAATACCGTTCATACACTGCACACTGTTGTATACCGGGATCAGATATCGGTATAGCGGGATCTCCTTTCCCTGACTGAGCATGGGGCTCAATCCGATAAATGTCACCACAATGGTAAACGGAGACACTGTTGTAGCTGCCTCTTTCACACTTTTGGCAAAAGCGGAGACCAGTGCGATCATGGATACCAGCACCATTACCGTTGACAGAATGATCAGAAGCAGCATCGCATAATCCATAGGTACGTACACCGAGGAATCCACGCCGGTCAGTTCTCCGCCCATCATTTTCGGCAGTGCCGCAAAAGTTCCGATAAAACTGGAACAGCCTGCCAGAAGCGCTATGATACTTAAGGAAAACACTTTTCCCAGAGCCAGGGAACTTCTCTTCATGGGTGTCACCAGTAATGTCGCTATGGTACCCCGCTCCTTTTCCCCAGCAATGGACTCCGGTGCCACAGACATACATCCGCTGTACAAAAACATCATAAGCAACAACGGCATCATCATGGAAAACATCTGCCCCGTAGTATCTTTGCTGGTGGCACAGTCATAGTATACCGAATCTCCGGCATTGATATCCAGTTTATTAGCTAAGGAAGTCTCATACTGCTCCAGCACCTCCGATACCTCATTGTAAAAATGAGCGGATTCCGTTTCCGCGGAATTGTAATAAATTTCTACATTGGGTGCAGGTTCCCCACTACTGACCTGGTAGTTTTCCACCACTGTATCAAAATCCGCCGGAAATACCACCAGACCATCCACCTGTTTCTCCTGGATCTCCTGCCGTATCTCCGTCAGCTGCTCTCTGTCCGCCTGCTGCCAGTCCACCCGCAGTTCCCGCATCTCTTCTCTTACGGAATCCGGCATGTCCACCACATAAGCCTTCGCCACATAAGTATCTTCCGGAAGCATGGTCTTCATCATGACACTGCCCAAAAAGCTGTACACCACATAGATCATAATTCCGGGAAGCAGCAGTGTGGTGATCACCAGTCTTCTGTCTCCGAAAAATCTGGCCAGCTCTTTTTTCATTACTGTGATCGTATTATTTGTCATGGTCCGTTTCCTCCCCACTTACCGCTTCATAGATCTCAAAAAAACGATCCTCCAGACTCTTCTCTCCACAGAGTGTCTGCAGATTTTCACAAACCGTCATCTGCCCATTAATAATGATCCCCACACGGTCACAGATCTTCTCCACCAGACTAAAGATATGGGTGGATACAATGATGGTCTTACCCTGTTCCTTCAGATCCAGCAGGAAATCCGTCACCACCTTCGCTGTGAGAATATCCAGCCCATTGGTGGGCTCATCGAAAATTATGATCTCCGGATCCTGCACCAGTGAGATCACCAGGGATACCTTCTGCTTCATTCCCGTGGACAAATCCCTAACGCGCACCTGGGCAAACTCCTGAATGCCGAACCGTGCAAACAGCATGCGTTTTCTGGCGTCCCGTCTGTCTGTCGGAATACCGTACAATCCAGAGAAAAAGTCATACAGATAATCCGGGGTAAAAAAATCCTCCAGCTTCAGTTCACTGGTAAGGAAGCCGATCTTACGCCGTACCTCCTCCGGCTGTGTCACTACGCTGCTGCCGGATAACACCGCATCCCCGCTGTCCGGCCGGATCAGCGTTGCCAGCATCCGAAGCGTTGTGGTCTTACCGGCACCGTTAGGTCCCAAAAGTCCGAACACTTCCCCCCTTTTTACGCAAAAGCTCACTTGATCCACCGCTGTTTTGGTCTTCGATGCACTGTGCTCCATTTTTCGTTGTTTTGCAGACAGATGAAATGTCTTGCTGATCTCCTGTACACGGATCAACTCTTCGCTGTCCCCTGTCTCCCATTTTTTCTCTTCCATATACGCCATATCCTCCATGTCACTGTCTTCCCCGTCTTCCACTTTACTATTCACAGAGCATCCTGCGGTTCGTCAGATTGCAGGAATTCCCGCAATTCCCATTGCCACACATACCAGCCACAAGAGCAGCAGATGTGCAGGATAGAAAAAATAAAAGAAATATTTATTCTGCCGCCCTCTCGTTCCGTTGTAGAACCAGATCAGAATAAAGGAAAGTGCTGCAAACATCTCCAGGCTGTCCATCAATAAAAAAATGATGACACCGGCCCACATCTGTGCTTTCTTTCGGTTACGGAACAGATAAAGTACAGTGATTGCCAAAATCCCCTTAAAATCATAATCCGTCTTAAGAACCAAGCCCAGTACACATCCTGTCAGAATAATAACGGCATTCAGTCCCACGCGCAGAATCGTTTTTCCAACCGTTGTACCCACAAAATGCTGTTCCACCAGATGAAGTCCCGCGATCACCAGCAGCCCCAATAACAATGTAAAAAATACATTTTGATATGCCGGATACCATGCCTTGCCGCTGAATGCCAGATCAAATGGCACCTCCGAAATCAGTGCAAATAAAAACATCCTGCCCAGATACTTTTTCACATTGTGGGTCTTTTGAAATCCCTCTACCAGTAAAAAACAGTAAATGGGGAACGCAAATCTGCCGATGATACGCATTGCCATGTAGATGCCGTACATTCGGCCGTTCTGCCCCATCCAGGCAGTATAGGCCTCCTGATTCGCCATAGCTTCATACAGCCCGTTCCGGATCAACAGCCTTGTCACGATCACAGCCCCGATGTGATCGATCAACATAGTCACTACCGCGATATTTTTCAGCACTGCACTGCTGATTCCACGTTTTTCCTGTATTTTCCCTTCCGATATTACTTCTGTCTGCATCCTTATATTCCATCCTCGGTTTTTGTATTATTTAATTAGTACAATAATGTATTTGTTCTGCTTTGTCAAGCAACCCATTTGTCAGACTCCTACAAAAATGTCCCCTGCTGACGCAGAGGACACACTTATGGACAATCTTTTTTCATCCTACCTTATATCCGGTTCCCCATACCACCTTCAGGTATCTGGGCTCCTTGGGATTGCTCTCGATCTTCTCACGGATGTGGCGGATATGCACCGCAATAGTATTATCCGCTCCGATAGCCTGCATATGCCAGATGGATTCGTAGATCTGGCTGATGGACAGTACCTTGCCACGCTCCTGCACTAGGAGCCTTAAAATCTTATACTCGATGGGAGTCATCTTCACTTCCCGTCCCTCTACCGTCACTGTGCGGTTCCTGTCGTTGATCTCCAGTCCATCCACGCGGTAAATACTATCAATACTTTCGCACAGATTGACCAGCTGTGTATATCTGCGAAGCTGGGATTTCACTCTGGCTAACAGCTCCAGCGGATTATATCCCACTGTCACATAATCATCCGCACCGGCATTCAGTGCCATGATCTTGGCGGTCTCCGCATCCTGTGCGGAAATGATAATAATGGGGATCGTAGTCATATTACGGATGTCATGGATCATCTCAATGCCTTCTCCCCAGCCTCTGCCATCCAGTTCCACATCCAGCAGCAGAAGCTGGATCTCCTGTGCACGCAGTAATTCTTGTAACTGTGCTCTCCCCGTCACTGCCACCATTTTTAAGCCTTCTCCTGCGAGAAGGGAACTCATTGTCTCTATCACACCCGTATTATTATTGTATACTGCAACCCTTTTTTCCATGCTCCACACCTTACACCTTTCGTATCGGAAAAGACCCCTCCGCCTTATCTACGTTTATCGTATCCTGTCAATGCATATTTTCTGCAACATAATTATTAAAATTCTATAAACATTTCGTTTTGCTCTTATCCATTCATAAAAGCGTCTGCTTCGCAGCCGACGCCGCTACCGCGGCTCATCTTTTATTTCATGAATAAGACGCTTCGCTCATGGAATCGTAAATACACTGCTTTGCGTGCAAGCACTCACGCAGCTTATTTACGATTTCATGGTAAAACGAAACCCTACAACTACATAGACGCAATTGTAGGGCAAAAAGTTGCAGTATTTTTATTTTTCAGGTGTAAAAAACTTCTTCCAGTACCAGGCCTTTGGCCGGCACCAGCGCTCCCGCCTTCGCTCTGTCTCCGGACTTCAGTACATCCGTCACACTCTCCGGTGTCCGGATTCCTTTTCCGACCTCGAGGAGGGTTCCCATGAGAATACGGATCATGTGATGCAAAAATCCGTTACCCGTAAATACAAATTCTATCCGGTCTTCAATCTGTTCGATCCTGATTTCATCGATTCTGCGGATTGTGGATTTCTTACTCTTTTTGGCAGAAGTAAATGCCTTGAAATCATGTTCCCCCAGCAAAAGTTCCGCTGCTTCCCGCATGGCATCCAGATTCAGGTTTTCCGGTTCTTCCAGTGCATAGCGTCTCCAGAATACATCCGGGATCTGGCTGTTGATGATGCGGTAACGGTAACGCTTCCCGGTGGCATTGAGTCTGCTGTGGAACCTGGGTGCCGCCTCCGACACCTCCACCACGGCAATATCCTCTGGCAGATACCGGTTACAATAGGCCATGATCTCTTCTGTACTCATGTCAGATTCCGTATGGAAATTCGCCACCTGTCCCAACGCATGCACTCCTGCATCCGTTCTGCCGCTGGCTGCGATCTCCACAGGCTCCCCGCACATTTTCGTCAAAAGAACTTCCATTTTTCCCTGAATCGTATTGTCTGTGGATGTCTGTTTCTGCCACCCCTGATATCTGGTTCCTTCATATTGCAGTCGCAGTCTGATATTTCTCATGATTTCTTTTCTTTCTGTTTTTTCGCAAAAGCTTCTTTTCGAGCTTCTTTTTGGGCTTCTTTTTGAGCCTCTTCCTCTGCTGCCTGTCTGGCCAGTTCCTCGCTCAGCCTCTGGTCTCTCTCCTGCATCTGCCGCACTTCGTCCATATCCTCTGGCTTCAGTCTGCGGAAATGATTGATTCCGGCTGTCAGGATCTTCACACTGTCCTTAGTCGTCTGTAAAGCTCCCTCCTGATACATGGTCAGAGCGATCAGACCAATGGGCACTGCCACGATCATTCCTACGACACCGCCCAGCTTATATCCTATGTACAGAAGAAACAGGGTCGGCAGAGGCGGCATTCCCACAGAATCTCCCACGATCTTCGGCTGGATCAGCTGACGTGCCAACTGTCCGATGCCCCAGATGATCAGCAGCCCTATAGCCATTTTATAATCAGAGCTTAAGATCTTGATAATTGCCCAGGGGACCATGACGGTTCCGGTTCCAAAGAAAGGCAGGAAATCCAAAAATGCGATTCCCAGTGCGATCAGCAACGCATAGTCTACCTGCAGAACAGCAAATCCGATGACTAATAGTAGATACATCCACACTTCAATCTTAAGCTGTGCCTTAAGATATCCGCCTACTGCTTTGACCAGTCCACGCTTCAGCATATAATACCAGGACAGTACTTCCGCCGGTGTATGCTTACGGAACCAGACTGCCAGTTGGTCTCTCTCAGCCACAAAGAAATAGGAAGAAAGCAGTGCCATGATCAGTCCGATCAGGATCGAAGGAACCTGCTTGGCGAAATTGCCCACGGCATTGATCGTAGGGGTGCCGATCTTACCCAGAAGATCTCCCACATAGCTTCCGATCTGATTGATGACATCCATGATGCTTTGCTGTACATCCGCGGGAAAACGGTTATAGATAACACTCAGGTTCTGTCCGATATCGGCAAAATCATTCTCCGCACTGTCCCAGATGTCCGGCAGTGCACCGATCAATCCCATGATCTCATCGGTTAACTTCGCCCCTACCAGATAAATGATCAATATCACCAGCGCGATGACCGCCACGATGACAAATGCACTTCCCGCTTTTCGCTTGATCTTTACCTTTTCCTCAAAAAACCTCACCAGGGGACTGGCGATCAACGCAATGATCCAGCCTGCCACAAACGGTGCGAAAAATACTAACAGCTTCGGCACCAGGAAAACGATCAACAGCAATATAATAAATGCCACACCCAGATTCACTAAGGCTTTACAATATTTTTTCATATACTCTCACTCTTTCACGCATTCTGCTTTTACACCTATTCATCCTTCCTGCTGTCTATTCCTGTGCAGGAGCCTCTGCTGCCAGCACTCCGTCCAGGATCTCATAGATTTCTTCTCTTCCCTGCTTGGTCTGTGCAGAGTAAGGGATGATCTGTGTATCCGCTCCGGCCTGCAGGGTGGTGCGGATCAGCTTCACCTGCTTCTGTATCTGACTGCGGTTGATCTTGTCCAGCTTGGTGGCAATGATGATGGGATCGTAGCCATTGCGACGGATCCAGTCATACATGATCCGGTCGTTCTCTGAGGGAGCATGCCGGATATCGATCAGCAGAAATACCAGCTTCAGCTGTTTGGATTTATGCAGATAATCTTCGATCATCTTACCCCACTGGGCTTTCACATGCTCATTGGCCTGTGCATAGCCGTAGCCAGGCAGATCTACAAAGTAGATTTCATCGTTAATGTTGTAATAATTGATGGTCTGTGTCTTGCCCGGCTGGGAACTGGTTCTGGCCAGAGACTTACGGTTCATCAATCCGTTGATCAGAGAGGATTTGCCGACATTACTTTTCCCGGCGAATGCCACTTCGGGATGTATATTCTCCGGAAGCTTGCTGGTAATACCACAGACCGTTTCCAGACTTACATTCTTTATGATCATAAAAACTCCATTTCTGCGCTGCTTTTGCGCATCTTAGGTTTGTACTTTTTGCACAAAACGCTGCCCTGTGTGACCACAAGGCAGCGCCCGGATTATTTTGCCTTTTTCAGAGATTCATCATGTATGGTGAGGGGCTCGCTCTCTCCATCCACTGCCGCCTTGGTGACAACACATTCTTCGATGGTGTCATCCGAAGGAATCTCATACATGGTATCCATCATTACGGATTCCATAATGGAGCGTAAGCCTCTGGCTCCGGTCTTGCGTTCCAGTGCCTTGTCAGCAATAGCCTCTATGGCATCCTGCTCAAAGCTCAATTCTACGTTATCCATCTGGAACAGCTTCTGGTACTGTTTTACCAGAGCGTTCTTCGGCTCTTGAAGAATACGGATCAGTGCTTCTCTGTCCAGTCCTCTTAAGGAGACACAGATAGGCACACGTCCTACGAACTCGGGAATCAGACCGAACTTCACCAGATCATGAGGAGTTACTTCCTGCAGCAGTTCGCTGATATCCTTATCCTCTCTTCTGCCCAGCTCCGTATTGAAACCGATGGCCTTACGATCCAGTCTGGACTCTACGATCTTCTCCAGTCCATCGAAAGCACCTCCGCAGATAAACAGAATGTTGGTGGTATCGATCTGAATCAGCTCCTGATGAGGATGCTTTCTGCCTCCCTGGGGAGGTACGCTTGCCACAGTACCCTCGATGATTTTTAACAGAGCCTGCTGTACACCTTCTCCGGATACATCACGGGTAATGGATACATTCTCGCTCTTTTTCGTGATCTTATCGATCTCGTCAATATATACGATACCGTACTGTGCACGCTCTACATCATAATCTGCCGCCTGGATCAGCTTTAACAGGATGTTCTCCACATCCTCACCTACATAACCCGCTTCGGTCAGTGTGGTGGCATCCGCTATGGCAAACGGTACATTGATGATCTTGGCCAGTGTCTGGGCCAGGTAAGTCTTACCGGAACCGGTAGGGCCTACCATGATAATATTACTCTTTTGCAGCTCCACATCATTCAGATCCTTGGGAGCCGTTACTCTTTTGTAATGATTGTACACCGCAACGGAGAGGACTTTTTTGGCCTCCTCCTGTCCGATGACGTATTCATCCAGGAAGTTCTTGATCTCCTTGGGTTTCAGAAGGTTAATGTCGGGACTCGCAGTCTCTTCCACTTCTTCATCTTCCAGTTCTTCCTCCAGGATGTCTGCGCAGATGTCTACGCACTCATCACAGATATATACCCCGGCAGGTCCCGCGATCAGCTTGCGGACCTGACTCTGGGTCTTGTTACAAAATGAACATCTGATGTCATTTCCGGAATTTTTTCCTGCCATTATTATACTCCTGTTGTTTTATGCCTCGTGGAAGGTGATCACCTTATCGATCAGACCATACTCACAAGCTTCCTCAGCGCTTTTCCAGTTATCTCTCTCGGTGTCTGCGCAGATGGTCTCATAATCTTTGCCGGTGTTCTCAGCCAGCATACGGTTCAACTTCTCCTTGGTACGAAGAATATGCTTTGCTGCGATCTCAATCTCGGTAGCCTGACCCTGTGTTCCACCCAGTGGCTGATGAATCATAATTTCTGCATTGGGCAGTGCAAAACGCTTGCCCTTGGCACCGCCTGCTAAAAGGAAAGCTCCCATGCTGGCTGCCATACCAATACATACGGTGGACACATCGCACTTGATATATTTCATGGTATCATAAATTGCCATACCTGCAGTAACGCTTCCGCCCGGGCTGTTGATATACAAATGGATATCCTTATCCGGATCCTCTGCTTCCAGGAACAGCAGCTGTGCTACAATGATGCTGGCAGAAGTCTCATTGACTTCCTCTCCCAGAAAAATGATTCTGTCCTTCAACAGTCTGGAATAAATATCATAAGACCGCTCACCTTTGCTGGTCTGTTCAATGACGTAAGGTACTAAACTCATATTCTAAAACCTCCATTACTTCTGATTAATATTACTATCGTATCCTACTTAGCAGGCTTTTTCAACGAGATTCCAAAGATTTAATAAAAATTTAAAAGAAAGCGTATCCCCACCTCCCTGCGGACGTGGGAATCCGCTTTCTCTTCCTATCGTATCTTAAAGCATAAATTATGCTTCTTCAGGCTTCTCTTCTGCTGCCTTTTCCTTCTTGGTGGTCTTCTTGGCTGCAGCCTTTGCTTCCTTAGCGTTGTCTACGATGAAATCAGCTGCCTTTCTTACGCAGATATCTTCCTTCACCTGCTTAGCGCCCTGCTCACCCAGAAGCTCTTTTACCTTGTCAGCTTCCATCTGGTAAGCTTCTGCCATGCTCTTAACTTCAGCTTCGAAGTCTTCCTCGGTAGCTTCCATCTTCTCAGCAGCTGCTACAGCTTCCAGAACCAGACGGGACTGGATTCTCTTCAGTGCTTCGGGCTTCAGCTGCTCCATCATGGTCTGAGCGGTCAGACCGGTGAACTGCATGTACTGCTCCAGAGTGATTCCCTGTGCCTGGATTCTCTGTGCAAAGTTCTCTAACAGCTGTCTCTGCTGGGTCTCTAACATAGCATCGGGGATCTCCATCTGAGCGTCTGCAATCACTGCATCCAGAACTGCCTCTTCCTTGGCAATCTTAGCTTCCTCTTCCTTCTTGGAAGTCAGCTTCTTCTGTACATCTTCTCTATACTCAGCCATAGTATCGAAATCGGATACATCGCTTGCGAACTCGTCATCCAGATCAGGAAGCTGCTTCTCCTTGATCTCCTTAACGGTGCACTTGAATACTGCAGGCTTGCCTGCCAGCTCGGTTGCATGATAATCCTCAGGGAAGGTTACGTTTACTTCGGTCTCCTTGTTCAGTTCAGCACCAACCAGTGCCTCTTCAAAACCGGGAATGAAGGAACCGGAACCGATGGTCAGGGGATAGTTCTCACCCTTGCCGCCCTCAAATGCAACACCGTCTACAAAACCTTCGAAATCGATAACGGTCATATCGCCGTCCTTAACAGCACGGTCTTCCACGCTGATGGTTCTGGCATTGCTCTCACGCTCTCTGTTGATCTCAGCGTCGATATCCTCATCGCTTACCTTAACGTCGATCTTGTCAACCTTCACACCCTTGTATTTGCCAAGAGTAACTTCAGGCTTCAGAGCAACCTCTGCGGTAAAGATGAAAGGCTTGCCGGCCTCTAACTGGGTCACATCGATCTTCGGAGAAGATACAATCTGCTCCTCACACTCTTCCAGAGCCTTATCGTAAGCATCGGGAATCAGTGCGTTTGCTGCATCCTCATAGAATACGGACTTGCCGTACATCTGCTCGATCATCTTACGGGGAGCTTTGCCCTTACGGAAACCGGGAATGCTGATCTTGTTCTTATTCTTCTGGTAAGCACCTTCGATTGCCTTCTCCAGTTCTTCAGCAGATACTTCGATGGTCAGCTTGGCCATGTTTTTCTCTAACTTTTCAACCTGTAAACTCATTATAACATTTCCTCCTTTATACCCTTACGGGTCTGTATCCAGTCGCAGTCATTTTGCAATTATAGCATAAGTTGGAGGAATTGACAACCTTTTTATTTTGGGGCTTTTTGCGCGTCCGGGGCATACAGACACTTCGTGCTGACTCCGGGGATCATTCCCAGCTTCCCCGACAGGGCACTGACTTTTTCCTGGGGGGCATCCATGACCACACTGATGATGTTCATCTGCTTTTCATGATAAGGTATCCCCATTCTGCCGATGATATATTCCCCATATTCGTGTAAAAGTCCGTTGATCCTTATCGCCGCCTCCGGATCCTCCACAATAATGCCGATCAGGGTCACTCTTGTATTTTCCGTACCTTTTTCCATATCGGTCTTCCTCCTGTGGTTTCTATATCTGCATCTGCGTCATTTCCGAAAATTCTTCTCCGGTTCTGATATGAGTAGCTATCATCACGATCCGGCCTCTCGTCTTCCTCCGGATATAGTCTTCGGCCTTTTTGCGGTTTTCTTCATCCAGTCCGGTAAAAGGCTCATCCAGCAGAACACACTGCGCTCCCGCCTCCATGGCCCGTACCAGAGACACTCTCCGTTTCATGCCTCCCGATAGTTCGTGGCAGGGCTGATCCAACGCTTCTTCCGGCAACAACTGCGTCAATGCCGTTCTCGCCTGTGAAGCATCTCCCAGGATCATTTCCAGATTCTTCACGGCACTACAGTCTTCACACAAACGATCCTCCTGGAATTGCATGGCAAAAGCATCCATTTCCGACACTTCTCCCTCCTCCGGCCGCTCCAGTCCGCACAGACACCGGAAAAAAGTGGTCTTGCCACTGCCGGAAGGGTTATCCAGTACATACGGTTCCCCGCTGTGAAATTCGTGATCCACATGTCGGAAGATCCATTGATTGTGAAAACTTTTTCCAAGATTCCTTACACACAGGGTGCGCTGTTCTCTGCCAGTGATTTTCTGTGGCATGGAGGGATCCTTACAGGCAGGCTCCCACCGGAAAAAGACTTCAATCCCGTAGAATATTATTTTTTCAAAAAATACACTGAGTACTACGATCACCGCTGTCCAGGCAAACAGATCCGCCGTATCCAGATAAATCTTCGCCAGATACAGTGCTCCACCGATGGAATGGCTGGGAGTGCCAATCACTTCCGCCGCCACTCCGGACTTCCAGCACATTCCCAGAGATAGCTGAAACGCGCTGAGCAAAAAAGGCTTTAACGCCGGACGGTAAATGTAGAAGAACTGAGTACCAAGGGGAAGGCGGAATACCTCCGCCATCTCTAACAGCCCTCTGTCCGCGCTCTTTAGTCCTTCCAGCGTATTCAGGTAAATATTCGGAAATACTACCAGAAAACAGATAGCCACCGCCAGCATGGAAGAACCCCACCAGATCAGCAAAAGCACTGCAAATACCGCTACCGGTACTGCCTTGCAGAATACCATGAAAGGACGCAGGACTTCTTCCGCCAGCGGATAACGGTAGCTGATGGCCGCCAGAAGAAGTGCCAATACCGCCCCCAGCAAAAAGCCGAAGGCGATCCGCCACAGCGAATCAAAGGCACTCCGCCAGAACTCCACCTGCCCGGCCAGAGTAAGCAGTGCCTGCAATGCCTGCAAAGGTGTCACCACCAGCAGGAAATTGTCCACACACATTGCCAGAATCTGCCATACTCCCAGCCAGAACAACAGTATTATAAATTTTTTAACGTATATTTTACCCTTATTCTGCATCATAATAGAAATCGGATTCCGGAAGTCCGCCACCTATGGACAGGGAATCCTGGTGGAACAGTACGTCAAGGTATCCGGAAAGTGCCTGCTTCATTTCAGCTTTGTCAATATAGGTAATGTTGCAGTTCGGAATTGCTTTCTGAGCAATGGGCTCTTTGGCTACGATCTGGGCTTCCACTGCCAGTGCAGCACCGGTGGCAGGGTCTGCATTGATGTCTTCCGCACTTGCCTTATGATCTTCCATAAAGGATTTCACTGCTTCTTCGTTCTCCTCAAGGAATTCCTTGCGAACCACCGTTACACCGGTGACCATGCTGCTGCCGTCCTCTCCCTGTACCTTATTCCACTCTTCGTTTAAGTCGAAGATCACCTTCAGTGCATCATTCTGCATGCAGGCTGCGGTAACAAAAGGCTGGGGCAACAGGCCGATGGCTGTGGGATCTTCTGCCAGTACAGATGCCACCTCTGTTGCTTCGGATTTATACTCCAGTATCACGTCATCCGCAGACATACCATTTGCTGTCAGCAGGTACTGCAATACATAGTCCGGTGTGGTTCCTTTTCCAGTCAGATAAATGGTCTTACCCTTTAGATCGGTAAGGTTTGTCAGACCGTCTTCTCCGGATACCATATAAAGTACACCCAGAGTATTGATATCAATGACTTCCACACCGCCCTGTGTCTTATGATAGAGAACGCTTGCCACATTGGCGGGTACCAGTGCAATGTCCAGATCTCCCTTTACCATCAGCGGCAGGATCTCATCTGCACCAGTAGCCATCTGGAATTCATAGGTATTGGCAGTCTCACCCTTGTCTGCTTTATTCATTAAAAATAAAAGTCCTAATGAGGTCGGTCCCTTTAAGGATGCCACACGTACCAGCGTGCCATCCGCGGTCTCCGCATTTTCTGCTGTGGCTTCTGTGCCTTCCGCAACGGTTTCCGTACTCTCCACCGTTTCAGTGGGCTGTACGCTCTCCGCTGCCAGATCTTCCGACACTGTTTCCACACTCTGTGCCTGTCCGCATCCGGCAAGACCGCTGCACAACAGTCCAAGAGTCAGTGCAAGTGCCAGAGTTTTTGTGATTTTTGTTTTCTTTTTCATTGTTTTTTCGCCTTTCTGTCATAAAATGATGTCGGGGTCAAAAGCCCCCGACTTTGATGCCTACGGATTGTTCCGTGCTACGCACTCCCACGTCTCCGCTCCGCTTCGGTCCGTGCTAGACATGTGCCACTGGCACATAGCACCCTACCCAATATTCGCATATCGTGGGATTATCATCCCACTTTTATGCTCATATCGGGGCGGGTCCTAAGGTCTTTCACCCACCTATGAGCAAGCTCATGTGGGCTTAGACCTTTTGACCCTGGCATCATAAAATAGTTACAATGTAACTATTCAGCCCACCCCAGCATTCGCAAAACCGCACGATAAATCGTGCTTTCTCGCTGCAAGGCAGCTAATTTTGCTCATGTACGGGGCAATGACTCTATTCAAGCCACCTTGCGAATAAGAAAACTGCTACTTGCATGCAAGCATGAAGTATCAGCCTTCTTATTCGAAGGGGTTCTGAATAGTTACATTTTGACAACAAAAAAACACCTTCTCTTCTCAGCTTCCGCAGTTACGATGTAGCTTCAAAGGTCAGTCACTTCTGTGGGATTCCGGTCAGTGGATCGTTGGTCACGCTTTCCGGTCTCCGTATCCTTCGTTGCTGTTTGAGTGTAACATAAAAATGAAAAACTTACCAGCATGAAAAAAAAGCCGATGCTCATACTAATACCAAGATAAGTGATCACAAAAAGCGCTTATCTGAAACAAGAAAACCCAAATCCAAACGGAGGTGAACGAAATGGCAAGTAAAACCAATAGAGTAGAAGTTCCCGAAGCAAAGGCTGCAATGGACCGTTTCAAGACTGAGGTAGCATCTGAGCTGGGAGTTAACCTGAAAGAGGGTTACAACGGTGACCTTACTTCTAAGGAAGCAGGAAGCATCGGCGGTGAGATGGTTCGTCGTATGATCAAGAAGCAGGAAGAGCAGATGAAATAAGCTCTGCCGGAATCGACAGAACCCAAAAGAAGCTGTACAGAGATATTCTCTGTACAGCTTCTTACTGTGTCAGTATCTTTGGTGAATCACGCGCTTCTCCGTGCTTCGCACTCTCGAACCGCTACAGCCATTCGCATTCCGGGCTGTCGCCCTACTTGCTCATGTCTGTTTGTCCGTCTAATGCATAGGCGTTCCTGACTGCAAGCAGTCGTCCCGCCTATGCATTGACAGACTATTCACCAAAGACTGCCTTATAATCTGCCTGGAACTTGGCGATACCGGCATCAGTCAGAGGATGCTTTACCATCTGCTCGATAACGGAGTAAGGAACGGTAGCAATATCCGCACCTGCCAGTGCACAATCGGTTACATGGATGGGATTACGCACGCTTGCTGCGATGATCTGGGTATCCAGATCGGTCACTGCGAAAATATCAGCGATATCACGGATCAGATCTACACCTCTGGTGCTGATATCATCCAGTCTGCCCAGGAAAGGAGATACATAGGTAGCACCTGCGCGGGCAGCCAACAGAGCCTGGTTCGCAGAGAAGATCAGGGTCACATTGGTCTTGATTCCCTCAGAGCTTAATACCTTACATGCTTTTAAACCTTCTACAGTCATAGGGATCTTAACGACCATATTCGGATGGATCGCTGCAATCTCTCTTCCTTCTTTGATCATACCCTCTGCATCTACGGTGGTAGCCTTTACCTCACCGCTGATAGGTCCGTCCACGATGGATGCAATCTCTTTGATCACTTCTACGAAATCTCTGCCCTCTTTTGCGATCAGGGAGGGATTGGTAGTTACTCCGCAAATAACCCCCATGTCATTTGCTTTCTTAATGTCTTCTACTTTTGCAGTGTCAATAAAAAAACGCATAACTCTTCTCCTTTTTGCTATGTAAATTTAATTGCTTCCGGTCCTCATACGCTTCTTTGAACCTTTAGTTACAGTATACTCATTTCTCTCCAAAACAGCAAGCACTTTTTTGTAAAATTTCTTGATTGTGTTCGAGCACGGAACGTACAACTATGGGCAGTACAACTTCCGGACATAGTAAAAATCAGCTGCCCTACATGCACGTTTCCTCTCCCTCCCGGAATCATCCGTCACCATCAAAAGAGTACGCAGCATTTTGATCTCCGGGATACGATCCTTACGCTCTTCACAGGTTGCCATGGCGATCACTTTGCGAAGCCATTTTTCCTGTCTTTGGACTTTTCGTCCGCAACGTTTTTCCGCATTACGCCTCCTTATTCCCCCAGATTGTCTGACTGTGCCGTCTGTGTCATCTCCCAACATAACTGCCAGCAGTCTGCCCACTGCATAGACATCACTCTCTTCCCCGGGAATCTCCCCCGGCACGAACTGCTCCGGAGCGCTGAAGCTTCGGTTTCCCGCTCCCGACCAGTCCTGCTCCCGGTTCCACAGACACCCCAGATCCAGAATCCCCGCTCTGCCATCCACGCGGATGCGGATATTTTCCGGCTTCAGATCCCGGTAGAGAAACGGATGCGGCCGTTCATGCAGATATTGCAATCCCTCTGTAATCTGCAAAGCTATCCGGGCCGCCTGTCCCGGTGACAGTCTCCCCCTCCTGTCCAGCATTTTCCGCAAGTCACAGCCATCCCAGAATTCCATGACCAGATACCCCCATTCCCCGTCTGTCCAGTGTTCTCTGTAGGCTGGAAACAGAGGATGACAGATCTCTCTGCTGTTACGACACTCCTGTTCCCACTGTTCTGTAACTTTCGATATCTTACATGCCTGAAAGTCCCTTTTTTCGTCCCGGACGCGGTAAACCTTCGCGAAACTCCCCTTGCCCACAAATACCGGATCCAGATAGCCATGTTCTTTTAATGATCTGCCCATATTTTCTGTTATTCTCTGCTCCATCCTTTTCCTCCCATAACCGGCAGGATCCACACCGCTCCCATGTGTGTTCCTCCGTGTCTCTCCGCCTTTTCTCCCAGTTCCTTCAGCCGTCTTGCAGCGCCTTCCACGCGTTCCCGTGCATCCGGTCTTCCTGCAATCTGCGGTTGCAGACATGCTGTCAGTTCCTCTTCACAGAAATTCAGGAACCCATTGTCCGCCATCAACATGGCCGTCCCCGGTTCCACTTCTCCCGCCATGCAGGATTCCTGCATCGTCCTCCATTGTGTCCTGCCGAATCTCTGAAAACATCCACAGATCCGCATTCTCCCGTGACTGAAAAACAATACTCTGCTCCCCACGCATAAGATTCCCGCATAACTGTCATCCTGCTTTTGCTGCCTTATAATGTCCATCCATTTCTCCTGCAATATTTCTTCCCGAAACGGCCTCCAGACATTCTCTTCTTCCAGTTCCTCCTCCATTTTGTTTTGCAGACTTCTTACCAGTTCCCCGTTGTCCGAGATACAGGCGCATACCACGGAAATCCCCAGCCTACGGTATTTTCGTTGCTGCAAAGATAAAAACAGCTCTGCAGGTGTTTCCTTTTGCCAATAACAGGCTGTCACATGCTCCATACGCATTCCTCCTTTTTTATTCTGTTTTGTCCGTACTGTTTCTTACTTCAGTGTTACATTACTACATCAGGAAATTTTTGCCGATCGGCATGAAATTTTTCAAAGAAATGTGCCTTGCACAAATATAAAAAGAGCATACCATGCGGTATGCCCTTTGTCAACGGATCTTACTTATTGAACGTCTTGAATTATCCGGCTTATCCGAAGATATTAACCAGATCATTAAATAACAGGAACACCATCAGTACCATGAAGAACATCAGTCCAATAAAGTGTACCATGCCTTCTTTTTCGGGAGGCACCGGCTTGTGTGTGATGGCTTCCCAGATCAGGAATACCAGTCGGCCGCCGTCCAGCGCGGGGATCGGCAGAAGATTCAGAATTCCCAGGTTAACAGTAAGCATCAGGGTGATGTTCAACATATTCACCAGTACATTCTGCCAGCCGTAATCCTTGGTACTTTCGTAGGTCTTGCCAACAACATTTACCGCGATGCCTACAGGGCCTGCCACATCCTGCCTGGAGACCTGCCCCTGCACCAGCATCGCCAGACTCTTCCAGGTCATGTTCACGCAGTAGCGCATCTCATACCAGGAATACCGGAAGCTGTCCAATCCGGACAGTTCTACGAAATCCGCATTACTGATGCCGATCAGATAGCGGCCTTCGCTCTCATCGTACTTCGGTGTCAGCGTTGTAGTTCCCTTTACACCATCCCTTTCATATTCCACCGCTACTTCTCCGCCACGGTAAGTCAGAGTAAATAACTGTATTTCTTCATACAGGTGTATTTTACTGCCATTTAAGGAAAGTATCCTGTCTCCGGCCTCCAGTCCCGCTTCCTGTGCGGCGCCGCCATCCACGATCTCCGTGGCTACCGGATCACGGATCACAATCAGATTCACCATAATAAAGGCAATGATAAAGCCCAGAATAAAGTTAAATATCGGTCCTGCCAACACGGTGGAAATCCTCGCCCACACATTGGCGTTCAGGAAAGATCCGCTGTGATCTTCACCGTCCTCCTTCTCATTCAGACCGTCTTCCCCCTCAAACATACAGGCTCCGCCGATGGGAAGAAGCTTCAGGGAATATTTCGTGTCTCCTTTCTGAAAAGAAAACAGATTCGGGCCCATACCCACGGAAAATTCTATCACATGAATTCCATTGGCCTTCGCCAGCAGAAAATGTCCGAATTCATGTGAGATTACCACCACCCCAAAGATCAATACAAACAAGATCAAAGTAACCATTTATTGCCTCTCAGAATACACTTTTTCAATAAAATCATAGACCGATGCCTCTGTCTCCAGGATCTCCTCCACATTCGGATTCTCGATCACCTTATGCTGCTCCATGGCCTCACGAATCAGCTCCGGGATCTGAAGATAAGCGATCTTACGGTCTAAGAACAGTCCTACTGCTTTCTCGTTGGCTGCATTATACACCGTAGGCATACTGCCGCCGATGCGCTGTGCATCATAAGCCAGCTTCAGGCCAAAGAATGTCTCCATATCCGGCTTTTCAAATGTGATCTGTGCCAATTCATAGAAGTCCAGACGTTTTCCCGGCATTGGACGCCGATCCGGATAAAACAGCGCATACTGGATCGGCAGTTTCATATCCGGAGTTCCCAACTGTGCGATCACCGCTCCGTCCACATACTGTACTGCGGAATGGATAATGCTCTGGGGATGCACAATGACCTGGATCTGATCCAGATCCACACCGAACAGCCACTTTACTTCCATGACTTCCAGACCTTTGTTCACCAGTGTAGAAGAATCAATGGTGATCTTCCGTCCCATGGACCAGTTGGGATGCTTCAAAGCATCCTCCACCTGAATATTTTGCAGCTGCTCTCTGGTCCTGCCGCGGAACGGTCCACCGGATGCCGTAAGCAGGATCTTCTCGATTCTTCCGGCCGGTTCTCCGTTCAGTGACTGGAAAATCGCGCTATGTTCACTGTCCACCGGCAGGATCTTCACACCCATTTTCGCCGCTAACGGCATAATGATGTGCCCTGCCGTTACCAGCGTCTCCTTGTTAGCCAGGGCAATATCTTTTCCTGCTTCAATGGCAGCGATCGTCGGTCTGATACCAATCATTCCCACAATCGCCGTCACTAATACCTGGGACTGCGGCATTGTTGCGATCTCAAGCAGACCGTCCATGCCACTTACAACCTTCACAGGTAAATCCGCCACACGGCTCCGCAGGTCTGCTGCCGCTTCCTCACTCCACATGCCTGCGATCAGAGGATGGAATTCTCTGATCTGCTGTTCCATCTGTTCTACGCTTTTTCCGGCAGCCAGTGCTGCCACCTGCAATTCCGGATTATTGCGAACGACTTCCAGAGTCTGGGTTCCGATGGAGCCGGTAGACCCCAGAATTGCTATTTTTTTCATAGTTTTTGTCATTCCTTTCGCTTCGCTCAAGGCACAAACAAGTTATGAAAAATGTTGTGCCCCTCCACTCTTTGATTTATAATTCTTTCAAGGAATAGCAATACACTACAGAGCACGGAAGGAGAAGTGGCGAATTTATTTCGACCCCGTATAGTTATATGTGCCGTCATCCTTACAAGCACAAACAAGTGGGACATTGAGCCCGGACTCTTATCATTGGTAATAAACCATGTTTATTCAGTCGCAGGATGACAGTCAATGTTGCTATTCCCTTTTTATTAAGGTGGTGATACTTAATGATGAAGTTAAAATACTCCATCTGCTGTGGACTTGATGTCCACAAAAATGTTATCGTTGCAACCATCGTAACTACCAATAAGGACGGCATATCCGAATATCTGCAAAAATCTTTTTCAACCATCAACTCAGATATTCAAAGGTTTCACAACTGGCTTATCGAGAATAATTGCTATCATGTTTGTATGGAATCCACCGGAAAGTATTGGATTCCTATTTTTAATTATCTCGAAAATGACATTGATGTCTGCCTTACACATCCGAAGTATGTCAAAGCCATTAAAGGCAAGAAAACGGACAAAAAGGATTCTAAATGGATTGCCGACCTCTACAAATTTGATCTTGTCAGATGTTCCTTTATTCCTCCAAAAGATTTTCGTCAGCTTAGGGAACTTTCCAGATACCGTTTCAAGCTGGTCTGCATGAAGTCTTCCGAGAAGAATCGCATCCAGAACTGTATGACCATTTCCAATGTCGGCATTGCCAGTGTTCTTTCTGATCCTTTTGGCAAGACAGCAACTGAAATCATCTCTTATCTATTGGAGCATACTGCCGATTCCATGGATGAAAAAGCTGTCCGCAAACTCATAAAGAAAGGGGCTAAATCCAAGTCTGATGAAATCATCGAAGCCATCAAAGGCTACACTATTGAAACAGATCAGGCTAAAAAACTAGAGCTTGCCCGGGGGCATCTGGAATATCTCGATGATATGATTACCCAGACCGAAGTGGAACTCTATGTCCGCATCAAGCCTTATTACGAGTTCGTGGAGTTTGTCAGTACCATGCCCGGCATGACAGAGTTAAGTTCCACGATTGTTCTTG
>OGQJ01000013.1_pt1 | contig 174332 bp, 155 predicted proteins | sample 1553161 | NCBI WGS metagenome assembly OGQJ01 (sample SAMEA2579923, study PRJEB22360) | human gut metagenome | biome: human gut; feature: human-associated habitat; material: faeces | place: Denmark | collected 2008/2010 | reverse complement strand
TAAACTTAAATTATATACTATAATAGAAAACTATAAAATAAAGATTTTTAGTTAGTTAGATTAATATGAATAGGTTTAGAAAATATAATAGTTGAGGAATAGTATTTTAGTTATGTTAAGTTTTATGAGAAATTTAGAAAAAATAAAAGCATATACGGGGAAAAAGAGTAGAAGTAATAGATATTATATTATCTAATGAGAATAAAAGAATAGGAGGTACATTGTTATAATGAATATATATGACAAATTTGGATTTGATAAAGAAGGTTATAATAAAGATGGATTTGACCGTATGGGATATAACCGAGAGGGATATGATCGTGACGGTTATGACAAAAATGGTGTTAATAAATTAGGGATCAATAAACTTACTGGTTATGATTGTGATGGTTATGATAGGGATGGTTATGACGAAGAAGGATATAACCGAGAAGGGTATGATAGAGAAGGTTATGATAAAAGAGGTTTTGATATTGATGGTTACAATTTAGAGGGATATAATAGAGAAGGTTATGATAAAAATGGCTACGACATTAAGGGATATAATGCTGCTGGGTATGATAGAGAAGGTTATGATAAAAATGGATATGACATAAATGGTTATGATAGGGAAGGTTACAATATAGAAGGTTTGGATGAGAATGGGTTTGATGTAGAGGGGTATGATGCTTATGGCTTCGACCGAAATGGAATAAATAAAAACGGTTATGATATTAACGGAAAATCGGAAGATGGAATAAATATATTAGGATATGATGAAGATGGATTTGATGTGAATGGAAAATCAATAGAGGGTTTTTCTAAAGAATTATTTGATGAAGATGGATATCATATCTATACAGGATTTAATTTAAAAGGATTTGATAGAGATGGATATAATATCAATGGTATTGATATTGAAGGATATAATCGAGATGGCTTTCACTACCAAACAGGATATAACCGAGAAGGATATGATTGTGATGGATATGATAAAAATGGATATGATAGGTTTGGCTATGACAAAGAGGGATATGACAGAAATGGTTATGATATAAATGGTTATGATATAAATGGTTATGATATAAATGGTTCCTTAGATCAAAACAAATTAATTGAAGATTCAAATGATAAAAAAGACAAACAAGAAGATTTGATGGAGATCTCATTTTTTAAAAAATGTGAGGAGCGAATTAAAGGTTCTTACAAAGAACAAGTAACAAAAGAAATAATGCAGTATTATGTTCCAAAGAAAAGAACATATATTGATAAGTGGGGACTTGTCCAATCATATATTGTTGAACCCGATATGGAAAGAGCAAATAGAGAAATTGATAATAAAATAAAACTTGTGTTGAAAAATCCATATCAAGTTCATGTAGACTATAATAGTAATCCGGAATTATACATAGGAAATCAGAAAATTCCTGGCTGGATAACTGATTGGGCTGATGACCAAGCTCAGATTTACTATCAATATAAAATATACATAGGTAATAAAGATATTGGGCTTAATCTTGTTCGAATGGTACATTTTTTAGATGGAAAGTATAGTAGATATGAAGATTTATATAATAAAAATGCAAACAATGACGAGTTAGTTGTTGCAGATGAATACTTAAAGAAAATTATAAAGGCAAATCAGGAAAATAAAAAAGTTCATGATATTGTAGCATCTATTCAACAGAATCAATATGATATTATATCTAGTAATAAAGAAAAATCAATGCTTGTCCTTGGGTGTGCAGGGTCTGGAAAAACTATGATTTTAATGCATAAGATTCATTATATGGAATATAATGACAAAAACTTGAACATGAATGATATTATGATTATTTCGCCTACTGACATACTTGCAGGAGAGAGTAGACAGTTGTCAAGATTGTTGCATGTTGATAGAATTCTCCAGTCTACAAGTTCAAGATTCTATCTGAAATTGTGTGTTGATATGATGGAAAAAATAGGAGTATCATACGAATCATTTGGTGTATGTGATGAAAATATTATTGAGAATAACTACTATCAGTATGATGAACTGGAACTTTTTAAAGATGCTGTGTACATGGATTTAGAGAATAATGATATTGGAAAGAAATTTTTAAATAGACAAGCTAATTATAACAAAATAATGCTTGATAAGCATATTGCCTTGACTGGGTTTTTATAACCAAAATGCATAATTTGTATGTGGATAGCATTAAGGAAATTGAAAAAGCAGGAAAGAGTGATATTGAAAGAATTATCAAAAGAATAAGAGCGGTGCTACAAGAGTATGATTTTCTAATGTATTTAAAAGAATTTATTACATATCTCGTTGATTGCCATATTTTTGAAAATAATACAGGCAAAAAAATATACGATAGAGAGACAACTTCAAAGCTCTTTTACGAAACTAAGAAAGTTTTAGAAAATCTTGATTATTTAGAATTTTCTAGGGCAGTTAATATGAGAAAAGGTGTTATTGATGATTCAGTTAAAATGATACAAACAATACAATTATATTTAAGATGTAAATTAAATATAACGGAAATACATAAAGTTTTGAAAGAGTGGGAGAAGATTCCAAGAGAGATTGCTGAAACATATATTAAATATGTTTCAGAACAAATAGATAGGTTAGAAATATTGCAGAAAAAATCTGAAATATTAAAATATTTACTTGAAAATGATATGATACAGAATAGATATCAAGAGAATGAACAAATAAGATTTGATACATCTTTTGAAAAACTTGTGAAATTATATGAAGAAATGGAAATTATTTTAGATAAGATTGGGATGACTCCATTTGAGTATTTTAGTATTTATGAAAAAATAACAAGACGCAAAAGAAGACTCTCAGAACAAAAGAAACAACCATTGAAAAAAGAATACTTGTTTGATACAATTTTAACGGAATTAAATATTGAATATTCTTTAGATAGTGAAATTAAGATACCACAATCAAAATTGTTTGCAATGACATATATCTTATATGCATTTTCTGGTGCTATTTGTTCCAAAAAGAAATATATTTTTATAGATGAATTTCAAGATTTTTCGCCTAATGAACTTCTGTTGATAAAAAGTGTATTTCCAAAAGCGGTCTTTAACTTGTTTGGAGATGTAAAGCAATGTATCAATAGCAAGGGGATACGCAAAGTAGAAGATATACCAAACCAAATGTATGAAGAAAAGCCAAAGTCAATTGATGAAAATTACAGAAATGCTAGACAGATAACAGAATATGTAAATAGTGCGATGGATATGAAAATGTTTCCTGTAGGTTTGGATGGAATACAAAAAAATGTGTACGAAATTCCAAATATTGTAATAGAAACGGATGATCGTGTAGCTATTATTGTAGGGAAAATAACTAATGATTTAAAGGAAATGTTACATGGGTATGATGTGAACTATTATGAAGAAACAGGGAAGATTATCAGAGGAATATTTAATGTGATTCCTATTGCTTTTGTTAAAGGTTTGGAATTCGAAAAGGTAATTGTAATACAACATGGAATGCAAAAAAATGAGTATTATGTTGCTTGTACAAGAGCTATAAAAGAATTATATATTTTATTAGAAAAGTCATTAAATATTACTAATGATGAAAACTTAGATAAAGATGGAAATACTACCAAAATTAATAGTGATTGTACATTGAATAATAAAGATAGTCAAAATGATATTGATTTGAGTGATTTTCAATTAATTCCGTATAGAGGTAAATTAAAAAAATATACAAATATTAAAAATATGCCGGTGATACATATACATATTATTTCTGGTGAAAAAGAAAAGATGATACCTGTATATTATTTAGAAGAAATTCGCTGTGCATATATTTCTGAAGCAACATATAATAAACACAAGAATGAGATAGATGCTTTTTTTAAATAAAAATTTAAGCAATATAAGAAATGTGTTCAGTGTTGATTTACTGGGAAATTGAGAGATTCAGTAAAATATGAAATAATGTGTTCATTTAGTAAACAATATTTATTAAGGAATGCAGATAGTTGTAATAGGTTTATTTAAAGCTTTATTTACAAAGTGTACATAAAAGAAATTTTTTATGCTAAAATGACGAAATACATATTTGTAGGAGATTATATAAGGAAGTAAGTATGATAGAGAGATCGCTTTTAGTTGAAAATTATCAGTTTATGTTTTTATATTATGATGATAATGTGTAAGAAGAATAGAGAATAACTTTCGAGTATTTATAACTGAAATGAGTACAGTTGCTTTGCTGTCAATATATAAACCATCCCCATTGTAATTCATGCACAAAAAATAATGTTATCACGATACATTTACATTTTTGTAAAAAAGAGGTATTGTATTAACAAGTTAAACAAAGGCGTTTGAATGACGAATAAGTCGTTCAGACGCCTTTTATTTTTTTGTTGGTATGATTGGAGGAGTTTATATGGAATATGAAGTACAGAAACATTTACATTATGCAGGAATACCAAGTTTTAATCTTTACCCTGTAACTAGGGAATTAAAAGATGATGTAGATATTACAATTATGGGTGTGCCTTTTGATAGTGGCGTAACAAATCGTCCTGGTGCAAGGTCTGGCCCTAGAGCAATAAGACTTAGTTCTCAGTTGACAAATTGTTTTGGCTATCCATGGGGATACAAGTTATCTGATGAGGCTAACATAGTTGATTATGGCGATGTAGGTTACTATGTAGGTGCTAATACTACAAAGGTTATGCTTGAGGAAACATACGAAAATGCTAAGAAAATTTTTGCTTCTGGCAGTAAGTTACTTACATTAGGTGGCGACCACACTATTCCATATGGTATGGTAAGAGCTGCTAGTGAAAAGTTTGGTAAGTTAGCATTACTTCATTTTGACTCACATCAGGATAGTACACCAAGTACAGATGGCAATATTTCTCATGCTAATTTTGCTTATGATTTACAGGCTGAGGGTTGTATTGACCCATCTAAGTCTGCTCAGGTATTTATCCGTACAGAAATGACAGAATGTGGCTACAATATTTTCTATGCTCAGGATGCAGTATTTATGGATATGAAAGAACTTGCTGAAAAACTAAAGAAAATTGTAGGTGATATGCCAGTATATATTACTTTTGATATTGATGCTCTTGACCCATCTGCTGCACCTGGTACAGGTACACCGGTTATTGGTGGTCCATCTTCAGCTCAGGTTAGAAAGCTTTTATACAATCTCAAGGGTATTAATGTAGTTGCTGCTGATTTAGTTGAGGTTCTTCCAGCTTATGACCATAGTGAAATTACATCACTTGCTGCATCAAATATTGCTATGGACCTTATGTATCTTATGCACAACAGAAAGTAAAGAATGGAGGAAAATATATGAAAAGATTATTGGCTTTATTATTAAGCGCAACGATGGTATTAGGTTTTACAGGTTGTGGGGCAAGTGGAGATACTGCAAAGTCAGATACAAAAGTTCCTGAAGTAACATTAGGTACAACTTCATGGCCTACAAATATGTTCTTTTATTTAGCAAATGAAAAGGGCTTTTTTGAAAAAGAGGGCGTTAAGGTTAAAATTCAGGACTTTTCATCTACAACAGAAAGTACAAATGCCTTTGTAGGTGGACAGATTGATTTTTGTACATTTGCTTCTTCAGAAACTGTTGCACCATATTTCCAAGGTGGAGATATTGCAGTAGTATTGGAAACTGACAAGTCTAACGGTAGTGAAGGTCTTGTAGCCAAGTCTGATATTAAGTCTGTAAAGGATTTAAAGGGAAAGAGCATTGCAACTCAGCTTTATAGTGTTGACCATATGTTTTTACTTACTCTCCTTGCAGAAAACGGAATGACAGAAAAAGATGTAAATATTGTAGATATGTCTATTCAGGAATCTGGTACAGCCTTTGTAGCTGGTCAGTGTGATGCTGCTTGTATTTGGGACCCATACTTCTCTCAGGCTATTGCAAGTGGTGGTACTAAGTTGTATTCATCTTCTGATAACCCTAACTTAATTACTGATGTATTATGTACATCTAACAAGTTATGCAATGAAAATCCTGATGCTGTAGAGGCTGTTGTAAGAGGTTTCTTTGATGCTGTTGAATACTGGAAGAGTAATCCAGACGAAGCAAACAAGTTTATGGGCGATAAGCTTGGTGTAGGCGAAGAAGAATTTAAGAAAGAAATAGAAGGTCTTATTATTACTGACCCTGATACTGTTAAGACAGCATTTACTCCAGCAGAAGATTATTCATACTGGGGTTATACACAGAATACAATAAGAGATTTTATGTATGAACTTGGCGTACTTAAAAACAAGGATAAAGATTGTGGCGATATGATTAATAATACATTTGTTGAAAAGATTGCTTCAGAAAAATAAAAATGTATAATTTACCCCTAAAAGGAGGACTACATAATGAAGAAAAAATTACTTGCACTTTTAATGACAATGATTATGTGTATTTCTTTATCAGCCTGTGGAGCAAGTAGTTCACAGACAGGAGAAAGTACAGCAAATGCTAATGATTCAAATGGGCAGAAAATAGTATTAGGTATTAACGACTGGCCTGGAAGTTATTGGTGGCTTGCTGTAGACAAAATGGGATATTTTAAGGAACAGGGTGTTGATGTAGAAGTTAAATTATTTTCAAATTATTCCGATGGCTTAAATGCTCTTAATTCTGGAAAGATTGACCTTTTTGTTCCTGCTCTTGCTGATATTATTCCTGCTTATGTAAGGGGTGCAGATACTAAGGTAATTATGGTTCAAGACTATTCAGCTGGTGCAGACGGTCTTATTGCTAAAAGTGATATTAAATCTGTTAAGGATTTAAAGGGAAAGAATGTTGCTATTGAACTTGGTGGAAGTGACCATTTATTCCTTTTAAAATGTCTTGAAAGTGCAGGACTTACAACAAAAGATGTAAACTTAATAAATATGTCAACAGGAGATGCTTCAAATGCCTTTATAAGTGGACAGGTTGACGCAGCTGCTATTTGGGAGCCTTCATTGTCAATGGCTCAGAAAGAAACTGGGGGAAATATTCTTGCAAGTACAAAAGATGCTGAATACGAGGGCTTAATTCCTGCCGTACTTGCGACAAATGGCAATGCACTTAAAACTAAGCGTGAAGAAATCAAAAAGGTTATGAAAGCATGGTTTAATGCTCGTGACGGTTATGAAAACAAATTTGATGAATTTGCCAAAGATGTTTCTTCAGGTGCTGAAGTATCACCAGAGGAATTTAAAACTCTTATGAATGGTTGTGCTGTAAGAACTATGGACGAAAATGCAGAAGCATTTAAAGATGGAGATACTTATGTTTCATTAAAGAAATGCTCTTCAATGTTAAGCGACTTTTTATATGACAATGGCTTAATTGACAGCAAGCCGGATAACTTTGATTCTTTGTTTGACAGCTCTATTTTTGACGAAGTTTATGCTGAAATGAATAAATAAGGTTTATAATGTAACAGACTGGTTTTTACAATCAGTCTGTTATTTTAGCTTAAATAAAAATGCTTAAAGGAGAAAATTATGTACTCAGAAATTGTTGATTTGTCTATTTTAATAGAAAATAATATGATTTATTATCCAGGGGACCCTGAACCAGAGCTTTCAAAATATATTACTTTAGAAAAAGATGGTTGCCAAGTTATGAAACTTAATATAGGCACACATACCGGAACCCATATGGATGCTCCGGCACACTTTGTGAAAAATGGCAAAACTATTGACAATGTAAATTTAAAAAAATGTATAGGTAAGGCTGTTGTTGTGCATCTTCCAAATTTAAAGCCTTATTATGAAATTGTTCCTGAGGACTTTAATAAACTTGAAGAACATATTAAAATTTCAAGTATAGTGCTTTTCAATACAGGTTGGATATATAAAGCCGGTACAGAGGAATTTTATAAGCACCCATATATTTCAAAATCAACAGCAGAATATTTAAAAAATCTAGGAGTAAAGGCAGTAGGTGTGGATATGCTTAATGTAGACAAAACCTGTATTCAAGGAGAACAGTATACTGAAAATTCAACTGCTTCCCACAATATTTTCTTAGGTAATGATATATTAATTGTGGAGAACTTAACAAATCTTGAAAAATTAGATACAACAGGTAGCACCGTAATGTTTCTTCCGCTTAAAATAAAAGACGGAGATGGTTCGCCTGTAAGAGCAGTTGCTTTTGTTTAGTACAATAAAATGTACTTGACTAGGAGAATTTGTTGAAATATAATTTTAGAAAGTAACAGTAGGAGGAAGATATATGAACTGTGAGGATTTAGTTAATATTCCCTTATTAAAAAAGGGGCTAACACTTATTTCAGGGGCAAACGGTATACGAAATAACATAAGTTGGATATATTTTGCAGATTGTGTTCAATGTCTTGATGAAGAATACAATATAAGTGAACTTATTCATGGTGGAGAAATGGTTATAATAACTAACAAAAGTCTGACTGATGATGATAATAAGATTATAGACATTATAAAGGTTATGTATCCAAAGAAAATTGCAGCAGTAGTCATAAATGAAAATCAAATATCTAAAAAAATAGCAGATTATTGCGAAGAACTTAATCTACCGTTATTTGAACTTTCAGTAGAATTACATTTAATAGATTTTTCTCAAATTGTCTGTAAAAGGCTTATAGAGGAGGAATCAGAAACTCATTCTCGTGAAAAGTTATTAACTTCTATTTTATTTGTGGATAACTTTAATGAATATGAAGTAACAAAGAGAGCAACTCACTATGGTATTACTATTTCTGGCAAACAGTCTATAGCAATTATAAAAACAGTAGGCTTAAATGACCCTGCCAGCATAAAAAGAATACAAAGTTTAGTTGAAAATGAATTTAGATACTACGATATAAACAAATTGCTTATTTACTCACAATTTGAGGCCATAGTAGTTATGTTTCCTTTGGAGGTATTTGGCAAGGATAGCGTTGTTCATTTCTTTGAAAAAATTGCTGATAAAATTCATAAGGAGTTTGAAATTGAGGCTTATATAGGAATTGGTCTTGGATATGAATATCTTGCAGATATTAGAGAAAGTTATACAGAGGCAAAAAGTGCATTACAGCTTATAAGTATGGAAAAGCAAAAGTATGTGCTAAGCTATAATGATATGGGTATTCACTCTCTTATATCTCAAATCAGAAGTCCAAAGACATTGGATAACTACATAAATGACAAGTTAGGCAGATTAATAGAGGCCGACAAGGTTCAGGATAGTGAATTATGTAATACCCTTAGGGCTTATATTGAAAATAATTGTAATTCCAATGCCACAGCTGAACTTTTGTTTATACACCGTAATACAATGCGATACCGTCTTGATAAAATAGAAAAAATATTGAATGTTGATTTAGATGATTTATCTGTCTGTCTTGAGCTTAAATTGGCATTTATAATATTGGATTTTAGAAATAGTCGAAAAAACTGATATGTGCATAATGCACAAGAATGATTATAGCCAAAATACATTGATATTTTAAAGTCATAAATATATAATAGCACCATAAGGAAAACAAAAAGACGAGGGCGTCGGCTTATTAAAAGTCGGCGCCCTTTTTGTATAATTGAAAGGAGACAACTATTATGAAAATGATTAAAGCTATTGTAAGACCTGAAAAGTGTGACGAGGTTTTAAATGAATTATGTGAGGCTGGTTTCAGAGCAACTACAAGATATGGTATCTTAGGTAGAGGTAAGCAGAGAGGTTTAAAAGTATCTGATGTTTACTATGATGAAATTCCAAAGGAACTTATTATGTTAGTAGTTGAAGACGAAAATGTAAACAAGGTAACAGACATTATTATTAAGTATTCAAGAACAAGTGATGGCGGTTCATTTGGTGATGGTAAGATTTTCATTTTACCAGTAGAAAAAGCAATTACTGTAAGCTCAGGAAAGGCAGAGCTATAAGGAGGAATTGGATATGAAAAATGTTATTGTATTTTTAAGACCCAATTGTTATTTCAAGACAAAGGAAGCACTTAATGAAAAAAGATTTTTTGCTATGAATACAAAAGAAGTTCTTGGTAGAGGTAAAGAACATGTTAGCTTTACTACAGGCGAAGGCAACAATGAGGCTGATGACAAGATATATTCAAGAACTTTTGTAGCCAAAAAGATGATTAACATTGTAGTAACAGATGATAAACTTGACGAATTAATTGATGTTATTCTTTCTGTCAACAGCCATGGTGCAGAGGGCGACGGTAAAATCTTTGTTACACCTGTAGATAGTTGTATAAGAATACATACAGGGGAAACAGATGAGGATGCCCTTATATAATTGGAGGTTTTAGTATGAAAAAGAGTAGAGGCGATTTCCGTCTTAGAAAAGATATATCAAAGCGATGTTATACCATATCAATGATAATGACATTTGTAGTGATATTTGCTCTGTGGGGAGGACTAAGTGGAAGTGGTATGGTAAAAGAACTTTTTTTACCATCTCCATTAAAGGTACTTAATGACATAGTAAGTTGTGCTAAAGATGGTTCATTGTGGGCTAATATGGGCTGGAGTATTTTCAGAATTACAATGGGCTTTGTTATTTCTGTAATCATTGGTGTACCTTTAGGTATACTTGCAGGTAGTTTTAAAAGAATAGACGCAGTTATAACACCTATTTGTGAATTTATTCGTTATATGCCAGTACCAGCATTTGTACCACTTGTAATGGTATGGTGTGGTATAGGAGAAGGAGCTAAAATAAGTATTGTATTCCTTGGTTGTTTCTTCCAGATGGTACTTATGGTAGCTGATAATGCAAGAGCTGTATCTGATGATTTGCTTTCAGCAAGTTACACTTTGGGTACAACACGATTTACAACTATTACAAAGGTATTAATACCAGCTATGGCACCTAATATGATGCTTACATTGAGAATGATGATTGGTTGGGGCTGGACATACCTTACTGTAGCCGAACTTGTAGCATCTAATTCAGGTTTAGGTTACTCTATTTTAAAGGCACAGAGATTCTTACATACTGAAAGTATTTTTTCTGGTATTCTTGTAATAGGTGTACTTGGTCTTATTACAGACAGAATTTTTGCTTTTGCGATTAAAAAGATGTTCCCATGGGCTGAATAAAGGAGATGTAAAGTATGAAAAAACAAAATATTATTTCAAATTCTGGTTCACCCTTAGAGGCTCATGTTGCCAGTAGTAAAATTATAGTAAGTCATATTGATAAGGTTTATACAAATGGCAAAAAGTCAACAAAAGCCATTGATGATGTATCAATAGATATTCAGGATAATGACTTTGTATGTATAGTAGGCCCTTCTGGTTGTGGTAAATCAACTTTATTGAGAATGCTTGCAGGTTTGGATTTTCCTACTAAGGGCGAAATTGTAGTTAATGATACACCGGTAACAGGTCCAGGACCTGACAGAGGTATGGTATTCCAAAGTTATACTCTTTTTCCTTGGATGAATGTTGAAGACAACATTAAATTCGGTCTTAGAATAAAGAAATTGCCAAAAGATGAACAACAGAGAATAGCAGACAGATACCTTGATATTATTGGATTAAGAAAATTTGCAAAGGCATATCCAAAGGAATTATCTGGTGGTATGAAGCAGAGAGTTGCTATAGCCAGAGCCCTTGCTAATCAGCCAGAAGTATTATTAATGGACGAACCTTTTGGTGCTCTTGACCCTCATACTAAATCTATGATGCAGTTGCTTATGAGAGAAATATGGGAGCAGGACCACCCAACAGTTGTATTCATTACACACGATATTGATGAGGCTGTTTTCTTAGCAAATAAGATTTATGTTATGTCAGCTAGACCTGGTAAGGTTGTTAAAGAAGTTAATGTATACTTAACACACAAGAGAGGCTTGGAGTTAAAGGATACACCAGAGTTTATTAAGTTAAGAAAAGACATTAATGAACTTTTATATGCTCATTCTAATGATGAGTAATGAAATTAGCTATATGAAAAAACGAGTAATGTATTGAGTATTGTATATGGATAATATATAGACCTAAAAGGAATGTAATCTTATATTTTCCGTTGCCGAAATATAAAGAATGGTATATGGCAATATTAATTATATTTAGAAAGGAAGTCTATTCTATGAGTATAGAGCGAATGGTATATACAGGTACGACATATTTTGGAGAATATGCACGCAAAGAAATTATTACAGAAATAAAAAAGAGAAAATATAACAAGGCTTTACTTGTTACAGATGCTATGCTGGTTCAGTGTGGCGTTGCAGAAAAAATCGAAAATGTACTTAAAGACGGTGGTATTTCTTATGAAATAGATGATGAGGTTAAGCCTAATCCTACTATTGATAATGTACATACAGGACTTGATAAGCTGAAAGCATCAGGGGCTGATTTTATAATTGCTGTAGGTGGAGGTTCTGTTATAGATACAGCAAAGGCTGTTGCTGTTATAGCCAATAATCCTGATAATTATGATGTAGTGTCTTTAGAGGGTGTAGACAAGAGTAAAAATCCTCCAATGCCTATTATAGCTGTACCTACAACAGCAGGAACAGGCTCAGAAACTACAATGGACTATGTTATAACTAATACAGAACAGAAACGAAAAATGGCTTGTATGGATTCAATGGTTGTGCCAGTTGTAGCTATATTGGATACAGATATTATGGCAAGTTTGCCTTTAAAAATGACTGCTGCCACAGCTATGGATGCTCTTACACACGCTGTAGAGTCTTATTTATCAAAGGGTGCTTTTGATTTTTCAGAAATGTTGTCATTAAAGGCAGTAAGCCTTATTTCAGCTAACTTTTTAAAGGTAATCAAGAACTTAAATGACTTAGATGCAAGAAAGGCACTTGCTATGGCACAGTATATGGCGGGTATGAGCTTTACAAATGTTGGTCTTGGTATAGTTCATTCTATGGCACATCCGTTAAGTGCATTTTATGATGTACCTCATGGTGTAGCCAACGCCTTGATTTTACCTTATGTGTTAAAGTTTAATTCAGTTGCTTGTGAAGACAAAATGATAACTCTTGCAAAGGCTTTTGACCCTGAATTTGATGAAAGGTATGGTAGCGAAGCAGCTACAGAAAGATGTGTAGAGCTTATTAATACATTTAATAGTGTAGCAGGATTACCTCATAAATTAAAGGAAATCAATGTTAATGTAGAGGATATAGATGCCTTGGCTAGAGAGGCATTAAATGACGCAGCTACACCAGATAATAGACGAGAAGTCAACATTGAGGACTTTAAAAAGCTATACAAAACTATGTATGAATAGGATTGGTGGTTATATGGAGTATAAGAAAACATATATTAATGGTTGCTGGGTAGACGGCAATTCAGATAAAGAATTAAAGGCTGTTAATCCATCTAATGGAGAGGTTATAGCAGTAATTAAGGAAAATAATTTAGATGATGTAAAAAGTGCTGTAGCTTCTGCAAAAAATGCTTTTTATGTTACAAGACAATGGCGAGATATGAGTGCTCAGGAAAGAGCCGATATTTTGTTAAAAATAGCTGATGAAGTAGAAAAGCAGGCAGAAGAAATAGCTAAAATAGAGTCTATGGACAATGGCAAGCCTTTGAGAGAGGCTGAGGCAGATGTAGATGATGCTGTACATTGTTTCAGATATTATGCCGGACTTATAAGAACTCCTACAGGTGGAGTATATGAAGTTAATTCCAATTTTGGCAGAATGCACTCCTATAGTGTTACAGAGCCAGTAGGCGTATGTGCTTTAATAACACCTTGGAATTTCCCTTTCCTTATGGGCGTTTGGAAGTTAGCTCCAGCTTTGGCTGCTGGTAATTGTGTTATATTTAAGCCTAGTTCTGAAACCGTATTGTCAACTATTAAAATGTTTGAGATTTTTGATAAGGTTGGTTTGCCAGCAGGAACTGTTAACTTGATTATTGGACCAGGGGGTTCTTTAGGCAATTATCTTGCTGAAAGTAAAGATGTAGATATGCTTACATTTACAGGTAGTACAGCTGTTGGTCAAAGTATTATGAGAGCAGCAGCGTCTAATGTTAAGCGAATAGGTCTTGAACTTGGTGGAAAATCTCCAAATGTAATTTTTGCTGATGTTGATATAGAAAAGGCTGTTGAATGGGCTATGCTTGGTATATTCTTCAATCAAGGAGAGGTATGCTGTGCCGGTTCAAGAATTATTATAGAAAAATCTATTAAGGACAAGTTCATTAAGCGATTTGCTGAAAGAGCAGAAAAAATGACTATTGGTAATTCCCTTGAAAATTACGATATGGGTCCTTTGGTATCTGAAAAACATATGAATGATGTTCTCAAGTATGTAGAGCTTGGCAAAAGTGAGGGGGCAACTCTTGTATGTGGTGGATATAGATATACAGATGGAGAATGTGCAAAGGGCTTTTTTGTAAAGCCAACTATATTCGATAACTGTACAAGTGATATGAGAATTGTCAGAGAAGAAATTTTTGGACCTGTAGTTACTATACAGACTTTTGAAACAGAACAAGAGGCTATTGATTTAGCAAATGATACTGATTATGGTCTTGCCGGTGCAGTATTTACTAATGACGGAGCAAAGGCTTTAAGAGTAATTAAGGAAATCAGAGCCGGTATTACTTGGATTAATTGTTATAACCCTGCCTTCTGTGAAGCACCTTGGGGTGGCTATAAGATGAGTGGTATAGGCAGAGAACTTGGCACTCATGGTCTTGAAGAATATTGTGAAACAAAACAAATAAATATCAATTTGGATAATGAACAACTAGGTTGGTATAATAATTAGAAAACTATTAAAATGCTTTCTGTGATAAGTAATCATAGAAGGCATTTTTGCTTTTTCACTTTTTTTATGGTTTAACATAGTATATATATATAATTCTGTGGAGGTCAATATGATTTTTGGTAGTACAGTAGGCTATGACAGTATATATAGTTATCCATATGAAAGTAGAAAAATTACAGTACAGGAAATGATGGAGAATATTCCCCTTTATGATTCTGAAAAAGGAAAAAGCAGTAATGAAAGAACAGAAAATAGAAAAGTATGTGACATTACAGAAAGTGAGTCCAAAATTGTAAAGGCTCTTTATAGTAAAATAAATAGCAAAATTGACAGTTATATTCAGAAAATTATGGATAAGTATGAATATGAAGGAAGTCCAGTGTATTCTGATGACGGTATTACTAGGGAAACCCTTGCTCAGATTATTAATCAGGTTATGGAAGAAATGAAAAAGGATTTTGATGAAGTAGAGGAAATAATTCTTGAATTTGACGGATATGAAGATTTTTCAAGAAATAACATTCTCAATATGTTAGTTGAGGCACTTGTGCTAAACGAGATTTTCCTTACACGAAGACCTAAGTATAGAAGAATAAGGGATAATTATGTTTTTGTAAATGGTATTTATAGTGGTATAAGAAGAAGATAAAAATTAAGTGACTAGCATTAAGTACAAAAGCTTTTTGCTAGTCACTATTATTTTTGTGAAACAATTTAAGCAAAGTTATGTTAAACTTATTATACGAAAAATTTACAGAGGTATAAAAATGGAGAATAAAGAAATTTTTAGTAAATCAGCTTTAAAAGCTCTTATAATTCCACTTTTAGTAGAACAGGTTTTGGCCGTAACTGTTGGTTTATCCGATGTTATGATGGTATCTAATGTAGGTGAGGCTGCCATTTCTGGTGTTTCTCTTGTAGATATGATTAATAACCTTATGATTGCCATTTTTGCAGCTTTGGCAACAGGTGGTGCAGTTGTTACAGCCCAATGTATAGGAGCAAGACATTACGAAGAAGCAAGAAAATCTGCTAAACAGCTTATTATTGTAGCCATAACACTTTCTATTGTTATTATGGTTGGTTGTCTTATATTTAATAGGCATATATTGAGAGTGCTTTTTGGTAGTATAGACAATGATGTTATGCACAATGCAATGTTATATTTTCTTATTTCATCTGCGTCTTATCCTTTCTTAGCACTTTATAATTCCTGTGCAGCCCTTTTTAGGTCAATGGGTAATTCAGCCATATCTATGAAAGTTTCAATACTTATGAATGTCATAAATATATGTGGTAATGCCATTTTGATTTTTGTATTTAAAATGGGTGTTGAAGGTGTTGCAATTCCGTCTTTGGTTTCAAGATTTGTGGCAGCTATTATAATGCTTGTGCTTATAAGAAATAAAAATAATGTTGTGTATGTAGACCATCACAACTTTAAACCAGAGTTTGGTATGATAAGAAGAATATTGTATATAGCTATACCTAGTGGTATGGAAAATGGTATTTTTCAGTTTGGTAGAATTATTGTAGTAAGTATTATTTCTACATTTGGTACAGTACAGATTGCAGCTAATGCTGTAGCAAACAGTATTGACGGTATGGGTACATTGTGTGGTCAGGCAATATCTCTTGCTATGATAACTGTAGTAGGTCAATGTGTAGGTGCTGGAGATTTAAAACAGGTAAGACTTTATACTAAAAAGCTTTTGAAAATAGCCTATATTCTTACAATTTGCGTAAATTCCACTATACTTTTGACTTTGCCTTGGATATTGAAAATATTCTCTCTTTCTGATGAAACCAGAAGTTTGGCTTTTATACTTATTTGTATACATAATGGATGTGCTATTTTACTTTGGCCATTGTCTTTTGTATTGCCAAATGCTTTGAGAGCTTGTAATGATGTAAAATACACAATGGTTGTATCTATATTTTCAATGTGTATGTTCCGTATAGTGTTTAGTTATATTATAGGACAGTATTTTGGTATGGGTGCAATAGGTGTTTGGATTGCTATGGTTATAGACTGGATTTTCAGAGTAATATTCTTTGTCTACAGATTTGTAAGTGGTAAGTGGGAAAAACTTACTTATGCAAATAGATAAAAAATATGTCACGAAATGTCATGGTACCTCCTGTATATTATTATTGATGACGAAATAAAAGTTGTCAAAATAATATACAGGAGGTTTTTTAATGGAAAAATTAAAATTTATGGCGAAAGGACAGAAATTAATTCGCCTTGAAATTAAGCCTATTTATAGTGGAGTAAGAAACTATATGGAGGCTGAATTTATACTAAACCACAGTTGGTACAATATTACACCTCTCGTGGCACAGTTCAAAAAGGATGAAAAAATTTTTCATGTCACTTTAAACAATGGAAAGTGTACTGTACCTTGGGAGGTTCTTGAAAATGCTGGAACTATTGAAATTTCCCTTACAGGTGGGAATTTATTAGTTACAAATCCAGTAAAAGTAACCGTAAATAATTCTGGTGCAGAGGGTGGACTTGTTCCAACGGAGGCATCAAATTCTCTCTATAGCGAGATTATGGCAAAACTTAATTCTATAGAAGAAGATTGGTTAAACTGTAAATCTTTATTGGCTGAATATGAACAGAATATAAGTGATAGCGAAACAGCTGTTGAAAATAAAATTACAGATTTTGAAACAAAGTCAGACGAATTAAGCGGAAAAATTAACGAGATAAATGTACTTGCTGAAAAGTGTAAAAGCGACAGTCAGACAGCACAAAATCTTTATGAAGAAGTTAAAGAAAAAATAGAAAATGCTAGAAAAACTATTGATACTTTGGTTGAAAAAATTACTTTAGCCCAAAACACAAAGAGTAGTTTAGAAGAAAGCATTTCAAATAGTAATAGTGCAAAAGCTGTTTTGGAAAGTACAATTACAAGGGCTGAAAATATTAAAACTCAGCTAAAATTAGAAGATTGTATTGCAGAAAATGAAAGAGCTGAAAAAAATATTGAACAGCTTGAAAGTGACAATTTTAATGCTGAAGAAATATTATATGGTGTAGAGAATTTAAAAAAATATTTAGGGTATGTAAATAACGGGTTATGCTTTTTTGCTAAGTTTAACACAGAAAATTCTACAATAGAAAAGTGTATTGACAATAGTGTTGTCATACTTGATTTATCAAATGGTTACAACGGTATGAATGTAAAGGCTATAGGAGATTATGCCTTTACAGGGTGTGGGAGTTTAACACAAGTAGATTTTGGTAATGACCTTATTTCAATAGGTGCAGATGCCTTTAATTCTTCTGGAATAACAGAGGACATTGTAATTACCCCTAACATTCAGACTATTGGTGAGGGTGCTTTCAGAAATATAAAGGCTAAAATATATAACCTTACAGATATTGAAATAGATGCTGACAACATAGTAAAAACAACATCAGAGGGAAGTTGTGGAGAAAGCACTAGCTACAAAATTGCAGGGGAATATATGGCAATAAGAGGTAGTGGTGTGACTGAAGATTATTCAGAAAACGGTCAGCAGTATAATGAACATATAAACGATATTAAAAGTATTTATATACAAGAAGGTGTAACAGGTTTAGGCAGTAGAGTTTTTTGTAATTTTAGTAATGTTACAAAAGCAGAAATACCGGAAACTGTTGAAACTATAGGGGCATATGCTATGGCATATACAATAAATATTAATGATATAAACACTATTCCTAAGAGCATAACAACTATTGGCTCAAATGGATTAACTTCTTGCGGTATAGAGGGCAGGCTGGTGTTGCCGAAGTTATCTAATATAGGAGGGAATGCTTTTAGAAACTGTTCAAAAATAACAAATTTTGAGTTTACATCGCCCGATTTAAAGGGTTTATCCAGTAGCTGTTTTTATTACTGTAGGGGATTGACTGGCACGATAGAAATACCTAAAAATGTAGAGACCATAGGTTCATTGGCTTTTTATAATTGCAATAAAATTGAAAGTATAGTTATTCCTAGTGCTACAACAACAATAAGCCCGACAGCATTTTCAGGCTGTTCAAAAGTGACAACAATTAAAATAGATAAAGAAACAGACAGTATTGCAAATGCCCCTTGGGGTGCAGAAGGTGCAGATATAATTTGGAAATAATAGGAGGTAATTTTATGAGAATTAAAACATTAAAAAGATTAATTGCAGAAGACGGAAAGATTTTAAGAAATACAGAAACAGGTGTAACAGCCTACTGTGTAGATGTGTTGGAGGAAAAAGTAGAAAAGTGGGAAGAAATTGAAGATACTGAAAAAGATGAGGTGGTGTAAATGGAAAAGATTTTTAATGACTTTTCTGTTGTAGGTGCATTTATAGGTGGAATTTTATCTTTTATATTTGGTAAGCCTGATGTACTTATTTATGCACTTTTAGGATTGACAATTATTGATTTTATAACTGGACTAATAAAGGCTGTTTATACAAAAACTCTTTCAAGTGAAATATGTTTCAAAGGTGTATTGAAGAAAATAACTATTTATTTGGTAGTTGCAACAGCAGTTATTGTAAACAATGTAATAGGTGGCAACATTCCGTTGAGAGAGGTAGTAATTACTTTTTTCATATGTAATGAGGGTTTAAGTTTGTTAGAAAATGTTGCTGTTATGACACCTGTGCCACAACAATTAAAAGATGTTTTTCTTCAATTAAGGGATAAAGGAGATGACTTAAATGGTAAAAATAAGTAGTTATCCGGCGTCAAAGGCAAATTATGGCGGTACAAGGGCATTAAGTACTATAAAGTATATAGTTATTCACTATACAGCAAATGATGGAGATACAGCCATAAGTAATGCAAAATATTTTGCAAATGGCAGTAGAGGAGCATCAGCCCATTATTTTGTAGATAGCAAAAACATAGTTCAGTCTGTAAAAGATGACTATGTTGCGTGGGCTGTAGGTGGTAATAAATATGATGACACTACAAAAACTGGTGGTGGCAAGTTCTATGGTAAATGCAATAATAACAATAGTTTAAGCATTGAAATTTGTGACGATATTAAAAACAATGCAATATATCCAACGGACTCTACAATAAATAATATAATAGAATTAGTTCGTACTTTGATGAAAAAATACAATATTAGTATTAACAATGTTATAAGGCATTTTGATGTAACTGGCAAAAAATGCCCTATGTACTGGTGTGGAGATAGTCAAAAAAATGGAAAATGGCAAAAATTTAAAAATAGTATTTTAGAGGAGGAACAGATTATGAAACAAAATATAAAAATAAATGGAAAAGTCAAGACTGTTAATGCTATAAACAAAGACGGTTTTACTTATGTAAAAATTAGAGATTTGTCAGATGTTTTAAATATTCAATACGACAATGAAAGTAAATTAATAACTTTAAGTGTTAAATAGGTTTATGTTGTTGAAATATGCCATTTTAAATGTTATAATTTTAATATAAATATTTAAGAGGAGGCATATATATGAAGTCAAGTATTAATATTTTAAGCATAATTTTAAATGTTTTTCTTATATTCGCCGTTATTGTTTTACTTTTTGATAGAGATGATGAGGAAGAATACGGAGAAGAAATTTACGATTATGATGAATAAGAGATAGGGTGTTACCTGATTGATAAAGGTAGACACCCTATTTTTTTATTTAAACCAAGCCTTATATAAAAGGGCAATTCCTTTTTCTATATTGTCAATTAATATTGAACTATAGCCGAGAATTACTGAATTTTTTGGGGCTGTGGAAATATTGTTATAGTATTTGGAAATGGGATATACTTTTATTCCAAATTTTAGAGCAGATGAAACAAGTTGTTCTTCTGTCATATTATTTTTAGGAGATACTACTAAATAAAGACCTGCTTTTTCCCCACTAATTTCTATTTTATCGTCAAAATATTTTTTTATAGCATCTAATAATATCCTGTTTTTGTTTGTGTTATGGGTTTTATAACGCCTTTTATGCCTTAATAAATACTTCTTTTCAATGTATTCAGTAAGAGCATATTGAGCAATAATAGGCACAGGATTTGAATAGTGTTCATATAGAGCATTATATTTCTCTGAAAATTGTGGCAACATAATAAAAAATGCCAATCTTGAGCCAGGAGAAAGTGTTACAGAGTAGGATATTGCATAAAATACTCTGTTTTCTGTATCACAGGCTTTTAAAGATGGATAATAGTTTTGTGTATAAATTAGTTCGTGGCTACTGTCGTCTTCAATTATGTAGGAATTGGTTTCGTTTGCCCATTTAACTAATGCCATACGATTTTCAGCAGAAAATGTTACACCTGTAGGAAAATGGTGGTTGGTTTTTACACAGAGAATTGATTTTTTGTATTTGTATAACTGGTCAATATCTATTCCATCATTTGTCAATTCAATATAATCTATATTAAATCTCTTTCGTGTTACAGCTTCTTTTACAGCAGGATTAGTCGGGTTTGTAAGTATAACATTATACTCTTTTGGGTCAAATAAATCATAAATTATACTTAATGCCTCGTAAATATCTGGAGATAAAACTATATCGTCAGGATTGGAGTGTATTTTTCTAAATATAAACGATTTTTTTGCAATAGCATGCTGTAGTACAGGTTCGCCATTTCTACTGGGAGTGTTAAAGAAATCTCTGTTTTCTAATACAGTTAAGGTGTGGGTTATACATTGACGCCAAAAATCGTGGCGAAAAAGTCTATTTTCTGTTATTCTCCAGTTAAAGTCAAATACAATGTTTTTATCTTCCTGAGGCAATATAATTGGAGGAGTAGAAATATTGTCATTGTTTGAATAGTCGTTTGTGGGAGATACAATATAGCCACTTCCTCTTTTGCTTACAACTAAACCCTCCAACACCAATTGGCTGTATGCTTGGTCAACAGTATTTCGACTTACACCCAATTCTTTTGCCAAAACTCTTGTGGGAATAAGAACATCGCCAGTAGCAAGTTCTTCATTTTGTATTTGGTTGAAAATTTCCTCATATATCTGTAAATATAAAGGTTTTTTGCTATTTTTATCTATTAAAATCATAAAAAAATCCTCTTTTTAAAATTGGCACAGTACCAGTTAATTGGTACTGTCGAAAAAATATAAATTGGCTGTTTTTTTGTAGATATTTATATTGTAAAATAACCTCGAAAGAAATGCAAGAAGTATTGTTGTTTTTATATTATACAGGAGATGATTATATGGATAATGTATCTAGTGAAAAGTTGTATTATTCTGTGTATGACACTTTTAATGACAAGGTTACAATAATATGTAATGATGATGCTGTTGTTGGTTTAAAAATGGGCGAGGTGTCAGTTGAAAATGGTACTTGCCAAAGAACACCTTTAATGGATAAGGCTGTAAAGGAATTAAAAGAATATTTACAGGGAGAGCGTAAGTATTTTGATGTACCACTTAAATTAGAGGGGTCAGAATATCAGAAAAAGGTCTGGAATATTATTAGAAGTATTCCTTATGGAAAGACAATTACATACAAAGATGTTGCTATTGAAATGGGCAAGAAAAAATCTTTTAGAGCTGTTGGTGGAGCAATAGGTAAAAATCCTCTTTTGATTTTTGTACCTTGCCATAGAGTAATAGGTCTTAATGGTGCTTTAACTGGATATGCCGGTGGCATTGAAAGAAAAGAAAATCTTCTTAAATTAGAGCATGCAATTTAATTTTTATGTCTTTTAGGACGCAGTTTTGTGACTGCGTTCTTTTTTTGTAATGAATATTTTTGTTGTTTTATTAGAAAAATATAGTATAATAGAATTAAAGAGAAGTATCCACATATTAGGAGGGATTTTTTATGAAAGAAGAAAGAATGTTTATTTTAAAAATGGTTCAAGATGGCAAAATTACAGCTGATGAAGCTGTTAAGTTGTTAGAGTCTATTTCTCCAAGCCATAGTAAATCTGATACAATAAGACAGGTTAAAGAAAAGGCAAATGATATAATTGAAGATGCAAAGCCTGTTGTAAAAAAATATGCAAATAAGGCAACTAGGGTTTTAAATGATGTTGTAGATGCTTTCAAGGAGGGCGTAGATAATTTTAATAACAAGCCTAAGAAGTCAGATTTTACCGATGATATAATTGATGATGTAAGCGACCATTTTGATGATTTAGATGATGATTTCGTAGTATATGACGGTTCAGATGATGAACAGGATATGATTGATGAAATTAAGAAAAACGCAGACGAAAAATCTCATAAAATTTCAGAAAGTGTAAAGGAAAATACTTCAGCTGTAAAAGAAACTATGAAAGAGGCTGCTAAGAATATTAAAGAAAATGCTAAAGATATGAAAGACACAGTAAATATAGTAGCTATGGATATAAAAGAAAAAGCTGAAAATGTAAAAGAAGATATTGAAGATGCTATGAAAAAGTAAAAAGAAACACCAATGCTTATTGTTTGAGCATTGGTGCTTTTGCATTTCTATAGTGAATCGGAAAGATAAATTCGATGACTTAACTTGTTAAGTCACAAATTAACAAAGTTAATTTGTTCTGAATATCTATTTATTAAAATTTAAAAGTATCCTTTAAGCCAGCCCATTTCTGGTCTTTATCGCTTAAATTAAGAGGTGTTCCGTCTGCCATTTTGTAGCTTTCAGCAGATGCAGTACCGTCATAATCACCAGTAACGCCACACCAATCAATACCGATTTCAGGGTCATTCCAAGCTAAACCACCTTCATCACCTGGGTGATAGAAGTCAGTACACTTATAGCAAAATTCTGCAATATCAGATAGTACTAAAAATCCATGAGCAAAGCCTTCTGGAATATAAAATTGCTTTTTATTTTCTTCTGTAAGCTCTACGCCAAACCATTTGCCGTATGTTTCAGAATTACTGCGTAAATCAACAGCAACATCGAAAACAGAACCCTTTACAACTCTTACAAGTTTGCCCTGTGGGTATTCTTTTTGAAAGTGTAAACCTCTTAAAACACCTTTTGTTGAGCAAGACTGGTTATCCTGAACAAAGACCATATTAAGACCGGCTTCTTCCATATCACGCTGATTATATGTTTCCATAAAATAGCCTCTGGCATCGCCATGAACAGTTGGTTCAATTACATATAAACCCTCAATAGGGCATTTAGTTACTTTAATCTGTCCCATAATTATCTCCCTTATCTATTGCTGTACATTCTTTCATAGTAATTCTGATATTCGCCACTAATGATAGTTTCCCACCATTCTTTATTTTCTAAATACCACTTGATAGTTTTCTTTATACCGTCAGCAAACTTAGTTTCAGGCAACCAGCCAAGTTCATTATGTATTTTAGTTGGGTCAATGGCATATCTCATATCGTGACCTTTTCTATCAGCAACAAAAGTAATAAGGCTTTCTGGCTTACCAAGTTCCTTACAGATAATTTTTACAATATCAAGGTTAGTCATTTCGTTGTGACCACCGATGTTATAAACTTCGCCAACTTTACCATTGTGGATAATAAGGTCAATAGCCTTACAATGGTCCTCAACATAGAGCCAATCTCTTACATTTTCGCCAGTACCGTATACAGGAAGTGGCTTATCATTAAGTGCATTAGCAATCATAAGAGGTATTAACTTCTCAGGGAAGTGATATGGGCCATAGTTGTTAGAGCATCTTGAAATAGTAACAGGCAAACCAAATGTTCTGTGATACGCAAGAACTAATAAGTCGGCAGATGCCTTTGATGCACTATATGGGCTTGATGTATGAATAGGAGTTTCTTCTGTAAAGAATAATTCAGGTCTGTCTAAAGGTAAATCGCCATAAACTTCGTCAGTAGAAACTTGATGATAACGCTTAATGCCGTATTTTCTACAAGCGTCCATCATAACCTGAGTACCGAGAATGTTTGTTTCAAGGAAAATACTTGGGTTTTCAATAGAACGGTCAACATGACTTTCAGCAGCAAAATTTACTACTATGTCAGGCTTTTCTTCTTCAAATAACTTATAAACAGCCTCTCTATCTCTAATATCGGCCTTCACAAATCTGAAGTTAGGGTTATCCATAACAGGTTCAAGTGTAGATAAGTTGCCGGCATAAGTAAGAGCGTCTAAGCAGATAATTCTGTAGTCTGGGTATTTATTGAGCATATGGAATACAAAATTGCTACCAATAAAACCAGCACCACCTGTAACAATAATATTCATAAAATTTCCTCCTAGTATAAGTACTTGCCATCAGCAACATTCTTTAAATGTTGACCGTAAGCAGACTTTCCATAAAGTTTGGCAGACTCTAAAAGTTTCTCCTTTGAAATCCAACCGTTCTTATAGGCAATTTCTTCAATAGCTGAAATCATAATGCCCTGTCTGTCTTCTACAACCTTTACAAATTCAGCTGCTTCATTAAGAGCAGGTACAGTACCAGTATCAAGCCAAGCATAACCTCTGCCTAATGTAACTACATCGAGAGTGCCTTCTTCAAGGTACATTTTATTGAGGTCTGTAATTTCAAGTTCGCCTCTAGCAGATGGCTTAACCTGTTTAGCTTTTCTAACAACATCTTTATCGTAAAAATAAAGACCAGTTACACAGTAATTAGATTTTGGATGTTCTGGCTTTTCTTCAATGGAGATTGCTTTACCGTTTTCGTCAAATTCAACAATACCAAAACGCTCAGGGTCTTCAACATAGTAACCAAAAACAGTAGCACCAGTTTCCTTTTTTGCGGCTCTTTTAAGGTGGTTGCTTAGGCCATTACCGTAAAAAATATTGTCCCCTAAAATCATAGCACAGCTATCATCGCCAATAAATTCTTCACCAATAAGGAAAGCTTGAGCAAGTCCGTCTGGACTAGGTTGTACCTTATAGCTTAAATTAATACCAAAACTAGAACCGTCACCTAAAAGTCTTTCAAAATTAGGCAAATCAGTAGGTGTAGAAATTATAAGAATATCCTTAATTCCAGCCAACATAAGAGTTGAAAGTGGATAATAAATCATAGGCTTATCATATACAGGCAAAAGCTGTTTACTTGTTACCATTGTAAGTGGGTAAAGGCGAGTGCCACTACCACCAGCTAAAACTATACCTTTCATACTAGAAAATCTCCTAAATATAATACAATCATAATAAATATTATTTTATCATAATGTAAAATTCAAGTCAAATTATATTGCCTGAAAGCTATATCTTTGACAAAATTAAATTACTTTGATATTTTTTATTAAATAATGAACCTTTTCTCTTTAACTATGCTCTTATATATAGACTGGTCAAAGGAGGCAAACTATGTATGAGGAAATAATAGAAAATATGAAAAATGGAGATGAAGATGCTCTATGTAAACTGTATTTGCTTTATGCTCAATCTGCATTAAGAAGTGCATATTTAATCACAAATAATCTTCATTCTGCTCAAGATGCTGTAGAGGATACATTTGTACAATGTTATAACAACATAAATAAACTAAAAAATAATGGAGCTTTTAAAGCTTGGTTTTACAAAATACTTACTAGAAATGCCTGCAAATACGCAAAAAAGGATAATAAAAACATTCCAGTTGAAGATGAAAATATAAATGCTGGAAGTGTAAATGATGAGTATTTTTCAAGTGAAAAATATATCCGGCTTTACAATGCCATAGATAGTTTAAATAAAAAAATGAAAACAACTGTAGTTTTATTCTATTTTAACGAAATGTCTATAAAGGAAATTGCAAAAATTACAGGAAGTTTTGAGGGTACTGTAAAAACAAGACTTTTTGCTGCAAGAAAAAGGTTGAAAAAGTATTTAGAAACAGATATGGAGGCTTAATATTATGAAATATGATGACGAATTAAAAAAAGCATTAAATTTAAGGGCTGAAAATTTTTCTGTAGATGAAAATATGCTTTATAGCATTAAGAGAAAAATAAAAAATCAAAGGAGAATAGGTATGAATAAATTTAAAAAGGCTGTTATTGTTTGCTGTACAGTTTTAGTAATAGGTGTAACTGGTGTTTATGGTGGTGGAAAGATTATATCCTATAGTTCTTCATCAAGTACTTTAAATGAAATGAAATATATTCCAGCAGAAAGTGAATTTACAAAAAAAGTTGGTTTTGTGCCTAAATGTCCTGAAAATCTGGGTCAGTATAAATATTTGTATTCTGTGCCAGTAGATAGTTCGGCAGATGATGAACAGGGGAATAGTGTAAAAAAATACAAAGAAATAAATATATCCTATGATGTTCCAAAGGGAAATCTTTTTATGAGCGTTTCTCATTATATAACAAATGACCAAAGTCCAAATTCAGAAGAAATAGATTACAATAACAAAACTATTTACTATGGTAGCTATGAATATAAGGCTGTTCCACCTGATTACAAACCTACTGAAGAAGAAAATAAAAAGGTTGAGGAAGGCTCTTTGCAAATTGGCTATGGTTCAGATAAAGTAGAAGAAGAAAAGACACAATTTTTAATGTGGCAGGAGGGAGATTTACAGTATCTTATTATGGATATGGGTACAGAAATACCAAAAGACGAATTTGTAAATATGGCTAAACAGGTTATAGATATGCAATAAATAGTTGTGTTAAATAAAGGTGGTAGCTGACATTGGTTACTGCCTTTATTTTTGGTAAATTAATATGGTAAATTATATTTTTATATGTTAGAATGTGCCTATAAAATTTGTGTATAGGTGGTGGCATTTATGGAAGATACCCCTATTTTAAAATTATTATTAAAACTCTCTCCGCCTGTTATGTTGGCACTTCTTATACAGTCTGTTTATAACATTGTAGATAGCTATTTTGTTGCCAAATTCTCAGGAGATGGATTAACAGCACTTTCTATTATTTATCCAATACAGCTTTTAATGTTGGCATTAGCAACAGGTACAGGAGCTGGTGTAAATATTCTCATATCCAGAATGGACGGTGTAGGAGATACTAAGTCACAAAATGATGTTGTAAAAAGTGGTATGTTTCTTGGTGTTGTAAATTTTGTTGTTTTTGCTTTATTTGGCTTAATGAGTATAAAAGGATATTACAACATCTCTTCTAATATAGAGGGTGTTCGTAAAGAGGGTATAATGTATGGACAGATTATACTTTTGTTTTCTTTTGGTATGTTTTTAGAGGCTAACTGTACCAAAATGTTACAGGCAAAGGGAAATATGATTGTGCCTACTATAGCACAAATCGTGGGTGCGGTTATTAATGTAATTTTAGACCCTATACTTATATTTGGTAAATTTGGATTTCCACAAATGGGTATTAAGGGAGCGGGTATTGCTACAGTAATAGGTCAATGGGTTACAATGATTATTGTATTAATAAATGTGCTTAAATACTATAAATTTAAAGGCAGTATTGACTTAAAAAGCTGTGTTAAAATTTATAAATTCGGTATTCCGTCTATTATTTTGCAATCTCTCTATACTTTTTATATAGTAGGACTTAATCTTGTACTTAAATTATTTACAGAAGATGCAGTTGCTGTACTGGGAATATACTATAAATTGCAAACATTTTTCTTTATACCCCTTACAGGACTTCAACAGGTTATAGTACCAGTTGTAAGCTATAACTACGGTGCAGAAAAATACAAGAGAGTAAAGCAGACATTGTGGTATTCTGTTGGTATTGCTTGTTCAGTTATGTTTGTGGGTATAATAATGTTTATGGTATTCCCTAGAGAGCTTATATCTATATTTTCACAACAGGAAAATGTTTTAAATATAGGTAGTTCAGCATTGAGAATTATTTCCACAAGTTTTATTCCGGCTGGTTTTGTACTTATGTTTATAGTCTATTGTCAGGGTGTAAATAGAGGTGGCTACAGCATTTTGCTTACTGTACTTAGACAGGTAATACTGTTTGTGCCATTGGCTTGGCTTTTCCACTACAAGGGACTTTTTTATGTATGGTTTACTTTTCCGGCAACTGAAATTATTACAGCATTAATGAGTTTTTATCTATATTTTGTAAGAGAAAAAAAGAAGTAAAAAATCCTTGACTCTACAATAGTTATAGACTTTATTATATGTTATGATGATTTTTAGAAAGGAAATTTAATTTTATGGAGAAAAAATTGACAGAGGGAAGTGTATTTAAGGCATTATTGTTCTTTTCGTTGCCTTATTTACTATCTTATTTTTTACAGACCCTTTATGGTATGGCAGATTTGTTTATTATAGGTCAGTACAACGGTGTTGATAGCACTACAGCTGTTTCTGTAGGTAGTCAGGTTATGAATATGTTTACAGTTATGATAGTTGGCTTGGCTATGGGTGCAACTGTAATGATAGGCAGATGTGTGGGCAGTAATGACTTTAGACAAATGTCAAAGGTAATAGGAAATACTGTTACATTTTTTATGGGCTTTTCCATTGTTTTAACAGTTGTGCTTTTGCTATTTGTAAAAAATATAGTAAACATAGTTTCTACACCGGAGGAGGCTGTTTCTGGTACAATAACATATTTGACAATTTGCTTTATAGGTATACCTTTTATAGTAGCCTACAATATTATCAGCTCAATTTTTAGAGGTATGGGGGATTCAAAAAGCCCTATGTACTTTATAGCTGTAGCCTGTGCAGTAAATATAATTGTTGACTATATTTTTATAGGTGTTTTAAAAATTGGACCAGCAGGTGCAGCTTTAGGTACAGTATTATCTCAGGCAATAAGTGTTGTGGTGTCATTGACAGTTATTCTTAAAAGAAAAAGTGGTGTAAAACTGACTAAAAGTGATTTTAAACCACAAAAGAATGTACTGAGAAATGTTCTTAAAATTGGGGTGCCTATTTCATTACAAGACGGTTTTATACAGATTTCATTTATAATAATAACTATAATTGCAAATAGGCGAGGACTTAATGATTCAGCAGCAGTAGGTATTGTGGAAAAAATAATAGGAATTTTGTTTTTAGTTCCATCATCTATGCTTTCGTCAGTTTCTGCACTTTCAGCTCAAAATATAGGTGCAGGCAAACATAACAGAGCTTCTTTAACTCTTAGATACGCTATTTTAATAACAGCATCTTTTGGAATAGTAATGGCTGTTTTGATACAGTTTACAGCTGGCTATGCGGTTGGACTTTTTACCAATAATAGTGATGTAATAGTTTTAGGCGATGAATACTTGAGAAGTTATGTGTGGGATTGTGCTATTGCCGGTATACATTTTAGCTTTAGTGGTTATTTCTATGCCTATGGAATGTCATTTATATCCTTTACCCATAACCTGTTGTCTATAGTTTGTGTCAGAATACCTCTTTCCTATCTGTTGTCTAAAATGTATACAGATACACTTTTCCCAATGGGTATAGCATCGCCGGCAGGTTCGGTGTTGTCTGTAATTATCTGCGTAATAGCCTTTATTTGGTTTAGAAAGAGTAATAAAATTAGGACAACTTAATTTTTGACAGGGGGATTTTTGTGGATAAAACGAACTTATTTAGTATAGGAAATATTGCAAAATTGTTTAGTTTAAGTGTAGGTTCATTGCGACATTATGAAAATTTGGGAATTTTAAATCCGGAATATATTGACGAAAAAACAGGGTATCGCTATTATAGCACAAACCAGTTTGAGTGCTTAAACACAATTAGATACTTGCGTTTGTTGGATATGCCCCTTGAACAAATAGGAGATTTTCTCAACAATAGAGATATTTCTAAAATGCAAGAAATGTTGCATCAACAAAAAGAATATGTTGTTGAAAAACAGAAAGAACTTAGAAATATAGAAAAGAAAATCAACAATAGATTAAACCAAATTGAAGATGCTCTTTCTTCTCAACTAGATAAAATTAAAATACAAAATATTTCTTCTAAACGAATAGCATATTTACAACAAGATAATTGTAATAGATTAAATCTGGAAAATTTAGAACAGGCAATAAGACAAATAGAGAAAAATCAAAAGTATACAGCAGTTTTCTTAGGAAAAGTAGGTATAGGAATAGCTAAGGAAAATCTTTTAAAACAAAAGTTTGATAATTACGATATGGTTTTTATTATACTGGAAAATGAAGATGAATATACTGGCAAAACTGAAATTTTGCAAGATGAAAAATGTGTTGTACTTCGTTTTTGTGGCTGTCATGATAATTCTAAAAAACAGTATGAAAAAATGTTTAAATATATAAAAGAAAATGACTTGAAAATAAAAGGCTTTTCAAGAGAAATTGCCTTAATTGATTATGGTATTACAAATGATGTAAATAAATTTGTTACAGAAATACAAATTCCAGTAGAAGATAAGTAAAAAGCATAACACCCTATATTAATTTTCTTTACAGATATTAGTGTAGGGTGTTATAATTTTATAAAAAGAAAAAAGGAGGGTAAATATGAAAATAACACACAGAATTATGTCTATAGCATTGGCATTTGTAATGTGTACAGGTTTAATATGTACAGTAAATGCAAATGAAAATACTGGAGAAATGTATTTTAATTTTACAAAAGAAAGTAGAGCTGGAGCTATAGATGTTGGAACGATAAATGGCAAAGCACCACTTTATAACAGAGATAGAGGGTGGGGATTTGTTTCTGAAACAACAGCTATGCCACCAAGAAAGGTAAATGTAAATAGTATTGAAGTAAAGAAAGAGGGCTATAAGGTAGTTGAAAATAGTGTAGCAAAATTTAATATTACTGATAAAGACGGAAAGTTGTTGGATTACACAAAGGCTACTGACTACAATTATGGCGGTATGGTATTCAGAGTAAATTTACCAAGAGGTGGCTACAATATTCAGGTGGAAACTGCCAGAGGTAAAGATGATGCTCTTGTTTCTGTTTCTGCTACACAGACAAGTAGAATAGAAAATACAAAACAATGGGATGCTGCCGGACTTGTTAAAAATCAGCATTTAGCAAAGTGGAATGGTAATGTGTGGAGCTTTGACTATTGTACTGGTAGAAGTTTTATAGATATTGAGGTTGAGCCTAAAAGTGCAGGCAATCCTGTAGTATTGAAATCTATAAAAATTACACCTATTCCTGTTAGGGAACAAGAAGATAAACCAACAGTTTATCTTTTAGGTGACTCTACATTAAAATCCTATCTTTTTGAAGAAGCTCCAATGAGTGGTTGGGGTCAGGTTTTTGATAGACTTTTTGATACAAGCAAAATTAATATTGTTAATTATTCTATGGGTGGTCGTTCTTTAAAAACAATGTACCAAGAGGGTAGATTAAACGATGTTCTTATGACAGGTCACAAGGGAGATTTTGTACTTGTGCAGTCTGGTCACAATGATGAAAAGAATGGAAAAGACAAGGGCGTTGTAAGTGACCCGACAGCTCGTTTTGGTACAGGCTCAACAGAAGAAATGTATAGAAATTACCTTGAGTATTGCTATTTATCAGCTATAGAAGTAAGAGGTATGATACCAATTCTTGTAACACCTATGACAAGAGCAGAAACCGGTGTAACGAAATGGCATGTTTATTCAGATAGTTTTGTATCAAAAGATAAACATTTTACAAAAGTAATGAGAGGTACAGCAAAGGATAACAATGTTCCTTTAGTTGACTTAAATGAAGATAGTGTAAATTACTTAAACGAATTGGGAGTACAAGGCACAACAGCTGTAGTTATGTCTATTGAGGCAGGAGAAACACCGGCAAAATCAAATTCAGGAAGTTATGCCAATGGTCATCCACAGCTTAAAATAGACGGTACGCATATGAAAGAGGCTCTTACTAAGCAATATGCAAGGTTTATTGTTACTGATTTAGCCAAACTTGAAAAAGATTACAGCTATTTAAAACCTTTAACAGATGCCTATACAAGTGATGTAAAAGACGCAATAGTCACAGGAAATTGGGATAAGGTTTATCCAGAAGTTGCAAAGGATTGTCTTACAGGGGATAATGCCTACTACAGAAATCAGATTGAAAAAATGCTCCAGCTTGGCGTAATGAGCAAGGATAGTGATGGCAATTTTAATCCACAAAATATTATGACTGTAAAGGAATATATTTCAGCATTGACTAAAATTTATAAAATAGACGAAAGTGCTTTCAAAAATTATACTGACGGTAATCTTACAAGAGAGGTTATGGCGGCAATAAATTTAGATGTTTACAATATGAAGTTTAAGTCAAAACCAAAGTATATGACAGACTACAATGGTAATAATATTACACCTGATGACCCTAATTATGACCCTAACTTGGTAGGTACAGAGGCACAGTATTATCCTTTAGTTGGATATAATGCTATAAAGGATAGAATGAGTATATCTCTTAAATTTGCTGATAAAGTGAAAGATGCGTATAATTTGGGTCTTATAAGAAGTGAAGTTGGCATAGAAAGAGGTAAGGTTCAAAATGGCTATTATATTGAACCACAGAAAGAAGTAACCAGAGCAAAAGCAGCTAAGTCCCTTTATTTTATGTATGTTTTAGGCAGTGATATTCATACAGAAAATGATATAATTGCTGAATAAAAGAATTAACAGCAGTATTTGTAATTTTAGTGTATTACATAATACTGCTGTTTTTTTATTGCTATTTTGGCTAAAATTTTGTAAAAAAATAATATTGAATAAAAAAAGGACTATTGCTATAATAGTTGTCAAATGCAACAGTTGTAAAATGACAACTATTATATGAGGTGATTATTTGTACGAAAATTATGAAATTATAACAAAGAAAAAAAGGGATTTTTTCAATAAAAAACTTATTGATGTAAACATTTCTTTTATGGAAGGTCTTATGATTTCCTATGCTGGAAATAAGCCTGACCAAAATCAAGAAACTTTGGCATCTTTATCTGGTGTGGATAAGTACAGAACAGCTAAATTTTTATCTTCTATGGAGGAAAGAGGATTAATAGTAAGAAAAGCTAACCCTGAAAATAAAAGGGAAAAATTAGTTGCTTTAAGTGAAGACGGCAAAGAAATATATGAAAAGTTTAATAAGTGGTCTGAGGAATGGAGAGAGCTTTGTTTTAAAGATTTTAACAAAGATGAAATAAATATATTTATGGGACTACTGGATAAAATGATTAAAAATTTAGAGTGATTTATTGTGATAGGAGAGATATTAAAATGAAGTTTATGAAGTTGGTGGCATTGGCAACAGCTGTTAGTTGTTGTCTTACTGGTTGTAGTTTTACAGGTGACGGTATTTTGGGTAAAGATAAAAAGGATATGAATATTCAAAGTACAGTTACAATGGATGAAAGTAATGTAAATGCTTTATCTTCCGGTCAGATAGAAACTGTATATGTTAAAGAGGGCGATGTAGTTAAAAAGGGTGACCCTCTTGTGCTTTTAAATAGTGATAGCCTTAATGCACAAAGGGACCAAACAAAGGCAAATATTGAAAAAGCTGAGGCTGCTTTAAAGCAACAACAGGTTACAAAAGCACAGGCTGTTGCTGGCAAGGCGAAAGCACAGGCAGCAGTAGAACAGACAGAGGCAGGCAAAAGTCAGGCAGAGGCTGGAAAGAGCCAAGCAGAGGCTGCTGTAAAATCAGCACAGGCATCTTATCAGTCTGTTTTAAATGGTGCTAATGAGGAACAGCTTGAACAGTTAAGGTCAGCAGTAAAAATTGCACAGACAAATGTTGAAACTTCACAGACAGCTTTTAATGATGCAGAAACACAGTTAAACAGGTCTAAGGCACTTTATGATGCCGGTGGTATGTCAAAAGTAGATTATGACAAGTCACAGACAGCATATACAACTGCTAAAAATAATTTAGACAATGCAAATCAGAATTTGGAAATTGCCAAAAATAAATTAAAAGATACGGAAAACGGTGCAACACAGGAAAATAAAAATCAGGCTAAGGCTGGTGTTGACCAAGCACAGGCAAGTGTGGCACAGGCACAAGCCGGTGTAGCACAGGCACAGGCAAGCGTGTCACAGGCAGAGGCTGGAGTTACACAGGCAGATACTTCAATAGCAGCAGCAGACACAGCTATTGAACAGGCTCAGGCATCTATTAAACAGCTTAAAATTTCTTTAAGTGATATTGAAAAGAATATTGAAAAATGTACATTAAAAGCTCCAGTTGACGGTGTTGTAACAACTGTAAATGTTAAAAAGGGCGATATGGTTACTACAGGTCTTCCTACTGTTGTAGTAACAGACACTTACAATCCTTATATTACTTGTAATATTGATGAAGACAAGATTGGAGATATTCAGCCACAGCAAAAAGTAAAAATTAAACTTTCTGCTACAGGTGACAAAACATATGAAGGAACGGTAACAACTATAAATAAACAGGCTGATTTTGCTACAAAGAAGGCATCTCAGGTAAATGGAGATTTTGATATTCTTACATATGGTATAAAGGTAGTGTTTGATGATAACCAAAGTGTTCAGCCGGTTCTTCGTGCCGGTATGACTTCATTTGTAGATTTTGGAAAGTGATGTGATAACCTATGAACATTTTTAGGTGGTTAAAAAACAAGATAGTTAAACATAGGCATATGATTATACCTATGCTTATAGTTCTCATACTTCCAAATTTAGTTGGTATGCTTATTGGTTATGAATACAGCAATTATCCTTTCAAAAATGCAGACACTATAATAGTAAATCACGATGAGTCAGCTACGGCAGTTGCTCTTGTAAAAATGATAAAGGAAAATGAAACCTTTAATGTAATAAAAGAAAGTACGGAAAATAGTGATGTTGAAAAGTATATAAAAGAGGGAAAGGCTGCTGCCGGTATTATTATTCCGGAAGATTTTTCCTATAATATTACGCATGGAAAAGAAGCTAAAATAATGGTATTTAATGACGGTGCATTATCTAGCTCCGGTAGTACAGTAAGGTCTAAAATATCCGAAACCTTAGGGACCATAAAGGCTGGATATATGATAAAAATTGCTGAGGGTACTTTCAATATGGCACCTCAGACAGCAAAATATGTAGTATCTCCTTTTGGCTATAAAACCAGAATACTGGGAAATCCAACATCAAACATTGCAAATATGATGGTTGAAGGTGTTTTACTTACAATGTGCCAAATGCTTTTTATGGGACAGACTGCATTTATAAGAGAAAAGAAAAGATTTAAGAACATTTTGGCTAAGGTCCTTGTGTGTGCTTTTTGGGGATTTATAAGTGCTTGCATTACAGTAGTTGTACAGACAAGAATGTTTAACACACCTTATAATGGTTCTGTATTAGCCGGTGTATTGTTAATTGCTCTTGCATCTTTAGGATTTAGCTTTTTAGGTATGGCTATAAGAATAGGAGCAAAACATGGTGTAGACGATGTTGTAAGTAAGGTTAGTCTTGTCAGTTTCACTATGTTACTTTCAGGCTATACTTTTCCTGTTTTTGCTATGCCTAAGTTCTTTTCATATTTGGAATACTGGATGCCTAACAGACATATTATAATACCTTTGAGAAGTATAGGTTTATTAGGTTGTAACTTAAATGATATTAAAGGCGATATTATATGGCTGATTGCCTTTGTATGCCTTATGTTCTTGTTTATGTGTTATAAATTTTATTTAAAGCCGGTATTAGAACAGAAGAAAAAGGCGAAAAGGGCTTTAAAAAGCAAGGCTGAAACTTCTATAGAAATGGCAGGTGAACAGTAATTGGGTTTAAGAAAAATTTTAAGACAGGAAAAACCTCTTATAATAAGTATAATTTTTGCATTGCTTTTTATAGCATTAGTTATGCCTTATGTATGGAAAAGTCCTTACATAGAACATGTTTCATTTGCTGTACTTGATGAGGATAATTCAGCACTTTCCAGAAAAATAACAGAATTGGTAAAGACAAACAATTATGTAGATGTAAATTATTATCCTAGTTCAGAAGATGACTTGGAAAAGGCAATAAAAAAAGGTAAAGTTTATGGTGGCTTAATTATTCCCAAAGACTTTAGCAAAGATGTAGCATTGAAGAAAACACCAGATTGCCTTGTTGTTGTTGACGGCAGTAATGTTATGGTAGGTGGTAATGCTTTAAATGGCTGTGCAACGGTATTAAGTACATTAAGTGCTGGTACTGAATTAAAAATATTAGAAGGCAGTGGTATGAATCCTACATCGGCACAAACTTCTCTAGGTTCTTTTACAGCCGTTGACAGAGCTGTGTATGAGCCAACAGGTGGATATACACCTAGAATGATGTACGCCCTTATGATTATGCTTGTTCAGCAAATAATGTTGATAAATTTTGTTATGCCTCTTTTTACAGAAAGAAAAAAATACTTCATTCGAGGAAGTAAAAAGGAAAATATTGAAAATATAAAAGATATATTGGTAAGAATTGCTGTTGTTTTTGTAAGCTGTATTATAATAAGTTTTGGTGCATTACTGATTGTAGGTAAAATGAGAGGACTGCCTTTGAGAGGAAATATTTTTGTCTATATTGTGCTTATGATATTGTTTATGCTTGATTGCTTAGGAATATCTATAGCAATAAGTGCTTTTGCTAAATCTGGTACAATAATCAGATGGATTTACTATATGCTTTCCACAACTATTACATTCTTCTCTGGAGCAGCGTATCCATTTTATATGATGCCTGACTGGCTTAGTAAAATAGCACATGCTATTATACCAATGGCAAATCTTTCTATGGCATTTAAGGCACTTAATTTAAAGGGTGTAGGCTTTAGTATTCTTATGCCGGATATAATGAATGGTGTTAAATATATGATTTTCTGGTTACCGGTTGGTGTTGCTCTTTATGTTTTAAGTATTTTTTTAGAAAAGAAAAAGTTAAATAACAAATTAGACAATACAGAAAATTTAGTGGCAGAATAATTTTTGAGAGTTGGAGTGTTTTCCAACTCTTTTTTTGTTTATTTAGATTTAAAAATTTGATATAATACAAAAAGAGGTGATTATAATATGAAAAATATTATTTCTTCTGCAGCAGGCAGAGAAAAAGCAGATGTTGTATTAAAGAATGGTAAAATTATAGATGTATTAGGTCATAGAATAGTTGAAGGTAGTGTTGGCATTAAAGACGGCATTATTTTGGGTATAGGAGATTATGAGGGGGAAAAGGAAATAGATGTAAAGGGTGCATATATTGCTCCAGGCTTTGTAGATTGTCATATTCATATTGAGTCTACAATGGTTACACCAAGTGAATTTTCTCGCCTTGTAGCTCCTTGGGGTGTTACTACTGTAATTGCAGACCCTCACGAAATAGCAAATGTGGCTGGTGAAAATGGTTTGAAGTTTATGCTTGAAGATAGTAAAAATTCTCCTATTGATATTGAATTTATGCTTCCATCTTGTGTACCGGCTACACCTTTTGACGATAGTGGAGCAGTAATTGACGGCGACCTTACAAAAGAGCTTTTAAGTAAGTATGATTTTAAGGGTTTAGGGGAAATGATGAATTCAGTTGGTGTTGTCAACTGTGATGAGGATATAATGAAGAAGTTGGATTGTGACTGTATAAAAGATGGACACGCTCCAATGTTAGAGGGTAAAGAACTTAATGCCTATGTGTGTGGTGGCATAAGTAATGACCACGAATGTTCAAATGAAAAAGAGGCTTTGGAAAAGGTTTCAGCTGGTTTAAATATTTATATCAGACAGGGTACAGGTGCTAAAAATTTAGATGCACTTATTGGTGCAGTAACTCCTTATAATTTACCACATTTTGCTTTCTGTACTGACGATAAGCACACAGAAGAAATTATGAAAGAGGGTACAATATCAAATTGTATAAGATTGGCAATAGAAAAAGGTTTTGACCCAATTTCAGCTTATACAATGGCATCTTACAACGGTGCTATGATGAACAGATTGTATGACAGAGGTGCTATTGCTCCAAATAAAATAGCTGATATTATTGTTACAGAGGATATTTCAGCACAGAATATAAAGTATGTTTTCAAAAATGGACAACTTATAGCTAGAGACGGCAAAGTTAATTTTGAAAGGGTATCAGCTGACAGTAAAGATGTAACAAACACTGTAAATATAAAGAAAATGACAGCTGAAGATTTCAAAAAGGATTTTGATAAAAATGAGCCAGTAATTGAAATAGAAACAGGTTCACTTATTACAAATGCTGTTTATGAAGAAAGTAGCCAGGGTCTTAGTCTTTGTGCAAATATTGAAAGATATACAGGCGAAAGTTCAATGGGTAAATGCTTTTTAAGAGGTTTTACAGTGGAAAATGGTGCTATTGCTCAGACAATAGGTCACGATTCTCATAATATTAGTGTAATAGGTAGTGACGGAGAAAATATGGCAGTAGCTGTAAATGCTCTGGGAAAAGAGGGAGGCATAGTTGTAGTAAAGGATAAAAAAGTCATTGCAAATATGCCACTTCCTATTGGTGGATTAATGTCAGATTTGGATTATGAAACTGTTGCTAAGGAGCAAAATGAAATTGTGGAGGGAGCTAAAAAGATTTGTGAAAATGGAAGTAGTACTTTACTTATGGTACTTGCCTTTGTGTCACTTTTAGTAATTCCACATATAAAATTAAATAATAGAGGTCTTTTTAATGTAGATAAGTTTGAATTCTACAAAAAATAACATAAAATTATATTGTGCAAATTATATAAAAAAGAAAATTGTGTCAAATAATAAGTATTATTGTTTAAAACTGTTGTGGAAAAATATACCTATATACTAACAGCTTTTACACATCAGAAAAAACTGTATTTAAGGGTTATTCACAGACTTTTCCACTTTATCCACAAAATATAAATGCACATATTGTGGAAAACCTAGAGTTATCCACAATAAAAGCGGCTTATGTAAAAACTTTGTAAGATGTTAGTAAACACAAGGGTTTTGAGTTTTTGTGCAATTTTTTGTCGAAAAAAGTTTTTTCAAAAATTTTAAAAAATAAAAAAGGATTTTACAAAAAGCCATAGAATATTAATTACATAAAAAGTAGAAAAGCTATTACATATATAGTAAAAGCTCTACATAATAAAGGAGTTGGTAGTATGCGTTATTCATTCATTGGTAAAAACATCGACATTACTGATAATTTTCAGGACAAGCTCACTAAGAAACTTGGTAGAATAGAAAAACTTTTCCCTGAAAATGCAGAGGCTACAGTTTCTCTTTCTGACATTAAGTTAGATAAGAAAGCAGAAGTTACTGTAACACTTCCGAATAAGCGTGTATTAAAGGCAGAAGTTATTAAGGACGATGTTATGGCCGCTATGGACGAGGTTGTTGACATCCTCGAAAGACAGATGGTTAGATATAAGAACAGACTTAATGACAAGGCTAAGAGAAGTGCAAGCTTTGCTGATGAACTTCATGCTATTGCACTTGCTGATGATAATTATGATGATGAAGAAGTTAAATCTTCAATCGTTCGTACTAAGCACATTCCAGTAAAGCCTATGGACCCAGAAGAAGCTGTTATGGAAATGGAAATGCTTGGTCACAATTTCTTTGTATTCATTAATGCTAATACAGAAGACTTTAGTGTTGTATACAAGAGAAAAGATGGCAATTATGCTTTAATTGAGCCAGAAGAATAAAATGATTTTTAAGGAGCTGTTTATCAGCTCCTTTTTTTTGTGCCTAAAATGAGTTTTTATAAATGTTTAAAATGGGGTTTATTATTTATTTCACGGGAAATAATATAGCATATGTAAAAGCTAAATTATATTGTGTTAATTTGAGATGTATTCAGAAAATTCGACAATATTTTTACAAAATAGGAATGAATTTATAAAATACATAACAAACTACCTATATTAAAGGGTTTCAAGGTATTTTTAAATATTAAGGTTGAAAAATTTTGTGTTTTTAAAAACCTTGTCAAAAGTGCATATATACTGATTAAAATGGAAAATTGACAAAAAAAAGACTATTAAGAATAAGTAAATTTACAAATAAAACTTGCAATATACCTTGTAAATCTGTTATTATATACGAAGTATATTGTTTACTTGTAATTTTAAAAGATAACAGAGGTGTAATCAAATGGGTTTATTAGAAAAAATATTCGGCAATTACAGCGATAAAGAAATAAAGAAAATAATGCCGATAATCAAAAAGATTAATGACTTAGAGCCAAGCATTTCTCCATTAACAGACGAGGAACTTAAAGCAAAGACTCCAGAATTTAAGGAAAGACTTGCTAATGGCGAAACTCTTGATGACCTTTTACCGGAAGCATTTGCTGTTGTTCGTGAAGCAGCTAAGAGAGTTTTAGGTATGCGTCATTTCGATGTTCAGTTAATCGGTGGTGTTGTTCTTCATCAGGGTCGTATTGCTGAAATGAGAACAGGTGAAGGTAAAACTTTAGTTTCTACTTGTCCAGCTTACTTAAATGCCCTTACAGGCAACGGTGTTCATATCGTTACTGTTAATGATTACCTTGCAAAGCGTGATGCTGAATGGATGGGTAAAGTTCATGAATTCTTAGGCTTAAAGGTTGGCGTTATCCTCAACGATATGGAAAAGCCAGCTAGACAGGAAGCATATGCTTGCGATATTACTTATGCTACAAATAATGAACTTGGTTTCGACTACCTTAGAGATAATATGGTAGTTTACGAAAAGGATATGGTTCAGCGTGGTCTTAACTTTGCAATCATCGATGAAGTAGACTCTGTTCTTATTGATGAAGCAAGAACTCCACTTATTATTTCTGGTCAGTCAGACAAGTCTACAAAGTTATATGAACTTGCAGACGGTTTTGTAAAGAGCCTTAAAAAGGGTAGACTTTTAAACGAAGATGAAGCACTTAACCCATTAATTCGTGAAGAATTAAAGGAAGAGGGCGATTTTGTTGTTGATGAAAAGTTAAAGACTTGTACACTTACTCAGCAGGGTGTTGAAAAGGCTGAAAGATTTTTTGCTATTGACAACCTTTCTGACCCACAGAATATGGAAATTCAGCACCATATCAACAATGCCTTAAAGGCAAACAATACTATGGCACTTGATAAGGATTATGTTGTAAAAGACGGCGAAATCGTTATTGTTGATACATTTACAGGTCGTATGATGCCAGGTAGAAGATATTCAGATGGTCTTCATCAGGCTATTGAAGCTAAGGAACATGTTGAAGTACAGAGAGAAAGTAAGACTCTTGCTACAATTACATTCCAGAACTTCTTCAATAAATACACTAAGAAGAGTGGTATGACTGGTACTGCTCAGACAGAAGAACAGGAATTCCGTTCAATCTACGGTATGGATGTTGTTTGTATTCCAACTAACAGACCTGTTCAGAGAAAAGACCTTCCAGATATTGTTTACCAGACAGAAGATGCGAAGTTCAGAGCTGTTGTAGAAGATGTTAAAAAGGCTTACGAAGTAGGTCAGCCTGTACTTGTTGGTACAGTAAATATTGAAGTATCTGAAAGACTTAGTAAGATGTTCAAAATGGAAGGTATTAAGCATCAGGTATTAAATGCTAAGTACCACGAAAAGGAAGCTGAAATCGTTGCTCTTGCCGGCGAAAAGGGTGCAGTAACTATTGCAACTAATATGGCAGGTAGAGGTACAGATATTAAGCTTGGCGAGGGTGTTGTTGAACTTGGTGGTCTTAAAATCGTTGGTACAGAAAGACATGAATCAAGACGAATTGATAACCAGTTAAGAGGTCGTGCCGGTCGTCAGGGTGACCCAGGTGAATCTCGTTTCTACCTCTCTATGGAAGATGACCTTATGAGATTATTCGGTTCTGAAAGAACTGCTGCTATGATTAAGAAACTTGGTCTTCCAGAAGATGAACCTATTGAGGCTAGTATTCTTACTAAGGCTATTGAAAATGCTCAGAAGAAGGTTGAAGGTAATAACTTCTCAGCTAGAAAGAGATTACTTGACTATGACCAGGTAATGAACGAACAGAGAGAAATTATCTACGCTCAGAGAAAGGAAGTTCTTACTGGCGAAAACCTCAAGGAAGAAATTATGAGTATGACTAAGGAAGTTATTACTCGTATTGTTGATGCTTGCTGTGGTACAGACGAAGACCCAACAACTTGGAATATGGATGAGTTAAATGCTCAGTTAAAGCCAGAATTTGATTTTACTGAACAGTTTGAATTATCTAAGGAAGATATTCAGCTTATTACAAAGGAAAAGCTTGTTGATAGAATTTTTGAAGCTGCAAAGGCTAAGTATGACGCAAGAGAAGAAGAATTTGGTTCTGAAATCATCAGAGAACTTGAAAGAGTTATTACTCTTAGAGTTGTAGATAGCAAGTGGATGGACCACATTGATGATATGGATAGAATGCGTCAGGGTATTGCTCTCCGTTCTTACGGTCAGAGAGACCCATTAGTTGAATACCAGTTCATCAGCTACGATATGTTTGATGAATTAAGAAGAAATATTCAGACTGATATTGTTCGTGGTATGTTCCATGTTAGAGTTATGACTGCTCCTGAAAGAGAACAGGTTGCTCAGCCAACTTCAACTAATATGGATGATTCTTCTGTAAGCAAGCCAAAAGTAAGAAAAGAAGAAAAGATTGGCAGAAATGACCCTTGCCCATGTGGTAGTGGCTTAAAGTATAAGAACTGCTGTGGTAAGGATAAGTAATATAAATTATTAAAAATATACCCTGTGGCTTTATGTCACAGGGCATAAATATTTATAAAAAAGGATGTGAAAAAATTTATGATATTTGAACTTGACCAGATGGCAACAGAAATGGCAGGCTATCATAAAAATTTAGAGGAAATGGGGAACTCACTTTGACATCCCTAATTCTATTGAAAGGGTTGCAGAGTTAGAGGAAATTGCCGGAGACCCAGAGTTTTGGAATGATATGGAAAAAGCTCAAGGTATTCTTCAGCAAACTAAACAATTAAAAGACAAAATTGAGGGCTATAACTCTCTTGTTAGTCAGTATGAAGATTTAATGACCATTATTGAAATGGGTAATGAAGAAGACGATGCTAGTATGGTAGCAGAGGCAGAAGAAGTTAAAAAGAACTTTTTAGAAAGATTTGAAGAACTTAGAATTTCTACACTTCTTACAGGACCTTATGACAAAAATAATGCCATTGTTACACTTCATCCAGGTGCTGGTGGTACAGAGGCCTGTGACTGGGTTTCTATGCTCTATAGAATGTATAGCCGTTGGGTAGAAAAGCAAGGATATACTTTTGAGCTTTTGGACTATCTTGATGGTGACGAAGCTGGTATCAAGTCTGTTACATTTATGGTAAAGGGCGAGAATGCTTTTGGTTATTTAAAGAGTGAAAAGGGCGTACACCGTCTTGTAAGAATTTCGCCTTTTGATTCTAGTGGTAGAAGACATACTTCTTTCGCTAGTTGTGAAGTTATGCCTGAACTTGATGACACTATTGAAGTTGACATTAATCCAGATGATATTAAAATGGATGTTTTCAGAGCTAGTGGTGCTGGTGGTCAGCATATTAATAAAACATCTTCTGCTGTGCGTTTAACACATATTCCTACTGGTATTGTTGTTTCTTGTCAGAATGAAAGAAGTCAGTTCCAAAATAAAGATATGTGTATGAAAATGTTAAAGGCTAAGCTCTATGAATTAAAACTTAAAGAGAGAGGCGAACTTCTTGAGGGTATCCGAGGCGAAGTTAAAGACAATGCCTGGGGTAGTCAGATAAGAAGTTATGTTTTCCACCCTTACAATATGGTAAAAGACCATAGAACAAGTGCTGAAACAGGTAATGTTCAGGCTGTTATGGACGGTGGAATTGATATGTTTATTAATGCTTACTTAAAGTGGATTAATGAACTTGACACAACTGAGGAATAATATTTTAAATTTAGGCTGAACGGATAACTGTTCAGCTTAAATTATGTATGGAGATTTTTTATGAGAGAATTAACAATAGACAAAGGAACAAAGGGGCAAAGACTGGACAAATTTTTAATGAAATATATGAACAAAGCTCCTAAATCCTTTGTTTACAAAATGCTTAGAAAAAAGAATATAAAGCTTAACTCTAAAAAGGCAGAGGGAAACGAAATGCTTTCTGACGGAGATAAGGTACAGCTTTTCTTATCAGAAGATACTCTTGAAAAATTTATGGAGGCAAAAGTTATTGAAAAGGCAGAACAGACTTTTTTGGTGGCTTATGAAGATGAAAATGTGCTTGTTGTAAGTAAGCCGGTAGGTTTACTTGTTCATCCGGATAAGGAAAATAGAACAGGTACTTTAAATGACCAGCTTTTGTATTACTTAAATAAAAAAGGCGAATATTCTCCTTCAACAGAGTCAGTTTTTACACCTTCAATTTGTAATAGATTAGACAGAAATACAAGTGGTCTAGTTGTAATGGGCAAAAATCTTGAGGCTGTTCAAGAACTTAATGAAATGTTTCGTAACAGAGAAATTGATAAATATTATTTAACAGCCGTAAAAGGTGTTGTAAAGGAAGCAGGTTCTATAGAGGGTTACCATACAAAGACTAACGACAATATTGCATCATTTTCTAAGAGAGAAATGCCAAATAGTACATTTGTATCTACAAAGTATAGACCTATTGCTGTAAAAGATGGTTATACACTTTTAGAGGTAAAATTGGAAACAGGTAAATCTCATCAAATCAGAGTGTGTTTACAATCTTTGGGATATTATGTTGTAGGCGATAATAAGTACGGAAATATTGAGGCTAATAGATTTTTTAGGGATAAATTTAAGTTAAGAAATCAATTTTTGCATAGTTATAAACTTGTTTTTAGAAAAGACACAGGTGCTTTAGCCTACTTAAATGGCAAGGAAGTTATAGGTGGAATGAGTGTAACATTTAATAACATTTACAGATTTTTTAGGGACTAAAAGCTTTATTGTAAATAAATACTATTGTAATTATTAAGAAAAAGTGATATTATTGATGTAAAGTATTTAAGAAGGGAATTTTTATAATGAAAGCTATTATTCTCGTTGCAGGATATGCAACTCGTCTTTATCCACTTACAAAAAATACGCCTAAGCCACTTCTTCAGGTTGGGGGAAAGGCTATTATTGATTATATAGTTGAAGAAATTAATACACTTGATGCTGTAGATGAAATTTATGTAGTAAGTAATCATAAATTCGCAAAGAATTTTGAAGATTGGGCTAAAGAAGTTGATAATATTAAGCCTATTACTGTAATTGATGATGGTACATCAACAGAAGAAACAAGACGCGGTGCTATTGGGGATATTCAGTATACAATAGAACAGGGCAATATTGATGATGATGTTGTTATTATTGCTGGAGATAACTTGTTTACATATGCCTTAAAAGAATATTATGATTTCTATAAAAAGAAAAATGCAGACTGTGTTTGTGTAAAGCAGTTTGATGATATGGAAATGATTAAACAGCTTGGTGTGGCTCTTTTAGATGAAAATAATAAGGTTATTGACCTTGAAGAAAAACCAGAACATCCAAAGAGTAATAAAGCTGCCTTTGCCACATATATGTATACAAAGGAAACTGTGCCTATGATTAAGAAGTATCTTGAAACTGGCAATATGCCAGATGCACCAGGATATTTTCTTCAATGGTTACACAAGAAAAAGCCTGTTTATGCCTATGTAATGAATGGTGAATGTTATGATGTAGGTACATTAAAGGCACTTGAAGAAGTAAGAAGTATTTACGGAAACTAAAAATAAATTGGGAGGGAAACCTCCCTTTTTTATTGTAAGAGGTGTTATATGAAGAGATTAGATATATATACAGATGGTGCTTGTTCAGGTAACCCAGGGGCAGGTGGTTATGGAGTAGTTATGCTCTATAAAGGTGCAAGAAAAGAAATTAGCGAGGGTTATAAGAAAACTACAAATAATCGAATGGAAACTTTAGCCGTAATAAAGGCTCTTGAGGCTTTAAAAGAACCCTGTGAAGTTACTCTTTATAGTGACTCAAAATATGTTGTAGACTCTATTACTAAGGGTTGGGTTCAGAAATGGAAGAAAAATAATTGGGTAAAGAGTGATAAAAAGAAAGCCTTAAACATAGACTTGTGGGAAAGACTTTTACCTTTGTTAGAAAAACACAATGTGAATTTTGTATGGGTAAAGGGTCATGCAGATACAGTAGAAAATGAAAGATGTGATTTTTTGGCAAGAGAAGCTATAGCATCTGGAAATTTATTAGATGATGTGAACTATAAATAAACTTTTGCATAAAATGAAAAATGACAATGTGGAGAGCATTGTCATTTTCCGGAGTATTGTATATGAATAATAGAGTCTAGCGATTTCTCTACGCTCATTATTATACAATAAAAAGAATAAAAATAAAAGGGGTAATTTACAGTTTTTTGTAAATTTTTTATGAATAATTCTACCAATGTACTGTGGTTGTTGTGTAAAATATATTATTAAAGCGTTGTAAATTGATGTTTTATTTGTATTTTATACATAAAAAATATTTTAAGTTGACATAAGGGTTTATATTGTGTAAAATTAACATTGGTGTCGATATTTAATAAAATATTAATGTATTTGTTAGAAAGGGTTAAGTTTTATGAATGAAATTGAAAAATTAAGGGAAAAATACAATATTAAATTACCAGGTAAAGGTTACCTTTTTGTTAAGAGAGTAATGGATATAGTGTGTTCTGCCTTTGCTTTAGTTGTCCTTTCGCCAATATTGTTGATTACGGCTTTGGCTATTAAATTAGAATCCCCAGGTCCGGCTGTTTTTGTTCAAAAAAGAGTGGGAACAAATGGTAAAGAATTTAATATGTATAAATTCCGTAGTATGTGTATAGATGCAGAAGAAAAATTAAAGAAATTAAAACATAAAAATGAAACAGAAGGACCTACATTTAAAATGCAGGAAGACCCTAGAATTACTAAAGTTGGCCATTTTATCAGAAAATATAGTATTGATGAGCTTTTACAGCTTGTAAATATATTAAAGGGTGATATGTCTATTATAGGTCCAAGACCAGCACTTCCAAGAGAAGTTGCAGAATATGGAGAATTTGATAAACTTAGACTTCTTGTAAAACCAGGTTTAAGCTGTTACTGGCAGGTAAGTGGTAGAAGTAACATTCCTTTTGACGAATGGATGAAATTAGATGTAAAGTACATAAAGGAAATGAGTTTATTAACAGATATAAAAATTATATTACTTACTTTCCCTGCTGTTTTTAAGGGCGATGGAGCGTACTAATATTTGTAAAAAGCATAGACGATTGTTCTATGCTTTTTTTGTGTAGTTTTTGGAATTGTATGTGTACTTATTTTGTGTTAATATCAATTTGAGGGGTGGTATTATGATAAATTTCATAAAAAAAGTGCTAAGAAGATTATTGATTATTTTTCTGAATATCGTGCTTTTAATATGTATGATGTTTGTAATGAGTAAGGGTAGGGAATTTAGAAAAATTCAAAGATATGTTTCAGAAGTAATAGATATAAATGTTTTAGATGGGAAAGTTTTGGTATATTATGATGACCATGGTGGTTTTCTTGGAGATGGTGAAACATTTATAAAAATAAAAATGCCAAATGACAGATGCCTAGATGTAATGAAAACAAATCCAAAGTGGTTGCCTTTGCCTTTTTCTAGTAATATTTATCGTGTAGTATATGGAATTGAATCAAAAGATTTTTCTGCCTCATCAATGATTCGTTATCACGATAGTGACGAGGTACTTATTCCTCCAATTAAAAATGGATATTATTACTTTTTTGATAGGAATATGGAGAGTAAAAATCCCAAAGATGATACAGAACTTTTTAATAGGTGTTCCTATAATTTTACTCTTGTGATTTATGATACAGATGAAAGAATGCTCTACTTTATATATTATGACACATAAAAAAAGACTATCTAATTGAGATAAAACTCTTTTAGATAGTCTTTTATAGTGAACCGAAAGATAAATTGGACACACGAAGTGTGGCTTTCAACGAAGTTGAAAGTTCTGACCAATGAATCGGAAATGTAAATTCGATGCCTTGTTGGTCAACAAGCCACAAATTAAAGTTAATTTCTCACTCTACTGCCAGAAACGACTTTATCCTTTGGTTTAGTCGAAGTCTTTTTATCTGTTGTTCTGTTTTCTTCATTTTGACTATTGTTGTCATCAGAATTATCGTTACCACCAAAAAGTTTGTCAAAAAATCCATGCTTTTCTTCTGTAGTTGTTTCGCTTTGGTCCTCAGTTACTGTAACTATATTAAATGTAATATCTTCACTTCTAGGTACAGCTTCAGTTGAAATTTCTGCGTCAGTAGGATTTTTAGTTTTGTGATTTATAAATGCTACTTCTACAGCTGTGGCAATAACAGCAAGGAACATTATACCAAAGATACCGATAAGACCAATTTTTGTCCAAAAACCGGCGTCTTTAAATGTATTAAGGTTAAATTTAGCTTTTTTCTTATACTTTTTGCGATTTCTTTCCCATTTTCTAGGAGTTTCAGGATTTTTTAATTCGTCATAAAATGCTGTTACATTTTTTGTTCTATGCTCAGGATGCAGATTAAGAGCATTAAACATAGCATTTTCAACATTCTTTTTAATATTTATGCCCATTAATGATGGAGCAACAAGAGTATCAGCTTTTAATCTGTTTACAGCTGAAGTTGGCTTTTCTTTAGTAACCATTTCATAAAATACAGCACCAACAGAGTAAATATCAGCTGACAAGTCAAGTCTTATATTTTTTTCATATTGTTCTAAAGGAGAATAACCGTTGTTGCAATCAGTTTTTAGATATTGACTTAAATAACCACTAAAGCTGAAATCTGTTAAAATAATAGATGTGTCTTTTTTACTTATGTAAAGGGTTTCCGGAGTTATATTACCGTGAATTATACCCTTTTTCTGTATTTTATTTAATGACCTTAAAATAAGAATGAGTACACGCCTTGCGTAATCATCAGAAATTTTTAGGTTGTTGTATATTAAGTTTTTAACCATTATGCCGTCTACGATTTCACGGACACAGTAATAAGTGTTGTTTTCTTCAAAACCACCTATTACATCTACATTTGGCATATCTTTCAAATCTACACATTCATCTTTAAATGCAGCTAAACCTCTCATAAAAATATGTGAAGTTTTCTTGTTTTCAGGCTCAACACTTAATGCCTCATTTCTTTCTGAAAGAAAGGCTGGAAAATATTCATTTATAATAACTTTTTTATTTTCTTCTTTATCCCATGCTACATATGCAATAAAAACTTCAGTTTCTTTTATTGCATAACCGAGAATATATCTATCTGCTAAAATTGTTTCCGGAGGTAAATGATACTCGGCTTTAGGCGTGTTGTCGTAAACTGTACCACAGGCTGGACATTTTTCCTCGGAAGCTGATAAATCGTTCATACAATTAAAGCATTTTTTCATATCAAGACCTCCTAAAAGTTCAATAGTTGCAAACATTATCAATTATATAATCTAAACAGAAAAAAAACAAGGAAAATATTAAAAAAACTTATTTATTAATGTATTTGTAATTATGTTTTTTGCACTTATATATTAAATGCAGCTAATAATTAAATTATGAAATTGAAATAAGACAAAATTAATGGTATAATTACAATAAGGAGGGAATATTTTATGATTAAAAAAATTCTTTTAATAGTTGCAGTAGTTACATTGTTTGCTTCTGTTGCTGTTATGTTATTAGCGAAAGATAGTAACGAGGGAAAAATTGGGAATATAAATAATTATTCTAAAAATTATATTTATAATCGTCAAGAAAAATTGAAAAAAGAAAAAGAAGAAAAGGAAAAGGTTGTAGCAAAATTAAAAGGTGTTGCTTGCTGGGGAGGAAGTAACACTGTGGGATATGTTTATGCTAATTATATTGATTTTCTTTATGAAGATTTGAAAGATATGGGGTATGATTTACCTGTAGAAAATAAAGGTGTCAAAGATGAAAGCACAGTTGATGTTTTGGGTAGACAAGGCTCTATACCTATTATTGTAGGGGAAAATACAGAAATAGATGGCACAAATAATACTATTAATGATATTAAGATTAAATCTAGTTCTGGAGCAAATGTAAATATACTGTGTGGCACAAAAAATCCTGGCGTAAATCCTTGTAGCATAAATGGTGTAAAGGGTACACTTTTCGGAAAAACATCTGAAGAAGATGCTACAAAAACATCAGCATTTTATTTTCAGAGAGAAATTAGCGGTGAAAAGGTTGAAGTGCCAGCAGGAACAGTTGTACAAACAGAGGGTTCTGATGCAAAATATAAGGACTATATAAATATTATATGGTTGGAGAGAAAAGGGTGGTCTACACCAAAAGAATTGCTGGAACAAACAGAAAAATTTGTAGAATCCATAAATGGAAAGTACATAATAATTGGTTTATCAGACGGCGACGAAAACACCAACAAAGAAGTTGATAAGTTATTGGAAGAAAAATTTGGAGATAAATTTATAAATTCGAGAAAACTTCTTGTGGATTATGCCAAAAATGATATGGGCAAAAACACAACAGAAAGTAACAAGGAAAAAATAGCTAAAGGTATAATACCAAGCAACCTTGCAGATAATAATGGTTTATTAAGTGTTACAGGGTGCAAGGTGCTTAGTAAAAATGTATGTGATAAAATTAAGACTCTTGGATATTTGAATTAGCAGATATTTCTTCCACAATATCTCTTATAGTTTTATCCTGACAGTTAACTATAACATTTGCATATTTTTTATAGAGGGGAGTTCTTTCATTGTAAAGGTCTTTAAGAGTTTGACCTTTCTTGATTGTAACGCCCCTTTCTTCAAGGTTTCCTAATCTCTGCTCTATTTCTTCATATGGAAGATTTAGGTAAACTATTGTGCCAATGTTGTTAAAATGTTCCATAGCTTCTTCGCCATAGATAGCACTGCCACCTGTAGCGATTACGCTGTTTGTTGTTTTTATGCCTTTGTTTACATCGTTTTCAATTTTTTCAAAACCGTCAGTACCGTATTCATTTATGAGTTCTTGTAATACTTTTTTATATTGGTTTTGTATTACTAAGTCAGAATCTATGAAGTCGAAGCCTAATTTTTTGGCTAATACTACACCAATAGTGCTTTTTCCGGCACCAGGCATACCTATAAGTATGATGTTATTCAAATAAATCACTCCTTAAATATTGAAAAAGTCTTTATTTTTGTGTTTAAAAATAGCTTTTTCAATTTGAATTTTATAATAATATAAAAATAATAAAACAAAAAATGAGTAATATCAAGAGATTTTTTTGAAATAATATAAATAGTTTAGGGTTAAATATGGAATATAGTGCCGGAGTTGAATAAAATAATTTAATTTGCATATATATACGAATTATAGTATAATATAAAGAAAAAATGCTTATATTAAGCATTGAAATGGAAGGAGTTGTTTCGAGTTATGGGAGATGAAAAAGTAGAGGTCATTAATATTAAAAATGTTTTGGAAATTATATATAAAAATATTTTAGTTATTCTACTTATTACAGTTATATTTGCCTCTATAAGCTTTATAGTCTCAAAGGTATTCTTACATAAGGAATATAGGTCATCTGTATCGCTTTATGTTATGAATAACAAAGTAACCCAGAATACCGGCGAAATTTTATCTAGTGATATTAGTGCTTCACAGATGCTTGTTAATACATACGCAGTTATACTTAGTGATAACTTAGTTATGGAAGATATTAGCAATAGCTTGATAAAAAAATATGGAGCAGATAAATTATCTAAGATTTTTCCTATTGTTGAAAAAGATGGAGGATATGCAATACCATCGTCTGCAATCTCAAGCTGTATTAGTATGGGTTCTGTAAATGAAACTGAAGTTTTAAGGGTTATAGCAACTACAAGAGACCCTCAGGTTTCAGTTGATATTTGTTTGGCTATGATAGATGTTGCACCTAAGGTACTTTCAGATGTTATGGGTGTGGCATATGTTAATCCTATTGGTTATCCAGAATTGATGGGAGGCAGTTCTTCGCCTAATGTATTAAAGAATGTTATTTTAGGTGGAGGCTTTGGTTTTATTTTATCTGTTGCGTTAGTCTTACTTTTAGATTTCTTAAATAATACAGTAACAGATGGAGAATCTCTTGTAAATAAATTTGGTGTGCCTGTTTTAGGCGAAATACCTGTGTACGATGTTTCAGGTAACAATGAAACTGCTGAAAGAGAGGTAAATGCCAATGCTTAGAGTGTTAGATAGTTTTTTTAATAGATTTAGAAAAAATAAAAATATAGACAACTTAAATGATAGAACGACAATAATGAATGTTAAAGATTTTCAAGTTGTTGAGTCTTATAAGCAGTTGAGAACAAATATCGTATTTGCAATGTCTGTAAGAAATACTTCTGTTATTGAAATTTCAAGTTCATATCCAGGAGAGGGAAAGTCTATTACATCAGCTAATGTTGCTATTGCTATGGCTCAAACTGGTGCAAAGGTACTCTTAATTGATTGTGACCTTAGAAAATCAGTACAGCATAAGATTTTTAAAGTTGAAAATAAATTAGGTTTATCTTCAATACTTGGTAAAATGGCAACATTTGAAGATTGTGTTCATAAGAAAGTAACAAAAAACTTAGATTTGATTTCTAGTGGACCAATTCCTCCTAATCCTTCCGAACTTATAGCATCACAAAATATGAAAAACTTTATAGAAGAAGTTCAAAAAAATTATGACTATGTAATTGTGGACACTCCACCGATAGGGGTTGTATCAGATGCTTTGGAACTTTCACAGTATACAGGAGGTTTAGTAATTGTAACTAGACAGGGAGTTACTACTTACGAAGATGTAAAAAGAACTCTCAGCAGTGCCAAATTCTTAAATGTTAATATTTTAGGTTTGGTCGTAAATGGTATAGAAGATTCTAAATTTAATGGTTACGGAAAATATAATAAGTATAAAAAATATGGAAAGTATAGCTATTCATATGAGCAAAATACTGAAAAATAAAAGAAAGATTTATGCTTTTGTATTTTTATATGATATTATTCAAGGGATTGGAGCTTTTGTATGAAATGTAAAAGTAGATTTTTCTTTCTAGGAGCTGTTCTTACAGCTTTAGTTATATTTATATTTTCTAGTTTTAATGGCGATGAATCTGTTAAACAAAGTAATGCTATTAGAGAACCGCTTGTAAAGATTTTGTCAGAAGTATATTCTGTTGAAACCACAACAGTGGGTGCAAAAGTGGAAAATTATACCGAAATTACAACTTTGTCACAGAATTTAAAGTCCAAAAATACATTGACAAGAAGACAATGGAGTAAAGTGCTTAAATACTCTGCTGAAGTAATAAGAAAAATAGCACATATGTTTTTGTATTTTATACTTACCATTTTCTTGCTTTTGGGATTTAATTCTTTAGACAAGATGTGGAAAAAGTATTCGGTTCTTTTAGCTTTGGCTTGTTGCTTTTTATATGGAGCTACTGATGAAATACATCAGATATTTACAGGAAGAACAGCTAGAGTTACAGATGTCTTTATAGATTTGCTTGGAGGAATTATAGCAGTTATTATTCTATATATTATTAAAAGCATTAAAAAATGACTGATTAAGTATTATTGCTATAGTTTGTAAGTTTATTGTCAATGAAAAAAATAGAGTATTCTTATGCTAAAATTAATGAAATGGGGAAGTTTTATGATTGAAAAATTTAATAGTAAGAAATTTTTTATAGATTTATTGACTTCCTACATTAATGGAAGCAAGATAGAATTAAAAGATACAGACAGTGTAAACTGGAAAGAAGTTTATTACTTGGCAAACATACATAATATGGTGGGGCAACTTTATGTTGTATTAAGAAACTCCGTCATACATTGTGACGCAGAGATTATGCAAAACTGTTTTAACAAATTTACATATATTGTACAATATTCTATAAAGCAAGAAATGATAACTCATTCCCTTATGGAATTGCTTAATAAAAATAAAATTAAGCACATTATGTGTAAGGGTTTTGTGCTCAGAAACTTTTATCCTCAAAAAGAGTTGAGGACAATGGGTGATGTGGATATTGTCATACAACAGGAAGATAAGGACAGACTTCACAATATTTTGATTGAAAATGGCTATAAATATGACGAGTTTAATTCCCATGGTCAAGTGTGGAATTATATCAAAAATGGCATAGTTTTTGAAATACATAGAAAACTTGTAGGTAAGAATATTTATGACGATGTAGATATGGTAGGGTATTTTGAGGACAATTTTAAGTTTGCAGAAGTTGTAGACAGATATACCTACGAATTTAAGCCAGAACATCACTTTATTTATTTAATAACACATATGGCACTACATTTTAGATATAGTGGATTTGGTGTAAGAATGTTGTTGGATATTCCTATTTTTATAAAGAGATATGGAAATAATTTGGATTGGAATTATGTTCAAGATAATTTAAAGAAACTTAAACTATATGATTTTGCTAATAACATTTTAACTGTGTGTAATAAGTGGTTTGGTATAAAATTGCCTTATGGATTTGATGTTATTAATAAGTCTGATTTAAAAATATTTGAAAATTATATACTTGATGGAGGAGTTTTTGGATATACAAACAGAAATGTTGATGCAATTAATGGAGCAAACAATTCAACCACATTTATTGGTGGATTAAAGAGTATTTTGGAGAGAGTTTTTCCTAGTTATGATAAATTAAAGGAAAGATATGCTTGGTTCGGAAGTCCACCTAAGATGCTTTTGCCATTGGGCTGGGTTAGATTTTGGCTCTATAGATTGAAATATGGCAAAATTGGGGATATAAAGAGAATTGGTAAAATTGTGGAAGTAAGTGATGATGTGGTTATACATAATTCACTTATGGAAAAATTAGGGCTTAAAGAAAAGAGGAAGTAGTAGCATGAAAAAAAATCCTAAAATTTGTTTCGTTTCTTCATCTGGAGGACATTGGGAACAATTACAGAAGTTAAAACCTTTAGCAGATAAGTATGAGGGCTTTTTTGTAACGGAAAAAACTCAGTTTGATGCCCCTCTTGCTTCATATTTTATGATGCAGACAGATTTAAAAGATAAATTAATGCCTTTTAAAATGTTAGTTAACAGTGTAAAAGCTCTTAAAATATGGATTAAGGAAAAGCCGGATTTAATTATAACAACTGGAACAATGGTGGCTTATCCCTTTTATTTATTAAGTATTATATGTAAGAAGAAATTTATTTTTATTGAAACCTTTGGCAGAGCTAATATGCCTACAGTAGCAGGTAAGTTGATGGAAAAACATTCTGACCTGTTTATTGTACAATGGGAAACACAGAAAAAGCATTATAAAAAAGCTATTTATGGAGGATGTTTATATTGATATTTGTAACAGTTGGGTCAAGAAATTATCCCTTTGATAGATTATTTAAAAAGATAGACCAGCTTTGTGAAAAAGGAATTATTAAAGATAAGGTCTTTGCACAAACAGGAACATCTAAGTATAAGCCAAAAAATTATGAATATGTGGACTTTATTTCTCCGGATGTGTTTGAAGAAAAAATAAATGAAGCAGATATTGTTGTTACTCATGGAGCATCTGGCTCTATAATGAAGGCTTTAAATGCTGGTAAAAAAGTTATTGCTGTAACTCGACTTGAAAAGTATGGCGAACATATTAATGACCATCAAATTCAAAATAATGAGGCTTTTAGTAGCAATAGATATGTTCTTATGGCTGATTTGGAATTAGAAAATTTGGGCGAATGTTTTCAGAAGATTTATGATGGTACTGATGATATTATACCATGGGAAAATAAAGACCCATTGGCTATTGTAAAATTAATTGATAACTTTATTCAGGAAAATTGGTGAGGTGTAAAATGTCTAGTAGTAAGATATTGAAAAAAATAAAATATGCTATGCGAATTATTCCAGATAGAGCATATATTCAAATGTATTATTTTGCACATTTCAAAAAGTTTTGTAATTTAAAAAATCCAAAAACATATAACGAAAAGTTAAATTGGTTGAAACTTCATGACAAAAATCCTATTTATACTAGAATTGTAGATAAGTTTGAAGCAAAGGAATATGTAAAGGATATTATAGGTGACCAATACATAATTCCTACATTAGGTGTATGGGATAACTTTGATGATATAGATTTTGATGAATTACCTCAACAATTTGTTCTTAAATGTACTCACGATTCTGAAGGTTTAGTAATTGTCAAAGATAAAGATAAACTTGACAAAGAAATGGCAAAAAATAAAATAGAGTCAGCTTTAAAGCAGAATTTCTTTTATATAGGTCGTGAATGGCCATATAAGAATGTTAAGCCTAGAATAATAGCTGAAAAATATATGGAGGACCATATTGACGGAGAATTAAGAGATTATAAGTTCTTTTGCTTTGATGGCGAACCTAAGGCTATGTTTGTTGCTTCTGACCGTGCATCAGATAATGTAAAGTTTGATTATTTCGACTTGAATTTCAATCATTTGGATATTAAGCAGAAGTATCCTCATGCAGAACAACCATTGAGAAAACCTGTTACTTTTGAAAAAATGATAGAATTATCGAAAGTGTTATCAAAGGGTTTTCCGCATGTAAGAGTAGACTTTTATGAAGTAGATGGTCAGTTGTACTTTGGAGAATTGACATTCTATCATTTTAGTGGATTTATGCCTTTTGAACCAAATAAATGGGATAAAATATTTGGTGATTGGATAAAATTGCCGCAGTGAGGTATAGCATATGGATTTGAATAAAAAAAATAAAATAGCTTTTCTTATTACAGGGTTGCAAGCTGGTGGAGCTGAACGCGTAATATCAAATCTTGCAAATAACTTTGCTGAGAAAAATTATGATGTTAAAATAATTGTAATGAAAAAAGCTGTTAGTGATTATGCCCTTAACCCTAATATAGATTTTGCAGGAGCAGATGCTGTTGGTAAAGAAGGAAAAAATAATTTCATAAAAGGCTTGTTGTTTTATATCAAGCAGATTAAAAATTTTAAGCCTGATGTAATAGTGTCATTTTTACCTAAGACAATAATAATATCTATGCTTTGCAAGATTTTGTTCTTTAGAAATATTCCTGTTATTGTAGGCGAAAGAGCTAATCCGGTAGCAAGAAAGAATATTATAGGAAAATTAAATGACATTCTTTTCAAAAAAGCAGATGGCTGTGTGTTTCAAACATCTGACGCTAAAAAGTATTACAATATTATTGATGAAAGTAAGCAAATTATATTAAAAAATCCAGTTAGTAGTGAATTTGATGTTGAACCTTTTAAGGGCGAGAGGAAAAAAGTTATTGTTACAGCAGGTAGATTAAGTGAACAAAAAAATCACGAATTGCTTATTGAGGCTTTTTCAAAAGTAAAAGACAAATTCCCTGAATATAAGTTGGTTATTTATGGAGATGGACCTTTAAAGGATAAATTACAAAATAAGATAGAGGCTGTTGGTGGAGAAAATAATATTATACTTGCTGGCAGAGTAAATCAGATAATTGATAAAATATACGATGCTTCACTTTTTGTACTGTCTTCAAATTTTGAGGGTATGCCTAACGCATTACTAGAGGCTATGTCATTAGGGTTGCCTTGTATTTCCACAGATTGTCCTGTAGGTGGACCACGAGAAATTATTGTAAATAATGAAAATGGCGTTCTTGTTAAACTCAATAATGCAGATGATATGGCTAATGCTATAGATAAAATTTTAAGTGACAGAGAGTTTGCTGAAAAAATAGGAAATAATGCGAACAAGATTTATAACCAATTTTCAGTTGAGAATGTTTGTAATAAATGGGAAGCATTTGTAACAAAGATAATGAAAAAATTCTACAATAAATAGTATTTTTTATTGAGAATGGAGGACTAGAATGGGCTTATTTAGAAAAATATATAGAGGATATTTATCTTTGGCCGGCAGTTCAAAGGCAAAATGTAATTATCTTAGAAAACAAGGGGCAAAAATAGGGAAAAATACAACTATACATGGTGGATTAAATACCTTTGGAACTGAACCATATTTAATTGAAGTGGGCAATGATTGTTTGTTTGCTTATGATGTAAGATTAATTACTCATGATGGTGGAACAAATGTTTTGAATAGATTATACAATATTGAGCCAAGAGTTGATAAAATGGGTAAAATCAAGATTGGCAATAATACATACTTCGGTATGGGTGCTTTTGTTATGCCAAATGTTACAATAGGAAATAATTGTATAATTGGTGCTATGTCTGTGGTTACAAAAGATGTTCCAGACAATATGGTAATGGCAGGTATTCCGGCAAGGGCAATTTGCACAGTTGAAGAATATTATAATAAGTCAAAGGATAGTTTGTACCCTACAAAGGACTTATCAAGAGAAGAAAAGAGAAAGTATTTTGAAAATCATCCTATTTGATTGGGTAAGGAGAAGTTATGAAGGTTCGTAAAATTTTATTTATAAATAGACGATTGTCGGTTGGTGGGGCAGAAAGAGTAATGACACTTCTTGCAAATGCTACTGCTAAAAGAGGGATTGAAACGGATATGGTAGTTCTCCAAGATATGGAACGCACATATCAGGTTGATGAAAAAGTCAATATTATACAATTTAAACACGAAAAGTATAACCCTATCATAAAAGCTTTTAAAAGAATAATGGATTTAAGACATATTATGAGAAAAGGCAAATATGATGCAGTAGTTGTGTTTATGCATGTTGATGGCTTTTATACAATAATTTCTCAAGGCTTTAAAAAAGAAAATCTTATTATTTCAGAGAGAAATGACCCTAGAAGATTTAAACAGTTGTATGTAAAAATTGGCAGAAAATTGTTATATCCATTGGCATCAAAATTTGTTTTCCAAACAGAAGATGCTATGAACTGTTTCCCTGAAAATATAAGAAAGAAAAGCTATGTTATTAGCAATCCTATTAATGAAAATTTACCAGAACCTTATACAGGAGAAAGGGATAAAGAAGTTATTGCAATAGGTAGATTAGTCAGTCAAAAAAATTTCCCTATGGCAATAAATGCTTTTGAAAAGTTTTACAATAAAAACCCTGAGTATAAATTTACAATTTATGGCGATGGACCTCTTAGAGAGAGTCTTGAAAAGACCATAAAAGAGAAAGAATTAGAAAATGTAATTAACCTTCCAGGTTTTTCAAAAAATATTATTGAAGATATAAAAAAAGCTGGAATATATATATCCTCGTCAGATTTTGAGGGTATATCAAATGCTATGCTTGAGGCTATGGCAATGGGAATACCTACGGTATGTACAGATTGTCCTATTGGTGGAGCAAAAATGACTATTAAGAATAATGAAAATGGTGTTCTTGTTCCAGTAGGAGATGAAGATGCCCTATATAGAGCTATGGACAAGGTTGCAAATGATTCTACCTTTGCAAAAGAAATATCTGAAAATGCTATTAAAATAAGGGAAGAATTATCTATAGACAAAATCCTAGATAAATGGATTGATGTAATGGAAAGATGATATTAGAGGTACTGTTATGAACGCATATTGGGATACAAAAACATTAATATTCTATTTTATTATGGGTATGGTTTCAATGTTTGCACTTCAAAGTGTAAAGAAAAAAGAAGTCATAAGTGGTCAACAGCAAAAGATGCTAAATAAGGCTTATATTGCTTGGTTTGCAATATGGGTTATAGTTGCTGTATTTAGAAAAGTTTCAATTGGTATTGGAGGAAGTGATGCCATTGCGTATAAGGAATTCTTTGAGTATTGTTTGCACCCAAAAGCAGGTACAGTAAGAGCAATAGCATACGCAAACCATCTTGATATAGGGTATCAGATTTTATGTAAAATTATAAGAAGATTTACAGAAGATTACCATGTTTTATTCTTTATTATATATGGAATTTTAGCTTTTGCATATATTTGGTTCTTTAATGAACTTTCTATGAAAAGTATAAGTTATGGTCCTATGATGATATCTTTTTATCTAATGTTAAGAGGTTTCTCATCAATAAGAACAAACTTATCAGCAGCTTTATTGCTTATTTCTTGTGTTTTTATGTATAAAGATAAAAAATTCTGGACAATATTATTTGCTGTACTGTCCTTATTTATACATAAAGCTACAATATTCTATTTTGCGTTTATAATATTCTATTACATATTTAGAAATAGGAAAATTTCTGTTATAAAAATTATTGGCTTAGTTGTTATTGCCAGTTTATTAGCCAAAGGTGCTCAAAGTTATATTATTAATGTTATTGGTACAGAAGGTTTGGATTCATCTTATGTTAACTATGCATCTAACTCACTTTCAGGTGGTGGTTTCTTTAAGAACTATTGGAAAATGGTAGTAGACCAGTTGGCTTTAATTGTGGCATGTGGATTTTTATATAAATATATAATTTATGATGTTAACCACAATATGGATGAACATGATAAAAAGCGTTTTAGATTTGTATGGTTAATGTGTATTTTCGATTTTGCACTTGTACCAGTTTGTTACATTCTTCATATTTGGAGAGGTTATGAGTACTTCTTCTATGCACGACTTATATTATGGGGCGAAATAATAGCAGTTTTCTCTAAATCATTAAATGTAAAAGAGAAAAGAGTTGCTAGTATTTTATTTACATTAGGTTTGATGGTATGGATGGGTATTAGAGTATACTCAAATTGGCAGTTGAGTTCATTATCTCCTTATATCTTTGAACCATTGAAAAATCTCTTATCATAATATTAAATTAAGAAAAGAGGGAATTAATTTATGTTAGAGTCTGTAAAAAAAGATGTTATAAGAAGAAAAGGTAAGTATTCTTATTACATATTTATAAAACTGTATATATATTCAAGAAACTTTAGACATTTATACCATTACAGAAAATTGAGAAATAATAGAAAAAATTTATTTCATAAAATAATGCTATATATAACATCTAAAAATAGTGGATTAGAACTTGCTCCAAGTACAGAATTGGGAGATGGTGCATTGTTTTTACATTCATATGGCATAACATTTAATGGGCAGGCTAAGGTTGGAAAAAATCTTACTATGTTGAAAGGCTCTACAATAGGTAATATAAGATGTGGCAAGAGAATTGGTGTTCCTGTTGTCGGAGACAATGTATATATAGGGCTTAATAGCACAGTTGTTGGAAATATTAAAATTGGGAATAATGTGTTGATTGCTCCAAATTCCTTTGTTAATTTTGATGTTCCGGATAATTCTGTAGTTATTGGAAATCCAGCGGTAATACATAAAAAGGAAAATGCTACAGAAGGTTATATAACAAATGCTATAGATTAAGAGGATATAAAATGAAGATATGTGTTATAACGGATTCTTTATTCCGTATGGGTGGGGCTCAAAGGGTTGTTGTAGATGTTCTAAATAGAATGATAGATGACAATGATATAACAGTAGTTATGCCTTTTAGCAATCACAAAAATATATTTAAACTTGACGATAGGGTTAAACTTGTCAATCTTAATGAGTTATCTGGTTCAGTACATAAATTTTATAGAGTTTTAGGTGCAGTAAATCATAGGACAAAGATTTTTAATCATAGAATCTTTAATGGTGTTATGAAAAAAAGTATTGCATCTAAGAAAAAAAGGATAAAGTTTAATAACTTTTTGAGAGAAAATAACTTTGATGTAATAGTTGGGGTTCAAGCTACGGGATTGTTTAGACTTTCTTTAATTGATGATGACATTGAGGCAAGAACTGTTGGCTGGGTACATTCAACTTATGATGCCTACTTTAATAAAAGAGCATATGCTATGTATGGATATGAGTCATTAGTAAAAGAAGTAGCAAAAAAAATAAATCATCTTATTGTTCTTACACAAAAAGATAAGAATGAGTTTGATAAAAATTTCAATATAAATAGTGATGTAATGTATAACCCTATTAACATTGATAGAAATTTTGCTCCGCAGGAAAGAGATAAAGATAAATTGCTTTTTATGGGTAGAGTTCTTATTAATATTAAGGGATTAGATAGAATAATTGCTATTATGAAAAAGATTATAGCCATTAGACCAAATATACATTTGGATATTGTAGGTGATGGTACGGACTTTCAAAAAGTCAAATCAATGATAGAAGAAAATAACCTGCAAAATAACATAACTATGGTAGGTAGGGCTGATGATTTAGTAGATTATTACTCTAAGTCAAAGTTATTGCTTATGACTTCCCGTTGGGAGGGCATGTCAATGTCAGTTCTTGAGGCTTTTAGCTATGCTTTGCCGGCAGTTTCATTTCATACCAATGGGACAGATGAAATTATAACTGATGGTAAGGAGGGATATTTGGTTGACCAAGGGAATATAGATACCTTTGTTAGCAAAATTATTGAATTACTTGACGATGAAAATAAGTGGAATGAAATGTCAAAAAAGTGCTATGAAAGAGCAAATGATTTTGATATGGAAGTTATAATAAAGAAATTCGAAAATATGCTAGAGAATTAATATGATTTTTGGTATACATTAGATATTCTATATTTTTGGAGGAATAATGATGATAAAAAAAGTGATTAAAATTGCATATAGAAAATTGCTTAACCACGCCTCCCATGATAAAAAAGCAAATTATCTTAGAAAAAGAGGTGTTAAGGTAGGCACAGGAAATAGGTTTAACTGTGACTTATCTTTTGTAGGCTCTGAACCATATTTAGTTGAAATTGGAAGTGATTGTGTTTTTGCTGGAGAGGTAAAGTTTTTTACTCACGATGGTGGAGTTAATGTTATAAATAAGCTGTACTATAGAGATGAGTATAAAGACAAGGTTGGCAAAGTAAAGATTGGAGATAATTGCTTTATAGGCTTTAGAACTATAGTCTTACCAAATGTTACAATAGGAAATAATTGTATTGTAGGGGCAGGAAGTATAGTATCAAAGGATTTACCGGATAACGGTGTATATGCTGGAGTTCCGGCAAAGTTCATTTGCTCTATAGAGGATTATAATAATAAGTGTAAAGATACTCTTATAAAAAGAGTGCCTGCATCTCAAAAGAAAGAGTACATAACACAGATATTCGAAAATAAATTATAAATTTCTAATTTTTAATACCTTTTTATTAAAAAAAAGTGATATAATTATAGTTAACATAACTAATATTAGGAGAAAGTAAAATGGCAAATAGTAGCACAAGTAAGAAAATAACAGGTGGTCTTGTCTGGACTTTTGGAGAAAGAATTACAGCCCAGCTTGTTTCCACAATAGTAACTATTATATTAGCAAGATTACTTGACCCATCACATTACGGTGTAGTTTCTATAGTAACAGTTCTTATTGCTGTTTGTAATGTTTTTGTTACAGGTGGTTTTGGTAGTGCAATAGTTCAAAAGAAAGAAGTAACACATACAGATTATAACACAGCTTTTATATTGAGTTTTACAATGTCTTTGATTTTGTATGCTATACTTTTCGTTTCAGCACCATTTATTGCTAAATTTTATAAAATGGACCAATTGGTATGGGTTATTAGAATAATGTCATTAAGACTTATAATTGCTTCTATGAATACTATTCAGCAGGCAAATGTTCAGCGTATGATGGCATTTAAGAGATTTTTTATTTCTACATCTATCGGTACAATAGTATCAGGTTTTGTAGGGGTAGTAATGGCTTACAAGGGGTTTGGTGTTTGGGCACTTGTAGCACAGTATCTTACAAATACTACAATGGATACTTGCTTTTTATGCTTAGTAAGTGAATGGTTCCCTAAATTTGAATTTTCTAAGGAAAAAGCCAAACAAATTTATTCTTTTGGTTGGAAAGTTCTTGCAACACAGCTTGTATTCACACTTCAAGGGGATATTAGAAGCTTAATAGTTGGTAAGGTTTTTGGTCCGTCTAAATTGGCTTATTATGACCAGGGTATGAAATATCCATCATTGTTTGTTACAAATATTAATACGGCTATAAACAAGGTTATGTTGCCAGCTTATTCAAGAGAGCAAGACCATTTAGAAAGATTAAAGGAAATGCTTAGAAAATCTATCAGAATAGGTGCTTATGTAATGGCGCCAATACTTATCGGTTTTGCAGTAGTAGCCAATACTTTTGTTGGTGGTATTCTTACTGACAAATGGTTACCAGCAGTTCCTTATATCAGAATATTCTGTATAATGTATCTTACTAGACCATTGGAAACAGCTTGTCATCAGGCTATGCTTGCCGTTGGTAGAAGTGATTTAGCGTTATACATTATTGCTATAGTAAATGTTTGTGCATTAGGTTCTGTATTGACAGCGGTTTTTGTTTTCCATAGCGTTTTCTTAATTGCTGTAGGAGCTTTAGGTGTACAGATAATAAGTCTTATATGCTTTATGAGTTTTTCAGCAAGATTGTTGAAATACCATTTAAAAGAGCAGTTGGCAGATATTTTACCAGCTATATTATCAAGTTGTGTAATGGGTGCAGTTATTTTATTAATTAATTTCTTAAATATCTCAGATATTTTAAAGTTATTGATTCAGGTTATTTTAGGTGGAGGTATTTATCTTTTAATATCTATCGTATTTAAAATAAATGCGTTTTCATATTTGGTGAAAATGGTAAAAGGTATTGTTAAAAAATAAATGTGAAAAAAAGAAGGGTGGTTTTACATATGAAAACTTTTACACCTTATAGAATATGTCCATTGGGAGCACATGTTGACCATCAGTGGGGCAAGGTTACAGGTTTTGCTATTGATAAGGGCATCACAATGGAATTTGAGCCTACAGAAGATGGTTCAATATATGTGGAAAGTTGTAATTTTAAGGGTATTACTAGGTTCAATGTAAGAGATGAAGAAATTGAAAAAACTAATGAATGGGGAGACTATCTTCGAGGAGCTGTAGTTTCACTTTCAAGATATTATGAACTTTCAAAAGGGTTAAAGGGTATAGTTAAAGGCGATTTACCAATAGGTGGTTTGTCATCATCAGCTGCAGTTATAATAACATACATAGTTTCATTAGCTAAAGTTAATGATATACAGTTAGAGCGTTCAGAAGTTATTAAAATTGCTCTCTGGGTTGAAAATTCATTTGTAGGTATTGGTGTTGGCAAATTGGACCAAAGTTGCGAAGTATTATGTAAAAAGGGACATTTGTTATACCTTGATACTATAGATGATAGATATAAGTTAATTCCAATAAATGAAAATATGAAGCCATTTAAGGTAGCTATTATTTTCTCTGGTTTGGAAAGAAGTTTGGCAAATTCTAGTTATAATTTGAGAGTTGATGAATGTAAGGCAGCAGCTTACGAATTAAAGGGTCTTGCAAATATGGAATATGGCAAGTTTAATGATACTAGATTAAGAGATGTTCCAAGAGAAATTTTTGAAGAATATAAATCATATCTTCCGGTAAATTGGTACAGGAGAGCTTTACACTTTTATGATGAAAATGAAAGAGTAATGCTTGGTGTTCAAGCGTGGAAAGATGGAGATTTGGATAAGTTTGGAAAGTTAATTTTTGAATCAGGTTATAGTTCTATTTATAATTATGAAACTGGTTCAGAAGAATTAAGAGCCTTATATGAAATTATGACAAATACAGATGGCATATATGGTGGTAGATTTTCTGGAGCAGGCTTTAAGGGCTTCTGTATGGCACTTATTGACCCAGAAAAGGAAGAATCTATAAAAGAAAATATAACACAAGAATATTTGAATAGATTTCCTTTATTAAAGGATAGATTTTCTATACATATTTGTGAAATATCTAATGGGGTGGAATTGAAATGATTTGTTTAATATTGGCAGCTGGTTATGCAACAAGAATGTATCCTTTAACGGAAAATTTTCCTAAGCCTTTGCTTAAAGTAGGGGATAACACAATTATTGATTGGCTTATTGATGATATGGAAAGTACAGGAAAAGTTAGTAAATATGTGGTTGTATCAAACCATAAGTTTATTGATAAATTCCAAAAGTGGCATTCAGAATCTAAGTTAAAGGATAAAATTGTTATTTTAGATGATGGTTCTACAGAAAATGACAATAGACTTGGAGCAGTAAAGGATATTGCCTTTGTTATTAATGAATTGTCTATAGAAGATGATTTAATGGTTTTAGCTGGCGATAATTTACTTGAATTTTCATTACAGAAATTTGTAGACTATTTCTACGAAAAACAGGCTACTTGCGTAATGAGATATTTCGAAGAAGATGTTGCTCGTCTGAGAAAGACAGGTGTAGCTACCGTTGATGAAAATGATAAAATTACAAAAATGGTAGAAAAACCACAAGAACCAGAGAGTAATTGGGCAATACCTCCATTTTATATATATTGCAAGGACAATATTTCAAAAATTCAAAAAGGAATTGATGAAGGTTGTCCAACAGATGCACCAGGTAATTTTATAGCTTGGCTTAGCGACAATACCGAAGTTTATACATATGTAATGCCAGGTAAGAGATTTGATATTGGTAGCATTGATGGATATAATAAAATAAAGGAAACTTATGTGCCTGTTTATAAAAAGGCTTTATAGTTTAAATGGACTGATGATAAATAAGTCCATTTTTATATTTTATAAATATGTTGTTTTTTAAAATATAATATGATACTATAGCCATAGAGGAGGTGGTCATTATGTTTGAAACAATATCTGTTTTTTGGCTTATTGTAGCTATAGTTAGTGGCATATTGGAGGCTGTTACAGTATCTTTGTTTAGTCTATGGTTTATGATAGGTGCAGTTGTTGCTTTTTTATTTTCTTTATTTTTCCCACAAGGAATAATATTGCAGATATTGTTATTTATTGTTTTTTCGGCATTATCATTGTTTTTTATACGACCAGTGGTGAAAAAATATGTAAACGATACTACTAAAAAAGACAAGTTAAATACAAAAATTGGTGCTGTTGGCATAGTAGTTCAAAAAATTGACTCAGAGGGAAAGGGCAGAGTAAGATTAGGTGATGTTACTTGGTCAGCAAAATGTGAAAATGGTAATATTGCTACAGGTAAAGATGTTATAGTTAAAGAGGTTAGAGGTAACACTCTTTATGTAGAGTTAAAAGAGGAGGCGTAATTATGATATTTTTGTTTTTATTTTTGTTAATTATTGTTGTTGCAGTTGCGGCTAGTTGTGTTAAAATTGTACCACAGGCCAGAGCTTATGTAGTTGAATTTTTAGGTGCATATAAAACAACTTGGCAGACAGGTTTATATTTTAAAATACCTTTCTTTGAAAGAGTAGCAAAAAATGTTACTTTAAAGGAACAGGTTATTGATTTCCCACCACAGCCTGTTATTACAAAGGATAATGTAACAATGCAGATTGATACAGTAATCTTCTTTCAGGTAACAGACCCTAAGTTATTTACTTATGGTGTAGAAAACCCTATTATTGCTATTGAAAATCTTACATCAACTACATTGAGAAATATTATTGGCGATATGGAACTTGATGAAACACTTACTTCAAGAGAAACTATAAACTCTAAAATGGTTATGACTCTTGACGAGGCTACAGACCCTTGGGGTATTAAGGTAAACAGAGTTGAACTTAAAAACATTATGCCACCAGCTGCTATTCAGGAATCTATGGAAAAGCAGATGAAAGCAGAAAGAGAAAGACGAGAATCTATACTTATTGCTGAGGGTGAAAAGAAGTCAACTGTACTTGTAGCAGAGGGTAAAAAGGAATCCGCAATTCTTGAGGCAGAGGCTGAAAAGCAGGCTGCAATATTAAAGGCAGAGGCTGAAAGAGAAAAGATGATAAAAGAGGCCGAAGGTGAGGCAGAGGCTATTTTAAAGGTACAGAGAGCTAATGCAGAGGGTATCCGAATGTTAAAAGAGGCTGGTGCAGACGAAAGTGTACTTACTTTAAAGAGTCTTGAGGCACTTGCTAATATGGCAAACGGTAATGCAACAAAGATTATAGTTCCATCAAATATTCAGGGCATAGCAGGTCTTGCTACTTCTCTTAAAGAAATTATGGACGAAAAATAAAAAAATATTTTTAAGTGGTATAGATTTTGTCTATGCCACTTTTTTTGTCAACCTAAAATGTAAAAAATGTTGACAATTTATTGCATAATATCTATAATCACTATATGAAAAGTGTTATATATTTAAGAGGGGAAGTAATATGAGGTATTTGGATAATGTCAATCAGTCAATTACTGAAAGAAGAGATATAGTTATTGAAACAGCTTTTAAACTTTTTGCAGAAAATAGAATTGAACCAGTAACTATGACTGTTGTTGCTAATAATTGTAATATGGGGGTTGCAAGCATATATCGCTATTTTGGAACAAAAAAAGAGCTTGTAATTGCTGTTGCTGCTAAAAAGTGGAGAGAGTATTATGGCGAATTACAAAGACATTATAATGAATTAAATGTAGAAAAAATGACGGCTGCACAGGAGTTGGAATTTTATATAGACAGATATATTGATTTATACAAAGAAAATAGCGATTTATTGAACTTTAATGCCAATTTTAGCATATATATTGGTTCAGAAGATACAACAAAAGATGAAATGAAGCCATATAACAGTATAATAGATAAATTCGTAAACAAATTTCATATGCTTTATAAGAAAGCTCAAGATGACAAGACAGTACGAACAGATATTTCAGAGAAAAGTATATTTTATAATGTAATGTACGCTATGCTTTCAGCTTTAAGTAAATATTCTTCAGGTATAATACATAGTGCGGACCAAGATAGAAATTACGAAAAAGAGATTTGCCAGTTAAAATATATGTATTTGGAATACTATTGTAGAAAATAATTTGTATAGTACCATTTATAGGATAAAAGTATTGATATAATAAAAATATAAAGAAAAAAGCTACTGAAAATAGAGAGAAGGTTGGTATTATGAAAAAAATTTTGATTGTTATTTGTTTAATGATTGGTATTGGTATTGTCTGTGAATTTGGCTTTAATTCTTACAATCCTTATGAAACAAAATGTGTTGAGGCTGGGTGCAATAATGATAGAGTTGAGGGCAGTATTTATTGCAAAGAACATAAGCCAAGTGAAAAAGATACTACGGAGGAAACTACAAAAGAAACAACTACTTATTCTTACCATAATAGCAGTAGCTCAAGCTCTTACAGTAATAGCTCAAGTTCCTACGGTGGTTCAAGCTCCTACAGTAATAGCTCAAGCTCTTATGGAGGCTCAAGCTCATATAGTAGTAGCACTAAGAAAAAAAGCAGTTCATCAACTGGTGGGTATTCTTCATATAGTAGTGGTAGTTATTCAAGTTCTCCATATAAATCTTATGATGAGGGATACGAGGCTGTATATGATGACGACGACTATGATTGGGACAGATATAATAGCGATTCAGACTATGCTGAAGGTGTAGATGACGCATTAGATGAATTAGACGATTAAATTTAAAAGTAAAAGACTAGATAAACGGGTATAAAAGGCTGTTTGTCTAGTCTTTTTATTATTCTAAAAACTGTTGACATAAATAAATTGTATAAGCTATATATTAATAATGTTAAAGCTATTGACATACTTACATTTTTCGACTATGATTTTATTGAAAATATTTTATCGATAAGGTTGTGATATGTTGACATTAAAAGATTTGCCAATAGGAAAAACAGCCACAGTTAAAACTGTTGGTGGTGACGGTTCTTTAAGACAACATTTGTTGGATATGGGTATTATTCCAGAGGCTGATGTTACCATGGTTAAGTATGCACCAATGGGCGACCCAGTAGAACTTAGAATACATAGTTATGAACTTACTTTGCGTTTGGCAGACGCAGAAAGAATAGAAATAGAAAATATAAGAGATACAAAGGTAGAAAAGCATACGCTATTACCTAGAAATGACAAGAAGAATATTCCTCATCCCGGACTTGGGGAGGGAGGAAAGTACCATACAAAGGAAACAGAAAATCCACTTCCAGATGGTACAGTATTGACTTTTGCACTAGCAGGAAATCAGAATTGTGGAAAAACTACACTTTTTAATCAGCTTACAGGCTCTAATCAGCATGTGGGTAATTTCCCTGGGGTTACTGTTGACAGAAAAGACGGTGCTATAAAGGAGCATAGTGACACTCTTATTACTGATTTGCCGGGCATTTATTCTATGTCTCCATACTCTAGTGAAGAAATTGTGACAAGAGAATTTATATTAAATGAACGCCCAAAGGGTATTATCAATATTGTAGATGCAACAAATATTGAAAGAAACTTAAATCTTACACTACAGCTTATGGAGTTGGATATTCCAATGGTACTTGCCCTTAATATGATGGACGAGGTTTGGAAAAATGGTGGATATATCCATGTAAATGAAATGGAACAAATGCTTGGAATACCTGTCGTACCTATTTCAGCAGCTAAAAATGAGGGTATAGCAGAACTTGTTGACCACGCATTACATGTTGCAAAATATCAGGAAAAGCCGGGTAGAAAAGATTTTTGTGATGTAAATGACCATAATGGTGCTGTTCATAGATGTTTACATTCTATAATGCACTTAATTGAGGACCACGCAAAGGCTGCCGGTATTCCTATTCGCTTTGCTGCCAGTAAACTGGCAGAGGGAGATAGTTTAATACTTCAAAGGCTTAAATTAGACCAAAACGAGCAGGAAACCCTTGAGCATATTATTCAGCAAATGGAAAGTGAAAGAGGTTTAGATAGGGCTGCGTCTATTGCCGATATGAGATATAGCCTTATTGACAAGGTTTGCAAAGAAGTAGTGGAAAAACCTCACGAAAGTAAGGAACATAAAAGAAGTCAGAAAATAGATAAAATACTTACAGGTAAATATACAGCTATACCTTCATTTATAGTTATTATGGGTATAGTATTTTGGCTTACATTTAATGTTATAGGTGCAGGACTTTCAGATTTATTGAATATATGTATTGAATGGATTACAGGTATTGTAGATAATGGACTTACAATATGGGATATAAATCCAGTAGTTCATTCCTTGATTATTGACGGTATATTTACTGGTGTAGGTAGTGTATTAGGCTTTTTACCTGTCATTGTAACATTGTTCTTCTTCCTTTCTTTACTTGAAGATAGTGGCTATATGGCTAGAGTAGCCTTTGTAATGGACAAGTTGTTGAGAAAAATTGGACTTTCAGGTAGAAGTATAGTACCTATGCTTATAGGTTTTGGTTGTACTGTTCCTGGGGTTATGGCAAGCCGTACATTGCCATCTGAAAGAGATAGAAAAATTACAATACTATTGACACCTTTTATGAGTTGTTCTGCTAAGTTGCCTATATACGGGCTTTTTACAGCGGCATTTTTCCCTAAATATGGTGCAATAGTAATGGTATCACTTTACTTTATTGGCATATTTATGGGTATAGTTTCAGCCTCTGTTATGAGAAAAACTATGTTTAAGGGCGATGCAGTTCCTTTTGTAATGGAATTGCCTAACTATCGTATGCCAGGGGCAAAAAATGTTACTCAATTACTTTGGGAAAAGGCTAAGGACTTTTTACAAAGAGCATTTACAGTAATATTTGTTGCAACTATTGTGATTTGGTTCTTACAGACTTTTGATGTTAGATTTAATGTAGTTAGTGATTCTCAGCACAGTATACTTGCTATTATTGCTGGTATTGTTGCCCCTGTTTTCAAGCTTTTAGGTTTCGGAGATTGGAGAATATCTACTGCTCTTATTACAGGATTTATGGCTAAGGAAAGCGTTGTTTCAACACTTACTGTACTTTTAGGAAATACAGAGGGGATAACAGCACTTCTTACTCCTTTAACAGCCTTTAGCTTGCTTGTTTTCTGTCTTCTCTATACTCCTTGTGTTGCTGCCATAGCATCTATAAAGAGAGAATTAGGTAGTAAATATGCAGTATTTGTTGTAGTAGCTCAATGTGTAATAGCTTGGATTTGTGCCGGTATTGTACATATTATAGGGGCTTTTATAGGAGTGATGTAAATGAATATACAGAGTATAATAATTTTAGCTGTAATAATACTTGTCTGTTTTTTGATTTGTAGAAATTTATATAAGAAAAGTAAAAATGGCGAATTTTCTTGTGGAGGAAATTGTAGCTGTTGTGGGAAAAAGTGTAATAAGTAAAAAAAGTCATTGTTGAAATCTTTTCAACAATGGCTTTTTTAGTTAGATTGCTTGTTAAGCCACAAATTAAGGTTTGTAATTTGTTCTGGCTTATTTCTTTAAAGCATCTTCATAAATGGCTTTTAATCTCTTTCCAACTTCTTTAATATCTCTTTCTTTGGCTACATTATAGCCACCCTCAACTACACTTGGCAATTTGTTTTCAAGTATGCCTGTAATTTTAGTTTCAAATTCAGAAAGAGTTTTTGCCTTGTAAACATCTTTGCTGTCTGTGAGCCAACCCTCATATACAGGAATATCCCTAATAAGAGTTGGAATTTTCATAGCTAAAGCCTCAAGTATAACGATACCCTCTGTTTCTTCCTTTGACATAAAAAGGAAAAGGTCACTATTGTTATAAGCATCTTTTAATTCTGCTTTGCTAATATATCCAGGGAATGAAAGGTTAGGCAATTTTGTTTTGACAGCCTTTCTAATTTTAGCTGGAACAGTATATAAATTTGACTCGCCGTACCATACAAAATCGTACTGTGGCATTCTTTTGGCAAGTTCTACAAAGTCAGTTATACCTTTTCTGTCAATCCATAAACCGGCAGACATAATAACTTTTCTGCCTTTATGTTTTTTCTTAAATTCTTCACGCATTTCTTCATTGCGTGTGTAGTAGCTAGTATCAATACCATTGGATAAAACTCGTATATCTTTAGTTATTCCGTAGGATTGAAGAAGTTTTTTAGAATAAATACTAGGGGTAATAATAATATCGCCGGAGTTGTAACATTTCATTATCCACCAAGCAAAAAGTCCGTCAACAAGATTAGAACCGATGTAGGAATTTCTAAAATCCTGTCTGGTAGAGTGTGCGTGGTAAACAACTTTTTTGCCTAATTTATGAGCCTCTTTTGCTAATTCATAGCTCTTAGGAAAAATTGTGTTAATATGTACAACATCTGCATCTTTAAGGTTATCAACTAATTCTATATCGTTGAAGGCAGCAGCTTTCTTTTGATGATAAATGGCTCTGCCTACACCACTTTTTTCAATCATTTTTTGCATTCCCGAATACAAAAAAACTTTCATTTTTATCTCCCCTATCGTATAAAGTTTATTAAATAAGTATAGAATTTAGTTAATGCAAAACTATACATAAAAATGGCAAGAGGTTTGCCTAAAAGAATTATTATTGTAAATTTGCTTAATTTCATATCTGTAATGCCAGCAAGATAGCATAAAAAGTCATCAGGGGCAACAGGACTAAATATGAGTAAGGCAAATAGAATAGTAAATTTTCGGCTATTCATAAAAGGGCTATATTTGTTGTAGAATTTTTCAGATGTTACACGCCTTACAAATTCTCTGCCATAGGCTCTGGCAATAAGAAATGCCCATATAGACCCACCACAAATACCTACATAATTATATACAAATCCCATTACTGGTCCAAAAAATATAACACCAAAAAGACAGCCTATTGAACCAGGAAGTATAGGGATAACAACCTGTATTGCTTGCAAGGCAACAAACATAATAGGAGCCCATACACCACAGCTTTTTAAAAGAGCTTCAAGTTTACTTTTGTCGGTAAAAACTCCTTGAGTGTAGCCATAAATACTAAGAAGTATAATAATAACTGTACTTACAAGACCTATTATATTCTGTTTAGCAACTACCCAATCTATAAATTTTCTCAAATCAATCACCTATGTTATTTATAATTAACGGAATTTTTTTCGTTAAATTTTTTAATGGTGTTTTTGTAAAGTTCAGCAACATTTTCTCCAAAGGCTTTACTGGAAAACTTATCTTTTACAGGTAAGGCATTTGCAATCATATCTTCTCGATTACATTTATCAGAAAAGAAAAAGTTTAAAAACTCTGCAAAATCATCTTCGTTTGTATATTGAAAACCATTTTTGTAGTTTATAAGTACACCGTCAAGGCAAGCATCTTTTTTGCAAAGGGCAGGAACACCATTTGCTAAAGCTTCAAAATATGTAAGACCCTGAGCCTCACTTGTAGAGGAACAAATGAAAAGGTCTGCAAGCTGGTAATAGGCATTTACGCTATCCATAGGCACAAGACCTGTAAATATAACATTATTTTTAATACTGCTTTTTTTAATATGTTTTTCTAGTCTATCTCTGTCAGGACCGTCACCTACTATAAGAAATGTAAACTTATTAATATGGCAATTTTCAATTAATTTAATAGTTTCATCTATGTTTTTTTCTCGTGCTAATCTGCCTAGAAATAGTAAAACTGTATTTTCCTCTGGAATACCTAAGGAATGTTTCATCTCTGAAAGAGTATTCTTATCTACAGGGCTACTACACTTTTGCAAATCAAGACCTGTAGGAATAACAGTTATAGGTGGTTTAACTTTGTATGAAGTTAAAATATCTTTTACCTTTTCAGTAGGGGCAATAATAGCCTGTGTATGCTTTAATATTTTACGAGAAAGGGTTTCAACTATTTCCTTACCAATTGTATGGCTTGGGGAAAAATAGTGAGTATAATCTTCGTAAACGGTATGGTAGGTATGAACTAAAGGTATTCTAAGTTTTTTTGCTATTCTGTTAGCAAAAAAGAAAGTGCTAAATTCGCATTGTGAGTGTATAATATCCGGTTTCCATTTCACAATTTTGTTGACAACACTTCTACACATACCAAACATTATTCTTGCGTTGGGATAGATTTTACCAGCACTTATAGAACGAAGTATGTACACATCATTTTCTCTAACTATGCCTGTCTGATTTAGAGTAAGAACTCTGACCTCGTGACCTTGTTCTTCTAAAGCTGATTTTAATGTCATTACAGAACGAACAACGCCATTAGTATTAGGCTTATAAAAATCGGTAGTTATTAAAACCTTCAAGGAAAACCCTCCCAGCAATAATATGGTTTATTATTTCAAACATTACAAAAGCCCTTATTAAAAAAGGGCATTGTATTTACATCATTGTAAAGCTGAAATAAAATTACGCAGGCTTGTAATTGATGAGAAATAACCACCATTAACTTTAAGTCTGTGAATTAGATATATTATAATTCATAGAATATTTTTTGTCAATTAATTAAGAATCAAATATGTATAAATTATAGTTAAATTTAGGGGATAAAGTATGGGGGTAAAAACATATCAAATTTTATTTACGAAACCAATTTTTCATTGTATTTAATACTTTTATCAACTGTTCTTCTGTAATAATATAAGGAACCATAGCATAAAGATAATTGAGAAATGGTCGACTAAATATACCATTTTCAAAAGCAAATTGTTGATAACCTTTTAATACATAGGGGTCGTGTACTTCAATACAAACACAACCACCCATAATTCTAATTTCTTTTATTCTGTTGTCTTCAAAATCTTTTAATTCTCGTTTAGTGATTTCTTCTATTTTATGTATTTTTGAAATATAGTCTTGGTTTTCAAATAATTCAATAGATTTTAAGGCTACACTACAAGCAAGGGCGTTTCCCATAAAGGTTGGACCATGCATAAGTGCGTGGTTTGGATTGTCGTCATAGAAACCATTATAGACCTTTGTATTTGCAACTGTAACAGCATGACCTATGTAACCTCCGGTCAAAGCCTTTCCTAACACAAGTATATCTGGAGTTACTAAATCGGCAACAAAGCGATTTCCTGTTCTTCCAAAGCCTGTTGCAACTTCATCAAAAATTAGTAGTATACCATATCTATTGCAAAGTTCTCTTGCACGAACCAAGAAAGAAATATCATACATACGCATACCACCGGCACCTTGAAGTAAAGGTTCAACAATAAAGCAGTTTAATTTTTCGTGATATTCTTCAAAGGCTTTTTCAAGAGCATTTATTTCTGTTGGAATATGTATCACATTTTTGCTTTTACCATAGGCTTTCAGAACAAAATGATAGTCTTCATCATCGCCTACTTCCATAGTTTTGAAAGTATCGCCGTGATATGCGTGCTCAAGAGCAAGTACCATAGTTCTTTTTTCATCACCTTTGTTCATAAAATATTGCAATGCCATTTTGAGGGCAACCTCAACAGCTACACTTCCGGAATCAGAGAAAAAACAATAGTTTAAATCAGCAGGTAACCACTCTGCTAGTTTTTGGGATAGTTTTTCTACAGGTTCGTGAGTTAATCCACCGAGCATTATATGTGAAAATATTTCAGCTTGCGATGTGATGGCTTTTGTTAATTCAGGGTGTTTATAGCCGTGTATTACACTCCACCAAGAGGACACCGAGTCTATGAGTTTGTTATCTTCAGTATAGAGATATACTCCATCAGCATTTACTATTCTGTAAGGTTGTTTCATTGTTTTCATTTGTTCATATGGATACCAAATCATTGAATACTCCTCCTATTCGTATAGCTTTTCTAATTCTTCAAATGTAATATTTATGTCAGTATCTCCATCTTTGACACAGGCAATAACCTTTGAACCTGTTATGTATTCGCACATTTTAATATTATCTTCGTGTAGAATGTTTCCTGGAATATAGTGGTTAAATATTATTCCCTTTAGAGGAATATTATGATTTTTCATATATTCAGCAGTAAGACCTACACCATTAATAGTACCAAGACCGGCATCAGCAACAATTATACAGCTAAGATTGCAAGCCTTAATAACATCTGGTAACATTATTTTATATTCTTCAAATGTAATAGGACAGAGTATGCCTCCTGAACCTTCCATTGTTATATAATCATATTTGCTACACAAATCGTCATATCCCTTAAGTACAACATCTATTTCTACAGGATTACCTTCTATTTTTGATGCAAGATGTGGAGAAAAGGCATTTTCATATATATATGGACACATACTGTCTATAGGCTGTTCTGTACCGGATATGTATTTTACATAGGAAGCATCTCCGGCAATCAGAGAACCATCATAACAGCGAATATTTCCACTCATTGCAGCTTTGTAATAGGCAGATTTATTTCCCCTTTGTCTAAGTTTTTTTACTATAAGTGCAGATACGTAGGTTTTGCCTATATCAGTACCAGTACCTGTTATAAATATACTTTTGCTCATATGTTGTATCCTTTCTTTTTAATAATTGGGACAAGTCGATTTCCAAGTATTGCCCCTAAAATACAAAGTAAAATATCTCCAGGGACTGCCAAAATAAAACAGTATAAAAATAATGGCCAAAGTCCTATAGGTGTGCCTAAATAAAAGTTGCTCATAATGTAATAGTAGACCATTCCAAAAAGGTAAACTATTCCAAGACCTATAAAGTTAGCACATAAAAGCCTTTTTATTGTAGGTTCTGAATTTTTGTTTGTAATGGTTCCAGTAACATAAGATGCTACAGCAAAGCCGATAATATATCCGAAACTAGGTTTAAATATATAAGCAAAACCGCCACCTTCAGCAAATATAGGTAGGCCTATAAGTCCAAGAAAAATATATATTACTACAGCACGAAAACCATCTTTTCCTCCCAAAAGTATGCCGGCAAGCATAGTAAAAAGAAATTGAAGTGTAAATGGAACAATAGGTACAGGAATTTTTATAAATGCTCCAGCTGCAATCATAGCTACAAACATTGATGTTAATATCATTTTTCTAGTGCTCAAAATATCTCTCCTTTTTTATAAATTGATGATTTTCATATTAGCACAATAAAAATTAATTGTCAACTATGTAAATGTTTATAGTTAACAATTAAAGCGTGAAAAAACTCGGCTGTTAACCGAGCTTTTTGCTTTGTGACAATATAAGTCCACCTAATGTAAGGCAAATACCTACAATAGTCATAAATGTTATATTTTCTTTTAGTACTATTGCAGAAGCAACTGTTGTAATAACAGGAGAGAGGTATATGTAAACACTTGTTTTTACTACACCTAATTTTTCTTGAGCTATGCTCCAAGTTGTATAGCAGGTAGCTGATGCTAGAAAACTGAGAAACAGTATGTTGCCCAATATTTTTATGTTTGTAAATACGGATAAATCCAATGGTCCATTGTGCAAAGCTATGGGAATAAGAAAAATTACACCGTACATAAATATTCTTCGAGTTGTCTGAAGTATATTATAGTTAAATGTACTTATTTTCTTTAGTGTAACGGAATAAAATGCCCATACGACAGTAGCCATTAATGCTAAAAAATCTCCCAAAGGACTAAAATGAACACTTGTAAAATCTTTTATTCCAATTATACATATACCAATCATAGCAAGTACAAAACCAATAAAGAAACTTATCTTTGGCAAAGGTTCTTTAAGAAAAATGACAGAACAAATAGCTACAAAGAAAGGTACAACGGAAACAATTATTCCTACATTTGATGCCATTGTGTACAAAAGGGCAATGTTTTCAAACAAGAAATAAAGTGTAACTCCAAAGAGTCCTGCTAATATAAAATAAATTTCTTTTTTTATATTGTTTATAATTAATGGCTTTGGTTTGAACACCCAAAGGGCGATATATCCTAGAAAAAATCGAATTATAACAAGCTGTGCCGGTGTCATATACTGTAATATTATTTTAGAAGATACAAATGTTGTACTCCATACAAATACAGTAAAAAACGCAAGCAAATGACCTATAATATTTTTGTTCATTTTGACACCTCCTAAAAAAAGAATTTTAACATATAAAAACTAAATTTACAATATTTGTGATAAATTGACTATAAAAATAATATATGATAGAATAAAAGAAAAAATGGGGTGTTAATATGGATGAAAATAATGTAAATCAGACTGTAAATGAAAGCACAGTACCAGAGCAACCTAAGTTAGGTTGGAACTGGGGAGCATTTATGTTTAACTGGATTTGGGGCGTAGGTAACAGATGTTATTTACCTTTATTAAGCCTTGTACCTTTCGTAGGTTTTATTTGGGTGTTTGTATGCGGTGCTTGTGGCAACAAGTGGGCGTGGCAAAATGGATATTTTAAAACTCCAGAAGAATTTAATAAAACTCAAAGCACATGGAGCAGAGCTGGTTTAATTGCCTTTATAATTTGTGTAGCATTAATTGTAATGTACATTCTTCTTTTTGCTCTTTTTATTGCTATAGCTGTTTTGAGCAATGGTTTTCATAATTTATAAAAAAATGCTTCCGACTTAAAAAATCGGAAGCTATTTTTTTACTGAACACTCTTTAATTCATAACCGGCATCATCAATAACTGCCTTAAATTCTGCATCTGAAATATCCTTTGATAATTCAACAGTAGCGTTTTTGTTTTCAAGACTTACTTCAACAGAAGTAACACCGTCCATAGCCTTTAAAGCTTTTTCAACATGAGCCTGACAATGACCACACATCATACCTTCAATAGATAATACTTTTTTCATTTTTTCATTCTCCTTTTTAACTTCAATTACAGTTTCTTCAACCTTTTCAGAAGATTTGTAAGTCTTAAATCTTCTTAATCTTAAAGCATTTGTTACAACGCAAATACTACTTAAACTCATCGCAGCAGCACCAAACATAGGGCTTAATTTTATACCCCATATAGGGTATAATACACCGGCTGCAACAGGAATACCAATACAGTTGTAGAAAAATGCCCAGAAAAGATTTTCTTTAATATTTTTAATAACTGCCTTACTTAATTTTACTGCACTTACGGCGTCAAGTAAATCATTTCTTACAAGAACTGCGTCAGCACTTTCAATGGCTACATCAGTACCAGCACCAATGGCAATACCAACATCAGCCTTTGCAAGAGCAGGAGCATCATTTATACCATCGCCAATCATTGCGACACAATGACCTTCATCTTGTAATCTTCTAATTTCCTTTTCCTTATCCTCTGGAAGTACCTGAGCAATAACCTTTGGAATATTAAGTCGTTTTTGTATTGCTTTTGCTGTTCTTTCATTATCGCCTGTAAGCATTACTGTGGAAATACCCATTTTTGTAAATTCTTCAATGGCTTTTCTTGAAGTTTCCTTTTCAACATCGGCTACAGCAATAATACCAATTACATTACTGTCCTTGGCAAAAATAAGAGGTGTCTTACCCTCGTCAGCAAGGCTGTTAATTTGTGGTTCAATTTTTGAAATATCAATATTGTTTTCTTTCATAAAGGCTCTGTTACCACCTAAAATAGTGGAATTATCAGAAGTAGCCTTTACACCTTTACCAAATACAGCCTCAAAGTTTTCAACATTTTTAGAGGAAATATTGGTCTCGTTACAATATTTTACAATAGCTTCAGCAAGAGGGTGTTCACTATTTTTCTCAAGGGAAATAGCATAAGTTAATAGACTGTTTTTGTCTATATGCTCAATAATATCTGTAACCTTTGGCTTACCCTCTGTAATAGTACCTGTCTTATCCATAACAACTGTATCAATTTTATGAGCAGTTTCAAGAGCCTCGCCAGACTTTATAAGAATACCGTTTTCAGCACCCTTACCAGTACCAACCATTATGGCAACTGGAGTTGCAAGACCAAGAGAACAAGGGCAAGATATAACTAAAACTGTTATACCGGCTGAAAGGGCAAATTCAAATGTTGCACCACTTATAAGCCATACAATAATTGTAACAAGGGCTATAGTCATTACGACAGGAACAAATATACCGGCAATTTTGTCAGCCATTCTGGCAATAGGGGCTTTACTTGAACTGGCTTCTTCTACTAACTTAATAATCTGATTTATTGTAGAGTTTTCGCCAACTTTTATAGCTCTGATTTTAATAAAACCATTTTTGTTTATAGATGCAGAAACAACATTGTCCCCAACCTGTTTTTCAACAGGAATACTTTCTCCAGTTATGGCACTTTGGTCAACACTTGTGCTACCTTCTACGATTACACCGTCAACAGCTATGCTTTCACCAGGGCGAATAATAACTATATCCCCAACAACAAGCTGTTCAACAGGTACTGTCATAACCTGACCGTTTCTTTCGATTTCAGCCTCTTTTGGTGCAAGGGCAACAAGTTTTTCAATAGCTTTGCTAGTTTTCTTCTTAGAACGGCTTTCAAGATACTTACCAAGGGTAATAAGTGTAACAATCATACCGGCAGATTCAAAGTATAAATCCATACTGTATGTGCCTACAAGGTCCATATTTCCATGGCCAAGACCCCAGCTCATTCTGAAAAGGGCAAATATACCATAAAACATTGATGCACTTGAACCTACGGCAATAAGTGTATCCATATTTGGACTTAAATGGAAAAGGTTTTTGTAACCTCTTATATAGTAAATTCTGTTAAGATACAATATTGGCAATACAATTAAAAACTGTGCAAAGGCAAATGTAATTGCATTTTCATTTCCCCAAAATATGTTCTGGAACCATTGAGGAATAGGGAAACCAGTTTTTGCAATCATATGGCTCATAGATATAGACATAAGGAATAAAAGGAATACAAAAGAGTAAACCAATCTATGGAGCATTTCGTCTTTTTCATTGTTCTTTTCTGATTTGGCAGAACTAGAAGTAGCATCAGAACCACCAATACCATAGCCAGCATTTACAACAGCGTTTTCAATATCAGTTGAAGATAAAATACTGTCATCATATTCTACTTGCATTGAGTTTGTAAGCAAGTTTACAGAGGCTTTTTCCATACCTTTAAGAGAAGAAACTGCCTTTTCAACTCTACTGGAACAAGCAGAACAAGTCATACCTGTAACAGTATATTTTTCTTTTTTCATTAAATATCACCTACTTCATTATTTTTTGAATTGTGTTTAAAAGTTCGTCAACAACTTCTTCATTCCCACTTTTAATATCATCAACAACACAAGTTTTTATGTGCTGTGAAAGGAGAATTTTATTGAAACTGTTTAAAGCACTTTGTACAGCAGAAACTTGAGTAAGTATGTCTACACAATATCTGTCGTTTTCTACCATATTTTTGATACCCCTTACTTGCCCCTCAATTTTATTAAGACGGGTAATAAGTGCTTTGTATTCAGCAGTATCACGATGTTTAGTTTTACCAGTGTTGCAACAACATTTATCCATTGTTTTACCTCCTTTATACCCATAGGGGGTATATGTTTATTATAGCATTACTTGTTGATTTGTCAATTGGAAAATTTCTCAATAAGAAAAATAATAAAAAAAGAGATAGGCGAACCTATCTCAAATAATTATAAATATTTTAAATTTTTAAAGTAGTTGCGAACTTGACATAGTTTATTATAAGTGATAATATAATAATAACCTTACAGGGTGGTGCTAACACCCTGCAAGACAATAATAAACATTATGTATTTTAGTAGCATTTAGTTACAAATATCATAATGAATAATATTGTGAGTAATGTTTGTATTAAAGCCCTGAGTACGAGGGCTTTTTTACTTTTATTACCCATTATTATCACCTCCAAAGAATCATAATCCTAAGATTAGGCGATGTCCTTATCAGCATAGATATAATATCAAAATATCGTTATTTAGTCAATATTTTTAAATTACTTCACAACAGCTAAAAAGCTCATTAACAGCATTTTTAAAATCCCTTACATTTTTAGCTTTCTTTATTTTTTTAGCTATTTTATCACAATCATTAAAGGAGTCTATCATATATACAAACACTTCTTTCATTTTGTGAAGCAAAGGAGTATCTCCAGAGAGAATTTCTTTATAGTCATTGAACATTTTTTCATAAAATTTGTATAAATCATCTTTGTTTAATTTTTTTATATTCTTTATTTCGCAGGCTAAGGCTGGGTTTGAAATTATACCCCTCCCCACCATAATAGTATCTGTATTAGGAAATTCTTTTATGAAATTGTTGTAGTCCTTTACTGTGAAAATATCTCCATTGTAGCATAACTTGTGCTTGGAATTTTCAATAGCATACTTATACATATCCCAATTAGGTGTGTTTTTGTACATATCTTTTCTAGTTCTAGGGTGTATAATAAGCTCTGTAAGGGGGTATTGATTATATATTTCCAAAAGTCTGTAAAATTCCTCTGGACTTTCTTTACCGATGCGAGTTTTAATTGAAATATTGTATCCACTTTTGTATATTCCGTCTAAAAATTTATCTAATTCATCGGGATAGGCTAAAAATCCAGAACCTCTACCTTTTGAAACTACAGTTCCAGATGGGCAACCTAAGTTTAAATTAAATTCGGTATAACCGTATTGCTCTAAAGTTTTGCACATTATAATAAATCCGTCAGCAGAATTTGTTAATATCTGAGGTACAAGGTTCATACCCTTGTTATTTTCAGGCAAAATATCTCGCATTACTTTGGTATTTAAAATGCCCTGTTCATTTGGTGCAATAAAAGGTGTAAAATATTTATCTATGCCTCCAAAGTAGGTGTGTTGACTTTCTCTGTATATGTTGTTTGTAATTCCCTCAAGGGGTGCTAAATATAGTTTCATTTTTTATTCTCCTTTGTGTTGTAGGTATGATAACATAAATAGAGAATTATGTAAATAAAAATAATTGCTACTGTTTTTTAAAGAATTATGGAGATAGTACAGAGTTTTAATACTAAATATTAAACAATATTTTTGTATTAATTATGTGAAAATTAACGAAAATAAAATTCACTCTTGACCTTATTAAAATAAGGGAGTAAAACTAAAGTAAAGATAGTCCTAGGGAGTGATTTGTATGAAAAAAGTTCTGATTATTGTTTCAAGTCCAAGAGAAAATGGCAATTCTGACAGACTTTGCAGACAGTTTGCAAAGGGTGCAGAGGAAACAGGAAACAAGGTAGAAACTATATATCTGAGAGATAAAAAGATTAATTTCTGTAAAGGCTGTAGTGTTTGTCGTACAACTCACAGATGTGCTCAAGACGATGATATGGCAGAAATACTTGATAAAGTTGTTAAGGCAGATGTTATTGTGCTTTCAACTCCAGTGTATTTCTACATAATGAATGGTCAGATGAAAACATTTATAGATAGATGTTTGCCAAGATATGAAGAAATTTCAAATAAGGAATTTTACTTCATTTGTACTTCTGTAGACCCAGATAGAGCTGTTATTGAAAAGACACTTAGTGGTTTAAGAGATTTTACAGATGATTGCCTTGATAACTGTATTGAAAGAGGAGTTATTTGTGGCATAGATACAGCGGTAAAGGGTGCTATTGAAGATACTCCGGCTTACGAGCGAGCCTATGAAATAGCTAAGAATATATGATAACAAAAAGAGCTGACACAATGTGTCAGCTCTTTTTGTAGTAAATTATAAAGGTAAATTTTCTAACCTTTACTTTGAAATATTATTCAGCTTCTTCCCAGTTGTGATATACATTCTTTACATCATCGTCTTCGTCAAGAAGGTCAAGAAGTCTGTTCATTTTCTTAATATCTTCTTCGTCAGTAAGAGAAGTATAAGTCTGAGGAATCATAGTAACAGATGCTTCAGCCATAGGGATACCAGCCTTTTCAATAGCCTCTCTTACCTGTGAAAAGTCTTCAGGGTTTGTAATGATTTCAATGCCATCGTCTTCAATAGAAATATCTTCAGCACCAGCTTCAATAGCAATCATTTCAAGTTCGTCTGTGTCAATATCTTCTTCTGTAGTGTCAATAATAATCTGACCCTTTTCGTCAAACATAAAGCTTACACAGCCACTTGTACCCATATTTCCGCCACCCTTTGTAAATGCACTTCTTACATTGGCTGCAGAACGGTTTTTGTTGTCTGTAAGAGTTTCAACAATAACAGCAATACCCTTAGGACCATAACCTTCATATGTAATTGCTTCGTAGTTTACAGCTTCAAGGTTGCCGGCTGCTTTCTTAATAGCCTTGTCAATAGTATCGTTAGGCATATTGTTAGACTTTGCCTTAGCAATAGCATCTCTTAATCTTGAGTTACTTGCTGGGTCTGGACCGCCTGCCTTTACAGCAACTGCAAGTTCACGACCAATAACTGTGAAAACTTTGCCCTTAGCAGCATCGTTCTTTTCCTTCTTGTGCTTAATATTGGCAAACTTAGAATGTCCGCTCATTTTATTACCTCCAGTAAAAATAAAGTTATCATATCATCTAATTTTACCACTACATAGATAAATTTTCAATAATTTTTTTCTCACTTGAAAATATTCGAACTTTTTTTCGATTGACTGTTGCAATTTATTCCTCTGTTGTGTTATACTATTTCAAAAGCAAGTCGAAAGGAGTAATGGTTTTGAAGGCAGAAATTCTTGCAGTAGGTACAGAGATTTTGTTGGGAGATATTGTAAATACTAATGCTCAGTTTTTGGCTAAGGAATTAGCAAATATGGGTATAACTGTTCAGCATCAGGCTGTTGTGGGAGATAATCCTCAAAGGCTTAAAGAGGCTATGGAACAGGCACTTTCCAGAAGTGATATTCTTATTACAAGTGGTGGACTTGGACCAACACAAGACGATATTACTAAGGAAATGGCTGCCGAAGTATTTGGCAAAAAAATGTATCTTCATCAGGAGAGTATGGACAGATTGAAAGAACATTTCAAGGGCAGATATATGGCAGAAACAAATAATAAACAGGCCTATATGCCAGAGGGTTCAATAGTCCTTAAAAATAATAATGGTACTGCTCCTGGCTGTATTATAGAGGAAAATGGCAAAATTATAATTGTTCTTCCTGGACCTCCACGAGAAATAAAGCCTATGTTTACTGAAAGTGTCATTCCTTTCCTTGCAGAAAAGACAAATTGCACACTTTTAAGTAAAGAAATTCACATTGTTCAGGTAGGTGAAAGCAGAGCATCAGAAGTAATGGACGATATTATTAAAAATAGTACAAATCCTACAGTTGCTCCTTACGCAAAAGATAATGAAATGCTTTTCAGAGTTACAGCAAGAGGTAAAGATAAAGCAGAATGTGAAAAAATTATGGAACCGGTTGTAAATGAAATTTACAATAGACTTGGCGATTATATTTATGGCGAAGACGATGAAACTCTTGTATCTTCAATTATGAAAATACTTGAGGAGAGAAAATGGACTTTAGCAACAGCTGAAAGTTGTACCGGTGGTATGGTTGCGTCAAGAATTGTTGACTACGCCGGAGCATCAAAAGCATTTGTAAATGGTATGGTAACTTATACAAATGAGAGTAAGTCCCGTTTATTGGGCGTTAAATGTGATACATTAGAAAAGTGGGGAGCAGTTTCTTCTCAAACAGCAGAGGAAATGTGTCTTGGTGTTGCAAAAGTCAGCAATACAAATGTAGGTATTAGCACAACAGGTGTTGCCGGTCCTGGTGGTGGAACTGCTGAAAAGCCAGTTGGTCTTGTGTATATTGGTGTTGCCATTAATGGCAAGGCTACAGTAGAAAGACTTGATATTCACTTAGGTTCAAGAAATAGAATAAGAAGTTATGCAACAGCAAGAGTGTTGGCTCTTTTAAGACAAGAATTATTAAAAAGCAAGTAAATCTTAGGAGGAAAATATGAAAAACAACAGTACTGAAATTAATGAGGCAAAAAATCAGGCCTTACAGACAGCAATAAGCCAGATTGAAAAGAACTTTGGTAAAGGCTCAATTATGCGTCTTGGGGAAGATGCTGCGGATAAAAGTGTTGAAAGTGTGCCAACAGGCTCTCTTTCTCTTGATATTGCACTTGGCATAGGTGGTGTGCCTAGAGGCAGAATTATTGAAGTATACGGTCCTGAAAGTGGTGGTAAAACAACACTTGCACTCCATATGGTAGCAGAAGTTCAGAAAGCTAATGGTATAGCAGGCTTTATTGATGCAGAACACGCCCTTGACCCTTCATATGCTGCTAAACTTGGTGTAGATATTAACAATCTTTATGTTTCACAGCCAGACGATGGCGAGCAGGCTCTTGATATTGCGGAGGCTATGGTTCGTTCAGGTGCTATGGATATTATTGTTATAGACTCTGTTGCAGCTCTTGTTCCTAGAGTAGAAATTGACGGCGAAATGAGTGATAATAATGTAGGTTTACAGGCCAGACTTATGAGTAAGGCGCTTAGAAAACTTACAGCTATTGCATCAAAGAGTAATTGTATTATTATATTTATCAACCAGTTAAGAGAAAAAATTGGTATTATGTTTGGTAATCCGGAAACTACAACTGGTGGTAAAGCTCTTAAATTCTATGCTTCTGTTAGAATAGAAGTAAGAAAGGGCGAAGCTATTAAAAATGGTACTGAAATTATAGGTAATAAAACAAAGGCTAAAATTGTTAAAAACAAGGTAGCACCTCCTTTCAGAACAGCTGAATTTGATATTATGTACGGTTTGGGTATAAGTCATGTTGGAGAAATAGTTGACTTAGGTGCAAATCTTGATATAATACAAAAGGGAGGAGCTTGGTATAGCTACGGCGATGCCAGAATAGGTCAGGGTCGTGAAAATGCAAAACAGTATTTGACTGAAAATCCTGATGTAGCTCTCGAAATTGAAAATAAGATTCGTGAACACTATGGTCTTGAACCTGTTATTGACTACATTCCAACAGGAGAAGAAGTAGCAGAAAGCGAAACTGAAAAAGTAGAAGAATAATTTGGAAAGCTGATTGATATGAAAAATTTAACTAAAAAGCAAAAAGGTATTTTATTTATAATCTTGGCAGCTATGTTTTTTGCCCTTATGAATTGTTTTGTAAGACTTTCAGGAGATTTGCCGACAGTACAAAAGAGCTTTTTCCGTAATCTTGTGGCTGTTTTTGTGGCATTTGTTGTACTTATGAGGTCAGGAGTTGGCTTTAGCTACAGATTAGAGGATATGCCACTTCTCTTAACTCGTTCAATAATGGGTACAATGGGTATTTTGGGTAATTTCTATGCAGTAGACCACTTGAATATTGCTGATGCCTCAATGCTTAATAAGTTGTCACCTTTCTTTGCGGTTATTTTTTCAATATTTATATTAAAGGAAAAACCAAAGGTTTTTCAGGTATTAGGTGTTATTATTGCCTTTGCAGGTAGTTTGTTTATAATAAAGCCTAGTATGGACTTCAGCCATACTGTTCCGGCAGTAGTTGGTATGATAGGTGGTTTAGGTGCAGGTGTTGCCTATACTTGTGTTAGAGCTTTAGGTAATAAGGGAGTGAAAGGACCTCTTATTGTGTTCTTCTTCTCTGCTTTTAGTTGTATCGTAGTATTGCCATATTTGGTATTTAACTATCATCATATGGAATGGTGGCAGTTAGGCTCACTTTTACTTGCTGGTTTAGCAGCTGCTGGTGGTCAGTTCTCTATTACTGCTGCCTATACAAATGCTCCGGCTAAGGAAATTTCGGTTTATGATTATTCACAGGTAATATTTGCAGCGATTTTGGGATTTTTCTTCTTTGCTCAAATTCCAGATATTTACTCAGTCCTTGGATATATTATAATCTGTGGTATTTCAATAATTATGTTTATATATAACGGAAAAGAAGATAAAAAAGAAAATGCGTAAAAAAATGCTGTTTAGGAGTTTTCCTAAACAGCATTTCAGAGTGTAGAAAAAATTAATTAAAAAATATTTTGCAATTTCTAAAAATAAATTTGCGTATTTTTTCAGATTATCAAAGGAAAGTTGTTAAGAAAACATTGGTTTTCTTAAATTAATTCCGCAACTCGAGCTTTGCCCGAGTGAGGACAGGGACTGTTTTGTGTTCTTGCATAGCAAGGACGCGAAATACACGGCTGGTCCCTACCTTAGACTAACTGCAAGAAATGCAAGCATTTCTTGCAAGTCGCAAAATAATTATCTGTTATAAATCTTTACAAGGTACTTCATACCCTTTGCCATATTGTCTGTCAACATATCTTCAGTAAATCTGAATTGCCAATTATCTTCTGCTTTACCTGGTGTATTCATTCTTGCATCAGAACCTAAATTCATAACATCTTGTATAGGAATTACTGCATATTTTGCAACTGAACCCACAGCCATTCTTATTAAATCCCAAGCTATATCCTCTCCGGATACATTGAGAAGTCTTCTGACATAATCTGTAGCTTTTTTATCTGCTTTACTGTACCAACCTTTAGTTGTGTCGTTATCATGAGTACCTGTATACACAACACAATTAGTGGTTTCGTAGTTAAAAGGCAAGTAGGCATTAGCTTCATCTGAATCAAAGGCAAACTGCAATATTTTCATTCCAGGAAAACCCAATTCATCTCTTAAATCAAGAACTTCATCAGTTAAATCCCCTAAATCTTCAGCAATAATATTCAACTTGCCCAGTTTATTTTCCATTACATTGAATATTTCTTCCTTAGGGCCTTTTTTCCACTTTCCATTTACTGCTGTTTTTTCGCCAAAAGGTATTTCCCAATAACTTTCAAAGCCTCTGAAATGGTCAATTCTAACTATGTCACAAAGTTTAAAGGCATTTTCAATTCTCTTTGTCCACCAATCATAGCCTGTTTTGCTGTGTTCTTTCCAATCATAGAGAGGATTCCCCCAAAGCTGACCATCTGCACTAAAATAATCAGGCGGAACACCAGCTACAACCTTTGGAAAACCTTTTGAATCAATGGAGAATAAATTTCTATTGCTCCATACATCTGCACTATCTTCTGCAACAAATATAGGTATATCCCCTATTATTTCAATTTTTTTTTCGTTGGCATATTCCTTTAATTCCTGCCATTGTGTAAAAAATTCATACTGTAAAAATTTATAAAAATCTATTTCTGATTTTAACATTTTTTTATATTTTTCAACAGCCTTTGGCTTTCTATCTCTTATATCCTCTGGGAATGAATTCCAAGCACCACCATAAAAACAATCCTTTATGGCATTAAGCTCCACTTTCTTTTCATTAGCACTATAGTAAGCCTTGTATTCAGCACTTTCATATGTATTTTTTCTCTGTTCTATGAAATAATTTTTTAAAGACATAAAAAGGCTGTAGTCCTCTAACCAAAAAGCATTTTTGTCACAAAAATCCAAATATTCTTTATTTTCCTTAAACTTTTTAAATGCCGTTCTGAATAGTGACATTTTATAATTTATTACTTTTCCATACTCAACATTTTTTTCATCAAATTCCGGAACTATTTCAATATCCTTTTTACTTAAATATCCTTTTTTAACAAAAATATCTGGACTAATAATATAAATATTTCCGGCAAAAGCTGAAAAACTTTGATATGGAGAATCTCCAAAACTTGTTTGTCCTAAAGGCAATATCTGCCACAATTTTTGACCTGATTTTTCCAAAAAATCCACAAATTCATAAGCACCTTTTCCTAAATCTCCAATACCATATTTTGATGGAAAACTTGTAGGATGTGCCAATATACCTGATTTCCTCATATAAAACACCTCTTTTTGAAAAAATTTCCACACTAAATTTAAGTCTATTTGCAAACAATACAGTTGTAGTAAATATTAATAAACTGTAAGGAGGAATAATTTTGGTTAAAAAAATCTATCCCGCAGCCTTAATCGCTCTTACCCTGTGTCTTGTAGGCTGTGGAAATTCTACTTCTAATGATAATAATAACACAACAACTACAGACAACGCAAGTACAACAGAAATGACTTCACAGTATAACTCTGAGTATACATCAAATGACGGAGTTGCAAATGATATTGGTAATGCTGCTGGTGATGTAGTAAATGGTGCAGGTAATGCTGTTGAGGATATTGGTAACGGCGTTGGCAGAGCTGTTGAAGGTGTTGGCGATGCTGTAGGCAATATGGCAAATGATATGACTGGTAATGGCACTACCAATAACAATGGTACTACTAACGGCAACACTACAACTACTCCATAACAAATGGGCGTATATTCGCCCTTACATATTTATTCCAGTCCTCCGTACCTTGAAAAAAACTCACTTTTATGTTATTATTAATCTATATATTTTATAGGAGGATTTTATGAAAAAAATTATCATTTTAGCACTAATGCTAATATTAACAGGCTGTGGCTCTGCCCCTGTTAAAACTTCTAATAAGCCACAAATTTATACCAGCTTTTATGCTATTTCTGACTTTGTGGAAAAAATCGGTGGAGATAAGGTAGATGTACACAATCTTGTCCCATCTGGTACCGAACCTCATGATTGGGAACCATCTTCAAAGGATATGTTAAATCTCAATTCTGCTGATGTTCTCTTTTACAATGGTTTAGGTATGGAAAGTTGGATTGACAAAGTAAAAGGTGCTGTAAACGGCGAAAAACCAAAATATGTTGAGCTTTCTGCTCCTTTTGAGCATACAAAAAATGACCCTCACATTTGGCTTGACCCAAAAAATGTAATTACAATGTCACAGGAAATTTGTGATACACTTTCTGACCTTGACCCTTCAAATGAAGAATACTACAAGGAAAATCTTGCAACATTTACAGCACAACTTAATAAACTTGACAATGATTTTAAGACACAGCTTTCAAATGTTTCAAGCAAAAAAATTGTAGTTTCTCACGAGGCATACAGCTATCTTTGCTCTGCTTATGGTCTTGAACAGACTTCCATTGACGGCATTTCGGCCGATAGCGAACCTTCGCCAGCAAAAATGAAAGAAATTGCAGACTATATAAAGACAAACAATGTAAAATACATTTTCTTTGAAGAACTTGTTTCTCCAAAGATTGCACAGTCCCTTGCTGATGAAACAGGTGTTCAGTTATTGGCTTTAAATCCTTTTGAGGGTCTTGACCAGGAAGATATTGACAATGGAGCTGATTACATTTCCGTTATGGAAGAAAACCTTAAAAATCTTGTAACAGCATTAAAATAGTAACCGAGGTGTTATAATTGAAAAATAAAGTTTTGGAAGTAAAGGATTTATCTTTTAGCTATCCCGACAAAAGCATACTCCACAGATTGAGTTTTGATGTAGACGCTGGAGATTTTATGTGCATCGTCGGTACAAACGGTACCGGAAAGAGTACATTACTAAAACTAATATTAAACCAACTCTCTCCCCTAGAGGGGGAAATTAAATTACTTGGCACTAATTCTGAAAAATATAAGGATTTCGCCTCTATAGCCTATGTTTCACAAAAGGCTACAAACATAAACAGGGATTTCCCTGCTACTGTAGAAGAAGTTGTTTCTTTAGGTCTTTACTCTAAAAAAGGACTTTTTAAACGCAACACAAAGGAAGATAAAAAACTTATAGACTCAGCTTTAGAAAGAGTTGGTATGCTTGACTATAAGCATCGTCAGATAGGTTATTTATCTGGTGGTCAGCAACAGAGAGTATTTATTGCAAAAGCCCTCATTTCCAACCCTAGAATTATTTTCCTAGACGAGCCAACAACTGGCATAGACATAAGAGCCGTTGACTCTATATGCTGTCTTTTAGGCGATTTAAACAAAAATAGCGGAATAACAATAGTTATGGTAACTCACGATATTTCCTCAATTATTTATCATTCCAACAAAATTTTAGTCCTTTCAGAAGACGGAAGTGGCGAAGTAATGACAAGTGAGGAATTTAATTCACAATCAATGCTTGCCCATGTGCATCATCATTTATAGGAGGCAATTATGTTCGATATATTTCAAATGGCTTTTATGCAAAGAGCTTTAGTTATAGCAATTTTCATTTCCATTGTTACCCCTTTGATTGGTAACACAATTGTATTGAAAAGACTTTCCTCCATTGGCGATGCCCTTTCCCATGCTGGTCTTGCCGGTGTAGCTATTGGTTTATGTTTTAGTTGGAGTCCTGTAGTTTCAGCTATTGTATTTTCAGTAATTTCAGCACTTATTATTGAATACATAAGGCGAGGTTTTCCAAACTATTCAGAAATGGCAACAGCTATTGTACTTAGTTTTGGTGTTGGTGTAGCTGCCGTATTTTCCGGCTTTATAAAAAATGCTGCATCATTTAATAGTTTCCTTTTCGGTTCTATTGTGGCAGTATCTACATTTGAACTTGTAGTAGTTGTTGTACTTAGTATAGCAGTAATTATTATACTTGTTTTACTCTATAGAGAGCTTTTTTATATAGCCTTTGACGAAGAAAGTGCTGCCCTTTCTGGTGTGCCAGTAAAGAGTATAAACCTTATATTCACAATTCTTACTTCCATAGTTGTTTCTATTGCTGCAAGAACTGTAGGTGCTTTGGTTATTTCATCATTAATGGTTATTCCTGTAGCTTGTTCTATGCTTATTTCTAAAAGCTATAAACAAAATGTTATTTTTTCAGTTATATTTGCATTTATATTTACTATAGCCGGCTTACTTATTACAGCTGTCTATGACCTTAAACCAGGTGGAACTATTGTTTTAATTGGTATAGCCTTTTTAATTGTACTTTTACTTTTAAGAAAGAGGAAGTGATATTCTATGAGTGAGAAAGGTAGAACAGAAGAATTTCTCGACTTATACAGAAAACTTGAACACATAGGTAGAGAAATATACTTTCCAAACTCTAACAACGCTCCCATAATAGGCAGACTTCAAGCACTCCCTGTTTTAAAAGAATTCAAGGAAGAAATTGATTATTGCCGAGTTGTTAGAAATTTTCTTGTACATAACCCAAAAGTAAATGGTGCTTATCCTATTGCACCATCAGAAGAAATGCTTGATGTACTTCGCAAATGTGTAGATAGAATAAGCAATCCTATATTAGCTATGAAATTTGCTGTTAGGCGTGAAAATTTATATTCAGCAACTTTGGATTGTAAAATTTCAGAAGTTGCGGAGTATATGGATACCCATGGTTTTACCCATGTACCTGTTTTTGAAAAAGAAAAACTGGTAGGTGTATTTAGCGATAACTCTATATACGCCTATGTATGTGCCCACAAGGAATTAAACATAAATGTTCATTCTACTTTAAGAGTTTTGGAGGAATATCTTGCTCTTGATATGCACACAAATGAATATTTTGCTTTTGTTGAAAAAAACGCAACACTTTATGAAGTTTCAAAACTTTTTACTATAGATGTTCGCTCAATGAAAAACTTAGCTGTAGTTTTCTTTACTGAAAACGGAAAAATAAATGAAAAAATATTAGGTATGATGACACCTTATTCAATATTGAGAGATGCTCCTGAATACTTATAATTTAAAGCCACTATTTACGGTGGCTTTTTTTATTTTACCTCCACATATTACAAATAATATTTTTCTACAAAAAGGTTATAATATTACAAAAGAAAGGAGGTTTAGAAATGAAAAAAGAAGAATTTAAGCCATATATTTCAGATGAACACATTCAAACCGAATTTACACCTACAGCAATAATAATAGGTATATTACTTTCCGTAGTTTTTGGTGCTGCAAATGCCTATTTAGGTTTAAGAGTTGGTTTAACAATTTCTGCCTCTATTCCTGCTGCCGTTATTTCTATGGGTGTTCTTCGTATAATACTTAGAAAAAACTCAATATTGGAAAGTAATATGGTTCAAACTATAGGCTCTGCAGGGGAATCCCTTGCTGCCGGTTCAATATTTACTATGCCGGTACTTTTTCTATGGTCAAAGGAAGGTTTAACAGAAGTTCCAAGCCTTTTAACAATATCATTATTGGCATTCTTTGGTGGAATATTGGGCATACTTTTTATGGTACCTCTTAGAAATGCTCTCATTGTAAAAGAACACTACACTTTACCCTATCCAGAGGGTACAGCCTGTGCCGAAGTATTGTTAGCCGGAGAAAGTAATAATTCTGGTGCAAATACTGTATTTGCCGGTATTGGCATTTCAGCACTTATTAAATTCATTGTTGACGGTTTAAAAATAATACCAAGTACAATAACAGCTACTATACATTCTCTAAAAACTGAATTTTCAGTACAGGTTTATCCTGCTCTTACAGCTGTAGGTTATATTTGTGGTTTTAATATTGCCGCCTATATGTTTGCCGGTGGTCTATTGGGTTGGTTTGTGTTAATTCCTGCCATTGTATTTTTCGGTGGAAATAGTATAATAACTCCACAAGATATTGCAATTTCACAATTATCAGCTAGTGAAATATGGAGCAGTTATATCAGATATATAGGTGCTGGTGCTGTAGCCTGTGGTGGTATAATAAGTCTGATTAAGTCACTCCCCTTAATAATATCCACATTTTCTTCCACATTAAGAGGATTAAAAGAGAAAAATTCTGTTACTAACAAAAGGACTAATATCAATTTAGATATTCGTATTGTAGGTATTTTAATTGCATTGGTAATACTTGCTATATGGCTTATTCCAGTAATTCCAGTAGGTCTATTAGGTGCAATATTAATTGCAATTTTCGGTTTCTTTTTTGCTACAGTTTCTTCAAGAATGGTTGGACTTGTAGGCAGTAGCAACAATCCCGTTTCTGGTATGACTATTGCAACACTTTTAGTTACCGCCTTTATAATTAAATCTATTTCCGGCTCAACCGCCTCCGGAATGATTGCTACTATTGCAATTGGTTCAGTAATATGTATTATTTCAGCAATGGCTGGAGATACTTCACAGGATTTAAAAACTGGCTATATTCTAGGTGCAACACCTATGCGACAGCAAATTGGCGAAATGATTGGTGCAAGTGTTTCAGCTATAACTATAGGTGGCGTATTGTTACTTCTTGATAAGGCTTGGGGCTTTGGTACAACTGAACTTTCTGCTCCACAAGCTATGCTTATGAAACTTATTACAGAGGGTGTAATGAACGGTCAACTGCCTTGGGTTTTAGTTTTTATTGGCGTATTTATAGCCATTGCCATTGAGCTTACAGGTATACCTGTTTTGCCAGTTGCCATTGGTCTATATCTCCCTTTGGAATTGTCTTCCCCTATTATGTTGGGTGGCGTATTAAGTTTAATAATCAAAAAAATAAATCATTCTTCAAAAGCTGATAGCCATAGTTCAAAGGGGATTTTATTTAGCTCTGGTTTAATTGCCGGTGAGGGACTTGTTGGTATAATACTTGCCATATTGGCAGTAGTTGGTATTGACAAAAACATAAACCTACAAAACACATTGAATTTTGGCATAACCGGTTCAATATTACTATTATTATTTATTGTTTTATTAATGCTATATATGGGACTTAACAAAAAAGGTAATAAAAATGAATAAAAAAGCTCAAAATTATTTAGATTTGATACCTGTTCACAACAAAAATATAAGCTATTCTGTTGAAAATGGAATTGTAAAGCTATATATTAAAAACAAAGGCTTTTTCCACTACATTACACAAAAATTGTGCAAAAAACCAACTGTATCAACTATTGAATTAGAAGAAATAGGCAGTTGTATTTGGCAATCCATAGATGAAAAAAATGATATTTTTAGTATTGGACAAATTATAAAAGACAAATTTGGTTCAGATATAGAACCATTATATGAAAGACTTTATAAGTATTTTAAAATACTGGAAATTTCAAAATTAATTATTCTCAAGTCATAGAATTTAACTTTCCGATTCATTGGTCAGAACTTTCAACTTTGTTGAAAGCCACACTTCGTGTGTCCGATTTATCTTTTCGGTTCATTGGTCAGAACAAATAACTCTGTTATTTGTGGCTTGACAAGTCAAGCCATCGGGTCTATCTTCCCGATTCATTAAAAACAGAGTACGCTATGGTACTCTGTCAATACATATATTAATAACCAAAATCTTCTCCAACGAGAACAACCTTTATTCTATTTTTAATTTTAGAATATCTAGTTGTTACAAACTGGCAACAGACAGTTTCTGGACTCTTACAATCGTGACAATGGCCTGTTTTTGTACAAGGTGTAGCTGTACCAAATCTTATAGCATTTGTAACAGCAGCCTTATTTCTTGCTCTTTTCATAGCTGAGTCTAAATCAGCAGAACATTTATTCATACCTGCTACAACAATAACATTCTTTGGTCCAAAAATAAGAGCTGCTAATCTATTGCCCATACCGTCAATATTCACAAGCTGACCGTCAAAAGTAATGGCATTTGTACTCATTAAGAAATTATCACAAGAAAGAGCCTCGTGCATAGCCTGTATTCTATCATCTGCCTTATCTCTATCAACAATCTTATACTTTCCACTTTCGTAAACAGCATCAATAATACCTGCATCTACTAAAGTACAAGAGCCACCCCAAGAAACAGAACTACCGTCTTCCATAAGAGAAAGCACCTTTTCCCTAGCCTCTTCAGCTGTCTTTACATAATAGCCTTCCATATTTCTTGTTTCAAGATTTTTAATTATTGTGTTAGCTAAAGTTTCCTTATAGACTTCCTTTTGATTCATAATTATCCCTCCTGTAAAAATACCCTGTGGAAAAAACCACAGGGCATCATTGCTTAATATTTATTACTTAATAGACTTCATATGTCTAGTTAAGTCTTCTAATTCATCTCTTTCACGAACAAGAACAGCTTCGCCGTTTTCACGAATAAGAACTTCTGCTGGTCTTAATCTGTTGTTGTAGTTAGATGCCATACAGTAACCATAAGCACCTGCATCAAGCATAGCCATAGTGTCACCAACATGCATTTCTGGGCAAATTCTGTGCTTAGCAAGAATATCGCCAGATTCACAAATATTACCTACAACTGTAACATCTTCTGTATTGTCGCTATCGTTGTAAACTTCAATATCGTGGTGAGAATCATACATAACAGGTCTCTGAAGAACATTGAAACCAATATCAGTACCAATGTACTTGTCTTCGCCATTGTGCTTAACTGCTGTAACTGTACCTAAAAGTACACCACATTCAGCAGAAACATATCTACCTGGTTCAATCTTAAATGTAATTTCCTTACCATAATCCTTAACGAACTGTTCGAATACTTCGTCAAGCTGCTTACCTAATTCAACCATATCAAGTCTTGGCTGGTCATTTAACTTTTCGTAAGGAATACCGAAACCACCACCAAGGTCAACAAATTCAAGGTCATCAAACTGCTTTGCAATATTTAAGATAGCCTTAACACCTTCAACATATGGCTTGCCGTCCATAAAGAGTGAACCAATGTGCTGGTTAATACCAACAAGCTTTAAGTCATACTTTGCAAGGACTTCCTTAAACTGTGGAATAAATTCAGGGTTTACAGCAAACTTAGTTTTCTTACCAGCTGTAACAACCTTTTCGCTATGACCTGCACCAATACCACCATTGAAACGAGCAGCAATCTTTCCACCTGGATTAAGCTTACCGTAAGTTTCAAGCTGAGAAACAGAGTCAACACTAATAAGAACATCGTGGTCAATAGCAAACTTCATTTCTTCTGCTGTAACATTGTTGCTTATGTAGAAAATCTGTTCTGGCTTAAAACCAGCCTTTAATTCAACAAAGATTTCGCCTGGGCTCATAGCATCTACATTTAAGCCTTCTTCGTGAACGATTTCAAGGAAAGCAAGGTTGCTGTTAGCCTTTGCAGAATAGTTTACGCTGAACTTTGGATACTTAACAAGGTTCTTTACATCTCTACAACGCTGTCTTAAAATTTCCTCGCTGTATACATAAAGTGGGCTACCAAACTTAGCTGTAAGATCGCTAGGCTTATTACCCTTAAAAAAATCTACTGAATCTGTTACCTTAGTATTAATCTTAGACATTTGTAAGTTTCCTTTCTATTTATAAAATTTAATTATATTTTCAATTCTTGATGCCATATTTGTAAGCAATAAGTCCACCAAAGTAATAGCAGTCATAGCCTCCACTACCACTATTGCACGAGGTACAATAATTGGGTCGTGACGACCTGTAATAGAAATCGTAGTATTTTCTCCGCTGTTATTAACAGTCTTCTGTTCCAATGAAATAGACGGTGTAGGCTTAAATACTGTACGGAAAACAATATCACTTCCGTCAGAAAAACCTCCAAGAATGCCACCTGAATTGTTTGTATACTTGACTACCTTCCCATTATCCATATAGAATTCGTCGTTATTTTCAGAACCCATAGCCTTTGCAGCCTTAAATCCAAGACCAAATTCTATGCCCTTAGTAGCTCCTATTGATAAAACAGCCTTTGCAAGAGAGGCATCAAGTTTATCAAAAACAGGTTCGCCTACACCAGCAGGCATACCAGTTACGACACATTCTACTATACCACCAACTGAATTATTTTCACTCATCGCCTTATCAAGCAGAGCCTGTGCTTTTTCTGCTGCATTTTTATCTGGCATACAAAGTGGATTATTAAATCTCTCATTCATATCAATGGTTTCAATTTCTACATCACCTATAGCCTTAGCATAGGCATTTACTTGAACACCAAGATTTTCTAATATTTTTCTGGCTACAGCACCAGCTGCAACTCTAGCAAGTGTTTCTCGACCTGATGAACGACCACCACCTCTGTAATCTCTAAAACCATACTTAGTTTCAAAGCCAAAGTCAGCGTGTCCCGGTCTGTAAACATTCATAATATTAGAATAGTCTTTAGACCTTTGGTCAGCATTTATTACCATTAAAGAAATTGGTGTTCCGGTGGTTTTACCTTCAAAAACACCAGACATAATCTGTATAGTATCGCTTTCGCTTCTCTTTGTACCATACTTATTACTGCCGGGTTTTCTTCTGTCCATATCGACTTGAATATCTTCTTCGCATAAAGGAATTCCTGCAGGACAGCCATCAATAACTACTCCCAATCCTTTACCATGAGATTCTCCCCATGTTGTAATCTTAAATATATTTCCTATGGTTGAACCTGACAAAAAATCACCTCTTATAAAAATTATCAATATGCTTGAAAAATAATGCAAAAGATATTATAATAATCTAAATGTACTCATACATTTTAACATTTATTTTTTAATTTTACAAGAAATTTTACAACATATTTTAAAATAATTTAAGGAGTTGTATTTTGTGTCAAAATTTTTACACCTTTTAAGACAGCTTGACTCATCTCAGATTATAACATTAGGCTTTTTAACTGTTATACTGTTTGGTGCTGTTATTTTGAGTTTACCAATATGTTCGGCAGACTTTACATTTACTCCATTTGTAGATTCACTTTTTACAGCTACTTCTGCTGTGTGTATTACTGGACTTACTGCCGTTTCAACAGCCTATCATTGGAATATTTTAGGTAAACTTATTATACTTATGCTTATACAAATTGGTGGTATTGGATTTATGTCTATTGTTACAATGCTTTTCATAGCCGTGGGCAAAAAAATAACATTAAAAGAAAGAATTGTTATACAGGAATCCTTTAATCTTAGCCAAAGACATGGTCTTGTAAGTTTTACAATTTATATTTTTAAATTTTCTTTTGTAGTAGAACTTATAGGTGCTTTTTTCCTTTCATTGAGATTTATACCTCAATATGGTTTTGTCAGAGGAATTTTTTATGGAATATTCCACTCTGTATCAGCCTTTTGTAATGCTGGCTTTGATATACTTGGAGATAACTCCCTTATTCCTTTTTCAGGGGATGTAATTGTAAATATTACAGTAATGTGCCTTATAGTAGTTGGTGGTTTAGGTTTTCCGGTTTATTCCGACTTTACTACTCACTTAAAATTTGCAAAGGAACACAAACTCCATATAAATTATGTTGTAAAAAAACTTAGACTTCATTCTAAAATTGCACTTATAACAACAGCAGTTCTTATTATATTTGGTGGATTGTTCTTTTTCATTGCTGAATACTTTAATCCATACACAATAGGAAATTTTTCATTTTTCCACAAAATTATGGCAAGTCTATTCCAGTCTGTAACATTGAGAACAGCTGGTTTTGATTCTATGGGACAAGGCAATATGACATATGCCTCAAAGGTAATTTCCATAGTGCTTATGTATATAGGTGGTTCTCCTGCCAGTACAGCCGGCGGTGTTAAAACTGTAACATCAGCCATTCTCTTCTTAGCTGTATGGGCTGTAATACGAGGTAGAGAGTCTATAAATGTTTTCCACAAAAACATACCTTTTTATACACTTCAGAAAGCACTTGCCGTAGTAATGATGATGGTTACAATCACAATAGGTGCTAGTGTAATAATGACTTGGACAGAGGCACGCACACCTATTCATATGGAATATTTAGATATATTATTTGAAGTTGTTTCTGCACAATGTACAGTAGGTCTTACAACAGGTATTACCCACTTCCTATCAAACGGAGGAAAAATAGTCCTCATTTTGTGTATGTATATGGGTAGACTTGGTCCTATTTCTGTAGCTATTGCATTGACAAAGAACAAAAAACATAATAAAAACTATATTCATTTTCCTGAGGACAAACTTCTTGTAGGTTAATAAACTAAGGATTAGGGAGGATAATATGAAAAATAATAAACAGTTTGCAGTTATAGGTCTTGGCCGTTTTGGGCGTGCCGTAGTTGAAACCCTTGTAGCTAGTGGCTATGATGTTATGGGTTGCGACAAAAATATGGAAGCTGTAAAGCAAATGGAGCATATTGCAACCGATGTTATGCAGTTAGATGTAATGAATGAAGATGCTATGCAATATATAGGTCTTAATAACTTTGATGTAGTAATAGTTGCCATTGGCGAATCTCTTGAGGCCAGTATTATGGCAACAATGTATGCAAAGGAAAAAGGTGTAAAAACCGTAATTGCTAAGGCTATTGGTACTCCTCAGAAGAAACTTCTTGAAAAAGTTGGTGCTGATAAGGTACTTATGCCTGAAAGAGATAGTGGTCAGAGATTGGCTATAAGTCTTGTAACATCAAATGTTTTAGAGTACATTACTGTTTCTGATAAATTTGGTATTGCAGAAATAGGCGTTGTAGATAAATGGGTAGATAAGACATTACAAGATGCTAATATTAGAGCAAAATATGGCATAAATGTTGTTGCTATAAAGCGTGGTGGAGATGTTATTGTCACTCCTCCCCCAGATATAAAAATTTTAGAAACAGATACTTTAGTTGTTATTGGTGAAAACGCCAATATTGCAAAATTCAGTTAAGATATGGAAAATATAATTATAGAAAGTAATCAAAACAAAATTATAAAAGAAGTTAATGCCCTTAAAGCTAAAAAAGAAAGAGATAAAACTGGTCTTTTTATACTTGAGGGCAAAAGACTTGTAGAGGAAATACCAAATTCTTGGGAAATAAAATATTTGCTTAAAGCAGAAAGCTATTCCGAAGACATAAATTTTGAAAGTGTTTATACTGTAAAAGACAGTCTTTTTGAAAAAATAAGCGAAACTGTAAATCCACAGGGTATACTTGCTGTCTGTCACATAAAGGAATTTGATGTAACTAATGTGGACTATGGCAATTCGCCTTTCTTTGTAGTTCTTGAAAATGTTACAGACCCTGGAAATATGGGTACTTTAATTCGTACGGCTGATGCTGCTGGTGCTGACGGAATTTTTCTTTCAAAAGGCTGTGTAGACATTTACAATCCTAAAGTTATCAGAGCCACTATGGGTTCAATATTCCATTTACCAATATACAGAAATCTAAATCTTATGGACTTAATGGAAGATTTTAAAAATAACAATGTAAAAACCCTTGCAGCTCATTTAAAAGGCACTTCAACACCTTATAAAGTTGATATGACAACAGCCTGTGCTGTTATTATAGGTAACGAAGCAAATGGTTTAAGTGATGAAATTTCAGAAATGGCATCAGATTTAGTTAAAATTCCTATGCCTGGCAAAGCTGAATCAATGAATGCAGGTATTGCCGGTGGCATTTTAATTTATGAGGCCGTAAGACAGAGAATTGAGGAATAAATATGGCAAGAATTAGTTGGGACGAATATTTTATGAGTATGGCTGAATTGGCAAGTAAGCGTTCTACTTGCCTTAGACGACATGTAGGTGCTGTTATCGTTCGTGACAATCAGGTACTTTCTACAGGATATAACGGAGCACCTAAAGGACTACCTAACTGCTGTGACTTAAATGAATGTTTAAGACAAAAATTAGGTATTCCAAGTGGCGAAAGACACGAGCTTTGTCGTGCTGTTCACGCAGAGGCCAATGCAATTACTCAATGTGCTGTAAATGGCACAAGCTGTAAAGGCAGTACACTTTATGTTACAGCAACACCTTGTATTATGTGCACAAAGCAAATTATAAACGCAGGTATTGTTCGTATTGTAGCAGAAGAAATGTACCCAGACGAAATGAGCCTTGAAATGCTCAAGCAAAGTGGTATTTCTTTTGAAATGTTTACGAAAGAGGAGGAAAAATAAATGATTATTGTATTAAAGAAAAATGCAGATGCAAAAAAAGTAAATGAACTTGAAAACAACTTAAAGGATATGGGTTTTGCCCTTCATATTTCTGATGGCGAAAGCTCTAAAATTGTTGGTCTTGTAGGCGATACAACTAAGTTAAGCCAAGACGACCTTTTAGCAAACGAAATTATTGAAGATGTAAAGAGAATACAGGAGCCTTACAAAAAAGCAAATAGAAAAATGCACCCAGAAGATACTGTTGTTGATGTAAATGGTATAAAAATCGGTGGTGGACATTTTCAAGTAATTGCTGGTCCTTGTTCTGTTGAAAGCAAAGAACAGATGGAAGAAGTAGCATCTGATGTTAAAGCAAGTGGTGCTACACTTTTAAGAGGTGGTGCTTTTAAGCCAAGAACTAGCCCTTACTCTTTCCAGGGTCTTCACGAAAATGGTCTTGCCCTTCTTCTCAATGCTGGCAAGACAACTAACTTACCTGTAGTAACAGAAATTATGGACTCAAGCCACATTGATTTATTTAAAGATGTTGATGTAATACAGGTTGGTGCAAGAAATATGCAGAACTTCGAACTTCTCAAAAAGTTAGGTAAACTTGATAAGCCAATTCTTTTAAAGAGAGGTCTTGCAAATACACTTGAAGAACTTTTGATGAGTGCTGAATACATTATGGCAGGTGGTAACGAAAAAGTTATTCTCTGTGAAAGAGGTATAAGAACTTTCGAAACATCAATGAGAAATACTCTTGATATTTCAGCTGTGCCAATGCTCAAGAAAATGACTCATCTTCCAGTTATTATTGACCCTAGCCACGCTGCCGGTATGAGATGGATGGTTGAACCACTTTCTATGGCTGCTATTGCTGCTGGTGCTGACGGTCTTATGATTGAAGTTCATAATAACCCTGAAAAGGCTCTTTGCGATGGTAAACAATCTCTTACTCCTGAAAGCTTTGATAACCTTATGGGTAAAATTAAAAAGACTGTTGAATTTTTTGGTAAAACTTTAGGATAATAATATGTTCAGAACAAATTAACTTCGTTAATTTGTGGCTTGCAAGCAAGCCATCGGATTTATCTTTCCGATTCATCACAAAAATGCACTTCCTTTGATTTTTGGAAGTGCATTTTTTGTGGTTTGATACTATATTATAAATTCTTCAATTTTTCCTGAAGCTCTGCAATTTGTGCTTCTATTGCTTTTTTCTCTTCATTTTCTTTTAGTGCAAGTCTTTCACAATCATCTATTAATATTCTGACACCTTCAAACTTCAATTTAATAAGTTCATCAGTAGGTAATCTTTCTTCTAAAATTTCAATCAAATCTCTATTAACTGCTTTAATATTTGCATTAAATTTTCTCTTTGTTGCTTCGTCCATAATAGCCCCTCTTTTCTAAATTGTAAACTTTTATAATTAGATAATGATTTTAACATTTATTACAAATTCTTCAATTTTTCTTGAAGTTCTGCAATTTGAGCTTCTATTGCCTTTTTCTCTGCATTCTCTTTTAAAGCAAACTTTTCGCATTCATCAATTAAAATTCTAATTGCATCAAAGCTCAGTTTAATTAATTCCTCATTAGGTAATGGATTTTCTAAAACTCCAATCAAATCTCTATTAACTGCTTTAATATTTGCATTAAACTTTCTCTTTGTTGCTTCGTCCATAACAAACCCCTCTTTTCTAAATTATAATATTTTCTAAAAACATATAAAGTATTACTAATTAACTGTAACTTTTATTCATATTTATTCTAACATAGTTTTTTAAAATATGCAATAATTCTAATTTATGTAATATTTTTTATTAGTTTTAGAAATTTTTCCAAAAGAAATACCCACTGGCTAAACCAGTGGGTATTTCTACATAATCTCATTTATTAAACTTTGAATATCTTCTATTTTTAACCCTTGTTCACTTGAAAGGCTATAATTAACACCATTTTTATACCATATAGCAACTTTGTAAGAATTTTCATTGCCTTTTATGGTTACTTTTGTGTTATCCACAGTTAATTTTTTTATATTTTCGTATTCATTGTAATCCCCTCTTATGTCTTCAGCAACTTCTCCTTTTTCTAATCTATATAAAATATTATTAGAACCATTTGAATACTGAATTTCAGCCATATTTGAAAAAGCCACACTATAACTATATGACTTATAATTCCTTATTTTATCAGGTATTTTAGCATTGATATTAACATTTTCTTTTAACTCATCTACACTATTATACTCTACATAAGGACTAGATGCAGTCTTTAACATCGGTTCGCCCTCTATACTGTCAATACTTTGTTCTGCTACTTCATTATCTTCATTAAGGCTTGTCATATAAAGTTTATCTGCCTGTGTAATCTTTTCTGTTGTAGTTTCAACATCACTTTTCTTTATTTTATTATCTGCAAGTGTTGTACTACTTTTTTCTCTTTTCGCTACAGCATTTTTTTCATATATCTTTCTTGCTGTAGTCATTTCGGTATTTTTTTCTACACTTTTAGTTGTAGTTATTTCAGTTGTACTTTCTACAGCTTGAGTGCTTTCCTGTTTTTCAGTTGTACTTTCACTACTTTTTTCTGTAGTTTCTACAACCACACTATCTGTAGAATATTTATTAGGGGAATCTGGTTCAATTTTATTCTGTAAAGCCCCATATACCACAGCAATTACAACCAAACAAGCAGCGATATTTACAATAACTCTATAATCAAATTTCTTTTTTTTAGCATTTTGGATTATTTTCTGTTTTTGTTCTTCTGTAAGAGAAATACTATCCATAGCTTTTTTATACTTATCACTCAAAATCATATTCCTCCTTTAAAATAACTTTTAATTTTTCTCGCCCACGAGATAAGAGGGAACGAACTGTACTTTCCCCTTTTCCCAATATTTTAGCAATTTCTGGAGTTTTATAATTTTCGTAATAATACAAATGTATAGGCACTCTATATTTTACTGGTAGTGCCAAAACAGCCTCTAAAACTGTGTTATCCTCATAGTTATCACTATAGGCTTGCTCCTTTATTTCATCAATAGAACACACATTTTTATGCCAGAAAAGCATTAATTTGTTTTTACAAAGATTTATTGTAACCCTCAAAAGCCACGACTTTAAGTGTTCTTCACTTTGTATTTTACCCTCATTGTTATAATATTTAATAAAAACTTCTTGAACTATGTCTTGGGCATCATGGGTGTTTTTAAGATAAGAAATTGCCAATCTATATACCATATTGCCATATTTATCTACAACTTCTGTCAACTTATCCACCCAATTCACCTCCTATTTATTTAAAAATGTTTTTATTTCACTTAAAGATATTCCCTGTCTTGCAAAAACTGAGTATGTTACATCATTTTTTGTGCATAAAACATTATAAACTTTTGTTCCATTACCTTTTATTGTAACATCAGCGTCATTAATTTTCAACTTTTTTACATAAGCATACTTATTATAATCACCTGTTATATCTTCTGTACCCTGTGCTGTTCTATATGTAACTTCATTTTTACCATCACTATAAACTATCTGTAAAATTTTATCTGAAATAGTTTCAAAAGCTACAGCCTTATATTTTTCAGGCACATTTTTAGGAACTTTAGTATAAAAACTAAGTGACTTCTGTGCTTCCTCAATAGTATTAAAATCCTTTATTGGATTTGGCATACCTAAAATGTTATCAGCATCATTGCTATCATCATTTAAAACTGACAAAAATCCCTCTATCTGTTCTAAATCTAAACCCTCTCTTGCGAATAAAGAGTAAATCATATTGTCTTTTGTACAAAGGGCATTATAATACTTTTTGCCGTCACCCTTTACTGTAACACTTGTTCCATTTATTTCAACATTTTTTTCTTCTTTGTATGTATTGTAATCCCCTGTTATATCTTCTGTATCTGAATTCTTTTTAGCTGTTCTATAATAAACTTCGTCTTTACCATTACTATAAATTATCTGTAACATATCATCTGAAATTGTTTCAAAGTATGTTGCCTTAAAACCTTCAGGTACAGTAGTTGGAACTTTAGTAACAAAACCTAGTGACTTCTGTGCTTCTTCAACAGTATCAAAATCCTTTATTGGACTTGGCATACCCAACATAGGGCCATCATCAATTATAATAACATCATCAACTTTTTTAGCCTGACTATTTTCACTAATTACCATAACATCGTCATTACTTTCTGCCATAACTGGGCTAATTGACATTAAAGCTACTGACATAAGTACCATTGCCTTGCAAATATTCTTTTTCATAATTAATTCCTCCGTTAAAATATCTTTAATTTTAGTATAGTTACAACGCAACATTCGACCGGTCATTTTATTTATTTTCTTGCGTCTTTCACATATAATACAAATGAAAAACAAAAACCGTTGCAAAAAATTGAAATTTTTTCAAAAAAATTTTTTAACATCAGAATAAATATTCATTATAAAAATATCCCACAGAGTAATTTCTGTGGGATATAATACTTATTCAGCATTTTGCTGTTCTAATTTTTTATACTTTTTCTTATATGCCAAATAGTAAATCATAGGCACAAGAACAAGGTTTATACACATTGAAACTGCCAAACCAGCCATCATAAGAACAGCCATAGGCACAAACATAGCATCTCCGAAAAGTGCCAAAGGCAACAAACCTAAAACTGTAGTCATTGTAGACATCATAATAGGTCTAACTCTCTTACCACCTGCACTCTTACAAGCATCTTCCAAAGGAAGTCCTGACGCCAATTCATCATTTATAAACTCTACAAGAACTATTGCATTTGCCAATACACAACCTAGCAAACTAACTGCACCAAGAAGTGCGAACAATGCAAGTTTTTCTCCTGTAACATAAAGTGCAATAAAGCCGGCACAAAGACCAAAAGGAATAGATGTAAATACAATAGCAACTTTCTTCATTGTACCAAACTGATACATAAGAAGTAAAAGCATTACAATAAGTGAAACGCCTGCTGCTGTTGCTACATGACCCATAAGTTCCATATAATCTTTTCTTTCGCCAGTTTCCTCTATTGTTACTGTATCAGGGAAATCTGCCTTTTTAAGCATTTTTGTAAGTTTATTCTGCATATCAATATCAGAATACTTAGTAGAATTATAACAGCCTACAACTCTACCTCTCCTACCATTTGCTCTTGTAATAGTTGTAATCTTAGGATTAAGGTCAACATTTGCAAACTGATTTACAGCATACTTTTTGCCACTTATAGAGGACTTAACCTTGAAATCCTGAATTTGTTCTCTTGAATCAATATCAGAGTCCAAAACAATGTTGTATTCTTTATTACCATTTTTAAACTGTGAAACTGTTCTGCCCAAAAGTGCATAACTAAGTTCATTCTGAGCTTCAGCCTTTGTAAGTCCAAGAGTATTTAACTTTAATGTATCCATATCTACATAGTAGTTATAGGTATTTACTTCATTATCATTTATAATACCCTTTGTACCCGGAATACTTGCAAGCATATCGTTTACTTGCTGTGCAGCTGAATTCAAATCATCAAGATTATCGCTATATAACTTAACTTCAATAGGCTTTGCTGTAAGTGACATAATACCAAGTTCATCAACCATAAAAGTCGCTCCACCTACTCGTGAAGAAAGCTCATCCTGTAAATAGTCAACCATTTCGCTAGTAGTTTTAAATCTACCGCCCTTTTTCAAATCAATCTTTACAGAAAAATCGCCAAGAGCATTACCCTGACCTAAAGGTCTGATTGAATAATCATATCTAGGAATAGCCTTACCTACACCGGCAAGATAATACTTTGTTTCTGGCTGTTCATCAAGAACTTTTTCAACATTATCAATAACTTCTCTAGTTTTTGAAAGTGAAGAATCGTTTGTACCATTTACTGTAATTGTAATAACATCCTTATAAGCCTTTGGAACTACCTCAAAGCCAAGTTGAGTAGCTAAAAGAAGACCTACAACAATAATAGCAAATGAAGAAACAAAAGTAATCAACTTATGATTAAATGTCCAAGCTGAAACCTTGTTATAGGTACCTATTAATTTACCTTCGCCCTTTTCATTCTTCTTAGGCTCTTTTTTCTTTAAGAAGAAATAACACATAAGAGGTGTTATAACTATTGAAACCAAGAAAGAAAGTACAAGGCAAGTTATAATTACTGATGGGAATGTAAATGCCAACTGGTGGTAAGCTCCCGGTAAAGTTAAAAGAGAGGCAAAAGCTGCTACAGTTGTAAGCATTGAAACAAATACAGGAACTATAACACTAGATGTACCCTCAATAACAGCACTTCGTTTATCAAGTCCCGCATCTAACTGTGTCTGTATAGAATCACTTACTACAACGGCATTATCAACCAGCATACCCAGTACAACTACAAGACCGGCTAAAGATACGAAGTGAATATCTAAGCCAAACAACTTCATAACTATAAAATTACCCAATATAGCAAGAGGCATAGCAAAAGAAATTACAAAGGCATTTCTTAAATTCATACCTACCATAATAACTAATATTACAAGTACAATAGACTCAATAAGATTAACTATAAAGCCGTTTACTGAACTATCTACATCTGTAGGCTGGAAATATACAGTATTTGCTGTTATACCCTCTGGTAATGTTTTACTATAATTATCTATTGTCTTTGTAAGTACATCGGCTAATGAAACAGCGTTTACACTATCATCAAAGTATACAGCTATTACATCACTTTTTTGCTTATTATAAAGGTAATAAGCATCATCTTCCGGAACATCAGTTGTAATAGTAGCAATATCTTTTAATCTAGTAATAACGCCACTATCTGATGCACCAATTACCAAGTTACCAATGTCATCAACTGTTTTAAATCTGTCAGTTGCGTCTACACTAATTTTATTATCGTCTACTTTTATTGAGCCTGTAGGAACAACTTTATTCTGTGCACCAATGAGAGTTGCAATTTCAGCCATTGAAACAGACTGATTATTTAACTTGCTACTATCAACAACAATCTTAATTTCTGATGCAACATTACCAGAAATTGAAACCTTTGATACACCATCAATATCTCTTAAATCATCAGCAAGCACATTTGTTCTCTGATTTAATTCATCATTTGAAATATTGTCCCCAGAAACAGCAACTAAAACACCAGCTACATCCATTATATCGTCATCAACTCTAATGTAGCTAACTCCTGATGGCAATTCAGACTGGAGAGCATTCATTTTAAGTCTTAAATCGTCCCAAGCATCGTCTACTTCGTCTTGTGACAAATTCATATTAAGAACAACACTTGTTGTACTTACATTTTCCGAAATATTTGTAGTACAGTTGTCATATCCGTTAAGCTCCATACATTTTTGCTCAACAGGTTTTGCAACTAATTCTTCCAATTCCTCAGCTGACGCACCAGGATATACAACAGAAACTGCAGCAACTGGTACTATAACCTTTGGGAAATGCTGTTTAGGAATCATAACATAAGATACCAAACCACCTATAAGTACAAGTATCATTATGAGAATAATCATAGGTTTTCTATCCAGAATACCTGCTACGAAATTCTTTTTACCCATATATTATTCCCCCTCTACCTTTACTGTATCATTTTCTCTCAGGCTTCTTACGCCGTCAGTAATAATAGTGGCAGTTGGGTCATCAATTTTTACTTCTACCTTGTCGCCGTCAATACTTCCTCTTACAACCTGTTTTTTATAAACCTTGTTTTCTGAATTTATTGCATAAACATAGTCAACACCATCCATATTAAATACAGCATTAATAGGAACATAACAGCCTGTAGCATTACCTGTTACAATCTTTACATTAACAGTTTCGCCAATAGTAAATTTATCAGCAGGAACAGATATATCTACAGCATAAGTTCTTGTATCCTCATTAGGGTACTGTGCTATAGTAGATATTGTGCCTGTTACGCCGTCTTTAATTATAGCCTTTCCGCCTAACTTAATTTTAGAAATATCCTCATCAGATACCCCTACTGATACCACCATATCTGTACTCTTTGCTACAACAACTGGATAACCGGCAGCTATTACTTCACCCTCTTTGTAAGGAAGTTCCATAACATATCCGTCAGCATCAGCTGTTATTGTAGAGTCGTTAATATTCTTCTGAATAATATCTCCACTTGTATTAGCAGAATTTACAGCAGCCTGTGCAGCCTTAACATCTTTATCCTTACTTACATAGAGGTTATTAAGTGTATCTTGAGCTGTCTTTTTCTTATCATAAAGTGAGCTAACCTCTGCCTTTTTAGACTGTAATTCAGCCTTTGCACTATTAAGTTCAGCTACCTTAGTATCATATTCTGCCTGTTTAGAAACAAGGTTTGTTTCCAAATCCTTTACATCACTATCTGAAACACCACCAGCATTATTTAATGCCTTTGCATCACTTAATTTTTGTTTAAGTCTGTTTAAAGCATTTTCAGCTGCATCAAGAGCAACTTGGTTTGCATCAATAGATTTTTGACCAGCCTCAATACCCTGCTCTGCTGCTGCAATAGAAGTATTAAGTGTTTCAATACTTGTTTTTGCAGCCTGTATGTTTGTATCATAAGTGCTAATAGTCTTTTCAAGGGTAGCCTTTGCAGTTTCAGAAGTATTGCCACTTATATCTGCTGTATATTGCAAAGTCTTAGTGTCCATAGTAGCCAAAACATCGCCCTTTTTGAACTTCTGACCTTTTTCTACATTTATTGTAGCAATCTTACCACTCATCAAAAATGAATAGTTCTTGGTATCCTTAGCCTTTACAACTCCAATATATGTTAAGCCATCTACCAATGACTGTTCCTGAACTGATTGAGCTTTTACAATCTTAGGTGTAACTTTGACATCTTCGTCTTTTTTAGTTCCACAACCTGACAATAGGGAAACACAAAGTAAAGATGCAGTCACTATCGCTACATTTCGCTTCATATATATTCCTCCTTAAAACATTTTATTGCCATTTATTAACAGCAATTTGCCTTATAACAGTATTTTATATTTTTATTATAAATTTATCAATGGGCAATATTTCCGTTAAAGTGACTTATTACACATTTTGTACGAAAAATGTGTAATAAACCTTAAAAATATTAAAATTCGATTAAAAAACAATTAGTTTTTACTAAATTTAATCTTCATATTCAATATTTATGTAAAAAAAGGGAACGCAAAAGCGTTCCCAAAAAAATCAATATAATTATTTTTCACAAGGCATCTTGAATGTTGAATCAAGACTCTTCTGTAATACATAAGTTGCATCAGCAGCTGTAAGAACTCCACTCTTATCAACATCAATATAAGTCATATACTTATCTGTAACTGTTTCAAGAGTAGTAGGAGCATCTGTTAATACTTTCTGCATAATCATAGCAGAGTCAGCAGCTGTAACTGCTGTATCGTTATCAGCATCACCATAAACATAAGTTTCACCTTCAGAAACTACTCCAACAACTGGCTTAGTTACTGTAAGTGTTCTTTCTGTATCAGAAGTAGCTGTTACAAAGTAAACGCTACTAATTTCAGATACATCAATAGCTGCTGTTAATGGAGCCATATCATCAATAGTAAGTGTAACTGTCTTATTATCAATATCAAATTCAAACTTATAGTTATAAGTCTTATCTAATTCAAGAGCAGTTGTTGATGAAACATATTCCTTGTTGATACCTCTTAAAGCAAGGTTCTTATTTGCATCAGTTGTGAAAGCAGCAATTTCGTTTGCTTCGCCTGCTGCATTAATACCCTTTACACGACAGAATGCCCATTTACTACCTGCTTTACCACCAGCTGTAAGCTTACCTGTAATAACAAGCTTGCCACTCTTTTGTGGTTCAAATGTATTGTTCCATGCACTTGAAGCATTTGTTGCATTATCCTGTAAGAGATATTCGTCTGTATCAGCAAAGTAGAGTACATCTACTGTACCATCTGGAGTAACATTAGCTGGTTCAAAAGTCTTTGATGAAGAAACATCAAGGTGCTTTAAACCGTCATCTACTGTAGTTGTTTCTGTTGGTGCTTCAGTAGTGATTTCTGTTGTAGTTTCTGTAGATACTGTAGAAACTGTTACATCAGGGTTTGTATTTATAGAACCTGCATCAGCCTTTGTATCTTCAAGAACACCTGCATAAGTAGAACATTCAGCCTTTGCCTGTTCAGCTGTATTCATCTTTTCTACATTACTTGCACCATTGCTGTAATAGAACACACTTGAGTTTGTATCAAAACTTGGGTTTGCATTCTTATTACCAGTTGTTGTAAGAGCTGCATCTCTTGATGCATCATTCATAATGTTATCTCTCTTAGTGTACTTAGAAGAAGTAAGTATATCGCCAACAGCCTTTATAGCTGGGTTACCTTCTGAACTACTTGCTGTTACCTTATAGCAGTCTGAAGAACCTTCAAAATACTGATTTTCACTTAATACTAAAGCACTTGCTCTTGCATCAATACAAGTACCACAGTTAAGGTAATAGTTGTTGTACATATGAAGATTTACCTGTCTTGTAAGTGGAAGTCTTGACTTACAACCATTGAAGAAGTTGTGGTGGTATGTATAGTTATAACTCTTTACTGAGTCAGAACCACCATTAAGGCTTGTCTTATGTGTCTGGTTATATCTACAGTAAGCAATAGTTACATTAGAGTTACCATTCATATCTGTAGCACCATCACCTTCACCCTTATCCTGTTCTTCTGTAAGGTCATACTTGTTTTCGCCTATGTTAAATACACAGTTGTGAAGCCAGAAATACTTTGAATCTTCTGCAGCACAGGCATCTTCAGGATACTTTGAGAAAGTAAGATTTCTTACTTCAACATCCTGACAATTACTCTTGAAAGTGAAACCCCACTTTAAGATATTAGCATCATTGCCAATACCTTCAACAGTAAGTCCACCCTTAGAACCAGCTACATCAAGCATATTAAAGTATGAATCTTTGCCATTTGAAATAACCTTATCAATAAGACCATCAATAGCAACTACACCATTGTTAATATCTGTAGTCTTTGTACCATCAGCATCTCTAGTCTGAGTATCAATAGTACCAATAATTCTTACTGCAAGTGGCTTTGAAATTCTGCTAGCATTTTTTAAGATATTACCAATACCTGTAATACCATTATATGTAACAGTATTCTTTGTTTCATTTGTAACATAAATTACATCAGCATTTGATTTAAGTGTACCGTCTTCGTTGTATGCACCAATACCACTATGGTTAAAGAATGCGTAACCTGAACGGTCGTTTGCCTTTGTAGTTACATTATAGTACACTGTTGTACCGTCTGTACCAACAAACTTAATAGTATATTCCGTATTTTTTGCAAGGCCAGGAATATCAACTCTACCTTCTGAATTTCTGATAAGTTCGCTATCTACCTTAGTGTAGTTATTTTCAGTAGTTTTCTTGTAAGAAACTTCTGAAACACTACCAGTAAACTTGGCATATGCATATTCATTCCAGCCATAGCAACCCTGTACAGAAAAAGCTTCTGTTGCTGATGCTGTAGCTACATCTGCATTTGCAGTTACAGGAACAATGCCTAAAGTAGCAAGCATAGCAATACTTAAAAATAAGCTAAATATTTTTTTCATATAGCTCTCCCTTTCTATATAATTTTTCTGTGTAATTATATCACATTTATCCACTATATGGAACTTATATTTGTAAATTTTTTCTTTAATCCACATTTTTGTGAAATATTACTTTTAATCTTTTGCACATATTAACCTTTTTTAAACTTAATATTTGTTGTAACATCCTATTTTTTATGTTAAAATTGTTCAAAGTACAGTAAGGGAGGCAGTTATGGAAAGAAAAACTGATTTGAGAATTATAAAAACAAAAAAAGCAATCAAAACAGCCTTTTTAAATCTTTTAAAGGAAAATAAATATCACAATATAACAATAAGTGCAATTTCTGAAACTGCCCTTATAAACAGAAAAACATTTTATGCACATTATGAAACTAAAGACGAACTTTATGCCGATGTTATAGAAGATGCTCTAAGGGTACTTTCTCCAGCAAATGTTCTAAACGAAATTGGTACTGTTGAAACCGAAAAGAAGAAAAAAGAATTTATATATCAAACTTTATTAAACTGGAAACAAAATAAAGATATGTTATCTGCCCTACTTTCAGAAAATTCTGACGGAACTTTTCAGCAAAAACTTATGGAACAGTTATCACAAATTGTAATTTCTAAAAAAGAGGTTGCAAAAAACTTAGAGGGAACACCTTTTGATATAGATGTAATATGCAATATATATTTCAATACATTCTTTTGCATACTTTCCCATTGGATAGAGGGAGAGTCACAAGACCCAATGCAACCTATAGAAATGATAACTCATATATTTTCAAAAGAATATTTAGGATTTTTAGGACTTTCATAAAAAATACCTTTCACATAGGAACTTTAGCCTTTGTGAAAGGTATTTTTTATAACAATCTTTTACCACTCAAATGGTGTAAGCTGATATACAAGATAATTTATCCAATTTGTATAAAGCAAGCTACTATGTGCTTTCCAAAGAGAAATAGGCTCTTTAGTTGGGTCATTATCCTTAAAATAGTTTTTAGGAATTTCAGGATTTAAGCCCTTTTCACAATCTCTAAAATACTCGTTCTTGAGAGTATCTGAGTCATATTCAAAATGTCCCATTACAAATATTTGTCTACCTTCCTTTGCATAAACTATGCAAACTCCAGCTTCCTTAGATGAAGAAATAATCTGTAATTCCGGATTTTTTTCAATGTCTTCCGCTCTTACCTCTGTATGTCTTGAATGAGGTACATAGAATACATCATCAAAACCTCTTAACAAGTCATAGTGGTTGTAAACCTTTGTATGTTCAAACACACCAAACATCTTTTTATCAAGCTGATACTTTGGTATACCATAATGATAGTATAAACCAGCCTGTGCACCCCAGCAAATATGGAAAGTAGATGTAACATTTGTTTTACTCCATTCCATAATTTCACACAATTCACTCCAGTAATTTACTTCTTCATATGGCATTTGCTCAACTGGTGCACCTGTAATAATCATACCGTCAAAGCGGGTATCTCTTATATCATCAAAGACGCTGTAAAACTCATCAAGATAAGCCTCACTTGTATGCTTTGAAATATGACTTTCCATTCTTATAAATGTTACCTGTAACTGTAATGGTGTATTACTTAAAAGTCTTAAAATCTGAACCTCTGTCTGCTGTTTATTAGGCATCAAATTTACAACAAGAATTTTAAGAGGACGAATATCTTGGTGGAATGCTCTATCCTCACCCATTACGAAAATACTTTCCCCTCTCAGTATCCCCTTTGCAGGTAAATTATCCTTAACCTTTATAGGCATATAATCACTCTTTCCTTTTCTGAATACTAATACTAATTATAGAGTATAACATATTTTTTCAAAATTGAACAGACAAAATAAAAAAAAGACTGGATATATAGGTACTATTATTGTAAAATACATTTAAAGGGTAAATTTTAAATGTACATAAAAATATTTTACGGAGGTTTTTATGGAAAAAACTGACTTTAAAGTAATATTACCTATATTTAAAGACAACAAATATTTCATTACTGACTTTGGTGCAGTAAATGACGGATATACAAATAATTCAAAAGCCATTGAAGATACAATTAATCACTGTTCTTCCAACGGTGGTGGAAAAGTAATTATCCCTAAAGGATTATGGTTTACTGGTCCTATTGAATTAAAAAGTAATGTGGATTTACACTTGGAAAGAGGTGCTGTTTTACTTTTTTCTAATGATTATAAAGATTATCCTCTCATAAACACAAATTTTGAAGGATATTTTATGTATCGCTGTAAATCACCTATTTATGGCAAAGACTTAGAAAATGTTGCTATTACAGGCTACGGTGTAATTGACGGAAATGGCGATAACTGGCGTCCTATAAAGCATTTTAAAATGACTGAAAAAGTTTGGGCTGAACTTGTAAGTCAAGGTGGTGCTATTGATAACAGTGGAAAAGAAGAAATATTGTGGCCATCTGAAATAAATAAGGAGGCAAACAAAACCTTTTTAGACAATTATCTTCTCTATAAAGATAAAGAAACTTGCGAAAAATACCATTCTTTTCTTCGTCCTGCACTCTTTAACCTAACAAGATGTAAAAATGTACTTTTAGACGGTGTAACATTCAGAAATTCTCCTGCTTGGTGTGTTCACCCTTGGTTATGCGAAAACATTACCATTCAAAATGTACATATACAAAATCCTTGGTATGCACAAAATGGCGATGGTCTTGATTTGGACTGTTGCAAAAATGCACATATTTTAAATTCTACATTTGATGTAGGAGATGATGCTATATGTATGAAGTCCGGCAAAAACGAAGATGGTAGAAAGCTGGGTGTTTCAACTGAAAATGTACTTATAAAAAACTGTACTGTCTACCATGGTCATGGCGGATTTGTTGCCGGTAGTGAGATGAGTGGCGGACTTAAAAATATTTTCGTAGAAGATTGTACTTTTATAGGTACTGATATAGGTTTGAGATTTAAAAGCTGTCTAGGGCGTGGTGGCGTTGTCGAAAACATATATTGCAAAAATATAAATATGCTTAACATCAAAAATGAGGCCATTGCCTTTAATATGGGCTATGATATGGATACAAAAGCCGGACAAGAAGTTTCTCCTGAAGAAATACCAAAATTTAAAAATATATTTATGGAAAATATTGTTTGTAATGGTGCTAAAACACCTATTTCTATTTCCGGACTTAAAGCTATGCCTATACACCATGTATATTTAAAAAATATTTCAATACAAACTAATGGCAATATTGAAATTGAAAATGCAGAAAACATTTCACAAGAAAATATAAATATTATAAAAGAAATTTGAGGAGGTACTTATATATGAAAAAATTTATTACTTTATCTATGGCCTTAACAATGGCATTATGTTCACTTTCTTACGGTGCTGTTATTAATCCAAAACAAGACGGAAATATTGTAAAGTCTTATACAAAAACTGATGACACAAATATACAATGTGATGTTATTGCAGCATATTTAAAAAGCGAAGATGTACCTGAACTTCTTGCAAAAGAACTTACTGACAACACAAAAAGAACTGATAAAGATGTAAGCTACGAAGTTGAAGGTGGAAATATCTACTTTAATAAAGCAACTGGTTTAATTACTGGTGCTGATACTACTGTAACAAAAGTTGATATTCCTCTTTACATTGATAAAGTTCTTGTATTAGGTATAGATGATTACGCATTTTTCAACTGTGGCAATCTTAAAGAAGTTTCTATGAAAACAGAACCTAAAACAATAGGTAAAAAAGCCTTTGCCTATTCAGGTCTTAAAAAGATTACTCTTTCTCAAAAAATTACAACTATAGGAGAAAGTGCTTTTGCTTACTGCCCTATTACTTCTTTAGTGCTTACTGACAATATTAGTTCTATTGGTTCTAATGCCTTTGAACAGTCTGCACTTACTACAATAACAATGCCAAAGACATTAACAGAAGTTCCTGAAAACTGCTTTAATGGTTGTTCAGCATTAAAGACAATAGGCTTGAACACAGGAGTTAAGACTATAGACAAAAATGCTTTAAAGGGGTGTTCTTCACTTCTTAACATTACTATTCCAGCCAATGTAGAAACAATAGGCGAATCAGCTTTCGAAGATTGTACTAAACTTTACAATGTAATATTTAATGCTGGCATAAAGTATATTAAGCCTAGAGCATTTGCAAACACTACTGCCCTTACTTCTGTTTCTTTCCCTTACACACTTACAGAATTAGATGGCACATCTTTCGAAGGTTCTGGTCTTAAAAATGTAACTTGCTATAACAAAAATGTAGCCAGCAACAGAACTCTTTATCCAAGTGGTGTAAAAGTAAAAACTGTAGCAAAAAGCTATATTCAAAAGTAAATAGCAATAGCCCTCAATACTGAGGGCTATTTTTATACACAAAAAAACGCCTGCTAAAAAGCAGGCGAAAATTTATCACTAGATATTAGATTTCAAAATCAGCCATAGAAGACTTTACAGCTTCATATTCAGCATCATCGTGAATATCAAGGCGTAATGGAGCGCTGATATCAAGAGAGAAAATACCCATAATAGACTTAGCATCTATTACATATCTTGCTGAAACTAAATCAAAATCGCCATCAAAAGTGTTAATTTTATTAACAAATTCCTTTACCTTATCAATTGTGTCTAACTTAATGTTAATTGATTTCATAGTGTTGTTACCTCCTATTATGTAAATGTAAGCTATAAATACTTCTCTATAATTTTAACTGTATTTTACTATTTTGTCAATGAATATCTAACAAAATTTTGTACTATTTTCATTTTATTTTGAATAATATTTACAAAGCAAAAGGAGGCTTGACTAAATGGAAGCATTTGATATATACAAAGATATAGGAACAAGAACAGGTGGAGATATATACATTGGCATTGTAGGCCCTGTAAGAACAGGTAAATCAACATTTATAAAAAAATTTATGGAAATGTTAGTAATTCCTAATATTGAAAACCAGTACATAAAAGAAAGAACCGTTGATGAACTTCCTCAATCTGCTGACGGCACAGCTATTATGACAACAGAGCCTAAATTTGTACCAAATGAAGCTGTTGAAATAAATATAAACGATGTAAAGCTAAATGTTCGTTTAATAGACTGTGTTGGTTACATAGTAGACGGTGCTACGGGACATCAGTTGGAAAATGGTCCAAGAATGGTATCTACTCCATGGTCTGATGAAAAAATGCCTTTTACCAAAGCAGCAGAAATTGGAACAAAAAAAGTTATAAAAGACCATTCTACACTCTGTCTTATGGTTACAAATGACGGCACAATTACTGATTTACCTAGGGAAAATTACATTTCGGCTGAAAATACTATTGCCGAAGAATTAAAAGGCACAGGTAAACCTTTTGTTATAATTTTAAACACTAAAGACCCAGAAAACCAAAAAACATTAAATATGGCAAATGAAATGAGTAAAAAATACTCTGCACCAGTATTGCCAGTTGATTGCAAAAATATGACTATGGATGACATTAACTCTATATTGGAAACTGTTTTATATCAATTTCCTATTATACAGATTAATATACATACTCCAAAGTGGATAGAAACCCTTGCCTCAAATCATTGGTTAAAAGAAAATCTTATATCCACAATAAAGGAATTTGCAAAAAATATTTCAGGCTTTACAAGTATAAAAGATGCCCTTTCCGTTTTTGCACAAAATGAAAATATTAAGAAAAGTTATTCCGAGGCTATAGATTTAGGCACAGGTTCGGCAAATATTGAATTAAGTCTAAATGATAATCTGTTTTACAATGTGCTTTCTGAAACAACAGGTATGGAAATTGACGGAGAATATGAGCTTATATCCACTATAAAACTTTTAGCACAAGCTAAAAAAGAATATGACAAAATGAAATTTGCTATTGATGAGGTAAAACGCAAAGGTTATGGCATAGTCAGCCCTTCTCCTGAAGATATGACTATTGAAAAACCTACTTGTATTAAACAAGGAAACAGATATGGTTTAAGTATTTCTGCAAAAGCTCCGGCAATACATATGATTAAAAGCAATATTAATGCAAATGTGGCAACTGTAGTTGGAACTGAGGAGCAATCCAAAGAACTGGTAAATTATCTTACTACAAAATATAACAATTCCACAGAAAGTGTGCTGGAATACGAAATATTCGGTAGAAGTCTTAGCGACCTCATAAATGATGATTTAAACACAAAAATATTGCGATTAAACGAAGATACGCAAAGTAAAATACAAGACACTATTGAGAAAATTCTCAATACCGGTCATGGAGGAATTATCTGTATTCTACTTTAAAAGACATTTTAATTGTCCAATTTTAGGGATTTTATACAAAAAAGTTTTTCATTTTTCTACACTTTTACTATTTACAAATATAGAAAAATGTCATATAATATACTTGATTGTTGAAAAACAATCATGCCCCTTGCTCTTGGACGAAGCCCCTTACCTTTCTAAACTTTGTCTAAGAGCTTTTCTTATATATATTTTAACTCCAGTGAAGAAAAACTGGAGTTTTTTATTATAGAAAAAGCCACAGAGTAAATAACTCTGTGGCTAAATTTATACAGTTTATTAGAATACTGCTACAACAGCACCCTGATACTTTTCATCAATAAAAGATTTTACCTTATCACTCTGTAATGCAGAAACAAGAGCCTTAATCTTTTCGCTATCCTTGTTATCTGGTCTTACAGCAACAATATTTGCATATGTTTCAGCTGCAAGTGAGTCCTTTGCTTCTACAGCAATAGCATCGCTTACCTTTAAACCAGCTTCTACAGCATAGTTACCATTAATTGCAGCAATGGCTACATTGTTAATAGAACGAGGTAACTGAGCAGCTTCAATTTCTGTAATATCAAGGTTCTTTGGATTTTCAACAATATCATTCTTTGTAGCTGATAAACTTGCATCTTTTTTAAGCTTAATTACTCCATTATCCTGTAAAAGAAGTAATGCTCTTGCTTCATTTGTAGCATCATTAGGTACTGCAATCTTATCGCCATCTTTTAATTCGTCTAACGACTTAATAGTTGTTGAATAAAGACCAAATGGTTCATAGTGAATAGCTGCTGCTGAAACAAGGTCTGTACTGTTATTCTTGTTATAATCATCAAGATATGGCTTATGCTGGAAGTAGTTAGCATCTAAATCTCCAGCAGATAAAGCTACATTTGGCTGAATATAGTCTGAATATTCCTTAACATCTAATGTATAGCCCTGTTCTGCTAATACATCTTTAGCTACTGCAAGAATTTCTGCGTGTGGAGAAGGACTTGCACCAACTGTAATAACCTTGTCTTCTGAATTTGCGTCTGCACTATTGCCTGTTGAACCACAGCCTGTAATAAAAGCTGCTGTAATTAATAAACTTAAAGTAACTGCTAAAAATCTTTTCATTTTTTATTCCTCCATTTTTTATCTTATTCTTTTATCTGTTTTCTTTGAAACTTTGTTACCAACCTCTTGTATAATCTGTACTATGATTACAAGAATAGCAACTGTCAAAAGCATAACATCTGTCTGGTATCTATAGTATCCGTAACGAATAGCAATATCACCAAGACCACCACCACCTACAAAACCAGCCATAGCTGAATATGCAAGTATAGTTGTTACTGACAATGCACCACCAATATATAAAGCAGGCTTTGCTTCAGGCACAAGTACCTTGCAAATTATCTGCCAAGTTGATGCTCCCATTGATTTTGCTGCCTCAATTACACCATAATCAACCTCTAAAAGAGAGCCTTCAACAACTCTTGCAATATAAGGTGCTGCAGCTATTACCAAAGGTACAACAACTGCATTTGGACCTAATGTAGTTCTTACAATTAATTCCGTTACAGGTCTTACCATAATAAGTAATATGATGAAAGGTATTGACCTAAAAATATTGATAATAAAGCCTAAAACCTTTTCAACTCCAGCCATAGGGTGAATACCGTCTTTTCTGGTAACCACCAATATAATTCCGAGAGGTAAACCTATGATATAAGCAATGGCTGATGACAAGAGAACCATATACAATGTTTCTCCAATACCCTTAATAATCATAGATGATGTCTGTGGGTCAAAAATCATTTTCAGTCACCTCCTCAAATGGAATATTAACTGTTTTCAAATAATTCAAAGCTGAATCAACATTTTCTTCATTTTCAGAAAACTGAATTACCATTTCACCAACAGCCTTGTTGCCAATAGCCTTAGTCTGAGCATACATAATATTTACAGGTACTTTTGTTCTCAGCACAAGATTTGATATAACAGGTTCTCCTGCTTCTCTGCCGTCAAAAGTAATTCTGAAATATCTGCCACCGGAAAAATCAGTTTCCTTTATGGCATCTCCCATAATAAGCTGTTTACCTATGTGAGATTTTGGACTTTCGAATATTTCCTTTACAGGACCTCTTTCAACTATGTCACCCTTATCAATAATAGCAACATTATCGCATATAGAAGAAATAACGTCCATTTCGTGGGTAATTACAACTACAGTAATGCCCATTTTTCTGTTTAAGTCCTTTAAAAGTGCAAGTATAGACTTTGTTGTGTTAGGGTCAAGAGCTGATGTAGCTTCATCACACAATATAACCTTTGGTTCAGTTGCCAAAGCTCTTGCAATAGCTACTCTCTGTTTTTGTCCACCGGAAAGCTGAGACGGATAAGCCTTTTCCTTATCGGCAAGGTCAACAATTTTCAAAAGCTCTCTTGCCTTTTCTTCTCTTTTCTTTTTATCCATTCCCTGTAATTCCAAAGGAAAACATACATTCTGAAGAACATTTCGCTGAGCCAAAAGCTGGAATTGCTGAAAAATCATACCCATAGACTGTCTTGCTTTTCTCAGTTCTTTTTCAGTCATCTGACCTAAATCATTACCGTCAAAAATAACTTGTCCACCAGTTGGAACTTCAAGAAAATTCATACATCGTATGAGAGTTGACTTTCCTGCACCACTTAAACCTATAATGCCATAAATCTCTCCACTATTAATAGAAAGATTAACATTTTTAAGAACTGTAACAGTATTTTGTGAGCTTGTAAAACTTTTTGTTAAATTTTTAATTTCAATTAAAGCTGACATTTATACCACCATTTCGTATTTCATATAGGAATTATAGGAATATAATAACATTACATAAACATTTTGTCAAGAGAAAAAGTAAAAACTGAATTTTCTTGATATTTATTAATATTCTATAAACCCTATATTCATTTATTATTTACAATTTCAATTCTAACATTTTTATGTATACAAGTCAATTTAAAACATAAAAACGGAAATGATTTTACACATTCCCGTTTAAAATTAAAGCATATTTTTTAAATATTTTCCTGTATATGATTTTTCAACCTTTACAACTTCCTCCGGTGTACCTGTAGCAACTATTGTGCCACCTCCGTCGCCACCTTCCGGACCTAAATCAATAATATAGTCAGCACATTTTATAACATCAAGGTTATGTTCAATAACAACGACTGTATTGCCACCCTCTGTCAATCTCTGGATAATATCAATTAATTTTCTGACATCGTAAGAATGAAGCCCTGTTGTTGGTTCATCAAGTACATATATTGTTTTGCCTGTACTTCTTTTACTAAGCTCTGTTGCCAGTTTTACTCTTTGTGCCTCGCCACCTGAAAGAGTTGTTGAACTTTGTCCAAGTTTAATATAGCCAAGACCTACATCTTTAAGGGTTTGAAGTTTCACCTTTAATCTTTCTATGTTTATGAAAAATTCGTAAGCCTCATCGACTGTCATATCCAAAACATCGGCTATAGACTTGCCCTTGAATTTAACCTCCAAAGTTTCTCTATTGTATCTCTTGCCATGACAAACCTCACAAGGCACGTATACATCAGGAAGGAAGTGCATTTCAATTTTTAAAATACCGTCACCACTGCAAGCTTCACAGCGACCACCCTTAGTATTGAAACTAAATCTGCCTTTTTTGAAACCTCTTACATTTGCCTCCGGAGATTGAGCATACAAATCTCTGATAATATCAAAAAGACCAGTATAAGTTGCTGGGTTAGAACGAGGTGTTCTACCTATTGGGCTTTGGTCAATATTTATAATTTTATCCAAAAATTCTTCGCCTTTTATTTCCTTATACTTTCCTGGGCGTAATTTTGCTCTATTTAAATCTCTGGCAAGGGTTTTATACAATATTTCATTTACAAGTGATGATTTTCCACTACCACTTACACCTGTAACACAAGTAAACACTCCTAAAGGTATTTCAACATTTACCTTTTTAAGATTATTTTCCTCTGCACCTTTTATAACTAGCTTTTGACCATTCCCAGTTTTTCTAACCTGTGGTACTTCTATTTTTTCCCTACCACTTAAAAAAGCACCAGTTAAGGAATTTTTATCCTTTAAAATATCCTCATATGTTCCGGCAAATACAATATTTCCGCCTTTTTCCCCTGCGTATGGTCCTACATCTACAATAAAGTCACTTTCTCTCATTGTATCTTCATCGTGTTCAACTACAATAAGGGAATTACCTATATCTCTCAAGTGCTTTAATGTGCCTAACAACTTATCATTATCTCTCTGATGAAGTCCAATACTAGGTTCATCTAATATATAAAGCACACCTACAAGTCCACTACCAATCTGTGTAGCAAGTCTTATTCTCTGTGCTTCCCCACCTGAAAGTGTACCAGCAGTACGACTTAAAGAAAGATAATCAAGACCTACATCAACTAAAAAGCCTATTCTTGCCTTTATTTCCTTTAATATTAAATCTCCAATAGCACGCTGTTTTTCATTTAATTCAAGATTATCAAAGAACTTTTGAATATCCTTTATAGACATTTCTGTTACCTGTGATATATTTTTTCCACCTAATGTAACAGCAAGGACTTCCGGCTTTAATCTTTGACCATGACAAATAGGACAAGGAACAGAAGTCATATAGTCCATATATTCTTCCTTTGCTGAATCGGAAGTAGTTTCTTTATATCTTCTCTCTATAGTAGGAATAACACCGTCAAAATTAAACTCATATACTCTGGCTTTTCCACCAGACATATAAGCTACCTGTATAGGCTCGCTACAACCGTAGAGAATAGCTTTCTTTCCCTCTTCTGGAATATCTTTAAAAGGTGTATTCATATCAAAGCCATACTTTTTGCCCAATTCTGTAACTACAGAATAATATCCTGAACTAGGGTCAGATATATTGTTCCAACCCATAGCACAAATTGCACCTTTTCCAATAGATAAATCCTTATTAGGCACAATTATATCTGGGTCAACCACCATTTTTACACCTAAGCCTGTGCAATCTGGGCAAGCACCATTAGGATTATTAAAAGAAAAGTTAGGTGGTTCTATTTCTCCTATACTTATACCACAATCCGGACAAGCGAAATTCTGGCTAAAAACTATTTCCTCTTTACCTACAACATCAACAATAATAATGCCACCAGTTAAAGCTGAAACAGTATCAACAGCCTCACTTATACGCTTGTTTGCACCCTCTTTTATAACAATTCTATCTACAACTATTTCAATATTATGCTTTTTATTTTTATCAAGCTCTATTTTTTCACTTATGTCATAAATATTCCCGTCAACTCTTACTCTAACATAGCCACTTCTTTTGGCGTCTTCAAATATTTTGACATGTTCGCCTTTTCTATTTCTAACAACAGGAGCTAAAATCTGAATTTTTGTTCCTGTTTCCATTTCCATAATTTTATCTACAATTTGGTCAACTGTCTGTTTTTGAATTTCTTTTCCACATTTTGGACAATGTGGCACACCAATTCTAGCAAACAAAAGACGCATATAGTCATAAATTTCAGTAACTGTACCTACTGTAGAACGAGGATTGTTGTTTGTAGTTTTTTGGTCTATAGAAATAGCAGGAGAAAGACCCTCTATACTGTCTACATCAGGCTTTTCCATTTGACCTAAAAACATTCTGGCATAAGAAGAAAGACTTTCCACATATCTCCTCTGACCCTCTGCATAAATAGTGTCAAAGGCTAAAGACGACTTGCCGCTACCACTTACACCTGTAAACACAACTAATTTATCTCTGGGTATAGTTAAATCAACATTTTTTAAATTATTTTCTCTTGCACCTTTTATAATAATTTCTTTATTTTCCATAAATTCACCTATTTTACATTAAAGACAGCTTTTTATACTCTATCATTTTATCTCTTAACTGTGCCGCTGTTTCAAAATCAAGATTATCTGCTGCTTTTCTCATTTTTCTTTCAATCTTTTGAATTTCCTGTAAAAGTTCATCTCTAGTCATTGACTCTGGTGCTCTTTCCAGTTTAGTTTTCTTATGAGCTACAGGCTCTGTAGCCTTTATTATTTCATGAACTTTTTTTGTAATAGTCTTAGGTGTTATTCCATGTTCAATGTTATATTCTTCCTGTATAAATCGGCGTCTATTTGTTTCAGTAATAGCATTTCTCATAGAGTCTGTAATAGTATCTGCGTACATTATTACTCTACCCTCAGAGTTTCTGGCTGCTCTACCTACAGTCTGTATAAGGGAAGTTTCACTTCTTAAAAATCCCTCTTTATCAGCATCTAAAATAGCAACAAGACTTACCTCCGGAATATCCAAACCCTCTCTAAGAAGATTTATACCTACAAGAACATCAAAAACATTAAGACGCAAATCTCTTATTATTTCCAATCTTTCAAGAGTATCAATATCAGAATGTAAATATCTTACTCTGATTCCCGCCTCTTGAAGATATTTCGTCAAATCCTCTGCCATTTTTTTAGTAAGAGTAGTAACAAGAACCTTTTGCTTTTTCCTTACTGTGGTATTTATTTCAGTTATAAGGTCATCAATCTGTCCTGTTATTGGTCTAACATCAATAGTAGGGTCAAGAAGCCCTGTTGGTCTTATAATCTGTTCTACAACAGCCTGACTATGTTCTGCCTCATACTTTCCCGGAGTAGCTGAAACAAAAAGCAACTGATTAATTTTGCCTTCAAATTCACTAAATTTCAAAGGTCTGTTGTCAAGAGCAGAAGGAAGTCTAAAACCATAGTCCACAAGTGTAGTTTTTCTCGAACGGTCGCCATTATACATAGCACCTATCTGAGGAATTGTAACATGACTTTCATCTACTATAATAAGAAAATCTTTAGGGAAATAATCAATAAGTGTATTAGGCATACTGCCCTTTGGTCTATTATCCAAATGTCTTGAATAATTTTCAATACCAGAACAGAAACCCATTTCCATCATCATTTCCATATCATAGTTTGTTCTTTGTGAAAGTCTTTGAGCCTCTAACAGCTTGTCCTCACTATTTAATTCCTTTACCCTTTCATCAAGTTCTGCTGAAATATCCCTTAATGCTCGTCGCAAATTTTCAGAATTAGTAACATAATGAGATGCTGGGAATATTGAAATATGGTTTCTTGTACCCAACACCTCTCCCGTAAGTACATCTATTTCTGAAATTCGGTCTATTTCATCGCCAAAAAATTCTATTCTTATAGCTACATCTGTACTGCCAGCTGGATAAACCTCAACCACATCGCCATGAACTCTGAAAGTACCTCTTGTAAAATTTATATCATTTCTGTTGTACTGAATTTCTACAAGTCTTTTAAGAACCTCATCTCTGTCTTTTATCATTCCTGGTCTTATAGAAAGAGTCATTTCCTTATAGTCAATAGGTGCACCTAAACCATATATGCAACTAACACTAGCAACAATAATAACATCTTTTCGTTCAAAAAGAGCTGAAGTAGCCGAATGTCTAAGTTTATCTATTTCATCATTTACCGATGAATCTTTTTCAATATAGGTATCGCTCTGAGGTACATAAGCCTCTGGCTGATAGTAATCGTAATATGACACAAAATATTCTACAGCATTGTTAGGAAAAAACTCCTTTAACTCGTTATAAAGCTGTGCTGCAAGAGTTTTGTTGTGAGCAATAACAAGAGTTGGCTTATTCAAATTCTGTATAACATTTGCCATAGTAAATGTCTTACCACTACCAGTAACACCAAGTAATGTTTGAAATTTTTCGCCACTTTGAAATCCATTTGTCAACTGCTCTATAGCCTGTGGCTGGTCGCCTGTAGGCTTAAATTTTGACACAATTTTAAACTGATTTTCTTCTTGAGCCATACTTTATACCTCCTTGCAATTATATATCGAACATCTGTTCTGATTATACTATATAGCAATTTATAAGTCAAGTATCCACAAAATACTACATATTTATAACACCCTTATTGACATAAAATAAAATATGTGATATATATTAGTTAGCATATGCTAACTATAAAGGAGCGTTTTTATGACCATAAATACTTTTATCGGTATTCTTATACCTTTTCTCGGTACTTCCCTAGGTTCAGCTTTTGTATTATTTATGAAAAAAGAAATGGACTTAGGGCTTCGCCGAGCTTTAACTGGTTTTGCGTCTGGAATAATGGTATCAGCCTCTGTTTGGAGTCTTATTATTCCATCTATAGACTATTCATCAAATCTAGGTAGGTTAAGTTTTTTGCCCGCCTCAATAGGTTTTATGATTGGTATATTATTTTTACTTGTTTTGGATAATATTATACCTCATTTACACTTTAACAGCAGTTCAGCTGAGGGGCTAAAAAGCAAACTAAAGAAAACAACCATGCTTGTATTAGCAGTCACACTTCACAATATTCCTGAGGGAATGGCAGTAGGCATTGTATATGCAGGCATATTATCCGGCAAAACACAAATCACTTTAAGTGGTGCTTTAGCCCTTTCTATTGGTATAGCCATACAAAATATACCGGAGGGAGCAATTATATCTATGCCATTAAAATCCGAAGGTATGAGAAAGGGAAAATCTTTTTTATACGGTGTGCTTTCTGGAATTGTTGAGCCTATAGGAGCAATAATTACAATTTTGGCTATGGCTTTAATAGTTCCCGTTATGCCCTATCTTTTAAGCTTTGCTGCCGGAGCTATGATGTATGTTGTAGTTGAAGAACTTATTCCTGAAATGTCTGGCGAGCCTCATTCTGACATAGGTACAATAATGTTTGCCATAGGTTTTGTAGTTATGATGATTTTAGATGTTGCTTTGGGATAATATAGACACAAAAAAGCCTCAAGGAAAATACTTGAGGCTTTTAGTTTTCATATTAAGCATTATAATTATCAGTCTTTGAAACAGTAATACCGTTTATAATAGTACCACCATTATATCCTAAAATATTGTAGAACATTTCAGACTTTAAGAAGAAATCATCTCTATTCCCAGATAATATATTAGCACCTGATACATCAATATTGTACCAAGCATTTCCCATTTTAACAACATTCCATTCGTGAGCCATTGCCTTACTTACAACTACATCACAAGAAACATTTAACTTTGTTAAAATTTCCTTATATGCAAGAGCAAATGTCTTACAAGTTCCTAACTTCTTTGTATATAAATCATAAGTTGTCTGATTTGAAAGAGTATTATCATATTTAAAATTATCTATTAAATAATCATAAACAAACTTAGCCTTATCATAATCTGTTTTACAGCTCTTAGCAGATGAAACTATAGCATTAACAACACTATCAATTTCTTTCTGCTTATTTGCAATTTCAGACTTATCATACTTGTAGTCTAATATTACCTTTACGACTTTATCTCCAGAAACTTCATACTTAGCAACATTCTGTAACATCCAAGCCTTGTCATCACTACAAACAAAATCTGTATATTCAGCATTTGCTTGATTTACTGTTAAACCACAAGATGAAACATCTACTTCTGTAGCTTTGTTGTTAACACCATTTCTGAGGGCATCGCTTACTGGGCTAGCGTAAACGCCTGTTGCCATAGTCACTAAACCAACACCTGTAATAATAATAGCTGAAATAAAATTTTTCATAAAATTCACGTCCTTTTCTAATCCAAAACAATACAGCAACCCTATGTCATTAATCATTAGTGTTATTAATGTTTTGTTTCAGTTTTCGCAATTTCCAAAAAATTTTAAACGGCCAACAGAAATTGTATCTCCCCCGAGAAAACTAATTTATCAACATACTAAAATCTACACTTTCCTAAAATAAAATCTATAACATATTTTCGCTCCGTAACTTATGTATCTAGTATACAAGTATTTTACATTGATTACAATATTCAAATTTTACAAAATATTTCCTAATAAATTGTTAATTTTTACAAATTTAATTAGTAATAATTATCTATTTCTATTACTTATTTGCAATTTATAGTAAATACTAGACAATAATTACACATATATTCCTGATTTTATACTTATATTTTTAGTCATTTTCACTACAATTGTTTACATAATCCTTTAAAATTTCATTTTCTAGCCATTCATTGACGCTATACTTTTATTTTAATATTGTCATTTACTTCATCGTTATTTTATACTACAATACAAGTATACAAACAAAAATATACATATTTTAACAAATATAACATTTAGCCTTAAAATATGTAAAAAGGGAGGTAATTTTTATGAACAAAAAAGCAAGTAAGCCTGCAACTCTTATAATTATTGTTTTTGTAGTAATATTTTTAATATGTAGTCTGTCAGGCAGTATATCTGTAAGTTTAGCTGTGGCTTGTCTTTGTGCTTTTCCTGTTTCTCTTGCAATATTTATAATCAAAACATTAAAGAAACAAAAAAGTATGTCCTATCTATTTTCCAGCATAGGATTAGTAATAGCATTTATACTATTCTTAGCAATTGCACCTACTACTGACAATAATAAAGAATTGGAAACTACCACTACAGAGATTACTACTGAAACTACTACTGAGGAAACAACCACCACTACTGTGGCTACAACAACATCTACAACTACTACTGAAACCACTACAGTTGAATTTACTACAGAACCACCTACTTCAGCTCCTGTAGTTTCATCAAATAACTCCAGTTCTTCTTATAATGATAGTGCAGTTTCTAACAGTACAGCTAGTACGGTTTACATAGGTAAAACCGGAAGTAAATATCATAGACAAACTTGTCGTACACTAAAAGGAAATGGCTCAGCAATTTCTCTTAGCGATGCAAAATCTCAAGGAAGAACAGCTTGTAAAATATGTAAACCTTAAATAAATATATAAACTAAAAAATCTCTCCACAAATAAAATATTTGTAGAGAGATTTTTATTACTTATTATTAACAACTAATTTTCTAATAAGGTCAACAGGTATCATTGTAAATCCTAAAATAATTACAACTATCCATCCAATTATTCCAAAAGGAACACAACTGAACATTTCACCAATCCATTTAAAAATATCAAGATTTACTAAACCAGCATTTACTATACAGGCTTGTACAGCTATAATCAAAAAGAACACTTTTAAGAAACCAGTATTTTCATTTAAGCCACTAAATATAGCAAACTTTTCATCTCTAACATTGAAACCATTAAATAAAGCACTAAGTATAAATAACACAAAGTAAGCTGTTAATTTCTGTTCTTCTGTATCAAAAAATTGGTCAAAAAATGGAAGTTTAAGAAATACAAAACTAATAACTACAAGCCAAGTTCCCATTGTAAGTATTTGTGCCATCATCTTCTTACTTATGATACTTTCGTCACGCCTTCTAGGAGCTTCTTCCATATATTTTTCTTTAGCTGGTTCATTACCAAGCATTATTGCACCTAAACCGTCCATTACTAAGTTTACAAACAATAAATGTGTTACTTTAAGTGGCTCGTCAACACCAAAGAACGGTGCAATAGCACTTACTACAACTGCTGCCACATTAATAACCAACTGGAATTTACAGAATTTCAATATATTATGGTAAATTGTTCTACCATAAAGTATTGCATCTTTTATTGACCTAAAATTATCATCTAAAACAACAATTTTACCGGCCTCTTTTGCAGCCTCTGTTCCGCTACCCATAGCAAAACCAACATCTGCCCTTTTAAGTGCCGGAGAATCATTAACACCATCGCCTGTCATACCAACTACAAGATTCATTTCCTGACATATTCTTACCATTCTTGATTTATCAGTAGGCAAAGCTCTGGCAATAACTCTTATATCCTTAATCATAGACTTTATTTCGTCGTCTGAAAGTCTATTAAGCTCTATTGATGTAAGTGCTTTATCAGATTGATTTTGTATAAGTCCAGCATCTTCAGCTATGGAAACAGCTGTTTCTAACCTATCCCCTGTTATCATTACAACCTGAATACCTGCATCAATTACTTCCTTTATAGCCATTTTTGCCTCTGGTCTTACATCATCTCTAATAGCTACAAAACCTATTAAAACAACATCATCATTAATAGTATTTTCTGTCATTTGGCTATATGAATAACCAAAAGCAAGAACTCTCATTGCTTTCGATGCAAGGGCATTTATCTTTTCATTTATTTCATCAAAGTTAAGTTCAACTTCATTACCATCTTCGTCTAAAGCCCTTGTTGCAACAGAAAGAAATTTTTCTGGAGCACCTTTATAGAAAGTTTTCCCCAATTCATTTATCTCAACTTGACTAAATTTATTTGAAGAATTAAATCCTTGTGAGTTATTAACACTATATTCACTTTCAGTTGTTAATACATTGTAAGTTTCCTCGCCTATGAATTTCATTAAGGCTTGGTCAGTTGCATTACCACCAATCACTCTATGATTAGCGTCAAACATAGATGCTGTATTTTTACCGATAGATATGTCTAATAAAGCCTTAATCTTGCTATGAAGACTTAATTCATTCATAGGTATTGTGTTACCATTAGGCATAAAAAATTCTACTACCTCTAGCATACCCTTAGTAATAGTACCTGTCTTATCACTAAATAAAATATTTAATGAACCAGCAGTTTCTATACCTTCGGCTTTTCTGACCAAGACATTATGGTCAAGCATTTTACTTGTATTCTGCATTAATACAAGAGAAATCATAAGAGGAAGTCCCTCTGGTACTGCACAGACAATAATAACAATAGCCAATGAAACAGCATCAATTACATTTTTTAAAATTTCTGTCCAGCCCATAGCTAAGTATTGTTCTATACCACCAGCACTAAGCACAAAGTAGACCATATAAAATATAGCTATTACAACTGCTCCTATATAGCCAAAAGTAGAAATCTGATGAGCAAGTTTACCTAATTTTACTTTTAAAGGAGAGTCAACCTCATCCTCTTGCATTTCTTCAGCCATTTTCCCCATCATTGTTTTTAAACCGACTTTTCTGACATCCAAAATGCCTGTCCCATCAAAAACAACAGCTCCCCTAAAAAGGGAATACTTATCTACAAATGTATCACCAGTAATTTCATCTTTCATTTCAGTAGAAATATCCGTAGCAGTTTTTTTACACTCCTCTGCTTCTCCATTTAAAGCTGAATTGTCCACCCTTAAATCGCCTTCAACTAATATACCATCTGCTGGAATTTTATCCCCTGATTGAAGTAAAACCTTATCCCCTACAACTACATCATCTACTTCAATAACTGTAACCATAGAATTGCGATATACTTTACAGACATCTTTTTTGGTACTGTTTTTTAATTCTCTATACTTTGTATCACTTGCAACACCTGTCTTAGCTGTAACAAATGCCACAATCAATACTGCAACTACTGTACCTATTGGTTCATAAATCTCCGCATATCCTAAAAAGAACATTATAACCATAAGCCCAGCAATAAATAAAAGTATCTTAATCATTGGGTCACTAAAAGTTTCTTTGAACTCTGCCCAAAATGTTGTAGGCTCAGAATCTGGAATTACATTATTGCCATACTTTTCTCGAGATTGCCTTACCTGTTGGTCATTCAGACCTTTTTTTAACATAACCTCACTCCTCTTGTTTTAGCATCTATAGATACAAAAAAGCCATTGAACCATTGTATGTATAACACACAAAGACACAATGACCCTCCAATATTTTGTCAACTAATTAAACTAAATTAATATATTCCTTATATTCTTTCAGTACATTATAACATATAAAATTCAATTATCAACATAATTTACAGAAATTTTATAAATTATATAAACAGTAGATTTAAAGGAATATGTGGTGAATTTTAGGGTTGTTTTTATTTAACTATAAATTATAACAATCTTTTGTATCATACAACTTTTGTTTCTCTTCAACTACTCTTACAAGGTCTTGCCATTTTCCCACCCCTTTCATTTAAATACAACTTTTGTTTCTCTTCAACACAGCACACGCAATATGCAAAGAATTTAATGTAAAATTTAAATACAACTTTTGTTTCTCTTCAACTCTTAGGAGTTACATACAACTCGGTAAATAGCAGGCTATTTAAATACAACTTTTGTTTCTCTTCAACTTTAAATTTTTTTGACAACTAGATACACTTCGACTTATTTAAACACAACTTTTGTTTCTCTTCAACTTGTAACAGGTAGAATAGAACCACAGAATGCGAGCTATTTAAATACAACTTTTGTTTCTCTTCAACATTTTGCGTTAATTGCGATAGACTACTTACAAATAAATTTAAATACAACTTTTGTTTCTCTTCAACCCTTAGAGGAAGCAAAAGAGATTGCAAGAAAACTATTTAAATACAACTTTTGTTTCTCTTCAACTTTCCTTTCTCAATCAATCCATCCCTTTCTAATTGGATTTAAATACAACTTTTGTTTCTCTTCAACTATCCATACCACCTTTTTAATCTTTTTGTTTTTTTATTTAAATACAACTTTTGTTTCTCTTCAACTAACTCGATTTTCAAAAACACCTTTTTCGATGTTGTATTTAAATACAACTTTTGTTTCTCTTCAACTATTATATAAATTCCGAAGGAAAATACTGTATAAAATTTAAATACAACTTTTGTTTCTCTTCAACAAAGGAAATTCATGGTAGAAACTATTGCGATGATTTATTTAAATACAACTTTTGTTTCTCTTCAACTTTTGTTTATAAAAAATGCTAGGAGGTGGCATATAAAATTTAAATACAACTTTTGTTTCTCTTCAACAAAATATTGTTGAAGAAATGGCTGACACGCTGATAAATTTAAATACAACTTTTGTTTCTCTTCAACTTGCAGATTGGGGGGAACACTTCTTTAAATATTACATATTTAAATACAACTTTTGTTTCTCTTCAACTCTATAGTACCTTCGCCTGTCCAATTCTGAAAAACTATTTAAATACAACTTTTGTTTCTCTTCAACAAGTCTTAAATTCTCATAACCAGTCACACCGTCCGTAATTTAAATACAACTTTTGTTTCTCTTCAACGATGAAGTATATTTTACTACAGACCCACCTGTATTATTTAAATACAACTTTTGTTTCTCTTCAACCAGTCAACAATCTATGCAAGGCTTAATGCCTATTCATTTAAATACAACTTTTGTTTCTCTTCAACAGAGGATATTTTATTAAAATATGGTTAAGTTGTAGAATTTAAATACAACTTTTGTTTCTCTTCAACAATCAGCTCAGAAATACATATCCAGAATTAGTAAAAAATTTAAATACAACTTTTGTTTCTCTTCAACAGTACATAGTTCTTTAAGTAATGGCTATAACAGAATATTTAAATACAACTTTTGTTTCTCTTCAACTCAACAACCAAAAGTTTTGTCAATACACATAACATAATTTAAATACAACTTTTGTTTCTCTTCAACACTAGATCACTTATGTAGATACAATGGAAAAATAAATTTAAATACAACTTTTGTTTCTCTTCAACAACCAACCAGATGTGCCATCTGAAAAACTTAGACTAATTTAAATACAACTTTTGTTTCTCTTCAACCAAACCATCTTCAAAGGCTTTATTAATTACACTTATTTAAATACAACTTTTGTTTCTCTTCAACTAACAAGAACACCTTCCCAAAGACCATTCTCAACCTCATTTAAATACAACTTTTGTTTCTCTTCAACAGTTATAGATTGCTGTAAGCGTGCAGGTGTTGGATAATTTAAATACAACTTTTGTTTCTCTTCAACTTGGGTATTGCTGTTGTTTAGTATTTTCTTACTTGCATTTAAATACAACTTTTGTTTCTCTTCAACTTTTATTTTTGCATCAATCTGATTTCGGATTTCCATATTTAAATACAACTTTTGTTTCTCTTCAACCTTTAACTTTATCCCAAAGCACACTACACCCTTCCCATTTAAATACAACTTTTGTTTCTCTTCAACCAGCATTGAAGATATAAATGCTAGTACAGTAAGCAATTTAAATACAACTTTTGTTTCTCTTCAACGCTATTTTCATCAAATTTGGCGTCAGAAAATTTTTCATTTAAATACAACTTTTGTTTCTCTTCAACAAAACCTGTGCAAGGTCAGTAGTTCCCCACGCCTTCATTTAAATACAACTTTTGTTTCTCTTCAACTTGAAATGCTCAAAAGTTTGTGTATATAAGTTGATAATTTAAATACAACTTTTGTTTCTCTTCAACTCTGTAGTCTGAATAAGTTCAATAGGTCTTTTGCCATTTAAATACAACTTTTGTTTCTCTTCAACAATTAAAACAAAGAAGAAAGGAGCATACAAAAAAATTTAAATACAACTTTTGTTTCTCTTCAACTGTAAAAAGTCTTGACAGTTCTATTTTTGTAGATTAATTTAAATACAACTTTTGTTTCTCTTCAACAAGTTTTCTTTGTTTTACTATCGGTATACTTTACAATTTAAATACAACTTTTGTTTCTCTTCAACCTGTGTAGGGATTAAATCTATTGTATTCTTCAAACTCATTTAAATACAACTTTTGTTTCTCTTCAACATTTTACCTCACTCGGTAAATTAATACTGTCAGCTATTTAAATACAACTTTTGTTTCTCTTCAACTTACAGATCGTTGTCATTTTCAATATTCTATAAAATTTAAATACAACTTTTGTTTCTCTTCAACGCCTTTATTTATTAAAGATAGCTGTGCTGTATACATATTTAAATACAACTTTTGTTTCTCTTCAACACTGCTGTAGGCAACGGTCAGCTTGTTCTTGCCAAATTTAAATACAACTTTTGTTTCTCTTCAACTCTGTATACCATCTCCATTCTAACATTTTTCTATGTAAATTTAAATACAACTTTTGTTTCTCTTCAACTTTACGCGTGTTGCTTGAATGTTAGTTGAATGTTAGTATTTAAATACAACTTTTGTTTCTCTTCAACACTTGAAACAGGTATTCGCAGAGGCGAGTTGGTAGGTCATTTAAATACAACTTTTGTTTCTCTTCAACAAATGTATGCAACAGCTGATATATTGCTTGTAATGTATTTAAATACAACTTTTGTTTCTCTTCAACTTTGGCAAGTATTCGCCAAAATCCATTCTTCCAACATTTAAATACAACTTTTGTTTCTCTTCAACCAAAGTAATTAAGCCGTTCTTATATTACCATAATTTACACAAAAATGCAATAAATCTAATAAAAATCATATATTCAGAGCAGTTTAAATAAAAATTTTCCAGGCACAAGTGCAATACCTTAATTTTTGCAAAAACACTACACAACACCAGTATCTGTCTTATTTACGATACTTTATAAAAATTCCACTTGGAAAAAATTATATAAAAATATCATCTATTTTTTTATCTCCCCCAATACTTTCCTCATCAAAACATGAATCATTAAGCAACTTAATTACACTAATAAAATCCTCATCCTTTTTTATTATAGTTAATAATTCCTTTTTCATTTCTAAAAATACACTTTTTGTCATATGTCCTCTAAAAACAGAATTTTGGTGGTGGTTTAAATATTTTTTACATACCTTAAATACCTTGTTAACTCTCTTTTCATTTACATCATAAAACAAAATAACATAATTAAAATTAATATTTCTTTTCACTGTTTATCCTCCAAAGAAAAAGGTATAAACTCCTTATCTTCCATTATCCACTTTATAAGTTTATATCCATCTATTTTTATTGCTTGTTTATATGTTATTTTTCTTTTTAATTTAGGATGTTCAAAAACAGAATTCAATCTATTTTCAATGTTGGAAACAAATATCTTTTTTCCCTCTTCATTTAATAAGCAATAATTATACTCTTTAATAAAATGTTTATCCACCGATATTTTTCTATTATTAACACAATCAAATATAGTCCTAAATACTATTATAGGTTTAAATACCTCACTTAAATCAAGACTTAATGAAAATCTACTTTCAGCAGGCGAATGTAAAAAAGAAACCTCTTGATTTAAATGTGTATGATATAGTTGAGTTATTGTTTTTGTATATAAAATACTGTTTCCAAAAGATATTAAAGCATTGATTGGATTGTCTGGTGGCCTTCTTACTCTTTTATTTAAAATAAAATCCTCTGGTAAAATATATTGAAATGACGCATAAAATTTTGCCCATATTTCCCCTTCTATCATCATAATTTGATTAACATTATCACATTTATCTATTAAATTTCCAACCTTTTTTAACCAATCCAAATAATCTTTTAACTGCGTCTTATCATGTCTGTAGTAATGATAAAGTACTGTATGTATATTTTTTCCTATACCCTTTACAATGTTACGAGCTACCACCATCCTCTCTCTTTCATATTTTAGTGCCTGTTCCACCACCAATCTTCCACTAAGTAAATATCTTTTTGGAAAATATGTTCCAGAATAATGTCCATAATAATCAAATATATGCAAAACAATATTAGCCTTTGATAATGCTGTAAGCAGCTTTGTGGTAATCGTAACATCATTAAAACAAAATAATTCTTTTACATCTTTTATTGGAATATATATATTTCCCTCGTCACCCTTAAATTGTATAGAAAAATCTTTTTGAAATAAATCTCCTTTTGAAAAAATATATCTGGTTTCATTTTTCAAATTTCATTCCCCCTAAATAAAACAATATTCGTAGTATGCACATTTTTTACAACCTTTTTTCATTTTAGCCTCTGGTATAGGTTGCACTAAAAATTCTTCAACAGAAGTACACATTTCCTCTACCCTATTATCAAGCTCATCATCATATTCAATTATAAATACACTATGATTTTTTGACTTTTTCTCTATAATTTCTAGTTTACCATTTTTTCTGATTCCTTTTTTATTCAGAACATACATATAGTATTCTAGTTGCTTTTTTGCTGCCTCAGTATCTGCATCAGACTTTTTTGTTTCTGTAATATACTTATCAGTTATTTTATCAATTTTAATACTATCAATAGCAATTTCACTATTTTTCCCTGTATTTTTTAACTCATGTAATATTTTACCTAAATGAACATCTTCTGAATTATCTTCCATATTTACATTGTTATAAAATAACCAGCATTGTCTTTTGCAATGATAATAATAATTTATTAAAGTCCCTGTTATTTTCATATAAACATTCCACCCATACTTTGTTCAAATTTTTCTCTTTCAAATTTGCCATCTTCTGAAATATATTCTTCTCCATTTTCAAAGTAAAAAATATTACCTATTCTTTCTGTATAATTCTTTACTTCTCTATCTCGATAATTTCCTGAAATATTAAATGTAAACATATCTAATTTTTCTCTAACTATAGACAATTTTGTTTTTAATTCTCCATAGTCCATACCATTTTCATTTTTAAGAAGTTTTTTATATTCTTCCCATATTTCGGCACCCACATATATGTTATCATCATAAGTATAATTATAATTTAAAACAATTTGATAATTATCACTATCTATAAGTTTCATTCTTTTTTTAATTGTTTTAAACATTAATTTTCCAGTTTCTTCTTCAAAACTTGATGAATTTTTATTGAAATCGCCTCCACAAGCTACCATATATAAACTTTTTAAAATTTCATCAAAATATTCTATAAACCCTTTACTTGCAAGAATTTTTTGTTCTTTCTCAGCCTTTATACTATAATCCGTTCTAACATCATCTCTATACACTACTTTTTCATTATCATAGTTAAAAAAATAGGCACAACCCTCATTTCCACACGACCTATTAATTCTTCCTATGAACTGTTCTTCTGAATCAATTACAGATATATCTTTAAATCCAATATCCATATCTATGTCCACACCTGCCTCAATTACTTGAGTAGCTACTACAATGTTTACTTTTCGTTCTTTAATTAATTTAATAATTTTTTTGCGTTCAAACTTATTGTCATCTCCACTAATTTCAACAATTACAACTTCTTCATTCATTTTATCTTTTAATATTTCAAAAAACTTTCTAGCAGTCTTTTTTAATATAAATTCAATCAAAATATTCTTACTTCTATCAGAATTAAAAACATCAATAACCCTATTAGCAATACCATCTAAAGTTAGCTTACTATTTACCATAGAAAAATCCAGTTTTACCCTATTTTTAAACACTTTATTCTGAATATATTTTTCTCCATTTACTAAATCACAAGCTTCTACATCATTATTAATTAAATTTGTTAATTTAGGTAAAGTTGCTGACATAATAATAATTTTTATATTTAGCATTTTAGAATAATCATATAATATATTGATAAAATTAGCCCACAACGAATTTTTATAACTTTGTATTTCATCCAATATAACAACACTATTACATAACTTATATAACCATATTCCATTTTCTCTACCAATACCAAACAGAGTCTCAAAAAATCTCACATGAGAAGTTATAACTACTGGATAATTTGCAAGTTGATAATTAAAATACACTTTTTCATATTCTCTATTTTCTCTATTTTCTCCATCTTTCTCATTATGTTCATTTTCTAAAATAGGTGTACTGGAATTTATAACCATAAAATCCTTTCTGTTTTCCCAGAATTCCATAACCTGAGATGTTTGTTCTGCTAAAGTATTAAATGGAAAAATATAAAATACTTTATTTATATCATCATTTTTCAATAATTTTAAAGCTAGATTTATTGATGTATTTGTCTTACCACTACCTGTAGGTGCTTCAAGATAAAAAATATTTTTATCAATATTACTTATTAGATTTTTTTCACTTTCTAAGAATATGTCTGTTCTTAATTTATTTATTTCTTTATCTGCTTTTCTAGCCCTTATATTTTCTATAAAAGTTCTGTTATTGTATTTATCAATTAAATCTTGCTTATCAAACTTACAAATTACTTCTGCCTCTTTATCATTCATATATTCATAAGTTGCTGCAAAATCACATGTAACTATTAATGAAAACAATAATTTTCCTAAAATATATGTATACATTGTTTCATCATTTTCAAAAAGTTGAAACATCATCTCTATAGTATCCAAATTTTCTATTTTTCCTATATAATTGCACAATGTTTCTTTTTTATACTTGGCTATATTTACAATATCCTGACAAAATCCCTGTAAATCAACATCCTCTAAATCAGTATGATGTCTGCTTATTATATAAGAAAATAATAATACGAATTTTAACATTTCCATATCATTAACTTTTTGAATATATGTATAAGTAAAAATTGCAGCAGATAACATAGAATGTTTTCTTTTACAATAATTTTTTTCAAAGTATTTATTTTTCATAGCACTATATTGGAAACCTGGATTAGATTTTCCTATATCATGTAAATAAATAGCATTAATAAACATATCGAAAACAAAATTTATATTTTCATCTGTTTTCTCCATATCAAACTTTTCAAATAAATTTGATATTATATTAATAACTTTTTCTTTTATATTGTTTTCTTTATCTATAATAGAAAAATATTTTAATACACGCTTTGAATGTTCTTCTAAAGTTTCATAATCAACTATACCTCCAATATACTTTCTATGTGCGTATATTTTATCTGGATTTTTCACCAACATATTTATATCTTCTAAATTGTACATTTAATCCTCCTATAAATAGCAAAGGAGTTGTTGCAAACTTTATCACAACAACTCCTTTTACATTAGAAAAAGAATAACCTATATTTACCGTCACTATATATCATATCAATAGTATCTCTATCATATTCCAAATTTGTATAAAAAGATTTTTCGTAAACAGCAAAGTTATATTCTTCATCCAGCTTCACAGGTACTGTTTCTTTTACCATGTATTTCCCTATTATTTTTTTACCATATTTCACATTATCCCCAACAACAATAGAGTCTATATATCTACTTTCACTACTTTCCATATCTACGATAGTAGTTTCTGTAATTTGTGCAGTATGGTCATTTTTCCCTAAATATGGAATATAAAAAGCCTTGCCTTCAAGTAGAAATTCTTTAAGTTTATTATATTCATGACTTCCATCATCCAAAATATAAATATACCAGCATGGATTTTCAAGCCACTGTTCTCTTACAACTAAATTTCTACTACCATTAGTTAATGCATAACCAACACTATTGTTAAATGCTTGAATTTTTTTAGAAAAAACACCCTTATTACTATTTAATGGAACAATACTAACCTTAATTTCTTTTAACCTTTGATAATACTCTGGATATTGTTCTTCTTTTTTTTGTTGAGAATAACCTCCATAACCTAATATAGCACCTAACATTCCAAGTAAAGCTGGTTTATGGATATTGTTATATGTAAAATAGGCATAGGCATTAAACTCTGCTCGCCTAAAGCAAGCTGTCCTTCCACTTAACTTAAATCTTAAAGCCTTCATAAATTATCACTCTTTCAGATTAATAAAAAATATCCTTTACTTCACAATCAAGTTTACCAGTTTTTACTTCTACAGTAAATTTATTTGCATAAATCTCAATTGACTCAATATCTTCTTTAAAATTCTCCAAAAATTCTCCAAGTTCAGTTAAATCGTAGACTATTTTATCTGATTTTTCAAACTTAATGTATTTGGTCAAGCTAGGTAAATACTTATAAGAATCTTCCTTTAACTTAACAAATAAAGTAAATTCATTTTCACAGCCAGCTTTGCTATTTGTATTAAGAGCTGTAGCACCTATACGACATCCCTTTTTAAAATTTTCATAAGCTTCTGCTGTATAGCCCTCAAAATCATCAATAACATCATTATATATATCATAATTCTGTGGATTAACAGAAAATCCATATAAATAATGTGCCTCATTTACTGTAATTTTTGTACCTATTGATGTATTTTCTGCTTCAATTTTATTGGGATTTTTAAACGGTGATAAAATATCTTGAATTTGGATATCTGCATTATCATCTACATTTTCACCTTGCATAACCTGTACAGCACCCGTAATACTTACATTTTGCTTTTTCGCTGCAAATGTAGCACCAAAATTAAGTATATCTTCAGCTGAAAAAAGATTTTTTAAAAACTCTTTTGAATCCGTTTTATCGCTTAATTCATTTTTAAATAATTCATTATATTTTTCAATAAGTTCAACTGATTTCATCTTTCCATTTTCAGTTTTATATGACCTAATATACATTACCTTTTTACCTTCATTTTCCCATAACTTCTTTATAGGATATTTAAAGGCCTTATCACTACCAAAAATTTGACCTGTACTTAATGTCTTTGGATTTCCTGTAAAATCTGCATTCCAATTTGAATTAATACAGCTAATAGCAGATACCCCATAAACCCTATTTCTAAACTTCATAACTTATTCATCCTCCTTCTTAGTATATATAGCATTATAAGTTAACAATCCACATATTATCATATCAACATTTGCCCTTTTTTTAGTTTTATAACCCATAACCATACTAAATAATCTATTAAATCTTAAATCATTATTTCCTATTTTATAGTTATATGTTTTGTATAAAATTTTTAATAACTCCTTAATTCTTTCACTATTTTGCATGTTAATTATATTATTATACATATTCTGATTTTTTTGCTTTGCCTCACTTTGATTATACAAATAATATGCCAACTGCCCAATGCAATAATAAAATTCATCATCACTATCAATAGGTATAAATTCTTTAGACTTAACCTTTGTTTTTACACCCTTTATAACTTCAGTTAAAAATTCTCCCATATTTTCTTTACCTCCTATTTTAAAATACCTCAATAAATTTAATCTTAAATTTTCTTGGCAGATTATATCTTGTATTTCTATATCTTTATCCTTAATATTACTTATAATTATACCTAATGTAATTTTATCAATAACTAAATTTAAACTTCCTTCAATTCCCAATCTAAAATAATTTTTCATTGGAATTTTCATTATTTCTATTGCATTCTTACAAAAACTATTAAGTTTTATACTTTTTCCTTCAATATCATAGTCATAATTATCGTCATACAAACTTTTAAAAAACACATCATTTATACAACTTCCAAGTTCATCCCTTTTTTTGCAGTCTTCAATTTTACAGTATTCGTTTCTTAAATAATTCTTAAATTCAAAATATTCTTTTAAATCTTCTATATCATGTGAAACAATATCATTTTCTACTATCACATAATCTTCATAATTTATATTTTTATTTCTTTTTATTTTAAAATGTTGTCCCATTAAACCTTTGTTATTAGTTTTATGAGCAGGGTTATTATTAATATTATAGTTCCATCCCAAACTAAAGTCTTCTATTTTATTTCCATCATCAGCTATTGCATTTTTTATCCATTGCATTATTCTATAGTTTTCGATTGCCTGTTCAAAAGAAACCCTAAATGGAACTTCAAATTTTGTACTTTTTAATTTCAAATATGGTTTATTGCTATTTAAACCCATATTTTCATTACTACATCCATATATAGTATTTTTATATTCAATATTGTAATCATTTTTATTAAATATTCTTGGAGCTAGATACCTTTTACTTTCTCTGATATAGTTTATAATATCCTTTTCTTCATCTATATCACTTTCTATAAACAGCTTAACATAGTCCTTTTTTGCTGTAAAACCACTATTCTTATCTAAATTTTTGATAAATTCCATCGTCTCATTTAGTGCTTTAATCATAATACTTTTGCACAATTCCAAATCATTTATATCAATATCTTTTATTTGTGCTTTTTTTAAAAGCTTTTTTTTATTACTATCATTATCATAATCTCTACTAATTTTAGCATAATATTTTTCTAACAGAGGATATTCAAAACATTTATTATCTCCCACTTCAGGTAATTTACTATATCTTGTAAAGAATGTATACATATTATTACTTTCTATAGATTTTCCTTCCGGTAAGCATACAGCCTTTTGTGTATTAATTATATTAGAATAATAATCTCTGTCCCTAAACCACCAATATGTATTTCCTATAGTTGAAGTTTCTTTATTAACAATTAAATTATCTTTTATATTTCCTTCCCTATCAATCCTCACATATAATCCATTTTTCATTTGATGCCTATCTAAAATTATTCTTTCCGGATTTTCAGCATTTGACATCATATCCGATAATTCAAAAAGCATTATAATCCCCTCCTATAATCACAATACCTTACAATAACCCATTCCTATAGCAGAACATTTTTCGCCTAAGCCCATAGCTGCTACTACCCCAGCTAATAATTGAGAAGTTTCATCACTTTTAACTTTTATCTCAAATTTATTACCTGCTACATAGCCACCCTTATATGGAACTAAAATTAATCTGTTATTCTTTTGTTTTATTTCTTCTATAAAATTAGTACCTTCTTCTATTTTAATTTTTCCATAGTAAGCCTTTAACTTTTTTTCTGCGTTACTACTAAGCTGTTTACAAAGCTCATCTGTCCCACATTCTTTAGTCCAATATTTCTGGTCTTTTCTTGTTACTACAACAGGTGTTAAAGATATAATTTTTTCTATTTTATCAAACACATAACTTTTAAAATCTTTTCCCTCTAAAGTAAACTCGTTACAGTTTCTTTCTAAAACGCGACCAATTCTCATAATAACTTCTCTACTAATACTTCTCACATTAAAAGCATATAGCTTGTCCTTTTTATAAATTTTCTCTTTTTCTATAGGATATGGCAACCCAAATGTATAAAATTTAAAACAATTTGTCTCATGTACCCTTTTCATTTTGCTATCGTTTAACAATGATTTATTAATATATTTACTAAGTACTGAATACATTTCATCGCTTTTAATATCTTCGTTCATTTTAATAAAAACTTTTATTTCTGAATATTCCATACTACCCACACCCCTCTTAATTTCATATTTTATAATTTATTATACACCTATTTGTTATTTATTGTCAATATATGTAATATTATAAAACATATTAATAGATTGATATAATTTGTCGAATTATGTCAAATTAACGCACCTAATTGTTTTGTAGCACAAAAAAGGTGCGAACCCACACAGGAATTCGCACCTTTTTAATAGTTAATCGGAAAGACAAATCCGACGGATTGACACATCAATCCACAAACTAAATTCGTTAATTTGTTCTAAATATTAAACTAAGCTATTACTTAAAACATCATTCATCTGTTCTGCAAGAACAAACTCAATATTTTCCTTACCATACTCTGGAATTTCTTCAAGGTCAGGAGCATTTTCTACAGGAATAATAATCTTCTTTACGCCTGCTCTCTTTGCTGCAAGAACCTTTTCCTTTAAACCACCAATAGGCATTACCTTGCCTCTAATGCTTATTTCGCCTGTCATAGCAATATCAGAACGCACAGGCACATTCTTCATAGCAGAAACCATAGCAGTTGCCATAGTTATACCAGCTGATGGACCATCTTTTGGAGTCGCACCCTCTGGAATATGAATATGGACATCAGTATGTTCAAAATCTATATCCACACCAAGTTCTTCTGCATTTGCTCTAATATAACTTAAAGCAGCATTATAACTTTCTTCCATAACCTTACCGACATTACCGGTAATCTTGAAGTTACCCTTACCTTTGAGAATATTAACTTCTACACTAAGAGTACAACCACCTACACTTGTCCAAGCAAGTCCTCTACAAATACCAACTTCATCCTTGGCATTTATAGTTTCTGGTTTAAATCTTCTTCTACCGAGATAATCTGTAATATTCTTCTTAGTAATTGTCACAATTTTAGTTGAATGTATTCTTTCCTTTACTACCTTTCGGCATACAGCACCAACTAATCTCTCTAAACTTCTTACACCAGCCTCACGAGTATAACTCTCAATCATATCAGCTACAGCATCTTTCTTAAATCTAAGCTGAGATTTTGTAAGACCATTTGCTTTTAACTGCTTTGGAATAAGGAATTCCTCTGCAATATGCTGTTTTTCTTCTGCTGTATAGCTAGAAAGTTCAACAATCTCCAATCTATCTCTAAGTGGACCAGGAATTGTATCAAGGCTATTAGCTGTACAAATAAAGAGAACCTTGCTTAAATCATAAGGCATTTCAAGATAATTATCTCTAAAGTTTACATTCTGCTCTGCATCTAATACTTCAAGGAACGCAGCAGCAGGGTCGCCCTTATAATCCTTACCAATTTTATCTATTTCATCTAAAAGAATAAGTGGATTTGATGCACCAGCCTGACGCATAGCAGCTATAATTCTACCAGGCATTGCACCTAAATAAGTTCTTCTATGACCTCTGATTTCGGCCTCATCACTTATACCACCTAAACTCATTCTTACATACTCTCTGCCTAATGCTCTAGCCATTGACTTTGCAATAGAAGTTTTACCTACACCAGGAGGTCCTACAAGGCAAAGGATAGGAGCATTGATATTATCTGTTGCTGCCTTTACAGCAAGAAATTCTACAATTCTTTCCTTAACCTTTTCAAGTCCATAATGGTCTTTATTAAGTATTCTTTCAGCTTTCTTTAAATCCTTGCTTTCTTTTGAATAAATTCCCCAAGGAAGTGATAACACATTGTCAATATAGTCCCTAATAACAGAACCTTCCTGTGCACCCTGCTGACTTCTTTTAAGTCTTTCAAATTCCTTTTCAAGTTTGTCAACAGCGTACTGTGGCATATTGAGCTTTTTCATTTTTTCTCTGTAGCCATTAATTTCTTCGCCTACGCCACTTTTATCGCCCAATTCTTCATTAATAGCCTTTAATTCTTCTCTAAGGAAGTATTCTTTCTGAGCTTCTTCCATATTGGCTCTAGCTCTGTTCATTATTTCGTTCTTTACATTAGCTCTTTCTATTTCCTTTTCCATAAAGGCAATAGTAACTACTGTTCTTTCGTAAATATCAGTTTCTTCTAATATTTTACGCTTGTCATCAAAGGCCCTAACAACCTTATCACCTAAAGCATCACAAAGCTGACCAACATCTTCAGCCTCTTTTACTAACTTTGAAGTCAAAGGCTGAACAGGTATTTCTGCTCTAAAGTTATTAAATAAATCCATTAATATATCCTTAGACACATCAGCTCTTTCAACATCACTATTTATTTCAGTAATAGAGTCCACCTGACATAATGTAAAATCAGAATGTTTCTGAATACTGTTTATAAAGCCTCTTTCACTTGTAGAAACAGTAATCTTCAACACACCATCAAGGATACGCATAGCACCCTCAATTTTACCTACTACACCTATTCTATATATATTGCCTTCAACAATGCCCTCGTCAAATTTTTTAGCATTGGCAATAAGTATTTTATTATCCATACCTAAGGCAGCTTTTACTCCCTCTATGAGGGATTCTTGCTCAACACTAAAGGTATATTTACTATTTGGAAATGGCACAACACCGTCTATTAACAGTATTGGCATAAATCTACTGTTGTTATCCATACACAAACACCTCATTTAATATTCAAGCCATTATACCACGAAAAAAGCTGTCTTTCAACATATACTAATTTCTAAATTATTTGCTTTCTGCTAAAAGTTCCATAATTTTGTTACTTCTAGCTACAAAAGCTGTCATTGCCTCCATTGATAATGGCTTGTGACTCATTATAGCAAGGTCATAAATCTGCTTACAAAGCATCTTTGTTTCCTCGCCTTTATTACTATCATTCTTTAAATCCAATAAAAGCTGAACAACTTTGTTGTTTGAATTAAGCACAAGTGTTTCATCCTTTGTGCTATCAAAACTATTTTCCATACCATACATTTTGCTCATTTCCTGCATTCTTCTTGCTTGTTCATCAAGCTCAATCATACCAGAAACATCTTCGCTCTTTAATGCTTCAACTTTTATCTTTATATTATCATTTTCAAGATTAGCCTTGAAAAGTTCTTCAAGAGCAGTTGTATCAAGCTTTACACTTTCCTCGCCCTTTAAAATTTCAGATACATCTGAATCTATTCTAGCAAACTTAGTACCACCACAATTAGCCTCTAAGAAACCTACATAAGGTACATCAAGTCTTGTATCAAGTACAACAGCCTCAACACCATTGTCCTTAAACAACTTAATATACTGTGCCTGTTGCTGTTTATCATTTACATAGAATACCTTTGAACTATCCTTAGCCTTAGCCTTGTATTCATCAAGAGTTTCATATTCTCCATCAGTATTTACAAATAAGAGGCTATCCTTTACCTTTTCATAGAAATCGTGTTCTCTCATACAACCATACTTAATAAATGGGCTAATATCATTCCAGAAACTTTCATACTGTTTTCTGTCTTTCTTGAACATAGAATTAAGCTTGTCAGCTACTTTCTTTGTAATATACTTGCTCATTTTTGTAACATAACCGTCATTCTGTAAGAAACTACGGCTTACATTAAGTGGTAAGTCTGGGCAGTCAATAGTACCCTTTAATAAAAGTAAGAACTCAGGAATAACTTCCTTGAGATTATCAGCAATAAATACCTGATTGTTATACAACTTAACCTGACCTTCTACTGAATCAAGCTCATGCTTTAACTTAGGGAAGTATAAAATACCCTTTAATCTAAATGGATAATCCATACTTAAATGAATCCAGAAAAGTGGGTCATTAAAGTCAGTAAATACTTTGTGGTAGAAACTAATATATTCTTCATCAGTACATTCACTAGGTTTCTTGAGCCAAAGTGGAGTAGTATCGTTTACAGGCTTTGGAGCTTCTTCTACTGGAGCAGTATCTGGATTTTCGGCAAGTTTCTTTGCTCTTTCTTCTTCTGCTTTCTTTACTTCTTCTACATCTTCGAAGTAAATTTCAGTAGGCATAAAGTAACAATACTTAGCTAAAATTTCTTTCAACTTCCAAGAATTTAAAAATTCCTTGCCTTCTTCTCCTACATGGAGTGTAATAATTGTACCTCTTGTTGGCTTTTTACCTTCGCCAATTTCATATTCAATACCGCCGTCACAAACCCATTTAACAGCCTTAGCATCTTTCTTGTAGCTCAAAGTATCAATTTCAACTTTATCAGCAACCATAAATGCTGAATAAAAACCAAGACCAAAGTGACCAATAATATCATTACCGTTTTCAAACTGGTCCTGATACTTGCTTATGAAGTCTGTTGCCCCTGAAAAGGCAATCTGAGTAATATATTCTTTGACTTCATCTTCAGTCATACCAATACCATTATCCTCTATTTCAATTAAGCTGTTTTTCTCATCAAGTCTAACAGTAACCTTATATGGACTATTGCTTTCTTCAGCCTCGCCCATAGAAACTAATTTCTTATACTTAGCAATAGCATCACAACCATTACTTACAAGTTCTCTAAGAAAAATATCTGTATCAGAATAAAGCCACTTTTTTATAATTGGAAAAATATTTTCGCTGTTAATTGATAAATTACCTTTTTGCATTTTATAAACATCTCCTAAAAGTATATCATTCTAAAATCTTCTACTATAATAATATTATAGTTACTGTACTATAAAATGTCAAGAATTTTTTAGCACTCATTTAATGTGAGTGCTAACAATTAATAATTTTGTAATAAATATATATTTTTGGAAACTAAAAAGTCCTTGAAAAATTTTATGCTCAAGGACTTTCTTTTTATTCATTTTGATTATTCCAGTATTCTAACAACTGATTTTTAACCTTTTTTATTGTATTTATGCTTATAGGTAAACTTTGCATATTTTTCATCATTAAGTTATAGCCCTCAACATATTTTGTATTTTTCATATTTACAATAGTACCTTTATTTATGAAAATAAAATCTTCTGACTTTACATTATCCATAAAAGTATGTAAATGCTTTCTTTCTCTCTTAACTTCTCCATTTTTCATATGATAGCTTATGTACTTAGCCCTATAATCAATATACATAATATCTGACAATAAAATCTTATCTTTTTTAACATTAGACATTTCATAGAAATCTTTATCTTGGCTTAACTCTTTTACATATTCTTCAATTGTGGATAAAATTTTATCTTTCATATTTTCTTTTGGTATAAACCTAAAAGCCTCTACTTCAAAGGCATTATAAACATAATCCGTATAACTTGTTAAAAAAATAATAACAGGATTTTTTATATGTTCTTTTATAACTTTAGCTAACTCCATACCATCTAAATTTGGCATTTCTATGTCAAGTATAAACAAATCGTAATATTCGCCATTTTTAATTTCTTCAGCCAACTTTGTGCTATCATCAAATAAAGAAATCTCTAAATAAGATAAACTTTTGACTTCATTATAAACTGCTTTTAAAAATATCTCTTGGTCATCACAAACTGCTACTTTCATAAATCCTCCAAATTCTAAAAAAAGCCCCTAAATTGAAAACAATTTAAGGACTTTGAGCTATGCCGGTGGCGGGACTCGAACCCGCACGTAGTCACCTACAACAGATTTTGAGTCTGCCTCGTCTGCCAGTTCCGACACACCGGCTCATAACAGATTTATTTTAATATATTTTCATAAATTTGTCAAGATATTTTTAGACTATTCTCCCTTTAAAACAGCCTCTCCACATTTTAAACCATCTGTAGCAGCAGACATTATTCCTCCGGCATAACCACAGCCCTCTCCACAAGGATACAAGCCTTTTATAGATACAGAATTAAAATCTGTATTTCTTACTATTCTAACAGGAGATGATGAACGGCTTTCCACCGCTGTCATAATAGCATTATCCTGTGCAAAACCTTTAATTTGCTTATCAAAAGTCTTTATACCCTCCTGTAAAGCCTCATACATATAATCAGGGAATATATTTTTAAAATCTGATGGTGTAACAGCAGGTTTATAACTAGGTTTAATATCTCCTAATTCTAAAGTCTTTTGTGATTTAAGAAAATCTCCTACTTTCTGAACCGGAGCATTATAGTTTTCTCCACCCTCTACATATGCACTATGTTCAATTTTTCTCTGTAACTCTACGCCACCTAATACATCATCAGTTCCAAAATCCTCTGGTTGTATAGATACCAAAAGTGCAGAATTTGCATTTTCCTTATCTCTTGCGAAATAACTCATACCATTTACAGCTAATCTTTCTTTTTCTGACGATGCTGCTACTACAACACCACCTGGGCACATACAAAATGTGTAAACATTTCTTCCATTAGGCAAATGGGCTACCAATTTATAACTTGCTGGTGGCAAATATTTTGCAAATTTTCCATACTGACTTTCACTAATAAAGTCCTGTTTATGTTCAATTCTCACACCCATAGCAAAAGGCTTTTGTTCCATTTTTATATTCTGTTCCTTTAAAGAATAAAAAGTATCTCTTGCTGAATGTCCTATAGCTAGAATAAGAGAATTAGTTTTTATCTCTTTTTCAACACCATTATTGACATATTTAACTCCAGTTAATGTGCCATTTTCAGAAATCACTTCTGTCATTTTGCTATCAAAGAGTACAGTACCACCTAATCTTATAATTTCTTCCCTTATATTTTTTACAACTTTTATAAGATAATCTGTACCAATATGAGCTTTTGCCTCATAAAGTATTTCTTCCGGTGCTCCAAATTCTACAAATGTTTTTAATATAAAGCTATGACGAAAATCCTTAGTATTAGTAGTCAATTTTCCGTCTGAAAAAGTACCTGCTCCACCTTCTCCAAATTGAACATTAGATTCAGTATCCAGTACCCCTGTTTCAAAGAACTTATCAATATCAGCCTGTCTTTCTTCAACAGCCTTACCTCTTTCAAGTACAATAGGATTTGCTCCCGCTCTAGCCAATAAAAGTGATGCAAACATACCTGCCGGACCAAAGCCAACTACAATAGGAGGATTGATACATTTATTTTCAGGAATTGTGTATAAAACTTCCTTATACTTAGAAACATCTTTTAATTTCAAATATTTATCCTCATTTTCAACATCAAATTTTAAAGAGAATAAATAAAACACATTTTCCTTATCTCTTGCATCAATAGATTTTTTTACAATACTTAAATCTTTAATAGCATTACAAGATACTCTTAATATCTTCCCTACTTTTTTAGCCAAAATCTCTTTATTAACTTTTACATCAGCCTTAATTTTAACATTTGAAATTTTAAGCATATTAACCCTTTCTAAAACTCTCTACAGCACTTCTGCCAGCAAGTCTACCACTACTCCATGCCCATTGTAAGTTGTAGCCACCGCAGTCGCCATAAATATCTAAAACTTCGCCACAGGCATAAAGTCCATCTACAATATAAGATTCCATAGTTCTGTCATTAAAATCTTCTGTAAGTATGCCACCGGCTGTAACCTGTGCATTTGTAAAGCCTTTTGTACCAGTAACCTGAATTTGATAATCTTTAATATATGATGCCATAGCCCATAAAAGCTGATTATCTAACTTGCTAACAGGAAATGACAATTTTTCAATGCCAGCTCGTCTAGCAATTAAATTTCCTATTCGCTTATTTAAAAGACCTACAAAATAATTTTCCATAGTCAAGTGACCTAAAGCGTCTTTTCTGCTTTCCAATATGTCAAATATTTCCTTAGGAGAATACTCAACCATAAAATCCAAAGCAATAGTTAAGTTCTTTTTAAAAGCAACTTTTGTGGAAATCTGGAATATAGGTGGACCTGAAAGTCCATAATCTGTAAACAAAACTTCACCATATTCACTGGCAATCTCCCTATCTTTGTGGATAAGTGATACCCCACCAGTAAATTTTATACCTTGTAAACTTTTAACTTCTCTTGGTTCTGTTTTAATTTGCACTAAAGCCGGTGCAGTATTAGTCATACTATGCCCTAAGTTTTTGAGCAAATCAAAAGCTGAACCGTCAGAGCCAAGAGCTGGTTGTGCACAGCCACCACCGGCAACTATAACTCTATCTCCTCTTACAACTTCTCCATCTTTTGATGTAATTTTAAAAGACTTCTTATTTCTTGAAATATCGGCAACATAGAAACCTGTTTTTATTTCTATACCAAGTCTAGCAATTTCATTTCTTAAAGCATCAGAAATTGCACTTGCCTGTTCGGAAAACGGATATAACTTTCCCTCATTTTCCTCTTTTGGAAAAACTCCCATTTGATTAAAAAAGTTTACCGTATCATTTACGGTAAACTCCTTTAAACTATAGGCTGTGAAACTGCTGTCTTTTCCATAATAATTTTTAACAGAGGCATTGAGATTGCTATAATTGCATCTACCATTGCCTGTGGCAAGAATTTTCTTACCTACTCTGTCCAGTCTTTCTAATATTAAAATTTCAACTTTTTCATCAGTGTGTGCTGCCTCAATAGCCGCAGCCATTCCGGCAGCACCGCCTCCTATAATAATTATTTTCATTACTCACCTGTACCAATAACAACAACAATATCGTATTCAGAAGCAACTGTTGGGTCTGTAACAACTTCACAGCCATCAAAAGACTTTTTAAGCTGTTGTCCCATACCATCTTCTTTTACATAAATTCTTGTTTTACTTATTTTTTCGCCACTATATGTTCCAATAGAAGATACATTATAGCCTTCCCCTTCAAGTTCCTGCTTAACCTTAGTAGCCATACCATTTGCATAACCACCATTAAGAACCTGAATAGTTAACTCGGCATCATTGTAATTTCCAGCATTTGCCTCTGCATTCTGCTGTGACTCTCTTTCAGCAATTATTTCATTACTTGGTCTTGAGAATATGTCATAAGCAAGTTTATTTGTTTCTTCCTCGTCCATAACATATCCGCCTACAAAACCGTACATTGAGCCGATTTCACCCGGTAAAGTATATGTATTTACCTTATTGCTATCAAACTGCTTTAATACGTTTATATACTTTATAGCATCAGTAATCTTCATATCTGTTGTAATATATTTAAAGAAAGTATTAATATAAGCAGATGGATTAGAGAATATAGTATCTGCATTCATAACTTGCTTTAAGAACTCTTTAATAAAGTTCTGCTGTGTTTCAACACGACCTATATCCTGATTGTCATAACCCTTTCTGAATCTTACAAGACCTTCTGCCTGTTTACCATTAAGTTTCTGAGGACCAGCTTTTAAGTGAATTGCAAGGTTCTGACCAGGGTCATCATAGTCCATATCAATTGGAACATTGTACTCAATACCACCAATAGAATCAACAAGGTAGTCAAAAGCCTCAAAACTAACTTTAACATAAAAGTCAATATTAGTATCAAACATAGTATTAAGCTGTTTTTCCAAAAGCTCCATACCATATTTATCGCCACCATAGTGATGAATAGCATTTATCTTCATACCATGCTGTCCAGGTTCAGGGAATTCTTCATTCATCTTATTAAAAGTATCATCATCAACTCTTACAAGAGTATCTCTCGGTACTGAAATAAGATTTAATTCTCCTAAAACCGAATTATAACAACCTACAATAATTGTATCCGTTCTTGTTCCGTCATCATCAACACCGACAATAAGGAAAGTTGTTCTTTCTGGAAGCTTTGGTGTTACCATTTCAGAAATCTTTGTAACCGGTGTTTCCACCATACCGTCATCATCAGGATTATCATTAATGTATGTCCATCCAAAATAGCCGAGAACGGCAACACAATAAAGACCTAAAACAGCTGCCAAAATCATAAAGAATTTAGCCTTTAAAGTTCTCTTTTTCTTAGGTTTGTTAGGCTTATCTTTAGTAGCCTTAACCTTTTCCTTTACAACTTTTGCCTTTTTTTCCTTCTTTTTTCTTCGCCCGCTGTTTCTACTTCTTCTGCGGCTGGGAGTTTCCTCGAAGTCGTAGTCGTCGTAATCGTCATATCTGTTTTTACTCATTTCTTCCTCCTAAATAAGCCTACAAATTATTTGTTTGGCTTAAAAGAACTCTTAAGTGAAACAATACGGTTAAACACAAGATGTTCTTCTGTACAATGCTTGCTATCAGCAACAAAATATCCGTTTCTCATAAACTGGAATCTATCCATAGGCTTAACACCCTTTATAGATGGCTCAATATAAGCCTTTACAGTAGTAAGTGAATTAGGATTCATACTGTATCCGTTTTCTGAATTTTCATCTGGTACTACAAGATTTTCGTATAAGTTTACATCAGCAGTAACAGCAGTTGCTGCATTTACCCAATGAACTGTACCCTTAACTTTTCTTGCTGTAAAATCAAGACCGCTCTTTGTAGCTGGGTCATAAGTACCATGAATTTCAACTACCTTACCGTTTTCGTCTTTTACAAAATCAGTACAAGTAACAAAGTATGCACCCTTTAATCTTACTTCATTACCAACAGCAAATCTAAAGTATTTCTTAGGAGGTTCTTCCATAAAGTCAGAAGCCTCAATATAAAGTTCTCTTGAGAAAGGAACTTCTCTTTTACCCATTTCTTCATTCTTAGGATGATTTTCAACTTCAAGCATTTCAGTCTGACCCTCTGGATAATTTGTAATAACCAACTTAATAGGGTCTAAAACTGCCATAACTACAGGAACTTTTGGCTGTAAATCTTCTCTGATACAATATTCAAGCTGTGCTAAATCAACAACTGAATTAGCCTTTGAAACACCAACCATATTACAGAAATTTCTTATTGATTCTGGAGTATAGCCTCGTCTTCTGATACCAGAAAGTGTTACAAGTCTAGGGTCGTCCCAACCATCAACCTGCTTTGTTTCAACAAGGTTTCTTAAATATCTCTTACCCATAATAGTGTCTGCAAGATTAAGTTTAGCAAACTCTACCTGTCTAGGCTTTGTAGCCTTAGGAAGTGTAATATTATTTACAACCCAGTCATATAAAGGTCTGTGGTCTTCAAATTCCATTGTACAAATAGAATGTGTAATACCTTCAATAGCATCTTCAACAGGATGTGCAAAATCGTACATCGGATAAATGCACCACTTATCTCCTGTAGTATGATGATGTATATGAGCAATTCTGTAAATAACAGGGTCACGCATATTAATATTAGGTGATGCCATATCAATTTTAGCTCTTAAAGTCTTTTCGCCATCTCCAAATTCGCCATTTCTCATTCTCTGGAAAAGGTCAAGGTTTTCTTCAATACTTCTGTTTCTGTAAGGACTTTCCTTACCAGGTTCAGTAAGTGTACCTCTTGCCTGACGAATTTCCTCTGCATTCATATCACAAACGAAGGCAAGACCTTTCTTAATAAGTTCTACGGCAAAATCGTACATCTGTTCAAAGTAGCTTGAAGCAAAAAACAATCTATCTTCCCAATCAAAACCAAGCCACTTAATATCATTTTTAATTGATTCAACAAATTCTGTATCCTCTTTAGCAGGATTTGTATCATCAAATCTTAAATTGCACTTACCACCGTAATATTCTGCTAATCCAAAGTTAAGGCAAACGCTTTTTGCATGACCTATGTGAAGATAGCCATTAGGCTCTGGTGGGAATCGTGTAATTATTTTTGAGCAATCATCGCCTAAATCTTCCTGAATAAGGCTGTGAATAAAATTGCCTGTACCACCTAAGCCATTTTCTTTGTTATTATCTTCCATTATTTTGTCCTCCTAAAAATTCTTAGTTTGGAAATCTCTGTGGCAAAAACCTTTTCCACAGTGGGGACAAACCCCTATTTTCAATATTTCATCCCCTGTTTCCACAGAAAGTGTATAGTCAAGCATTACCTTCGTATGCTCTCCCTTTTCAGGGCAATTATGAAAAGTGTAATAGAAACTTGTTGTTTCCTCAAAGTCCTTTACACCTTGAAAACTTTTTAGTGTTTGAAGTAAATCCAAATATATCACCCACATTTTGCATTACTAATTCATTTATTATAATATATCTTGTTGAAATATGCAAGTTATGTTATTATTAATTGTGAATATTTTTCTAATTTAGGAGATGTAAAAGTGTATAATTTCAATATAGAACCCTCACAAATTAAGCTTTTTATGAACAAATTGCTTATTGAAAATAGCTTTGATGATTTTGAACTAAGAGAATGTACTATTGCAACAAAGGCTACATTTTCAATAGACGGCAAATTTAACAAGGATTGGAACGAAAATGAAAATAAAGTTTTCTGTAACTGGAGTGAAATTCGTCCTCTTGCTTTTGAAATTATAAAAGGAAAACAAAAACCCCTTTATATGAAATATGTCTTTGCATATTCTGACGAAAAAGCTCTTACATTCCACCCTAACGCAAAAGCTTGTTTTGTAAATATAGTTTTCAAAAACGATGTTGTAACTGTAAGCACAGGTACAGCACAAATTGAATTTTCAATGAACCACGACCTTGACCAAGTTTGGGATAGTTTTGTGTCTGAGTTTTTCAAGGCTTTAGGTATTACTGAAGTAAGGTAAATTTATTTTTCTTACACTTAACTATACCATCTTTTTGCAGTTTCCCTATTTCAGTTGACAAGGCACTTCTGTCAACTGAAAGATAATCTGCAAGCTGTTGGCGATTAAATGGTATTTCAAAAGTTAGTGAATTATTTTTCATTGACTCCCCTGATAGATAGGAAAGCAACTTATCCCTTATAGTTTTCTTTTTAATATGCTCTATTTTTCTTGTAAAATTCAAATTTTTTTTTGCTAAATTCACAAGCATATTTCTTATTATTTTTCTCTGACAATCTTCTCTTTTTATATTTCCCTCAAGTATTTTTTCAACATTAAAGAACATTACTTCTGTTTTTTCTAAGGCCTCTACACTTATTTCAGCTGTACTGTTTTTAAGGCAAGCAAAAGTTTCTGCAAAAATATCTCCTGAAAGAAGCTCCGAAATAACACTTCTATTTCCCCAAAAATCTTCTTTTATAACTATAGCTTTTCCGGAAATCATAATCCCAAAAGATTTTATAATATCCCCATTTCTTATTATAAAATTTCCTTTTTCATAACTTATTTTTTTAGGAGTTAAATCAATTAAAGTCGCTCTTATTTCCTCATCACTTAAACCATTAAATATAATTGATTTTTTCAACACACTTATATATTTCTCCAAATCAAATTCTCCTTTTTTAAAAAATGTTGTAATTACAACAGAATTAGTTTTTTAAGTATATTATAATTTACTCATAAATTCAAGAAAAGAAAAGGAGATTTATAATATGGAAAATAAAATGTTTTGCTTTCAATGTGAACAGACAGCAGGTTGTTCAGGCTGTACTGGTAAAGCTGGTGTATGTGGAAAGTCTGCATTAACAGCTAAACTTCAAGACCAATTAACAGGTGCATTAATTACCCTTGCTAAAAAGAATGAAATTAATGAAGTAAACACAAAAGCCATAATTGAAGGTCTTTTCACTACAATAACAAATGTTAGTTTTAACGATGAAACTCTTAAACAGCTTATAGACAAAGTCCACTCTCTAAGTGGCAACACATCAGACTACGATATGTCTAATCTTTGGAACGAAAACGAAGATATTCGCTCATTAAAATCTCTCATACTTTTTGGTATAAGAGGTATGGCTGCCTATGCTTATCACGCTATGGTCTGTAATTATACTGATAATGATGTAAATGAATTTTTCTACACTTCACTTTCAGCAATAGGTAGTGATTTATCACAAGAAGAACTTTTACCTCTTGTATTAAAAACAGGAGAAATTAACCTTAAATGTATGGCATTATTGGATAAAGCTAATACAGAAACTTTCGGCAATCCTGAGCCTACAAAGGTTACTCTTGAAATAGAAAAAGGACCTTTTATTGTAATTACTGGTCACGACCTCTATGACTTAAAACAGCTTTTAGAGCAAACAAAGGATAAGGGAATTAATATTTATACTCATGGAGAAATGTTACCAGCTCATGGCTATCCAGAACTTAAAAAATATCCTCACTTAAAGGGCAACTTCGGTACAGCATGGCAAAATCAGCAAAAGGAATTTGACAATCTTCCCGCTCCTATTCTCTACACAACAAACTGTCTTATGCCAGTAAAATCTAGCTATGCTGACAGAGTTTTTACAACTGAAATGGTTTCTTATCCAGAAATGGTACACATTGGAGACAATAAAGACTTTACTCCTGTTATAGAAAAAGCTCTTGAATTAGGGGGTTATACTGAAAATCAAATAAGAACTGGTATTAATGGTGGTTCAAGTGTTATGACCGGCTTTGGTCACAATACAATATTATCTGTAGCAGATAAAGTTGTTGACGCTGTTAAGAATGGGGATATTAGCCACTTCTTCCTTGTTGGTGGCTGTGACGGTGCAAGAGTTGGTAGAAATTATTATACTGAATTTGTAAAGCAAACACCTAAAAATAGCATTATTTTAACTCTTGCCTGTGGCAAATTTAGATTTAATGATTTAGATTTAGGCACAATAGACGGACTTCCTAGAATTATGGATATGGGACAATGTAATGATGCCTATAGTGCAATAAAAGTTGCTGTTGCACTTTCTGAAGCCTTTGGTTGTGGAGTAAATGAATTACCTCTTTCTATGGTACTTTCTTGGTACGAGCAAAAAGCTGTTTGTATTCTTTTAACTTTGCTCCACTTAGGTATCAAGAATATTTATTTAGGACCAACTCTCCCTGCTTTTGTATCTAAAAATGTGCTTAACTTCTTAGTTGAAAATTATAACATTTCCCCAATAAGCACTCCTGAAGAAGATTTAAAGAAAATTTTAGGCTAAACTCAAAACAAACTATTTTAAATTTACTACTACAAAAGGCTGTTGAAAACTCATACTTTTCAACAGCCTTATTTTTATTTATAAACTTCTAACCATTTGCCTTTCCAAGCATATAAAACCATCAATACTGTACCTAAAGCCCATGAAACAGGGTATAATATGAAAATTCCGTCTATAGAATTAAACATTGGTAATATAAATTGTACCCACACAATTCTAAACAAGCACATAGATACTAACAATACCACCATAGGTGGAACACTCTTTCCAGTACCTCTGACTGTTCCTGCCAATGATTGCAAAATGCTAAGTATAAAATAAAATGGACAGAAGAACATAATTGCCATTCTGCCATAGGTAATTACATCTTTATCTTCTGTAAACAATCTCATAATTTCGTTTGAGAACAACAATATTAAAGCACCAGTTACTACGGTGTAAATCATTCCCATTCCTATAGTTGTCCACATACCTTTTTTTACTCTGTCAATTTTTCCAGCACCATAATTCTGACCAACAAAAGTTGTTACAGCCATACTAAAACTCATAACCGGCAAAATATTAAAACCATCTATCTTCATATACGCACCAAAACCAGCCATAGCTAATGCTCCAAAACTATTTATACTAGCCTGTACAAGTATATTTGAAAATGAAATAACCATATTCTGTATGCCTGTTGGTAAACCTATTTTTATAATACGGATTGCCATTTTACTATGGCATTTAATCTTCTTCAAGTCCACTTTGTAACTATCATTACTTTTCATTAAGAAAATTAATGCCAAAACGCAAGAAACAACCTGACTAATATCTGTTGCTATAGCGGCTCCGGCTACACCCATTTTAAGGAAACTAATTAATATTATATCCAATATTATGTTAGTAACTGAGGCATAAGCAAGGTAAATCAGCGAACGCTTTGAGTTGCCAGCTGCATTTAAAATACCTGCTGACATATTGTAAACAACATTAAATATTAATCCGCAAGAATACAATCTTAAATATGTAATTGATTCATTTATTACATCATCAGGTGTGCCCATTAATCTTAATATAGACGGAGTGAATATTACACCACCTATTGTCAAAACAACACCTAAAATAATTGCAATAAAAAAAGCTGTATGAACAGCATCTTGAGTAGCCTTTTTATCCTTTGCTCCTAAAAATTGTGCCACTATTACACCAGCACCAACAGAAGCACCTTGACTAAATGCAATTAACAAATATATAAGTGATGTACTTGAACCAACAGCTGCTAAAGCCTTACTTCCAACAAAGTTTCCAACAATAATAGAGTCGGCTGTGTTGTATAACTGTTGTAACAAATTGCCTAAAATCAAAGGTATTGAAAAAAATAAAATATTTTTCCATATTTTACCCTCTGTCATAAGGTTTGATTTTGAATTTTCTTTTTCCATTAAATTTCTCCCTCTTTGACAACATCTTTCCAGAGATATATTATAATCACATTATTCTTTAATATCAAGCTAAAAAAAGGAATATACAATTTCTCGTATATTCCCCAAAGTATCAATAACCCTTATATAAAGTCATATATTTTAGTAAAATCTAATACAAAATCTATTTTTCCAATAAATGGTCTTGTATAACAAAATCATCTATGCTAAAAAATTTAACTTGTGAGCGCTCTATTTTACATTTACTTAGCATAACTATTATTTCCGTTAATAATACTATAAAAAAGCCAAGTTATACTGGACTTTTCCGACAGACTGAAGGCTATGGAAGAAAACCATAGCCCTTATTGTTTATATTACTTTAATAAGTATTTAACTGGATTTTTTTACTATCTTTTGTAACAAAGCCAAATGCAGCAAGTGAATCAAAAGCAACAAACATTCTACCTTCGCCATTTACAGATTTACTATATTCTGAAGTATTTTCACAAATAACATTTATAGATGTAGCCTGTGCCTCGTAAGCTACTTTACCCTCAGGATAAGCTACTACATCAATAGGGGATATCATTTTATCTCCATTTCGAATTATTGTTACAAGTGAATTTTCATTATCTTTTGTAAAAGATACATCAAAGCCATAGTTATTTAATAAATTACAATTTACATAGTATTCTCCGCCGTAAGTATAAAGTTGTATAGCATTACCGTCTATCAAACATTCTGTATTTGTATAGGCTATGTAGCCCTTGCAAGTTACGGTGTATGATGCACTTTTATATCCATTTGTTACCGTAATAACAGCAGTACCTACAGCATTTGCTGTGACTGTTCCTGTATAGCTATCAACAGATGCTACAGAAGGATTACTTGATGACCAACTTAAACTAGCACTACTATTTTTTGACACAGCACTTGCTGTAAAACTTTCTCCAACTGTCATTTGTGGCATAGTGTACATTAAATAAACATTGTTCATATTGGGATTTTCTGCTACTGTAGTAGTTGTTGTATAACTGTTACTACTTGAACTGGATTTGTAAGGACAAACACCATTTGGATGTAAGTGTGCTGGGTATCCTCCGCAGTGATAGTGATAAGGACCTAAACCACTCTTATTTTTGTAATCGTGATGACCTCCATTTGCATCAGTTTTTCCTGGATGTGCATATACTGAACCAGCTGAAAGCATAACTGATAACAATATAGCTGTAATTTTTCGTAACTTCATTTTAATTACCCCTTTCTAATATTTTATATATTAATAATACATAAAACAAAGGTGTAATTTCAATTCATATATATTGACATAATTCGACATAAATTGATGTTTTTTTTGCAGATATTATGTATAGTAATATATAACTATTAATGCATATATTGACTTTTTTTATAATATAAAATAAGATTATAATAAAAATAGATTTAATTACATTAAATATTAGGAGGAATTAATATGGAAGCTAGTTGGAAAAGTGAAACTATAGAAGCCCTTAAAGTATTAGGAGGAATTGCTAATCTTAATCAGATTTTAGATGTGATTATAAAAAGAGGAAAACTAGATTTAAGTCGTTCCAAAACACCTGACAGAACTCTGTCAAAAGTTTTACAAGAAAACTGCTTGCAAACTTCTTATGGAAAAGATAATACCTTTTACTCTGTTTATGGAATAAAAGCAAGAAAAGGTGTGTGGGGGTTGACCGATTACATAATAGAAGAAAATAAACTAGAATTAACATCAAATGATGAAGATTTTGTTGAAGGTAAAAAATTTTTAAGGAAACATATATGTATCGAAAGGAATAAAAAACTTATTACTATGGCGAAAAAACAATTTAAAGAGAGGCATAATGGAAAATTGTTTTGTGAAATTTGTGGCTTTTCTTTTGTAGATAAATATGGAGATATTGGAAAAGATTTTATAGAGGCTCATCATATTAAACCTGTTTCAGAAATGAAAGAGGGAGAGTCTACGAATATTAACGATATTGTTATGGTTTGCTCTAATTGCCATAGTATGATACATAGGAGAAAACCTTGGTTGAATAAGAATGAAATCAGAGATATTATTAAAAAATAATATATAGTAAAAGGCTATGGAACAAAACCATAGCCTTTATTTTATTTCTCTTTTTTATATTTTTTAGCTTTATCCATTATTTCTCTAAGACTTTCCTTATACTTGTAAGAAACAGCCTTTGGATTGTTCTTTAAAAGTTTAAACTTTGCTTTATCTTCGGCAAGCATTCTCTTATAATACTTATCCTTTAACAAATCAAGCTTATTTTTAAGATTTTGCAATTCCGGAGAATCTTTATCTGATGCAATATTTGACATATTGTCCCTTGCTGATATATAGAGTTCCTGCAAAGACATTTGTTTAAGCTCGTCCATTTTTTCTTTGCCATTGGCAATAGCAGTATTAAACTCAATCATCTTATTATGAATATTCATAAGGTCATCTTTAAGCTTTTGTGAATTAGCAAGCATTCTCTTTAATTCAACAGCTGTTGTTGATGAATTAAATAAATCCACAATAAACAATGAACTTATACCAGAGTCTATAGACAACAATACCATATCATTTAGGAACAAAACTCCTTTTTCAATCCAACTGTGAACAAGATATATTAACAATATACTTAATACGCCCCAGCAAAGACTGTTAAAAAGGCAAATATAACCACATAAATTAAAAGGTTTATCGCTATAATCCCAATATCTAACCTTGTATATTCTTTCCATAACGAAACCAGTTACAAACTCTAATATAGAGGCGGCAACAGTTCCTACGATAAATACAAGGATAGGACTTGTTCTAAAAGGAATAACAGCAAAAAGTACAATAACAGCACCAGTACCGTAAATAGGTATAACAGGACCTCTCATAAATCCTCGATTTACCCAATTTCCAGTACAAACTGAAACATATGTACTTTCAATTATCCAACCAAAAAAGCAATAAATATAGAAAAATAGCATCCATTGAAGCAAGGAGTAATGGTACATTTTTACCTCTCCTTAATAATCTTCAGGTCTATCTTTTCTAAGTCCGAAATAATAGCGAATAGCTTCTACAATTCTTTCTGCTGCGTATCCATCGCCGAAAGGATTTTTAGCGGCTGACATCTTTGCATACACTTCTTCGTTTGTTAATAACTCAACTGTAGTGTTATAAATATTTTCTTCTTCAATACCAGCAAGTTTTAAAGTACCTGCCTCAACACCTTCAGGTCTTTCTGTTACATTTCTTAAAACAATAACAGGTTTACCCATTGAAGGTACTTCTTCCTGAAGTCCACCACTATCAGTAAGGACTAAGTAACTTCTGTTCATAAGATTGTGCATATTTTTAATATCAAGTGGGTCTACAAGATGAATTCTATCGTGGTTACCAAGATACTTAAATGCAACTTCTCTTACGGCTGGGTTATAGTGAACAGCATAAACAACTTCAACATCAGGATAATCCTCAACAATTCTGAGAACAGCCTTACAAATGTTTTCAAGAGGTTCGCCAAGATTTTCTCTTCTGTGAGCAGTCATTGTTATAACTCTCTTATTTTTATAGTCAATGTTATTAAGTTCATCTAAATCAAACTTGAAATCATCGCTTATTGTAGTCTTTAAGCAGTCAACAGCTGTATTACCTGTAATAAAGATATTGTCAGGGGAAATGTTTTCCTTTAATAAATGTTCCTTTGCAAGTTTAGTAGGAGCAAAGTGTAAATCAGCCATATGACCTGTAAGAACTCTGTTCATTTCTTCTGGGAAAGGCTGGTGCTTGTCATATGTTCTAAGACCTGCCTCAACATGGCCTAACTTACTGTCATTGTAGAATGCTGCAAGAGCACCTGCAAATGTAGTTGTTGTATCACCATGAACAAGAACTAAGTCAGGCTTACAATCCTTCATTACTTCTTCAAGACCTGTAAGAGCTTTTACAGTAATGCTTGTAAGAGTCTGTCTTTGTGTCATAATATCCAAATCGTAATCTGGCTTTAAATCAAAAATTTCTAAAACTTGGTCAAGCATCTGTCTGTGCTGTGCTGTAACGCAAACAACCTGTTCTATATCATCACACTTGTCCATAGCCTTAATAAGAGGAGCCATTTTTGTAGCTTCTGGACGAGTACCGAAGATACTCATTACTTTTACTTTATCCATAATTTCACCTCAAAATAATATATTACTATTAATTAAACCACATTTTAAGTATTTTTTCAACTTAATATTCCACATTTACTAAAATTAATCCTCTAGGTGGAAGTGTAGCACCAGACTTACTTCTGTCCTTAGCCTCTAAGATTTTAGGCATATCATCTGGGTTAGTTTTTCCAAGACCGACTTCAACAAGTGTGCCAGTAAGAATTCTGACCATATTGTAGAGGAAACCATTTCCTTTAAATATAAAACTTATTTCATCGCCGTCTTTTATTATTTCTATATCGTATATCTTTCTTACAGTAGACTTTTTTGTTCTCTTATTTGAACAAAATGACATAAAGTCGTGCTCGCCTTTTAAATATTCAGCAGCTTTTTTCATAGCATTTACATCTAAGTCAGCACAGTAGTGCAAAACAGTTCTTCTATTGAAAACATCAGGCTTTTTGCCAACACATAATGTGTACATATATGTTTTAGCTTTAGCATTTAATCTGGCGTGAAATCTGTTGTCGACTTTTTCACATTCCAAAATTTTTATGTCTGATGGGAGATGCTTATTAATATTATCCATAAGTCTTTCAGGCTCTAAATCCTGTCCCAGTTTAACATTTGCGACCTGACCCATAGCATGAGTCCCAGCGTCTGTTCTGCCAGAACCAATTACTTCGGCTCTTTCTCCAGTTCCGTCAAAAACAGCATTTTCAACTACTTCCTGTATAGTGTTTTCTTGATTTTTTTGCTTTTGCCAGCCGTTATATCGTATTCCTTCGTACTGTAAAACCAACTTGTAATTATGTAATTCGTGTTCTTTCATACTTATCAATCTCCTAATGACAAACCACAATATTTGTGATACAATTTTAATAGAACCTTAATAATACTATACAATAATTTTTCAGCAATATCAACTATAATTAAAAGGTAAATAAAAGGAGGAATGATTTATGGAATATAAAATTCTTGTAGCCGATGACGATAAGGAAATTCGTGAGGCAATAGAAATATATTTAACAAATGAACAAATGAAAGTCCTTACAGCCTGTGACGGACAAGAGGCTTTAAAGGTACTTGAGGCAAATCCTGATATACACCTTATTATTATGGATTTAATGATGCCTAAAATGGACGGTATACAAGCTATACTCCAAATCAGAAAGGAAAAGGAAATACCTATTATTGTACTTTCTGCTAAATCAGAGGACAAAGATGTTGTTCTTGGTCTTAATATTGGTGCTGATGACTATATTACAAAGCCTTTTAATTTCTTAGAGCTTATTGCAAGGGTAAAGGCACAGCTTAGAAGATATACAAAGTTTACAAGTTTTCAGCAAAGTAACGATGAACTTTTCATAAGAGGTTTATACCTTAACAAGAAAACTAAAGAAGTAAAGTTAGACGATAAGCCTGTTCGTCTTACTCCTATTGAATTTAAGATTTTACAGCTTTTAATGGAAAATCCTGATGTTATTTTCTCTATACAGGAAATATATGAAAAGGTATGGAATGAGCCTTTTATAAACAGCGAAAATACTGTTGCGGTTCACATTAGAAGAATAAGAGAAAAAATCGAGGTGGACCCTAAAGAACCTATGTACTTAAAGGTGGTGTGGGGAATTGGATACAAAATCTCAAAATAAGGTTGCTGTATTCTTCTTATTTTTGCTTAGTATAATACTTTTTGGCTGTAGTCTTTTGACTAGCTTTGAAAAGAAATTAGACTATGACAAAGATACAATGAGCTATTTTAGAGATAGTCCAGAAATACAGGAACTAGCAATAAGATATGCTAAAAATCTTCAAAGGTATTATTGCTACTACAAAAATTTTGATATTAGTACAGCTACAATGAAACTGGCAGAGTTAGACAAGTACATTTCTACCGGTCATGTAGATGAGGGTAAGTCCAGCCACACAGTTATTGCTCCTTTTAGTAATAAAAATGACAGTAGTACAACAGGTCCTACTCCTGATGATGAATATAATAATAAGCCAGAAGAATTATACAACTTTGATTTAGATAGTCTTACTCTTGATGAAGTGCTTTCAAGACAGAGTAAATTAGTAGATACTATAAATAACTATAATACAGTAGAAAATTACATAAGAACTAATTCAGATTTTCATTTTATGGTTTTTGATATTTTAAGAAACAGAGTTATTGCTACTAATTCAGAAGATTTTTACAAAGAAACTAATTACGAAACTATATCTACAGGCGATGATATTTTTAATGTAAAATTTAATGGTGAATTGCTTAGCACAGCTTTTTCGGCAGATAGTATGCGTTGCTTTATTTCAATTCCAAATGCTACATCTCTTACTATAAAGGGGTATATGTTTGAATTAAAAAATACTGTAGCATATAACAAGATATTGGCTTCTCCAGCTTTACCTATTTGCCTTTTTGCTTTAGGTCTTGCTGTATTACTTTTTATAAAGTCTACAAATGAGGCGATATTACATGATATAAACGATAAATTTTTTAGACATTTTGAAAAACTTCCTTTGGTTATTTCAATTCCTTGCTTTTTAATATGTTTAAAATTTATTTTTTACCATTATGCACATACGAAATCAATACCAGTTCTTACAAGTGACTTTTCACAGGGGAAGTATATTGCTATACTTGGCTTGATTATTGGTTCATCTGCTATGGTTCTTTATTTAATATTGACTTTTGAATATATTTTGAAGGTAATAAAAGAGCCAAAGAGAATATTTAATACCTATGAATTTAAGGGAGTAATAGCTTCTATAGAAAATTTAAAATTAGCTATACTTAAATCAAAGAAAATATATTTTATAGTACCTTTGATTTTCTGTGTAATTGCAATAGTTTTCATATACGGTATTATAATACTTTTAAGTGTAAGTATGGCTTTATTGCCAAAGTCAGTTGCTATTTATTTAGCTTGTCTTGTGGCATTAATGTTTTTCATTTTCTGCTACAGAATAATAATATCAGAAATAAAATTAAGATATTATATACAGGAAATGGCAAATGGAAATATTGAAACAATTCCTTATCAAACAGGATTTTTCACTACATCTATTAACAATATTAATAACATTAATACTGGACTTAAAGCAGTTATGGAGGAACAGCTTAAAAGTGAGCGTTTAAAGACAGAACTTATAACAAATGTTTCTCACGATTTAAAGACACCTCTTACATCTATTATAAGTTATGTAGATTTATTGCAGGCTATGAATTTGGATAATGAAAAAGCTAATGAATATATCGGCATTATCAAGAATAAATCTCGTAGACTTAAAATACTTATTGATGATTTGTTTGAGGCATCAAAACTTTCAAGTGGTCAAATGAAATTGGAAAAAAGAAATGCTGATGTTGTTTCTCTTTTGGAACAAACATTGGGAGAACTTGACTACAAATTGGAAGATGCTCACATTGAATTTAAGATTACAGGTTGTACTGACCCGATTATTTTAAATATAGATGGTCAAAAAATGTGGAGGGTGTTTGATAATCTTATAAACAATATTATTAAATATTCAGCTCCAAATTCAAGAGCTTATGCCGATATTGAAAATAATGAAAATAATGTAGTTATAACATTTAAAAATGTTGCTAACTATACTATGGATTTTGAGGCTGATGAACTTTTCGAAAGATTTAAGCGTGCTGATAAAGCTAGAACTACAGAAGGCTCTGGTCTTGGACTTTCAATAGCCAAAAGTATTGTAGAACTTCATGGTGGAAAAATGAAAATAGTTACTGATGGCGATTTGTTCAAAATAATAATTGTTTTAGAAAAGAATATTGAAAATACTGAAGACGAGCAGTAAAAAAATTCATTGTTAAATAATGTGGATTTTAAAAAGTTTATAAATTTAAGGGAATGTACGAGAAATTGTACATTCCTTTTTTATAAAAAAGGTGTAGTCATTTAGACCACACCAAAAATTACAGAACCTAAAAAATCCATTGCCCTTTAGTTTAAAGAGTTGGCATATTGATTGCCAACTCTTTTTTATTTATTATAAATATTGTAGAGATTATTTACTATTTCTTTTACTTCATTTCTAAAATGTTCAGGTTTTGTTACTTCAACCTTATCCCCTTGACTTAAAAGCCACATAAGTACACCATTACCGTAGGTTTCAGCTTTAATAGTAAATACGCCGTCTTTTTCATCGACTATTTGAGCTGTAGGTAATCTATCCAAAATAGCTTCTACAGATTTTCCCCAAAACTTAAATTCTATTGTTTGGAGTTTTCCTCCTTGCATAAACTGTATGTATTTTCTGTACTCACCATCTTCAAAATGATTGCTGTAAGCTACGAAGAATTTTTCGTCTAAAATCTTAAAATTCTTAATTCTGTCAATTCTAAAAGCTATTGGAAATTTTTCTATCTCCTTATCACCATCAATATAGGAAATTAAATAGAAGTAATATTCAGCAAATATTAAACCCAGAGGGTTTATAACAACACTACTTAAAATCTCTTTGCTGTTTTCTACTCTATTATAATTAATTTTTATTTTATTGTGTTCACTTATGGCCTGACCTAAATCCCATAAATTGTTTATAAACGGCTTATTATGTTTTGGTCCAATATAGTGAAATTTTTCATTAGCAATGATACTGTGAACCTGTTGAGATTCTGCTGCATTTACACAACAATCAAGTATTGTATCTATTATAGGCATCATTTCTTCTTTTATAAATGCCTTACTTTCAAGCAAGATTTTACATACTGCCAATATTTCATTTTTAGAAAGTGACCTTCTTCCTTGGTACTTTAAAACATAACCACCAAGAGCTCGTTTGTATTCGATGTCATTTATATAACCATATTTTACTTTCATTTCACCAAAAAAGTCTTTTAAACTTTTTATATCTCTTTGTATACTTCTTTCGTGAACGCCAAAATATTCAGCATATTCCTTTTTCTTTACTACCTTACCTTCCAATAGGTCAGAATATATTTTTAAAATTCTAAATCCCTTTAAATCATACTCTGATTCCATATTCCACCTCATCTCCAATAGTAAGCACCCCATTTCTATAATCATTATACTATAATTATATAAAGGTAACTAGACAAATATTGTCCATTTACTTACTATTACTTATTTTTTGTTAAGCATATAATACCATACCATATAGACAGGAATTGTCCCTCTTAAAAACTTTTTTACATTTTTTTACAAAAAAGAGTAAATGGACATTTAGTGTCGTATTATTATTTTATAATAAAGTAAGAGGTGATAAAAATGAAAACAAGAGTAAATATTACAAGTTTTAGATTTGATTCAAATTACAAATGTCCTTTTTGCCATAAGAGAATACCCCAGAATAGCAAAATATGCCCTCATTGTAAAAAAGTATTACCAACAGTATTTTAAATAATTTTTTATAATTAATATACCATTGAATGTAAACTGACCTCTAAAAGTTAGCCCTAAAAAATCTAACAATTAGAGGTCAGTTTTAAAATATGTAGCATTTAATCATATTTTTTCAATTAATAAAGACCACTATAAGTCATACCATCCCAAGTTGATGTCATATAGATAGGTTGCTTAGGTTCATGGTAATCATATACTTCACGAGAGAATAATTTATATGGTGAAAGTTTATGACCGTTCTTGCTTACACGATAGAGAGTTTCATAACCCATATGTGCTGAATAAACGAATACACCATTTGCATTACATTCATAAAGACCTGCACTACCACCACTGAAAGTACCTAATGTAATAATCTTACCGTATTCACAACTATAAAATCTGTAAACATAATCTGCTTCACAAGTACCAGTCTTTACAATTAATTCCTTGATACCGTCCTTATTCATATCATAAACACAGTATTCTTCTACTGAACTTGTTTTATTTAACCAATTAAGTTCATTGGCATATGCCTTATATACATCTTCCTGTATAGCAAAAGCATTTACTGAAGACATTAACGCAAACATAACAACTGACATTACAACACATAAAAATTTTTTCATAATAATACACTCCTTTTCTTTGTTTTCATTAAACCCTATATTACAAACATTTATTTAGATACCATGTACCTCCTTTCAGTTTTGTCCTTTCGGTATCCTTCATTTACTTAATATTTGTATATATAAGTATTTTTAATATTTTCTATTTTATAAAATACTGTAGACATAAGTTTGTCTATTAATAAAAAACACAAAAATTTTTTTAATATTCAGAACAAATTACGACCTTAATTCTATTCATAAAAAAAGCCTAGATAAACTGGACTTTTTTATGAATATTGTGAATTAATTTTTTATTGTAATATAGGAAATATAACAATTTTCGCCATTCTCTTTTCTACAAACTGGAAGTTATTGACTACATCATACTCTGCACAGTTCTTATTCATTATTTATCAACTTATTAATGTATTCTCTTTGCTCATTTGTTCCAATACGATAAAAATCTATAATTCTTTTTTCTTGTTCTGATAGCATATAATTATAAACCTTGTTCATAATAGTGCTGTTTTTGTTAAATATACAATTATGGTATTCTTCAATTAATCTCTTTGTTTCTTTTAAACCTATGTTAATTAATGATTTCTTTTTTTCTTTTTCAACCCAGTTAAAAAAATCAAATAACATTGAACCAACAGTTCTATATAAAGTGTATACTTGCTCTACGGAAAGAATTCTTAGATCAATTCTGTTTTGATATAACAAAAAATATTCATATGCATACTTGTATTGAGAAACCCTTCCTTTAGTAATTCCTAAATATTCAGCAAACTCTTGCTGATTAGAGAAGATATTACGATATTTTTTATCATAACATTGTTCATATATTAGTCTAGCATTATCCCATATAGTATCCTTATTTTCACATCCAACACGTTTTTTTAATTCATTGTATATAGATAAGTTATCCATTAGTATCTCCCTTTGCAAAATGATAAAAATGTAATTTACTACAATTACAAATTACGATTGAGATTTCACCTGTTTTAAGAGATTTAATAACTGTTATATTTTGTTATTA